>Ga0209799_1000213_pt1 | contig 10629 bp, 9 predicted proteins | sample PanSoiPlo36MoBio_FD_188324 | JGI IMG/M metagenome (GOLD analysis project Ga0209799, IMG submission 188324) | Tropical forest soil microbial communities from Panama analyzed to predict greenhouse gas emissions - Panama Soil Plot 36 MoBio (SPAdes)... | ecosystem: Environmental > Terrestrial > Soil...
CACCGCCAAAACTGGGGCAAGCCAGACCGATGTGGACAATCTCGCTGGAACTTCGAGCCTGTAGGCTTACATTTTTTTCTCCATTGTTTAAGTGGCGATGAAATTGTAAGCGGTAATCGAATGCGCTACAGTCGCGACGAGGAGGGCACCTTTGCATTGTCGCCGCGGCCGGATGGAGGGCGCCAGACGACCGCGAGTTCACTTTCGAGCCCGCAAGGAGGTAAACAATGTTGGAGTGCATAATCTCTGAGACCAGAGACGTTGAGCCCGTCATCTACGAGTGGGGTGGGGTCAAGTGGGTCGCCAACAACGATCTCGCCCCGGGCTGCGAGCAGAGCTTTGGGCTCGTGCACATCCTTCCGGGAAAGACCAACCCCGAGCACTGGCACACAGCCGCGGAGGAGATCGTGTTCATGCTCCAGGGCGAGTGCGATGTGCGCGTAGGCGACCGACACTTAAAGATCGGCCCCGGACAGACGCTCTACATCCCGCAGGGCGTCAAGCACGAGGTCGCGAACCACGGCTGGGAGCCGGTTCTTTACGTCTGCTCCTTCTCGGCGAGCATGCGCGGGACGCTCTTCGAGAACCCTTCGGGTCCTGGCGTGCGACCGTTATCCGGCCAGAGCGGAAGCCAGTCTTGGTGAGCCAGACCTACGAATGGCGAAGTACGACCTAGTCGTGCTCGGCGCCGGACCGGCCGGCGAGAAGGGAGCGGCTCAGGCCGCGTACTTCGGGAAGCGCGTGGCCGTTGTCGATCCCAATCCCCGGCCCGGCGGGATCGCCGTCAGTACGGCTGGGATTCCCACCAAAACCCTACGCGAGGGAGCCATCTACCTCTGGGGCCTCGGCCAGAGCGCGATCGGCGTGAGGCCGGCGAGCGTACAGGACTCGTGGCGTCTGCTCATGGCTCGCAAACTCGAGGTCTCGGAGTTCATGACCAAAGCGGTGGAGCGCAACCTGGTGCGCCACGGCATCGAGCGGATTCGAGGGCGTGCGCGCCTCCTTCTTGGGCGGCGCGTGGAGGTCGAGAAATTTGGAGGTGAGAGAGTCTTGCTCGAGGCCGACGTCGTGCTGATCGCTTCAGGCTCGAGACCGCGTCATCTGCCTGGTATTCCCATGGACGACCCCGACGTGCACGACTCGGAAAGCATCCTCGGAATCGAGACGGCGCCGGAATCGATCCTCGTCATCGGCGGTGGTTCCTCAGGCTGCGAGTGCGCGTCGATTTTCGCCGGGCTCGGCGTAAACGTGACCATCGTGGAAGCCGGTAGCCACCTGCCCCCGGCGTTCGATGTCGAGATGGCACGGGTCCTCGCCGAGTCTTTCAACTCGATGGGGATTCGCGTGATCCCCATGGTATCAGTTTCCGACGTCGTGCGTGACGGGGGCGGACTTGAGGCCAGACTCGCCGATGGCCGCACGCTCCGGGTACGGAAGGTCTTGGTTGCCGTAGGCCGGCGGCCGCAAATCGAAGGCCTGGCACTCGCGGAAGCCGGAGTCGAGACCGACTCCGCCGGCTGGGTTCAGGTCGACGACCGTTACGCTACCACCGTTCCCGGAGTGTTTGCCGCCGGCGATGTGATCGGCCCTTTCGGTCTCGCGTCCACGGCGATGGAGCAGGCAAGGGTTGCGGTTTGCCACGCCTTCGGCTTCGAGTATAAAAAGGAGACCGATCGATTTGGGCCAACCTACGTGTTCTCCATTCCCGAGGCCGCCTGGGTCGGCCTCACGGAGGAGCAAGCGCGCGCATCGGGGATCGAATACGAGGTAGGTCGATCTTCCTTCGGTACGAACCCAAAGGCCCGGATCTCGGGATTCCCGGATGGCCTGGTGAAGCTCGTGTTCCGGGTGCCCGACAAAGTGCTGCTGGGAGTGCATATCGTCGGGGAACTCGCTACCGAGCTAGTCCATATTGGGCAGTTTGTGATGCACGAGGGTGGTACGATCGACCGCTTCATCGACGCGACCTTCGCAGTTCCCACACGGAGCGAGGCGTACAAGTACGCCGCCTACGACGGGTTGATGCGCCTCGAACGCCGCGTGCGACCGAAGACCGCCGACTGAGGTCGCAGGATGCCCCAGGGATTCGAGGCCGGCCGCGTCTCCGCGGCGCGGCTGCTCTCTCCCCATGTAAGGAACCTCACGATCGCTGCCGAATCGCTTGCAGGCTTCGTCTTCGAGCCCGGCGCGGACGTGGCGATCCGGTCGCCGGGTGGCGACGGTATTGCCGATGAGCGTCACTACTCGGTGTGGAAGAGCAGCGCGGAAGGCAGGGTTGACCTGTGCGTGACCTTACACGGGCTGGGGCCGGGGAGCCGGTGGGCCGCGCGGTGTGCGGTGGGGGACATGGTCGAGATCTCGCCCTCCCGCGCTCTTCCGATCGCACTCGACCGGTCGGTAGAAGCGCATCTATTCCTTGGCGACGAGACCTCGGTCGCGTCGGCCGAGGCCCTGACCCGAGCCTTGCCGCCGGAGACCTTAGTGCTCGCGTGCTTCGAAGTTGCCTCGATGGATCATCGCTGGCCCGACCCCGAGCTTGCCCGCCCCGAAAAGGTTCGCTGGGTAGCTCGAGCAGGGCGACCCGGCTCGGCGCTCCTCTCCTGGCTCGCGGGCCAGAGCCTCTCGTCCACGAATTCCACGACCGCCTATGTGACCGGCGAGGCGTGGCTTTGCGCGATGGTACACGCGCATCTCGTGCGCGGCCGTGGCTTTCCCACGGGCGCTGTCCGTACCAGGCCCTACTGGAAAACCAAGTTTAGATCGCCGTGACTGGCAGAGTCAGCCGCGGATGTTTGCCGGCTGCATTCCTATACGATCGTGAGACTACTTACCGGGTGGAGATTGGAATGCCTGCTGTGCGTGTCTCACTTTTCAGAGAGTATCCAGGAGAGCTAAAGCAAACGTCACGACACAGAAAACCTTTGTCTGATTATTTTCCTTGAGGATGTCAGCGGGTACGCTTCGCGGCGTCATCACGACCAGCACTGCTTTCGATGCCATCTAACGCAGCAATCTTGTACGCTTCGCCCATAGTCGGGAAGTTGAACACGTTGTCAACAAAATAGTCGATCGTGCCGTTATAACTCATGACTGCCTGCCCGATGTGAATCAGTTCGGATGCCTGGTCTCCGATGATATGCACGCCCAGCAGATTCAGACCGTTGGGCTCAAACAAAAGTTTCAACACGCCATGATCATCCCCGATGATTCCCGCTTTGGTAATCTCGTCATAATGAGCCACCCCCCGAGCGTAAGGGATGCCTTTTGCCTGTAACGCTTGTTCGGTATAGCCGACCATGGCGATTTCAGGGATCGTGTAGATGCACATGGGAAAGAACCTCTGTCGACCGCCCGCAGTCCGCCCCAAGGCATAGCTGGCCGCCATGCGGCCCTGCTCGCTGCCGGTGGACGCCAAGGCCGGAAAGCCAATCACATCACCGGCGGCATAAATATTGGGAACCGACGTCTGAAACAATTCGTTGACCTTGATCAAGCCATATTGGTTTACCTCCACGCCGATATCCTCTAGACCGAGAACTTTGGAACCGACTTCACGCCCCATGGCCACGACCAAGGCGTCGGCTTCAATGACCCGGCCATTGGTCAGACAAAGGCGTGCTTTGCTTGCGGGCCCAGGGGTACGGACGATGCTTTCGTACTTGGCCTCCCAAACGAATTCCACACCGTCATGTGCCATGCGTTGAATCAAGATATCCACCGTGCCGCGATCCACAAAGTTCAGCAGTTCGCGGCCTTGGTGCACCAACCAGACCTTACAACCCAAAGCGGCAAAGGCCGCGGCGTATTCCGTGCCGACAACCCCGGCACCCACGACGATGAGCGAGTCTGGCAGGGCGTCACGCTTGAAATCTAAAGTGACCAGGGAATCGGAGTCGAAAATGACCTCGTTATCAACCGGAATTTCCGGTATGCGGCGCGGCCTGGAGCCGGTGGCGACGATGATTTTTTCCGCAGTCAAGGTTAGAGACTCTAGAGGATTGCTTAAGAGCCACGCATCAACGGTATGTGGATCCTTGATGGTGGCATGATAGCCTCGATAGACATCGATCGCGTGGTTTTTGAGCTGCCCTTCCACAATTGACAGCTTCCGCTCTACCACTTTTCGAACGCGAACGAACAGATCCGACAGGGTAATGTCCTGTTTTTCCGTAAAATCAGTCCCATAAAACGGACGCTGCCGGACGCCTCGCAGATACAAGATCGCTTCGCGCAGGGTTTTACTGGGTATGGTGCCCGATAATAGACTAACGCCACCGGGGGCGTCGCGGCGTTCTAAAATCGCCACCTTGGCGCCCAGCCGACAGGCTTGAAGCGCGGCAGCGTGGCCGGCGGGACCACTACCGATAACGACAGCATCATAATCAAAAGCTGTCATGCTCGCCTACTGCAGAATGGACCAGGACCATTGTCTCTTCAGAGAAGAGGGATGGCTCGCATGGAGATGCGGGGGTCGGCATTGAATCGACTTTTCGCTTTACGGTCTTTGCGGAGAGCCGCTGGTTCTCTTGGCGCGCAACCGCTCGATCAGGACCGTTACCTCAGTTAGACTGGCGTCGATCTCGGCCTCGGCTTTTTTTATTTCTTCGGCCGGCCCGCCCTTTTCGATGGCGTCCTCGTAATTGGTCACAGCGACGCCGAATACCTTCAGGACGCGGCGTGTTTCATCCGTTGGCATGAAAAACCTCCGTTCAATCAGTTCAAATCGTTCAAGCAGTTCCAGCCGTCTAAACTTCGGTGGCTGATATTGTCGGATTGAACAGACTGAGATCTCTTATCCAATCAGACTCAGTTCCTGCAGATTTTCTGCCGAAACGAATCCTCTATTATCCCACCCGCGCGCCTGATAATAGCTCTGGATCATTTCGTTCAGTTCCGCCGGAGTCAAGCTTGTGCCGCGCCCGACTCCCGTGGGAAGTGCGTCGGCCAGCAGGCGTGGCGGCAGCCAGTCGTCCTCGGTTCGCCATCCCTCACGTATGTTGAACAACTTCTTCAACGTATGAATCCGCTGGCCTATACGACGTAGCTCGTTGCCAGTGCAATCCCAGCCGGTGACCTTGCTCAGAAGTTCCGCGCCCTCGCTATAAAAATCGGTAAAGCACTTGCGCAAGAATTTACAGATGATCATTGAGTCGAGCACCGCGGCGAAATCCTCCGACGCTGCGACAAGAGTTCCTCTGCTGGGATCAGCGCGGAGTCGATCGACTGCGCCTGAGAAGTCAGCTTCATAGGCGCCGGAGCGATTGTGGCAAGCACCACGCGGGCTAACGGCCAATCCCAGAGCCATGGTTTTTAGACCCCGAGGCTCATAGCCAGGCAGCTCCAGGCCTTTCACATGCATTGCCCAATCCAAACTGTCTCCGCCAAGCTCCAGCGCCGCCCTTTTTGAGCCTTCAGCCAGCAAAGCGCCCAGCCCGGTTCGCGTCGCGATCGCTGGGATCGCAGCGATGACGCCTTCGGGTCGACCAAAGCACAGGCCGAATTTTTCCGCTTCCGGCAACAAACCTTTCTCGCCACATTCCATGGCCCAGGCCAAGGTGCCGCCGGTGCTAATGGTATCCACCCCGTAGAGATCGCAGAGGCGGGCGGCCTCCAAAACGGTATCCGGGTCCTTGATGCCGCACAGTGGCCCGAGGGCGAATAGGGTCTCGTATTCGAGTCTTTGTTCTTCTCCGTTGAGGGACTTGAACAAGCGCTCGCAGCGAATCGAGCAAGAGGCACAGCCGTGGCGGCGAGCGAAACTAGTCTCTGATAAAGTCTCGCCGCTCAGAGCGTCCGAATCAGCGAAAGTAGATTGCTGGAAATTGTGTGCCGGTAATACCCCAAGCCGATTGAAAACTGCCAGATTGGCGACGGTGCCGATATTTCGATATTTGTCCGTAAGTGAGCTTAAGCTACGGTGCCGAAGGGAACTCGCAATTGCATTGACCCTGTCAGGGTCAAATACACGGGCATCTCGATCGCCGCACACGGCGACGGCTTTGAGGTTCTTCGATCCCATCACCGCGCCGACGCCGCCGCGGCCCGCATGCCGTCCCTCGTTGCTGATCGTGGCGAAGCGTACGCGGTTTTCTCCCGCTGCGCCGATCGCCGCCACTCTAATCGCCGGAGAGTCCAGCTCGGCTTTGATCGCCGCTTCGGTTTCTCTGGGACTTTTCCCTCTCAGGTGTTCGGCCTCTCGAATTTCCACCGTTTGATTGCTGATGAAAATATAGACTAGCGAAGGCGCTCTGCCGGTGATGACGATGCCGTCAAACCCCGTGCGCTTGAGTTCCAGAGCAAAATGGCTGGAGGAGAGGGAGTCGCCGATGAATCCGGTGAGCGGTGACTTGGTGACGACGCCAAACTTGGCAGTGGTGGTAAGGCCGGTGCCAACCAATGGGGCGCTGGTCAAGATCAACGGGTTGTCGGGAGAAAAAGGCTCGACTCCCGTGGGCGCATAGTCGTAAAGCAGGCTCGTACCGAGGCCGAGGCCGCCAAGGAACGCGCGGACACGCGACTCCTCTAGCTCGCTCGATGAAGTATGGCCGTTGGTTAAGTCGATCTGGAGCAGCCGGCCGTGGAACCCATACATCGCTTAGCCCCCTGCGTCCGCGGAAAGAATCAGAATTCGATCTCCGGTCTTGACCTTGGCCGTGGGGTTACGGACGAAATCCAACCCGTTAACGTTACAGGCGCAGCCGCTCACGAGCTGGTTTTTTTCCGGGGTGATAACCCGGCCGACGAGAGTCGGCAATTTTTCTGCTAGCTCGGAAAAGACATCGGAAAGAGTGGCCTGTTGCGGCAGCGAAAGATCAACCATTTTTGTCTTGGCGAGCATCCGGGCCATGCCGAATAGTTCCACCGTGCAACTCACAGATTCATCATCCATCCGGCTCGCAGCAGAATGCAGCTCACTCCACCGTTGCAGGGCTCGCTGATAATCGTCGGGCGTATTCATATTCAGAAAGCTCAAACCCTCAGGATCGAAGCGGCGGATTACGTCCTCGTCAACCTTACAAGTCTGAATTTTATCGAAAAGATAAATGGGCCGCAATTCTCCCCGGTCCAATTGCCCCTTGAGCAAAGGCAGCACCGTCGTGCGGTAGACCGCGTGCAGAGGCTGGAACCGGTTCTCCCAGAACGGTACCACGACATCGTAGTGCGAGATCTGGCTGGTAAGGTACGAAATCAGTGCCGGGTTGAGAAAGGGCACATCACAGGAGGTCACGAAACAAAATTCTCCGCTTGCGGCCTTTAATCCGTAGTAAATTCCGCCCACCGGGCCCTGATAAGCGACTTCGTCCCGCACCAAGGTTGCCGGTAGATCCGGCAGCTCTTGATCGGGTGCAGCCACGATCACCGTTTCCGCGAACATCCGTTTCAACGCGCGAACGAGGTGGACAATGAGCGGCTCACCGTCGAAGAGGAGCAAGGCCTTTGGTCGTCCCATCCGCGAGCTTTTACCACCGGTGAGCACCACCGCGGTGGCATTGAAGAGCGGTTGATCACTGGACGGATTCAGCTCATCTTTCCAGACCCCGCCGGGCTGATCTCTCGGCTTTTCATCCTTCGCATCATCCGATGGCGCACCGCGCTCGAGCCAAACTCTAAAATCCTCCAATGAATGGGCCAGGCGCCATTCTTCCAAGACAGCTCTCGCCATGGCGGAAACTGCTCCCGACGATTCCGGCTCAGCGTGTGTCGTCGGATAATTCAGCAGCCATTCATCGAATGCTTCGGGGCTCGGATCGTCGCGGACGGCATTCTCCAGCAACTCTCGCTTGATGGACAGTCCGATCGAATCAGGGGTTTGGTCGCGCTTGCGTTTACGTCGGCGTCCGTCCGCTGCATCAAGGGCGGCGAGCAAAGCCTTGCAAACGTCAGCGGGGCGAAGCGATTGCAACGAATCCTTGGCGATCGGCATGGTTTTAAGCAAACAGTAGGCGCGCTGCGCCATTATCATTGATCGTTACGTCGAAACAATAACCTGCGCCTTGGGGGCGTGTCAATTTGGGGCTGGCCGTCGAGCACAGCTGGATATTTTCTCCGCCTTCGGGTATGGAGGACCTAAATTAATTGATTGAACCGAGGAAGGATGACGCCCGGAATCCCTTAGCGCAATGGAAACCATCCAAAACCGAATCTGGGCGAAGGTGCGTGCCTTTAAACAAACCATCGCCGCAAAGATCTTCGGCCTCGCCGTGTTCCTGCTGCTGCTCACCATCGGCTTAGCCGGTTTTCTGCTTTGGGAGGTGGCCCGCACGGAACGAGACCTCAAGACCGTTGCGCTTCTGGATGTGCCGCTCACCGATTCTATCTCCAGCATTCATGAGTTTGGATTGCGACGGCGGTTGGCCTTCGAGCGCTGGGTTGGCGCTTTGAATGCCAACGAGCCCAACCAGGAGATCATTTCGGAGGCGAAGACCAACTACGATTCTTTTGCTGTCAAGCTCACCAACGAATTTGCGACCGCTCGCAAAATGATCGTATCCTACCCGGGCGCGATGGCTTCACGCCCCTTTCTGGTCGAGGTCAGGACGCTGCTGGACCAGATTGAGGCGGCTTATCCCGTGATTAGCGCTCGACAGCGCGAAGTGCTCGACCTCCAAAGGTCCGGCCAGCACCAAAAGGCCCACGCGCTCTTGAATGTCCTCAACGACATCCAGCGCACAGTTCAAACCGAGCGGGAGTTGCTTCAGGATAAGATGGCCGCGTTGAGCGCCGCCTCCGCCCAGGCGGTTGAGCTCCGCCAGCGACGCGTGCTCTGGCTGACCATCGCGGCAACGGTCTCCACCGTCCTTCTCGGTCTGGTGGTTGCCGCCCTCATCGCCGACCGCCTCACGCAGCCCGTGCGCTTACTCGCCTCCGCCGTTCGGGATGTTCAAAAGGGCAACCTCAACGTCCAGCTCCCGGTTCGATCCACCGACGAAGTGGGGGCGCTAACCGATTCTTTCAATTTCTTCGTCCAGGAGCTACGCGCCAAAGAGCAGATCAAGCAGACGTTCGGCAAATACATTGACCCGCGTGTTCTCGAACACGTGCTGTTGCAGCCGGGCGCAGCCAGTGTGGCTGGAGGACGGCAGAATATGACCGTCCTGTTTGCCGACCTGGTGGGCTTCACCAGTTTATCAGAGAGGCTTACGGCGTCGCTCATGGTGACGCTGCTCAACCGTCATTTCGGTCTGCAGGCCTCAGCCATACATGAACACCAGGGAGTGGTGGATAAATTTGTCGGTGATTCAGTGATGGCTTTCTGGGGGCCCCCATTTACTCGGGCGGAAGACCATGCGCTGCTCGCTTGCCGGTCGGCCTGGGGGCAATTGGCTGCGCTGGACGTGCTCCGCCGCGAACTGCCCGAACTCACCGGGTGGCGCAAGGACCCGCCCGCCATTGATCTGCGCATCGGGATCTGCACCGGTGAAGTCGTCGTGGGCAACATCGGCTCCGAGAATTTCCGCAGCTACACGGTCATTGGCGACACCGTGAACCTCGCCGCCCGCGTCGAAAACGCCACCCGCATTTACGGCACGCAGATCCTTCTTAGCGAAACCACCGCGCAGGCGCTCGGACCGCACTTCGAAACCCGTGAAGTTGATACCATCGCCGTCAAGGGCAAGACTGAATCCACCCGCATCTTTGAGTTGCTCGGCCCCGCCGGCCAAGTGCCCGAAAATCTCCTCCGCCTGCGCGAGCGCTACTCACAAGCTCTACTCGCTTATCGCGCACAGGACTGGGACGCAGCCGAGATGACTTTCCGAGCATGCTTGGAGCTCCGTCCTAACGATGGTCCGACCACGCTCTTCCTCAAGCGCATCGAGACTATGCGCCGGAATGCCCCGGCTGCAGATTGGAGCAGCATCGCGCAATTAGAAGAAAAATGAATGATTGGAATTTGTTTGAGTTCCGTTTCCGCCGTTCCAGCTGGTGACCCGGCTTGGAACCCATCATCACCCCCTCTAAAATTCCGTACGGCGAGTTTTCCCAGTGCCACTTCGAGCAAGGGATTACTCAGAGAAACGCTTCCAGGAAACCGTTCCTCCTACGCCACTCAACGAGTACCCAAAGGCTTTTTCGCTCGTCCGCCTGTCAGATCTTGACGACAGCCTGGCGGGCCTTGTTCAATTTGCCCAGCGCGTTGTACGCCGCGTATTTGTAGACGTCGCTCAAGGTCGGATAGTTGAAGACCGTATGGATGAAGAAGTCAATGTCGCCGCCGAAGCTCAGGCAGGCCAGTCCGATGTGAACCAGTTCGCTGGCGAGCTCGCCGATGACGTGCACGCCCAGGAGCTTGCCGCTGGGGACCTCGAAGATCATTTTGATCATCCCCTCGGTGTCACCGATGATCTGGCCACGGCCATGGTTGCCGTATTTGTCCTTGCCGACGACGGAGCAGGCGCGCAAATCAGCATTCATCTTTGTGACGCGTCCACCGATGACTTGCGTGATGTTAGCGAGTAGTCGAGGACGACGGGTCAGCGGGGCGTGAGAATTGCACAGGTTTATTTGTTGGGCTCATCAGTTCAAGCAAAGAAATATGACGTTACGCCTTTTCCGTCAAAGTGATGTCGAGTGAATAACCGGTGCCTTCCGGCCGTTTATACCCCTGTTCCAGGGCGGCGACATCCAGAT
>Ga0209799_1000214_pt1 | contig 10626 bp, 10 predicted proteins | sample PanSoiPlo36MoBio_FD_188324 | JGI IMG/M metagenome (GOLD analysis project Ga0209799, IMG submission 188324) | Tropical forest soil microbial communities from Panama analyzed to predict greenhouse gas emissions - Panama Soil Plot 36 MoBio (SPAdes)... | ecosystem: Environmental > Terrestrial > Soil...
CTTGTTTATGATTCTCGATCTATCTTGCCACTCCATCCGTCCCCACTCGTAATAAGCCAATACGGGTTCTCTAGTTTGATCGTTGAGATTGGACATCGTTCAAGCTATCTCTTTTTTGGATCGTGCAGGCGTTGAAGACCAAGAGAGCAAAGATGACCGACCTTCGAATCATCATATCTAAGTCAAATTTCCATTTCAGTTCAGATCGCGACCCAGCGCGGGGAAAGCCACTCAAGCTGGCACTGCGTGGCGTACAATCCTTGGTTCGCGAATCGGTAGATTGCATAAGGCGGCTATGGTAGCCAACAAAGCATCCGCATACCACATCCACAGGTAATTGCCGTAATGCGTGATCGCAATCCCCCCGAGCCACGCGCCGAAAAAACCGCCAGTCTGATGCGACAGCAGCGTTAGCCCAAACAAGGTCGCGAGATAGCGCGTCCCAAACAGTTTGCCGACCACACCGGCGGTGGGCGGCACAGTGGCCAACCAAGTGAAACCGAGTCCGGCGGCGAACAGATAGAACGTCCATACGCTCTTGGGCGCAAGGAGATAGAGTAACACCAGCAGAGCACGCGAGCCATACATCCAGAAAAGCACATACTTGCTGCGGTAGTGGTTCACGGACCAGCCGGCCGCGAGACTGCCGAAGATGTTGGCAAGTCCAATGATCGCCAGCGACCAGCTCGCCACCGACGCTGGCAAGCCGCAGAGGTCCACCTCACCCGGCAGATGCGTGACGAGAAACGCGATGTGGAAGCCGCAGGTGAAAAAGCCGGCATGCAGCAGCAGATAACTGCGGTCGGCGAGAGCCCGCTTCACCGCTGCACGTAAGCCACCGTCGCCTGGAGTTGCAATTGTGGTGCTGACTGAGGATTGCGATCCGCGCAATACACGTGCGAGGGGCAAAGCTGCAAGTGCAATAACCGCTATAGACCACATCGCGCCCATCCAGCCCAAGACGACGATTAATGTTTGCAGCAAAGGCGCGAAGATGAACTGTCCGAATGACCCGCCTGCGTTGATGATGCCGGCCGCCGTGCCGCGATGCTGCGGCGGAAGGAGTCGCGCCACCGCGCCGATCAACACTGAGAAGCTGGCTGCGCCGGAGCCGGAGGCGGACAACAATCCAATCGTCAACACCAGTCCGAGTCCGGTGTCCATGAACGGCGTAAGCGCGCTGCCCAAAGCAAGGATCAGCACGCCGGCCGCCAAGACCCGTCCAGCCCCATAGCGGTCGGTCACCGCCCCAGCGATCGGCTGCACCGCGCCCCAGACAAACTGCCCGACGCCCATCGCAAAACTGATCGTCATGATGCCAAGCGCTGTAGAAGCATTGAGCGGGGAAACGAACAGCCCCAGTGACTGGCGCGCGCCCATCGTCACCATCAGCATCGCCGCGGCGGCAAAAGTGATGAGCTCCCAGTGAGGTTCCTTTTTGTCGGTCTTTGAGTTGAGCAAACTGGACTTCCGGCTTTTTCCCTAAATCTCCGCCACGACCCTGCCGACGACGGCGCCCGCCTTCAACTCATCGAGCGTCCGGCTGACCTCCGACAACGGCCGCTTTTCGATCGGGATGGGCTTGAGTTTGTCCTCGCGCGCGAGCGCAACGACCTGCTTCAACTCGTCCACACTCCCGAGGTGCGAACCTTGAATCGTGAGAGCGCGTTGAATTGTAGACACCAGCGAAAGCGGAATCTCGCCTCCGTAGAGACCGACGAGAATTAACCGGCCACCCTTGCGGAGAACGCCGAAGGCAAGCTTTGCGGTTTCAGCGGCTCCTACCAAATCAACCGCGCCGTATGAGGGTCCGCCGGAAACTCTCTTGATCTGCTCTGCGGCATTCGCGCCACGGCTATTTACAGTTGCCGCGGCGCCCGCCTCCATTGCCGTACTGAGTTTGGTGTTATCGATATCCGTGGCCAGGATATATTTATGTCCCATCGCTCGTAGCAGAGAGATGACCGATAGTCCGAGTCCGCCCGCGCCGATCACGATCACCCATTCGTCTGGCGGAAGAGGATTCAACTTCAACACGGCGGAATAGGCGGCTAGCCCCGAACAGGATAGCGTCGCTGCCCAAGCGGGATCGATGCCGCCGGCATCGATGAAGTAGCGTGGGTGCGGCACCAGGAGATGATCGGCGTAGCCACCGGGACGTTGCAAACCAACACAGCGCGCCGCCATACAGAAGTTGTCCAAACCCTCGCGGCAGCGCGGGCAACCACCGCAGCCGGTCCATGGATAGACGAGGCGATCCTCTCCGATCGGTACATCAGCGGCTTCAGGTCCCGCAGCGACCACTGTACCATAGGGCTCATGACCCAGGGTCGCGGGCAGACTCATGCCCCGCTCGCTCATGGTTAAGCGTTTACCACCGCCCAAGTCAAAGTAACCGTCCCGTATGTGAACGTCGCTATGGCAGACACCGCAGTACTTGAGCTTGAGCAGCACCTCGGTGCCCTTCGGCTCCGGTGTTTTCCGCTCTGCCTTCTCTAACGGCTTCCCCCATTCGACAACGTCATAGCTCAACATATTGAAACCATTCCATGGCTGCGCGTGAATAGCGCTTCGGTTCTCTTGCCCGTGACCAGAACCGGACCGCCTAAAGCGAATCGAATACGTCCATCGGCGCTCATGGCCATGGGCTTCCAGACGAATGTATTCCCCTCCTCAATGCGCAAATCACGGACCTGATTTCCCTGAGACTTCGCCGTAAACACCGGGCCGTCATCGCCATAACCGCAGCCATGCATTTGGATGACGGTTTTCATTTTTCGCTTCGGGCCGAAGGTATTCACAAAGTCCGTCAGAGCCGCGAACGTGGTCCCGGGCTTGATCATTGCTAAACCGGCTTCATAAACTTCTTTCTGCAGCTCGATCACTGGCTTCCACTCTTCGGGAATCTTGCCGAGCAGAATCGGCTGACAGACCTGGGTCAACTGCGCGCCCGAGATCGCGTTCACTTCGTTGGTGATTAACGCATTGCTTTCTAATCGCTTGCCGATGGGTGGGTTCGTGTAGTGCCTCGGCTTCAAGGTGCCGATGGGATCCAATGTTAACGTTAAGGGGTAGTATTCGCTGCGCTGTTCCAAAAGTCGCGCGGTAACATCGGCGTAGAGAACTCCGACGTCTACACCGGGCCGCGCCAGGTTGATCAGCTCATCTAGTCCGACTGCCGCAACCGCTGCCGAGCGCCGCACAAACCCGATCTCTTCCTCGCTCTTCATGTAGCGAACCAAGCCGACAACATCCGTGGCGTTATCGAAAGTAGCGTTGGGCAATTCGTTCATCACTTGCGCGAGAGCCGTGTAATTGACCACTCCGTCGATGGAGCTGCAATGAGTCGCCAATCCGCCCTTGAGCCCCACGACGCCGATGCGCGCCCGTTCCATCCCTAAATCACGCAGCGCCTCCCGCATCGGTTCAGCCCATTCTCGCCCGGTCTGCCAGGGCTCCGGCACCCAGGCATTGCTCGATCTACGATCGGCGATAATAATCGGCGCGCGACCGTCGACCGGCAGCGCCATCGCTGAACACCGAAGCTGCGTCATGTAGCGCCCGTCTACTCCATTCCCCAATGGGACCAGAATGCAATCGAAGCCGGCTTTGCCGGCGTTTTCTCTTACGGCACGCCAGCGCCGGTCGCGCTCGGCCAGCGAGTAACCCGACCAGATAAAGACCGTAGCGCCCGCACCCGGCGGTGTTGTCCATGGCATTCTTCGCTCTCCTCTGACTCGCGGTTCCTCGTTTCAGGTTCCAGGTTTCAAGTTAACCAGAAACAAGAAACCAGGAACTAAAAACTCTTTTACGTAATCGAAACCATCCCTGGTGTTCGCTTGATCAGCGGTTCACCGCCCTTGTCGGTGACAAGCACGCATCCGCCCCAGCTCGTATCGAAGCTCCCGTCTTCGCTACTAACGATGGGCTTGACAATGAAGACATTGCCTTTCTCGATCAGCACGTCGCGATTGCGGGCGCCACGATTTTGCGGTGTAAAGAGCGGACCATCGTCGCCGTAGCCGCGGCCGTGCATGAGCATCAGGCTTTTTAAGCCGCGCTTTTCACCGAAGCCGTTGACGAAGTCCATGAAGTCAGCGAAGGGCTTGCCGGGCGTCAAATGCTCCAGACCCGCAAAGTAGAGATCTCGCTGGGCTTCAATGGCGGGCTTCCATGCGTCGGGAATCGGCCCTAACAAGATCGGCTGCTGCTCCTGCGCAATTAACCCACCAAAGACTGCGTCCACTTCGTTGGCGATGCGATACATTGGCTGCAGAAAACGCCCCTCCGTAGGATCTTCAAACCGCGGCAATCTAGCGCCGCCGTACAAGCCGCTATAGAACGCCATTGGATAGTACTCGCTGCCCAGCGAGACCATCCGCTGCATGACGCGGCTGTAAAGAATTCCTTCATCCATGCCGGGTCGAGCCAGCTCGATCATCTTTTCGATTCCCGCGGCGGCGATGGCCGCCCCTCGTCTCAAACATTCGATCTGCTCTTCGCTCTTAACATAGCGTGCATAACCGACGACTTCTGTGGCATTCTCGAACGTAGCGTTGGGCACCCCCCGCAAAACCTCAACGTAGGAACTATGGTTGACGACGCCATGAAAAGCGCGGCCGTGGGTATAAAAGCCGCGCCGTATGCCGGACACCCCGATCCGCGCCCGATCCATCCCGGCATCTATCAACGCCTGCGCCATAGTTTTTCCCCAAGAGCCTTCCACTGGACGGAACTCCGGCACCCAATCGTTACCGCTTTCCTCATCGGAAATGACGATTGGTTTGCGACCGTCTGTTGGCAGAATCACCGCGGCATTTTCCAGTTGCGTAAGAAAACGACAGTCCGACCGGCTACCGCGCGATTGCTCTAGGGAAAGATGCAGGTTTCTGCCATCCACGCAAAGCGGGACCAAGACGCAATCGAAGCCTGCCTTGGCGGCGTTTTCTCGCACTCGCTGCCAGCGCCAGTCCCGTTCGGCAAGGGAATAGCCTCGCCAAGTGATATCCGCGGGAGTTTCCATGTCAGATTCTCTACTCTTGGTCGATTCATCCCCGAGGTTTTGTCAATTCTTCACCGACTGCGGGCCGCACCTTGAGCACCACTTCCTTGCGAATTTGCACGGTACCTATTTTCGCATGGTGAGGCTTGGTGACATAGCGAGCTCGCGTACATGACACCGCAACCAAGCCGGCGCGCCGCGCTTTGCTATGATAGGCCGCAATTGCGGCTGCACGCTTGAGCGTCTCGCGATCGGGCTCCTCTCCGAGTGGTCCTTGAAGTATAACATGGCCTCCTGCCACACCACGCACATGAAACCACCAATCATCGGGTCGAGCTAACGTCAAGCTCAGGTAATCGTTGTCGGCATCGGTGCGACCGACTAGCACTTTCCAACCACTCGGCAGTAGGTACTCGACCAGTCGCAGATGATCAGGCCGTGTCGGCGTTGCCTTAGCCATAAGGAACCACTATTCACGCGGTCTACTGCAAACCTTAGTACAACGCGCCGGCAATGAGAAATAAAAAAGGGAAGCAATCTGCTTCCCCTTTTTATATTATCTATGAACGTCTGAGATTAGTGCACGCTGATTTCGATCTGCCGCGGCTTGGCCTCTTCGGCTTTCGGAACATGTATCTCCAAGATGCCGTCCTTGTACGTGGCTTGGATACCGTCGTGCTTCACGGTTTCCGGAAGCGAAAACGATCGCCAGAATTTTCCACTAACCCGCTCCACGCTGCGATACTCGGCGCCATCAGTTGCCTTTTCGGACTGGCGCTCGCCGGTCAGAGTAAGCGTTCCATCCTTAACTTCCAGATGGAAATCTTCCTTCTTCATCCCCGGAAGCTCGGCGCGAATCACGTACGCGTCTTTGCTTTCCAAAACATCTACCGGCGGATACCAGGTAACAGAATTCGAGTTTTTCCAAGTGCGGCTGAAGCTGTCCCCGAACAGGTCGTTAATCCGCGCGTGCATTCGGTTCAAGCTCTCAAACGGTTCCCATCTTACTAATTCCATTTTTAGGCCTCCTTTAGACCCATTTATTTAGTGCTGAAAAGTTAAGCACCAGGCTCAAGGCTGTCAATGACTTGACAGAGGCCCAACCCGTGCTTAAGCTTTCTTGAGGTCTAAGAAAGCTTCCGTCCCGATTTCGAGAAACTCTTTGATCGCAGAGTCCCTCGAGAGTGGCTTACCCGGCAGTCCCAGTTTCTGGAATTCTCATATCACTTTACTCGGAGACAGGCAGGTGGGACTCGTCAACGGTGGCCCAACCTACTCGGCTACCCCAATTTCGATGATCCGACGGCTTACTCCCAGGATCGTCATCAAGCGTGCCTGCCGGAACAATGACTTGCTCGCCGCCGCGCGACTTGTGAGGCACGGGGCAATTGCAGCGCTTGCAGATCTGCCTCGCAAAGCTTCTCGCTTCCGGCAGATCGTAGCGTGAAATTAGTTCTTCTCCGGATACCCAGCGAAACTGATCGGGAACCACCGCGATATTCGTCGACCGCACTCCACCCGTGGCCTTCCGGCAACGGGAGCAGTAACAATGAGCGAATCTGATAAATGGCGGCCTCAGCTCATAGCGCACCGCTTTGCAGAGACAGCTTCCTCGCAGGACTGGATCGGACATCGTTTCCTCCTTCGCCTGATCCGTCACAGAGATTTGTCCTATGGCTGGCAGGTTTTTTTGCAGACTCTATTTGGATTTACCAATCATGGCAAGAAAGCTCACAGGTCTTACGAGCCATTTATACGACGGCTCGAGGTTCGTGCATCTGGCTAGCGGGTAGAATCCTTTGCGCATCGAAATCCAACGTCGTCGCCGCGATGATCTGGATTGGCGTGCATGCGCGAGCTCGATTTTAGTCTAGCCGGCGGGTCGTACCATCCCCCACCGCGAATCACCCTCCCGTTTCCACTCTCCGGTCCTTTCGGATTCCTAACGTCGCCACGCATGAAGCTTTCCGAGAACCAATCCGCTACCCACTCTGCAGCATTGCCGGCAAGATCCTGCGCGCCGTATGGACTGCTACCGGCATCCTGTCGCCCCACTGCGGCGAGCCCTCCCTTGTAAGGATTATCAGAAGACTGACCGAAGTTCGCACGCAGAGAGTTCGGTGCGTCATTACCCCAAGGATATGTCCGTCCATCCGTGCCGCGCGCTGCTTTTTCCCATTCCGCTTCAGTAGGCAAGCGCCGGCCAGCCCACTTGCAGTAGGCATCGGCGTCATGCCAATCCACCCCGATCACAGGCAGCTCCATGGCACCGGCGGCGCTCGCCTCTTCCCAACGATCCGGGGGTCTCACACCGCCGGTTGTCTGCAAAAACTTGGCATATCGCGATACTGTCACCTCGTACTTGTCGATATAGAAAGCATCCAAATAAATCTCTCGAAGCGGCGACTGCTCGTCGTCTCCCATCGTAAAGTTACCGGCGGGCACGATCACCGCGGGCGCTCCGTCCTTGCCCGTGATTTCCCGAGAAGGTTGGCGATGTGTCCAATAAAAATACCAACCGGCGCACGCGATACCTGCGATTGTCACTCCTTTGGCGACGGTCTTCAAAATCGTGCGACGTCTGTCCAGGCCAATGCGGTGCACCGCATCGGCCACCGTAGCCACTATATTTCCTTCAGTTTCGAGCAGGGTAACCGACTTCAGATAAGGCGGAATGCGATCCAATGGAGTCGGGCGAACAACGACCGGCAGAACCTTTCCCGTGGGGTGCTCCCAAGTCTTCCGAGCGATGTCGAGTTCGGTAAGCGTATAACTGCCGGCATCCAGTGAGTATGGGCTTACGAGAAAAACTAAGAGCTGAGATCTCTCGATGCCACGCCGGATCCGCGCATCGTATTCCTCTCCCGGCGGCAGATCCGTGCGGTCGAAAAATACGGTGTGGCCTTGGCCGCGCAAAGACAAATAGATCGCTTCGGCTTGCTTGCGATCCTCGGAAGCGTAGCTCAAGAACACTCTCATTACCCGGATGAAAGCACGCGAACTAAACTCTTACAATCACCAGAAACTTCTATCGTTTTGTGGGTCACCCGGACTGCCGCAAATGAAGATGACAAAAAATTTATATTGGGAATTTCGCGAAGCTCCAATGCGGACGACAAGCGTGATCCCTTGACATTGGATCGCCTCCTCGATAAAGCTCCCCTGCCACGGAAACTTGAGAAGTTAACACCTTGGCAGGTAAGTCGAAGGAGTTCCAGTGGAGCATCTCGGGCATCTTCTATGGGAGCTAATCACATTTTCAACGATACTCTTTGCAAGTGTGGGCTTGTTGATACTACGGCGTAGAGTTAGCGGCAAACCAGCATTCACGGAGCGGGATCGACGACTGTTTTTCGGCCGTCCGGAAATCAAACTTTCCGAGCCAAAATTCTACCTTAATTTCGGTATTGCAGTTTTTCTCTGTTACTGGGCCGGCTTTCTCGAATATCTGCTTCTTGCGCGTTTCGGAGCTGGCATTTTAGCGACCGCACAGCTGCTTACGTTTCTGAGTATAGTCAAAAAATCGCTCTGCCAACGCATCGCGTAATACCTCAACATGGATTCAGGTCTACTTCATTCCGTCATCCGCATCTGAGTCGACAGGTGATATTTCAGACCGTCGATTTCGTAATCCAGCTCGCCATAGAACGCGAGATGGCCTTTCTCTGGCGGAGTTACTTCGCCGATGATCATGCCGTTGGAAAGGGTAACCGCTTGCTCTGTCCAGCTAGCTCTACGAAAATCTTGAGTCTCGGTCTGTGCGACCCAGAGCCTCGCACCGTTAGGTGCCGGACTTGCGTCAATCGTTAGGCGTAACCGGCCGTTCACGGTTTCGTGTTTCCATGTCAAGTTCGGCATGGACCGGCGACCAATTTGATGTCGGACGAAAGCCGCAAGACCATTGACGAAATCAGTCAACTGATCCGATTTAGGTTTGTCCTGCCTCCTCAGATCATGCCCGGCATTCGGCACGTAAACGACCCATTTCTCTCCTGCAAGCTCTTTCCAATAGATATTGAGCGCGTCAGTCGCCCAGTAGAAGTCGTTAGTTCCGTTGACGATCAACTTGGGCAAGGCCAGTTTGTCGCGGTACTCCCAGGGATCAACCATGCTCAATAGTCGCCGGCCTTCGGGTGTTTCGGGTATCGGCACCAAACCACGGCTGGTGTAGGGCGCGAGGCGGGCACTGTATGCGCCGAAAGCTTTGAGTTGTCGCGGCATCTGCGCGCGCATATTGAGCGTGTCAATGACCGCGGGAGCAATTGCACGAACGCGTGGGTCGATGGCGGCGGTCAACCATGTCGTCCAACCGCGCTTCGATGCCCCGGAAACGATGAAGCCGTCTATCGGCTCACCCCATTCTCCTTTGCCAAACGCCTGCAAGACGTCCATCGCTTTTACGACACTTTTTACCATCGGCAAAAGCAGCAGCCAGCTTTCATCCTTGGTCTTGAGGTATCGGACAAAAGTTTCGGCGATCAGATCGTCTTCACTGAGTTTACCTTCCAGCAGCGGCTGATTCGGAATGTGGTAAAGAATCGCCACCGGAGCATTGATTTTTCGCGCCAACTCCAAGCCCAACGAGATATAGGTCGGTCTCGCCGAACCGCCGGTGACCCACAGGAACATGGTCGTGTTCGGCGCGACATTCCGAGGCTGATAGATTTGCAATTGATGCTGCCAGACATTTGCTTGCCAGGTCTGCGACACGAAATGGAGATCATAAATTCGGTCTCCAGTTCGTTCGCTCTCGATTTTCTCTCTTAGTTTCCAACCAAACTCGGCCTCGGGCTTTTGGATATATTGCTCCAGATCCGCCCAGCTCGGAGGCGCAAATAAGCTCAGTGCCAGGGCGGAAAACAGACCAAGAGTAACAATAGAATGCTTGCGAAAGATCATCGAAACTTATCCTCTCTTCGCAATGAAGCGTCAGTAAAAAATTGAAGTCATGTTATCACGGTGCCTAGTCAGCTTTTCAGAACGCGGCACTAACGATAACCTTATGCGCGCATTTGCTCGAAGAATAATCTTTCAGTTATGGCCAAACTCCGGTGATTTGCATCTGCTCACTGTTTTTTCAGCAGTGATTGGGTTTTCACTCGATTCGATCAGTCGCCGGCGTACCTCTTCTGCGTATAGGGCTCGGTCTTTGTCCGAAAAGCAATCCGGGGAAACGGGATCGAGAAAGGTCACCTTTACTGGATGGTGTCTAAGTAATACGCTTCCACTGCGCAACGCTTGAAAGGTTCCCTCAATCAGCACAGGCACAACCGGGATTCGCGTTCGAATCGGCAACACAAACAGTGTGGTTTTGAACTCGTGAATTTCTCCGTCAGGGCTCCGTGTGCCTTCCGGAAAAGCAACAATCGATACCCCTCTCCTGAGCAGTTCCGCAGCCCGTTTGATGCTCCGCAAACCCTTCCTTGGGTTCTTGCGATCTAGTGGAATCTGGCCTGAACTCTTGACCGTCAGTCCCATCAGAGGAATCGAAAAAAACTCTTCTTTGACAATGCTGCGAAAATTGTGAGGAATGAACGCAAAGACTAAGAGTACGTCAAGAAAGCTCGAATGATTAGGCATAAACACGTAGGGTCTGTTCAAATCTAAGCGCTCCAGACCCGCAA
>Ga0209799_1000215_pt1 | contig 10613 bp, 7 predicted proteins | sample PanSoiPlo36MoBio_FD_188324 | JGI IMG/M metagenome (GOLD analysis project Ga0209799, IMG submission 188324) | Tropical forest soil microbial communities from Panama analyzed to predict greenhouse gas emissions - Panama Soil Plot 36 MoBio (SPAdes)... | ecosystem: Environmental > Terrestrial > Soil...
GGGGCGCATGTTTCTTCGGTCCCACCAGCGCCACAAGGACGGAAAACAACATACCTACTGGTCATTGGTCGAAACGGTCCGTACTGCTGACGGTCCAAGACAACGCAGACTTTGTTATCTAGGAGAGCTTAATGGGAACGCGCAAACCCGCTGGCTCAAGACGGTCGAGGTTTTCAATGAACACGGAGAGAGCTGCCAGTTAAAGCTGTTTCCTTCAGAGGTGGAGCCGCCGCACAACGAGCCGAATATAGCGCGGGTGGTTTTGAACAAGGTCCGACTGGAGCGGGTACGTCAGTTTGGCAACTGTTTTGTGGGTTTGGAGCTGTGGAGGCGGTTGGGGCTGGATCGATTCTACGAGCAGTTATTGGACGCAGAAGCGGCCGATGTTGCCTGGTCGCGGGTAGCAGCGGTTCTGGCCATCAATCGGCTGTGTGCGCCTGGGAGCGAGTTATCGATCGCACAGCGTTGGTATCCGGACACGGCCCTGGATGATCTGTTGGGGATCGAGCAAGAAAAGATCAACGACACTCGGCTTTATCGCTGTCTGGATCGGTTGCTGCCGCACAAAAAGGAGCTGGAGCGGCATCTGAAGCAACGCTATGGGGAGCTGTTCGGAGCCGAGTTCGACGTACTGTTGTACGACTTAACGAGCAGCTACGTAGAAGGAGGTGCGGATCGAAACCCGATGATGCAACGCGGGTATTCCCGGGATCACCGGCCGGATTGTAAGCAGTTGATCATTGCCCTGATCGTTAATGTGGAGGGCTTTGCGTTCAGCTACGAGATCTTCGATGGCAACCGTAGGGATGTGACGACGTTGGAGGCAATCCTGCGCCTGGTGGAGCGCAAGTACGGCAAAGCGCGCCGGGTGTGGGTCTTTGACCGAGGGATTGTCAGTGAGGAGAATCTGGCGGCTTTACGGAAAAGAGGCGCACAGTATTTGGTGGGCACGGTGCGCAAAAAGCTCAAAGAGTTTGAGCGCGAACTGCTTGAGGGGGGCTGGGAACAGGTACGGCCGGAGGTGGAGGTCAAACTGGTAAGCACACCGGCAGGGGAGGAAACCTATGTGCTTTGCCGCACGGCAGCCCGGAAGGAGAAGGAGAAAGCGATTCGCAGCCGATTCTCGACGCGGATGGAGACGGCTCTGAACAAACTTAAGAAGCGGGTCGCTGAACAGAGACTCCAAGACCGCAACAAGATCGAGCGACAGATCGGTAGAATTCAAGCCCGTCATCCGCAGGTCGCCGACTTGTACCAGATGGAGGTAGTCCCTAGCGCCGGGGGGCTTCGATTGGAATGGACGGTCTTAAAAGAACGCCACATCTGGCAACAGCTGCGCGAAGGGGCGTATCTGCTTAGAACGAATTTGAGCGGTGAAAGTGCCGGGGAGTTGTGGAAGAAATACATCCAGTTGACCGAGGCCGAGGCGGCCTTCCGCACGCTCAAAAGCGAGTTGTCGATTCGTCCGATCTTTCACCAGCTCGAAAGACGGGTCAAGGCGCATGTGCTGGTGGCCTTTCTGGGCTACGCCTTGTGGGTGACACTCAAACACTTCCTGCGCCGCAAGAATCTAAAGACATCTCCGGCCCAAGCGTTGTCGACCCTATCGGGTCTGCGCAGCGCTGACATCGTTCTTCCGACAACCGACAGACGGGAGATCCGGCTTCGCAGAATCACTACCCCGACACAAGAACAACAAACGCTGCTTGCTCACCTGGGCATGCAGATCCCGGAACGCCTCGATCTCGATTACGAATGTAGTGCAGACTCAGCGAACAACTAGTCTGATTTTAAAAGACTTACCAGGATTTTAACACTTCTTGTGACGAACTTGGGTTAGAGCGCGTGATGCTTTTTCTTTGTACAGTGAATAATCCGGGCTGAGATTGGCGGCTCGTCTGGCGTTCGTTTAGCCGAAGCCAACCGATGTGATTTGATCTCAGAGTAGGCCGGAGGGTAGTCAGGAGCGAATCTTCATTTCTTGACTGAGAACTCTTTCGCCAGGTGTTGCCTTCCAGATGATGTTACGAGTAACGCCGTAGATTTCAGCCAGTGTATAGAGCGGAACGAAGGGCACGTCCTCCATGAGGATGCGACCCGCCTGTTGCAGGAGTGCGACGCGTTTTTTCATATCGCCGGTGGTTTCCTCCTCATCGATCAATTTGTCGAACTCCGGATTTTTATAGTCGAGACGTTTCGTGACTCCCGAGCGAAAATACTGCTCGTAGACCGTGTCCGCATCGACAGCCGGCCGCCCGACATAATAAAAGGGAATCTTGCCGCCATTCACCCCTTCGTTGCCCCAAAAAACGGCAAACTCCTGCGCGACAAGCTCCGTTCTAACATCGGCCTTGCGCAGCTGATCGGCGATGACTTGGCACACTTCACGAGCTTTGGGATACCGGTCCGGTGACAAATAAAGCTTCACGTCAACGCCATTCGGATAACCCGCTTTCACCAAGAGCTCCTTCGCCTTTTTCGGATCCAGCGGATATCTTTTAAGCCTTGGATCCGCGCCAATCACATTCGAAGCCACCGGCCCATCCATAACATAGCCATTGCCTTCGTAAATGTGCTTGACAATAACCGACGGATCAATCGCGTAATTAAAGGCCTGCCGCACGAGCTTGTTGTCGAAAGGCTTGTAGGCGGGGTTCAGCACGAGAAAATACATTCGCTGGCCCTGTGCTCTCTCGATGCGCGTGCGCGGATTTTTTTCGATGCGCGGTACATCTTCCACGGGTACGTTGTTGATGACGTCGCCTTGACCGGCCAAAAGGCCCGCGACCCGCGCCGGATCCTCCCCGACTTTGCGGGTCACGATTTCTTTGATGTCCGCCTTGGACCCCCAATAGTCATCGTTGCGCGTTAGCACCAGCTGACCGTCCCGCTGCCAGCTCACGAATTTGTACGAGCCCGTTCCCGTGGGATATTGATCGACATCGCTGCCGTATTTATCGCCCGCGGCCTTACTGAAAATAAAGCGGTTGGTGAGACGGTCGAGCATGACAGCGGTCGGCGTCTTGGTCGTCATGATGAGAGTGTGGTCGTCCGCCGGCTTCATTTCCACGATGTCCGCCAGAGCGTAGCGTTGCGGGCTTTTCTTATCGTTCAAGATTCTCTGGAACGAATAGATCACGTCCTTGGCGGTAAACAAAGAGCCATCGTGAAAGCGCGCGTTTTTTTTGAGATTGAAGACCCATTGCTTACCTTGAAACTCCCACGATTCCGCGAGCACGCCGACGTAGTCCATCTTGACATAATCCACATCCACGAGAGGCTCGGCTATGTGATTCCAGATGCCATATTCGGGGCTCGAGGAAGACGCATAAGGCTGGAGCGAACTCAGACTGACGCTGCTGAGAATGGTCAATCTTTCCTTGGTAGCAGCCATACTCAGACAAGGCCATGACGCACTCCCAAGCGTGCTCAAACCGGCAATTGTGCCGTATTGCAAAAACTTTCTACGGGTGACGGCGTGATTCTTTGTGTTCATGGCAACCTCCGAGGCTTAAACTTGTCCAATTTATCCGGCCGGTCAGATCGCGACTCCACTTTAGCGAATCTTCATGTCCCACGCGAGAACCTTCTCATCGGGTCTTATTTTCCAATTCACGTTCTTCGCGACTCCGTAGATGTCCGCCAAATTGTAAAGCGGCACGAAGGGCGCCTCTTCCATAATGATCTTTCCCGCCTGTTGCAAGATTGCCGTCCGCTTCTTCATGTCCGGAGTTTTTTGCTGCTCTTCGACGAGCCTATCGACCTCTGGGTGGCTAAAATTCGACCGCTTGGTCGTGCCCGTCCTGAAATACTGGTCATACAACGTATCGGCGTCGGTGAGAGAGCCGCGACCGATGTAGTAGAAGGGCAGCTTGCCGCCGTTCACACCAGTGGTTTCCCAAAAGATCGCCCATTCTTGAGAAATCAGCTCGACGCGGAAACCGCCTTTTGTCATCTGAGCCGCGACCACCTGGCAGACCTCCGTGTCCTTAGGATAGCGGCCGGCGGAATAATAGAGTTGCACGTCGCAACCGTTGGGATAGGCCGCCTGCGCAAGGAGCTCCTTCGCTTTCTTGGGATCGTAAGGATACCGTTTGAGTTTGGGATCTGAGCCGAGGACATTGGAGCCGACCGGGCCATCGATCGAGTAACCGATGCCGTCAAATATGTTCTTGATAATGGCCGGGCCGTCGACGGAATAGTTGACCGCCTGCCGAACCAACTTATTGTCGAAAGGTTTGTGGGCGATATTGAAAGCCAAAAAAAACATCCGCAGCCCTTCAACCTTTTCGACGTTGACGCGCGGGTGCCGCTGCAGCCGCGCCACTTCATGCACGGGGACGTTATTGATGAGATCCGCCTGCCCGGATTCAAGCGCCGCAAGGCGCGCCGCGTCTTCCGTTACTTTGCGAAAAACGACCTCTTTGATATCCGCCTTGCCGCCCCAATAGTCGTCGTTCCGCGTGAAAACAAAATTCCCGCCTCTTTGGTAGCTCACATATTTATACGGCCCGGTGCCTATGGGATTTTGGTCCATCTGATCGCCATATTTATCTCCGGCCGCCTTGCTCAGAATGAAGCGATTCTCCAGACGGTCCAGAAACACCGCCAGGGGTTGCTTGGTCACGAAAATAACCGTCTGATCATCGGGTGTTTGCACTTCCGTGACGTCCTTAAAATTCGGCGCTTGCAGGCTGCCGCCTTTCTCGTCCCTCATCCGATCGATGGAAAAAGCTACGTCCTTGGAAGTAAGCGTCGCGCCGTTGTGAAATTTGATGCCCTTTTTCAGGCGAATAACCCACCGCTTGCCCTGGTATTCCCACGACTCGGCGAGAATACCGACGTAGTCTTTGCGTTTATAATCGTATTCGACCAGCGGTTCCATAACATGTTGCCAGTTGCCGTAAATCGGGCTGGAGCTGTGCCGGTACGGATGCAAGGAATCGGCGACGCTCGAATGATAAATCGTAATCCGATCCCTGGACGCGGGAAAGGCATCGCGGGCGACGTACGGAGCAAACAGCGCTCCCGTCCCCAATGTGGCGCCCGCTTTTAGAAAATCTCTCCGGCTAATGCCGGCTTTTCTCTCTATCATACCTTCCTCCGAAATATTTACGACATTGCGTCTCTTCCGCTGACTGCTGAAGACTCTGTATCAGGCTGCTCAAGATCTGAAAGCGTTTTAAACCTCTTGAACGGTTTGAACTACTTGAACGCATTGAACTACTTGTGTGTATGCTAGACCTGTCTGCGCAGTTTTGGATCCAATATGTCACGCAGCCCGTCGCCCAGCAGATTGATGCCGAAAACCGTGATGAAAATCGCCAGGCCAGGAAAGATGGTAAGCCATGGAGCACGGTTCATATAGCTCCGTCCCTCGCTCAACATCGAGCCCCAGGTTGGAATGCTGGCAGGAACACCGAGACCGAGAAAACTCAGACTGGCCTCGGAGATGATGACAATGGCCATCGCAAAAGTAGCAATGACAGTCACGCTGGCAAAAGTGTTCGGTACGACATGCTTCATAAGAACATAAAAGTCCTTGCCACCCAGGGCTTTTGCAGCGGTAACAAAATCACGTTCCTTCAAAGAGAGCACCTCCCCCCGCACGACCCGGCAGTACTGCACCCATCGGCTCATCATCAGAGCCAAAATGATATTAACGACTCCTTGCCCGAGGAACGCCATCAAGGCGATAGCGAGCAGGAGAAAAGGAAACGCCAGGAATATTTCTGTGATCTTGCTGACCACTTCATCGGTTCCGCGACCGAAGTATCCCGCGATGGCTCCCAAAAAACAGCCCACCATGCCAGCGAGAATGACGGTCGTCGCTCCCACCAGCAGCGAGATGCGCGAGCCGTAGATAATCCGGCTCAAGATGTCCCGACCCAGGTTGTCGGTTCCAAGCCAACTGGAGCTCGACTGGCCGCCCATCCAGGTGGGAGGTTGTAGACGAGATTCAAGCCGCTGCTCCTGCGGATCAAAAGGGGCAAGGAATGGAGCCGCCAAGCCGGAGACAACCAGAAGAATGAGAATCCAACCGCCCAGGAAGACCTTCAGATAGCGCAATCGGACCATTACAGCCTCACCCTTGGATCGACCAGCGTGTACAGAACATCAACCAACAGATTCACGACAAAATAGATAATCCCGAAAAACAAAATCAGCACCTGAGTCAGACGATAGTCGCGCACAGAGATCGACTGGATCAAAAGGTCGCCGATCCCCGGGTAAGAGAAAACCGTCTCGGTGATCACCGAACCATTTAAAAGCGCGCCCAATTGCAGTCCAAGGACGGTGATAACGGTGATGAGGGAATTGCGCAGGATATGGCGCCAGACGACTACCCGCTCGCTCAGTCCCTTCGCCCGCGCCGTCACGACGTAGTCTTGCCGCATCACCTCGAGCACACTGGAGCGAGTGATGCGCGTGACGATAGCGGCAAGAGCAGTACCGAGGGTTACCGCCGGCATCAGAAGATGCTTGAATGCGCTCCAGAACGCGGTCAGATTTCCGGTAATCAAACTATCCAACAAATAGAGGCCGGTAACCGATTTGACCTGAATACCGTATTCGATCCGGCCCGCGACCGGCAGCAGATTCCATTGGCCGCCGAGAAAATAGATCAGCATGATGCCGAGCCAAAAGTTGGGCAAAGAGACGCCGATGAGAGCAATCCCGGTTCCGGCGTGGTCGAGCACAGTGTCGCGCTTGATTGCCGAATAGATGCCGATCGGAAGGGAAATCGAAATCGCTACCAGCAAGCTTACAGTTGCAAGCTCGATGGTTGCGGGAAGGCGCTCGGAAACGAGCTTGAGCACGGGTTCGCCGAACTTGAGCGATTTGCCGAAGTCACCCACCAGCGCGCGGGAGATGAATTGCCAATACTGGACGAGGAGCGGCTGGTCCAGTCCCCATTCATGCCGCACGCGCGCCACATCGGCCGGTGTGGCATCATCTCCCAAAAGCAGGACAACCGGATCGCCGGGGGCAAGGTGCATCAGCATGAAGACAAGAAAGGAAATTCCGAGGAGAACGGGCACGGCGCCGACGAGCCTGCGTGTGATCGTGGTCATCTATGGTTAGAATCCAGAACTGCGAGCCTCTGCATTTGAGTCGAGCAATTCTTCGACGAAGCTACTGCCCCAGTTGAGCGAATGAGCGATCGAGTTGCTTCAGTGCCTGATCGATCTGGTCTTGCTTCACATTCAACGGCGGCGCGACTCGGAGCACATTTCCGTACGTGCCCCCTTTGCCAACCAGCAGGCCGTTGGTTTTCGTTAGCTCCATCAGCCTCTTTGCAGCTTCGGCGTCGGGTTTCTTCCGCTCACCGACGAGTTCCATGCCCTGCATTAAGCCCATCCCTCGGACGTCGCCGATGACCGGGTATTTTTCTTGTAGAGCATTCAGCCCTTCCCGCAATCTGTTTCCCATGACCCGGGCATTTTCCACCAGGTTTTCCTCTTGGATAACTTCAATCGTGGCATGCGCCGCCGTGCAGGTCACCGGATTGCCGCCGAAAGTTGAGATCGTGTTGCCTCGCATACTGTCGGCGATTTCAGGGGTTGCGATAGTGGCGCCGATGGGAACGCCATTGGCCATCCCTTTGGCAAAAGTCATGATATCGGGTTCGACACCCCAATGCTCGATGCCAAACATCTTGCCACCCGTTCGGCCCCAGGCCGTTTGCACCTCGTCGCAGATGAAAAGGCCGCCGTATTTTCTGACGATGCCGACAATCTCTTTGAAATACTCCTTCGGAGGCGTGATAAAACCGCCGACGCCTTGTATGGGTTCGGCCAAAAAAGCAGCGATCCGCCCTTGCGATGTCGTCGTTTGAATCGCTTCTTCGACGTCCTTGGCGCACTTCAAGTCGCAGCTAGGATAAGTGAGTCCGAAAGGACAACGGTAGCAATAGGCGTTGGGAATATGATGCACGCCGGGAACAACATTCGGCATCAGCCGCCAGCTCGACTGGGCCGAAAGGCTCAGGGCCAAATAGGAGCGACCACTATAACTATGGCGCAAGGCGATAACATCCTGGCACTTCGTATGGATCTGCGCGAGCAGCACGGCGGTCTCATTGGCTTCCGTGCCGCTGTTGGTGAAAAACGATTTTTCTAATCGCCCCGGTGTGATCTGGGCGAGTTTCTCAGCCAACCGGACCTGCGGCTCATTGGCATAAAGGGTCGAGATGTGTTGCAGCCTGTCGGTTTGGTCATGGATGGCCTGCGTGACCTTCTCGTTACAATGGCCGACACTGACGGTGAGGATCCCGCCAAAAAAATCCAAGAACTCTTTTCCCTCCGCGTCGTAAACGTAGTTGTCTTTCGCATGATCCACGACGAGCGGTTCGTCGTAATAAGTGGAAACACAGGAGAAGAGATATCTTTTCTGTTTTTCAATGATTTCGTCTTTGTTCATAGCTTGGCCTTGAGCTGACGAACATTTTGAACGACTTGGACCTTTTTAACGATTTGAACTTCGCTTCTAGTGCCGACGCAGAAAATCTAGAATCGGCGGATGGCCCTTCTCCGGCATTTCGCGCAGATAGCCATGGGCGCCGCCTTCAACAATGACCAGCTCAGCATTGGGAATCTTCTCCGCCAGAACTTTCGCGGACTCTACGTGACTGCCGGTTCCCCCTTCGTGGGTGTCCTTGCTGCCGACGATGACCAAGGTCGGCGACTTGATTTTATGAATAAGGTCGGTGGTCTCATGGCACTGCCGAGCAACAACGTGGCGCAAATAGCATTTGAGCGGCGGCACCTCGTCGACAATGAGCTTTTGAAATTCCTTCACTACCTCCGGATGCGCCTTCACGAATTGATCCGTAAACATGAAACCGGGTCCCCAGTGGTCGTGCTAGTATTTCTCGTAGCCCTTCTCAATCATTTCCAAGGCAGCGTCCAGAGGAACACCGCGGGGATAGTCTTCGAGCTTATCGCTATATTTTCCTGAGCCGGGCCCGGAGAGAATCAAACTGCGAATTTTTTCAGGATAATCCAGAGCCACCCATTGAAGTACCCGCGCTCCCATGGAATGCCCCATCATATGGGCTTTTTTGATGCCCAGAGCATCCATCAACCCTACGCAGTCTTTGGCAAAAAGCCGGGTGGTATAGTGCATGTCGGGTTTGTCGCTTCGCCCCAAACCCCGATGGTCATAGATAAGAACCTGATAGTGTTTGGAAAACTCCGGCACCTGAAAGACCCGCCAGGGGGCGAGACTGATGCCAGTGCCGGCCACTAATACCAGGGGATCCCCTTGCCCGTAAAGCTCGTAATAGAGATTGATGTCGTTGATTTTGACTTTACCGCTCTTAACCGGCTTGGGGCTTTCCATTTCTCCTCCGTGAATTCCGATCCTGGAATGACGGTGAAGCTATCGAATCCGGAAATTACTGTCAATATTGCTGAATTTAGATTCGAAGAGACGGCCACAAACTAGTTTTTCTTGACAGTCCAAAGCGCATGCGTAATCGGGCGGATACTAAATCTAGCTTCCAAAGTAAAAAGAAAAACATCATGAAACGTCTTGTCTACCTTCTCTTAGGATTATTTTTGCACCTATCCGCAAGTGTCACGACGGCGGCCGCACCGGCAACGGAAACCGCCGATCAAGTTTTGGCCAGGCTCTACAAAAGATGGCACCTAAAGCTGGTCGAGAAGGAACCCTTTCTAGTGGACGTAGATTTTATCGGGCCGATTCTTGACCAGAGTGGAAAGGAATTCAGTCAGATCTTCTTGGGACGTTAGTACTCGATCTAAACGAGTCAGTGTCTTCGAGCCTGATCGCCCATGGATTCGTGCCTCAATTCTAAACCTGAATCCGGCCACTTTATGAACCCACCTTTCCGGGTCCGTAAATGACCTTGCCTGGCCGCGCGCCGGTGTGGTGACCGCTTTCAATAACCACAGTACCGTTGACGATGACATGATCGATACCTTTGGGATACTGTTTAGGGTTTTCGTAAGTCGCGGTATCCGCCACAGTGTCCGGATCAAACACCACAACGTCAGCCCAATAGCCTTCCTTAAGAAGACCTCGATCTTTGAGGCCGAGAACCTGCGCCGGCAATGACGTCATCTTGCGGATGGCGTCCTCCAACTGGAGGACCTTCTCTTCCCGCGTGTACTTCCCCAGCACCCGCGGATTCGTGCCAAAGCTTCGCGGATGGGGCTTGCCGGGGTATTTCTGGTTCAAAGCGCTGCCATCTGAGCCAATGGAGATCCACGGTACCTGCATAACCGTTTTGACATCATCCTCGGACATCGTGTGGTGCACGCCGTGGATGAACATTCCTTCTTCGTAGATCATATCGAAGCAGGTGCTGACCGGATCTTGTCCGCGGATTTTGGCGATCTCGGCGATAGTCTTACCTTCCAAAGGTTTCAGACTTTCCGTATCCACGCGCGCAGCAACGATCCCTTCCCAGCCGCCGTGCTCGTTCACGTACTGATCGAACTCCGGATCTTTCATGACTCTTTCGCGGAACGTCGGGCTTTTGAACTGAGAAATCGTCTCATTCAGAGGCGCATCTTGAACCCAACGCGGAAACAAGCGCCGCCACGGGTGCTGCATCGCCGTGTAGGGGTATTGGTTTGCGGTGA
>Ga0209799_1000216_pt1 | contig 10600 bp, 9 predicted proteins | sample PanSoiPlo36MoBio_FD_188324 | JGI IMG/M metagenome (GOLD analysis project Ga0209799, IMG submission 188324) | Tropical forest soil microbial communities from Panama analyzed to predict greenhouse gas emissions - Panama Soil Plot 36 MoBio (SPAdes)... | ecosystem: Environmental > Terrestrial > Soil...
ACGAAGCCACGGATACTGAAGTAGGACGCGATGCCGGCGAGTGTAACGGCAGCCGTAACGGCGAGCACATCGATGGCGGTGCCCGATCGCGTAACACTGGACGTGTGTCGACCTTGGCCGACTAATGGCGTATCCGCCTCGGATTGCTTCGCAATTTTTGCCGTTGGGGAAGCGTTACGCGTAACGCTCTTGCGTCGCTTGCGGAAACGGCGCTGGCGCAGCGCGTTACGGCTTGGTCCCTCCCCCTTTGCGGGGGAGAGGCGCAATGCTGTGACGTTGGTGTCGATATCAGTCATCGAGATGTCCTGCATCAACAGGGTGCGAAGCCGGCTTCGGCGAACTGGTTTTCGATCAGCTTGACGGCCGCCTACATAACATCGAGCTCGGCGCGACCGTCGGAATATTTCCGTAATCGGTTCGAACGCCGGATGCAGTCGTCATAGGTCGTCCGTTTGAGGAAATGGGTAAAAGCGTCCGCCTCATCGCGGGGAAGATCAAGCAGAATCGTGATAGCGTGAGTATCAGCCATTGGAACCTCTCATCCAGGTTTCGGTGGTTAGAGCCGGGCCGGTGTTGCAAGCACTTGCCCGGCTCGCCTTTTTTAGATATACGAAATATACTCATTGTCAATAACGTATATCTCAAATTCCGGACAATAGTCAGCATGCCGCGGGGGCGACCAGAGCTGTATCCCATCAAGAAGCTGATACGATTCGATCAGAAGATGCTCGACGACATTGACGAGTGGCGGCGGCACCAAACGCCGATTCCTACAGTAACGGACGCGATCCGCACATTGATCGAACACGCGCTTGCCACGGCGCCCAAGCGCCGGCCAGCGAAGCGGAAGGGAGAGTCATGAGCGAACGCCCAAGGAGCTGGAGGATTGGGCGCCGACGCCAAGCATTCCAGTGAATATTTCCGCAAGGCGTTCGAGCGTTCGAGCACTCGCGGCCCGAAGCCGGAACTCTGAACTTATAGAAGTCTGCTATCGGCAGCAAAGAGCGGCTCGAAGGCGCGCGCGGATTGCCGCTGAGTGGACCTGCTCACCCTTTAGCTGTGCACCGCAGCTTAGCCCCGGATAGCTGCCTTGGCGGTGCAATGGCCGCGATGGCATTGGGGTAAGCCAACGTGCCAAGCCCATAACCACACAGCACGCCCTTCAGAGCATCACCCCATCGGCGTCCGCCTGACCGAGGTGGTGGGCGCTTCCTTGGCCGGTGGGTCTCCCGCGCTTGATATCGGTGATGCGGTCAGCACCCTGGGCCAGGGCGACTCGCGGCGAAACCGGCCGCGTGTGGATCGGGACTCTTTCCTCGATGCCCAACGGGTTCTTCGCGATGTGATTACGATCTTTCGAGAGCGGCGTGCGGACGTGTAGTTCGTGCTACGGACGAGGGCTCTCCCGAGCAGGCCTCCTCGTCCAAAAGGGGGCTGGATGTGGTCGATGTGCTTGGGTCCTCGTTGTTCCCCAACGGACGTGGAACAACTCTGGGCGGAGCGCGTCGTTGTAGTAGTTCCTATACGCATACACTGTGTGCAAACGACGCGATCGAGTGGTCAATGCTTCGAGGTGAAAAACTGATCGCCTGCCAATCGGACCAAACGCGGGTTACAAAGGCGGCTGGCGCCGCAGCGCCCCAACCTAACACCGCGACGGCCGCTTCGCCGTTTAGCTATCTCACAGCACAGCATCGAGGCGCCCCGGTAGCGGGTTATCTCTTCTCGATGCGCAGAGGCTCTCCATGGCAAGACCACAGACCAGTTCGTTGGGGCGAAGGTCGCTAGCGCACTCCTTGGGTGACCGCATGAGCGCCGCCAAAAAGAGAGCTCCTACCCGAAAGGCATCCACTGCACGTCAGGAAAAGGCAGCCACTGCGCGCCAGGAGCGGAGCGCGGCTGCACCCTCGCCGTTCCCGCCAATCGCCGATTTTGCGTTCCTGTCGGACTGCCACACTGGTGCGCTTGTGGCCCCGGATGGGGCGATTGGCTGGCTCTGCGTGCCCCGCTTCGACGCGCCGAGCGTATTCGGCAGCCTGCTCGACCGCGAGGCCGGCAGCTTTCGGTTCGGGCCCTTCGGGATCAACCACCCCACGACACGGATCTACGAGCCAGGCACGAACGTCCTGGCCACAACATGGAAGTCACCGTCCGGCTGGATTCTCGTGCGCGACGCGTTGACGATCGGCCCCCGGGATCACGAGGACAAGATCACACCGCACACCCGGCCTCCCGCCGACAACGACGCTGACCATATGCTCGTGCGGACCGTCCAGTGTCTCGAAGGCCGGGTCGAGGTTGAGCTCATCTGCGAACCTGCCTTCGACTACGGCCGGGTGCCTGCGGCATGGAGCGCGGTCGACGGCGGCCGCCGTGCAGCCGACGCAAGTGGCGCGGAGCAGACGATCGGTCTCAGCTCCGATCTCGCGCTGGGGATCGAGGGCAATCGCGTCCGGGCGCGCCACGTCCTGGGCCCTGGCGAGCGGGCGTATTGCGCGCTCTCGTGGGCAGAAGGACTCGCCGCACCGCAGAACGCGGACGAGGCCGAGGCGCGGATCGCGGCCACGATCCGCTACTGGCGTAACTGGCTCAACGCGGCCAGGATTCCCGACCACCGCCACCGCGCCCAGATCCAACGCTCCGCGCTGACCATCAAAGGTCTCACCTACATGCCAACGGGCGCGGCGGTTGCGGCGCTCACCACTTCCCTCCCGGAGACACCGGGCGGAGAACGCAATTGGGACTACCGCTACACGTGGATGCGCGATGCGACTTTCATGCTCCAGGCGCTCCACTGGCTCGGCCTCGACTGGGAGGCGGACGAGTTCATGCAGTTTGTTGCCGACGTCCCGCCGACCGAAGACGGCTCGCTGCAGATCATGTACGGCATCGACGGCCGCCGCGGGCTGACCGAATCGGCACGGAACGACCTCTCGGGCTACGCAGGTGCACGCCCGGTTCGAATCGGCAATGCCGCCTTCAGTCAACGCCAAAACGACGTCTTCGGCGCCGTCCTCGACTCGATCCTGCTCCACACCCGCCGTAACGAACGCTTGCCACGGCGGCTCTGGCCGATCGTCGAATCGCAGGCGGCGTGTGCGACCCGTGTCTGGCGTGACCCCGACCAGGGCATCTGGGAGGCCCGCGGCAAGCCGCAGCACTACGTGTCCTCCAAATTGATGTGCTGGGTCGCCCTGGACCGCGCGAGCAAGCTGGCGCAGATGCGAGGCGACCCAGAGGCTGCGGCGACATGGCGCGCAACTGCGGACGAGATCCGAAAGGAGGTCCTCACACACGGCGTCAGCAAGCGGGGCGTGCTGCGCCAACACTACGAGACGGACGCACTCGACGCCTCGACGCTGCTGGCAGGGAGCTTCAAGTTCCTCGCGCATGACGACAAGCGGCTGCGGAACACCGCTCTCGCCGTTTCCGAGGAGCTAACCCAGGACGGCTTCGTCCTGCGTTACCGTCCCGACGAGACCGACGACGGACTCTCCGGCAACGAAGGAACGTTCGTGATCTGCTCGTTCTGGCTCGTGTCAGCGTTTGCGATCGTCGGAGAGATACAACGAGCCCGCGACCTGATGGAGCGGCTGCTGCGGATCGCCTCGCCCCTCGGCCTCTATGCCGAAGAATTTGACCCGAAGACGGCGAGGCACCTGGGGAACTTCCCGCAGGCGTTCTCTCATCTCGCGCTGATAGAGGCGATGTCCCAGATGATCGTTCTCGAGAGACGCGCGCAGTTGTGACACACATGAAACCGGCGGTGATCGCGCCATCCGGCGAGCAGATCGAGATCACGGCTGGGGATCAGCGGGCTGTGGTCGTCGAGATTGGCGGGGGACTCCGCTCATACTCTGCCGGCGGTCGGGACCTTGTCGATGGGTACGGAGCAGACGAGATGAGCTCCTCGGGCAGGGGGCAGGCCCTGATCCCGTGGCCGAACCGGCTTCAAGACGGCAGCTACGAGTTCGATGGTCGCCGCCACCAGCTGCCGCTGAACGAGCCAGAGCGCCGCAACGCGATCCACGGCCTCGTCCGTTGGGCTGCCTGGAGCGCCTGCGCGCGCGAGCCGCACCGGGTTGTGATGGAACACACCCTGCATCCGCAACCGGGCTATCCCTTCTCGCTCAGGCTTGGCATTGAATACTTGCTGTCTGACAGTGGACTCCACGTGCGGACCACGGCCACGAACATCGGCACGAAACGATGTCCCTACGGATGCGGCGCTCATCCGTACCTGACCTTCGGCACCCCGACCGTCGATCGGCTGATCTTGCGCGTCCCAGCGCGTACCGTGCTGCGGTCTGACGAACGCGGCCTGCCGACGGGCGCGGAAGCCGTGGAGCACACTGAGTATGATTTCCGGATACCGAGGCGCATCGGCTCGACAACGCTCGACCACGCGTTCACCCACCTGGAGCGGGGCGCGGACGGCCTTGCTCGCGTCGAACTTCGGAACCCGGAGCACGGAACACAGGTCTCGCTCTGGGTCGACGAGAGCTACCCCTATCTGATGCTCTTCAGTGGTGACCCGCTTCCCGATGTTCACCGTCGCAGCCTTGCCGTCGAGCCCATGACGTGCCCGCCGAATGCATTTCGGACCGGGGATGCAGTGATCGGGCTTGAGCCCGGTTCATCGTTCACGAGCACCTGGGGCATCACTCACGGACGCACGAATAGGCGCTAGCGCAAAAGTTCAGGTGGGGGTTTGGCCTTCGGCGCGAGTACCGCCCCTATCGCCCCACTAGGAGCAGGGCGGGTCCGCCTGGATCGTGCGGTCAACAGAGCCGGCCGATTATCCCGAGACGTCAGGGTTCGTCCCTGTGATTTCGCCGGACCAAGTGAATGCCGTGCGATCAGCGGCCAAGCTCGGACGGCTCGAGCCGGTACCTGACACCGGCCTACGCGCGTTTTAATTGAGCGGTTTTCCCCGTTCATGGCGTCGACGACCTGAACCCCACCTATAGCCCCAGCTTGCGCAGGCCAGCCCGGAGCTCGGCCAAGAAGGATTGGCGCTTCTCCTCCGTATAAGGCTGAGGATTGCCCCACTGTACCCCATTAGGCCATTGGCTATCGGTCTTATAGCGCGCCACAACGTGGACATGTAATTGTGGCGTAGCATTCCCGATGGCCTCTACGTTGATCTTGTCTGCCTTGGTCAGCTCCTTCAACATACGCGAAACGGCTGTAATTTCGCGCATCAACGTCCCTTGCTCTGCGGCGCTAAGATCAAAGAGCTCATGCATATTGGCGCGCCTTGGGATGAGCATGAGCCAGGGAAAACGCGCGTCATTCGCCAGCATTACACGCGAGAGCGGCAAGTCCGCGACCAATTCGCTTATCTCCGCCAGGCGTGCACTCATGACGAAGGCCTCGCCTTCTGTTGATTTCATGGCCGTGGTTGCTCCTTTGGGCCTTTTGATGGGTAACGCCCCAGCAGTAGTAGAGCGTGTCCGTCCGGATCGCGGATCAACAGAGCCGGCCGATTATCCCGGAGCGCCACGGTTCCGGTCGAGATGAACCGGACACGCGCTGCGGCAAGCCTGTGTTCCATGGCACGCACATCGTCGACCTCAAGCGTGAGCCGCGTCGCAGCGATGTCGTTGCTGTGCAGCGCCGGTGATGCGCCTCGCGAGGGGACGGCTGATCGATAGCAGAGCAATTCGAGATGCGGTGGGTTTCCCGTCCCGGGATCGAGCGCTGTCACCTCGACCACCGCACCCGGGACGGCATCAAGCTGTTCCTGCTCCCGGCCGCGATTGAGCGAGCCCCCGCCGACGGAAAATCCCACGACCTGCCGGTAGAACGCGACGCTTGGCTCTGTTCCGGAAACCACGATGGCAGAATGATCGATCCCCAGGCATGGACCGTTCCGATGCGGCGCCTCGCGCCAGCGCGGCGGCACGTTGTCGGGCGGGAATGCGAGCAGTTCGAGCGGATGCCCCTCCGGATCGCGAAACTTGAACGCGGTGACGGCTCCCGAACTCGCGGGCAGCCGCTGCGGCGCGGGTCTCGTGATCGCTGTCCAGCCCTCGCACGTGCACAGCCGCGAATAGGCAGCCTCCATGTCGGCAACGACGATGGCGATGTGCTGGAATCGCGGATCGTCGGAGCCGATATCGGCCGGATACGGCGCGCCAGGCCGGGTGAATGCGACGAGCTCGATGGTCTCTTCGCCCAATCGGAGCGGGAGCGCGCAGGCTTGCGCGCCCTCGACGCCGGTCAAATCCGCAAAGGATGTGCCGCCATAGTGTTCGGTTTCCATCGCCTCGAATCCGAACGCCTGTCGATAGAACGCCCCGAGCCGGTCGGCCTCGGCGGTCGTCAAGCTGATGCGGCCGATCCGAGTCAAGGCCATTGGACACCGCGGCGATTCAGGAAGACGGCGTACAGCGTGTGCGACCCCAGGATGAACAGCCTGTTCTTCATTGGCCCGCCGAATGCAAGGTTGGAAACCCGATACGGCAACAGCACTTTTCCGAGCAGATGCCCGTGTGGATCGATGCAATGTACGCCGTCGCTGGCACTGCTCCAGAGGTTGCCGTCCTCGTCGATGCGCAGCCCGTCGCAATAGCCCGGTTCGATTTTATGGAAGATCTCGCCGCCGCAAAGCTTTATGCCGTCCGGCGACAGCTCGAACATCCGGATGTATTGGCGCGGGTTCTGATCTGCCTGGTCGCCGGTCTCGGAAACATAGAGCCGCCGCTCGTCAGGAGAGAAGGCTAGACCGTTGGGCCCGTCGAAGTCGTCGGCCACCAACACGAGTTCGCCGCTCTCGGGAGCATAGCGGTAAAGTCCGGGCGGCTGCTCCGAGAGCTGCCGACCACCTTCGTAGTCATTGGAGATCCCGTAGACGGGATCAGTGAACCAGATGCTCCCGTCCGACTTCACGACCACGTCGTTGGGGGAGTTAAGCCGCTTGCCGTCGTAGTGTGACACGAGCATCGTGATCTTACCGTCCAACTCCGTGCGATACAGGCACCGCGCGCGATGCGAGCAGGCGACGAGACGCCCCTGCCGATCGCGCGTTTGTCCGTTGGCATAGTCGGTCGGATAACGATAGACCGACACACCCGTTTCCTCACTCCAGCGCATCGTGCAGTTCCGCGGCAGATCCTGGAACAGCAGGCAATTCGCGTCGCCGAACCACACCGGCCCTTCGAGCCAGCGGAAGCCCGTCGCAAGCTCCTCGACCGGCGCGTTGGCCAGGATGTACGAGGCAAACCGCCTGTCCTTGATCTCGAACGTGTCCGCACTCCTTCCGACGGGCCGGCCCGCGGCCACTAGCGGAACAAGCACGGCGATGGTCCTGGCGGCGCGTTGTCGAACTGGATCAGCAGGAGCACGGCGGGCTCGTCACCGACCACGCCAGAGAGATGGCCTTTCCGGCCGCTCCCTTCGCGCGCGTTCTGGTCGGCGCCGAACGAGATCTCGCCGGGTCCCATTTCGACGCGCTGCCCATCCGTGGACTCGACGAACCAGCGGCCGGATAAGGGGAGGATCCATTGAGGCTTCGGATTCTCATGCCATTCACCGACCCAACCGACCGGGAGCACAGTCATCATCATCGTCACTTCGGCTCTGGTCCTATGACCCTGCCATTGCGGCTGCGCCGGCTTGCTGATGGATTGCAACTCGAACTCCGTCAGGAAGCATCTGGTCTGATGGCTGACGCCGTCCGCGTCGGTCCAAAGATGCCAGTATGGAATCCGCGGTTTCTGCTCGGTCTGCATGGCCGGGCCTCATTGCGCCGCTAGGGTAGAGCCGAATACGGATGCGAGGAGAGTTGCGGATGTGACAGCAACGCCGCAACCTGTCCCGCGTCCGTGCCGAAAGTGATGAGCAGGATCCCGCCGGCGAGGGAAAGGTTCTTGAGAAAGTCCCAGAACAGGTCGCGTGCCCGGCTGCTCCCTGCGCTCCAGAAGTCACCCGGCTTCCAGAACTGCTTCCAGAGCAACGCCGTGATCCCGCAATAGCCCGCCAAGATGAAGGCGGCGAGCCGGTCGGCCACACCCGTCAGGATGCCTAGTGGCATGATGATCTCGATGCAGAGGGCCGCGACGATTGCGAGCCTTGCGGCCACATCCGACGGAATCGACTCTCTTGCCTGAGCCACCGCCCCCTTGAAGTTGATGATCTTGTCGAGGGCGCTGAACGGCAGAAAGAGAATGACCAGCAGATAGCGGAGCGCGAGGGTGATCGCAAAGCTCAAGGTCACGAGCCTCTCCCGAGCCGTTCCAGGATATGATCGCCGACGCGCAGCGCATTGGCGATGATGGTAAGCGACGGGTTCACGGCGCCGATCGAGACGAAGAAACTGGCATCAACGACATAGAGGTTATCGAGATCGTGAGCTTTGCAATCGAGATCGAGCGCCGACGTCCTGGGATCGCGGCCGAAGCGGATGGTCCCGGCCTGATGGGCCGTGCCGCCGATCGGGATGTCCTTGCCGAGATAGAGCGAGCGGGGCACTAGATGAGGATGTAGGCCGAGCGAGGCGAGCATCACCTTGAGCTTGGCTCGAAGCCGCTTGTGGCCCTCCATGTTGTTCTCGGTGAGGTCGAGGATGACCCGACCGTCGCGGTCGTACATGATCCGGTTGTTGGGATCGGGGAGATCTTCCGAGGTCAGCCAGAAATCCACCGCATGGCGGGCCATGACGTCGAAAGGTATTTCAGGCATCAATCGGGCCCAGGAACCCGCTTCGCCCGCGATCGTCGGGCCATGCGATTTGCCGAGCATCTGGATGTGGCCCAAGGGGTAGGAAAAGTCGGGGGCGCCGAAATAGAAGTCGTTCAGGGCGAGCGTCTTCTGAAATTTCGTCGGATTGGGCTCAAGCGAGATCGCCATGAAAGCCATATTGTTATGTCGCATGTAGTGCCTGCCGACGACGCCCGAGCTGTTGGCGAGCCCGTCCGGATGCTTGTCGCAAGCCGATCGCAGCAGCAGAAGAGCCGAGTTTAGGGCTCCGCATGCGACGACGACGATATCAGCCGAGTACGCCTCCTTGGTACCTTCGTGATCGACATGAACCGCGCTCACGCTGCGGCCGGTGGGCTCGGTCTCCAGACGCTCAACGAACGCATTGGTGACGAGCGTGACATTCGCGTGCTTGAGCACCGGCTCGACGCAGATGATCTGCGCATCCGCCTTGCCGTTGACCAGGCACGGATAACCGTCGAAAGCATCGCAACGGACGCAGGCGCTCGTGTGCAGCGGCCTGCCGTCCTTTTCGTCGAGCAGCATGCCGAGCGGCAGCGGGAATGGATGATGGCCCTCCCGCTTCAAGGCATCATGGAGTTCCTGGATGCGCGGTTCGTGCGAGACCGGCGGGCACGGATAAGGCCGGCTAGACGGTGGGTCGGTCGGGTCGACCCCGTGCTGGCCATGTACCTGGTAGAGCTGCTCGGCTTCGCAATAGTAGGGCTCGAGATCCTCATAGGCGAGCGGCCAAGCGGGGGATCTCCCGTCATGATGTTCGATCTCGCCGAAATCCTCCTTGCGCAGACGAAACAATGCCGCGCCGTACATCTTGGTATTGCCACCCACCCAATAGTGGATCCCGGGATGGAATGCGCGGCCATCCTTGCCGTACCAGGTCTCTTTCGCCTGATACCTTGCATCGACGAAGACAGCGGTGGAATCCCAATTTTCTCTTTCCCGCGGCAGAAAGTCACCGCGTTCCAGGAGCAGGATCTGCTTGCCGCTGGGGGCGAGCCGGTGAGCGAGGGTGCCTCCCCCCGCGCCCGTGCCGATGATGATGATGTCGTAATGCTCGCTGGCCATGGTGGAAGCGCTCCATCTCGCCGATCATCCGCCGGTCGAGAATCCTGGAAACAGCGTCATGCCGCCATCGACGAACAGCGTCGCGCCGACCACGTAGTCGGCCTGATCGGAGGCAAGCCAAACGGCGGCTTTGCCGATATCATCGGGCTCTCCGATGCGTCGGTAGGGCACTAGCCTCATTAGTGCATCGTAGGCCTGTTTGGTCTTCCAGGCCGCGGTGTTGATGGGGGTGCGGATCGCTCCGGGCGCGATGCTGTTGACGCGGATCCGATGCGGTGCGAATTCCTGGGCCATGCTTTTCATCAGCATCATGATGCCACCCTTCGATGCCGCGTAATTGCAGTGCCCTGCCCAGGGAATCTCCTGATGCACGGAACTCATGCAAATGATCTTGCCGGCGCTTGACGACACTTCGGGACGCACCCCCCGTCGCAGGAACTCGACGATCGCGGCGCGCGCACAGAGGAATTGACCCGTCAAATTTACCGAAATCACCGTGTTCCATTGCTTGAGCGTCATCTCCTGAAACGACGCATCACGTTGCAGTCCGGCATTGTTGACGAGGATGTCGATCGTCCCCAGCCGCTGCGTCATCGTGCTGAACATGTCCTGGACCTGAGTCTCATCGGACACGTCCGCGAGATGCGCGTAAGCCTTGACACCGTGCTGCTCGATGGCACCGACCGCCTCCTGAGCACGGTCCTCGCCTGCGACATAGTTAACCACGACATCGGCGCCGGCCTGACCCAGGGCGATCGCTACGGTGCGGCCGATACCGGAATTTGCCCCGGTGACCAGAGCCTTCTGTCCA
>Ga0209799_1000218_pt1 | contig 10459 bp, 11 predicted proteins | sample PanSoiPlo36MoBio_FD_188324 | JGI IMG/M metagenome (GOLD analysis project Ga0209799, IMG submission 188324) | Tropical forest soil microbial communities from Panama analyzed to predict greenhouse gas emissions - Panama Soil Plot 36 MoBio (SPAdes)... | ecosystem: Environmental > Terrestrial > Soil...
TCAAGGGGAAGGAAATAAGATGGAAACCTTCGCCTATGCTGAGTGTAGTTCAGGTTTCGTACGACTGTGACAACATGGTCAGCGTCCGAATTCGCTGCAAAGATTTTTTCCGACTTGTTATTTGTCTGCTCACATTCGCTTTTCTTCTTCCTTTTTCAGTACACAGCGCCGAATTGGCAATGGAGAAAATCAGCGTCGCCTATGCCTCCATCAGCCCCAGCATGTCCGGGATCTGGATGGCTAAAGAGATTGGTGCCTTTGAGCGACAAGGACTGAACGTTAATCTCATCTATATCAGCTCCGGCGCTACAGCAATCCAGGGATTGGTGGGCGGCAGTGTTCAGGCGGCGCTGGGCGCAAGTAACGCGGTGGTGGCCGCGATTCTCAAAGGTGCGCCGATCATCGCCGTCAGTAGCAACACGAGCCGCCCTGGCATGGCTCTCTGGGTCCAACCCGAGGTCCAGCGCGCTGAGCAACTTCAGGGGAAGATACTGGCGATCACGCGCTTTGGATCCACGAGTGATTTCGTCACGCGGTTGGTGCTGAAGAAGCTTGGCATCGACGGCAAAGTAGACATCAGACAGTTCGGCGGAGTGGTTGAAGCGGATTTGGGTTTTCGCTCTCGACAGGCAGAGGGACGCGTCGCATCGCAAGCGCCCGGGCCCCAGGCAAAATTGTTGGTCGACGCCGCTGAGCTCGGAATTCCCTTCTCTATGAACCTGCTGGCCGTGAGCAACGACTACTATCGAAAATCGCCAAAGGCGGTTGAAGGGATTGTGGCGGCCTATATCGAAGGCATCGCGGCGCTTAAAATCAGAAAGCAGCAAGCTTTAAAATTGCTCGAAAAGTACATGGGGCCGCGCGGTGGCGGCCCAGAGCTGCACTATGAGTTCGTTATGAAGTACCTTGACGCGGTCCCTCGTGTCGATCCCGCGGCGGTAGATACGGTGCTAGAGATGGTTGGCCAGTCGGAGCCGGACAAAGCGAAGATTTTTAACAACAGCATCGTGGACCGGTTGGTTCAACAAGGCTTGATCGACAAGCTCTACAAAGGAGAAAAATCGTGAACGAATCAGAGTGGCGCAAAAGGTTGGGAGACATGGTGCGCGACTATATTCGCTCGCCTGAACTGGAGCATTATTTTTCGATCAAGATGACCAAGCCGCGAGCCGCAATCATGGTGAAACAGCAGAGCCTATTCGTGCGCCATCGGCGGGACTGTTGGGCGCATGTGTCAGCCAACTGTCCGGTATTGGCGGTTAAGCAGCGAATCCTAGAGCATGAGTACGAAGAGATCATCCGGGATGATTTTTCCAAATATGGACACCTTCACCTTATCATCCGCCAGGGAAAATCGGTTGGTCTCGAACCGGAAGAGATTCTTAACGCTCAGCCGTTACCCGAAACCCGCGCGGTTCTCTATGCATGGTCGTGGATGACGAGCGAGATGAGCTGGATCGAGGCGTTATCGGGGATGACTATCACCGAATGGTGCAACGACGATCGCCTGTTGGGGGACTTGGGCGGCGGGCAATCGACGCGGATGGCGAAAAAATGGATGAATGAAATGGGCTTCACCTGGAAGCAGATTCCCAATATGGAAGCGCACAGCCAGGCGGACGAGAAACACAGCGACATGTTTCTGCCATTTCTCAAAGAATACGCGACGGGTGAAAAGGAGCAGCACGCGATCCAGGCAGCAAAGAATTCTCTGGCATTCAATGCCATGTTCCGAAAAGGTATCGCCCTGGCTCAGGAAAAACTGCCGGAGTGAGAGAGTGGAGTGATGGAGTATTGAACTAGTGGAATGTTGGTGCAGGAAAACGCATAATTGTTCGCGGAGGTAATCATGAGTTTATGGACAAAGGTTCGAGAAGAGCTGAATGCCATCGTCAACCGTCACTTTGACACTCCGGAGTATAAGCAATTTTTCTCCGTCAAACTGACTCCGACGCGGCAACAGATTTTGGATGTGCATTATCCCCATTACATCAAGAGCCGGCGCGATTGCTGGGGAGCCGCCGCGGTGAAAGCTCCGCTCGATGTGAAGCGCGCCATTTGGGAACATGAAAAAGATGAGCTGATCTTCGATCCGCGCATGGGCTCGGCCCACTTGACGGATGACCAGATGGCGGTGGCAACCGCGGAATCCAATTTGCTGCCGGGAGCGCGGGCGGCGATTTTTGCTTGGATGTATCTTTCAACGACCCGGCCGTGGATCGAAGCCTTAACGGTGAATCACATTACGGAAAGAAAAAACAATCCGGCGATCGTCAAAGGCGGAGGGTTTACACAGCGATACGCCCACAAAAAGGTAGCCGACTTGGGGGGTACGATCGAGACCCTCGACATCAACACCAAGGTGCACATGGTAGCTGATGAGGATCATTCCGACATGTTCGAGCCGATCTATGATCGCTACATCATCGACGAGGCAACCGCGCAGGCTGTCATCCGCGCGGCGCAAGACAGTCTCGCCATCGATCGCGCTTATCGCAGTGCTCTGGCGACAGCGATGATGGGAATCTCCGAGAAGGCAGCGTGAACATTGAAAGTTGAAGGCGAAAATTTCTGTTTGCCGATTAATGGCTGAAAAATTTTCAGTCTTGGCTAAGACGGCATGCTCGTGTCGAGCCATGCCGCTGGCAACAGTGGCTGGCCCGACTACTTTAACGCGTACCCAGTCTATGCCGTAATCGAATGTTCTCGATTCGCCCACTACACACAGGTCTTGTTGCGCCTGCATTCGCTTAGAACCCAACTACCTCTGCCCCGCCATGCTTTGCCAGGCAGAATTAGAATTTCGCTATGATGACGGCGGTTTCATTTGTGCTTGATGCGGAGCGTTAAAAATCCGCATTTCCCGGCGTGCGCGGGAAGGGAATCACGTCGCGGATGTTTTTAAGGCCGGTGAGATACATCATCATTCTTTCCAATCCCAAACCGAAGCCGGAGTGGGGGACGGAGCCGTACCGACGCAGGTCGAAATACCACCAATACGCCTTTTCATCCAAGCCGCTGTCACGGAGCCGTTGCAAAAGCACATCGTGGCGATCCTCGCGCTGGCTGCCGCCGATGATCTCGCCGACCCTCGGAACTAAGACGTCCATCGCTCGGACGGTTTTGTTGTCGTCGTTGACGCGCATGTAAAAGGCCTTGATGTCCTTCGGGTAGTCGGTAACGATCACCGGTTTCTTGAAAAGCTCTTCTGAGAGAAACCGCTCGTGCTCGGTTTGCAAATCAACGCCCCACTCCACGGGAAACTCCCACGTCTTGCCGGATTTCTTGAGCTCTTGAATCGCCTCGGTGTAGGCGATGTGGCCGAATTTTGATTCCGCCACGTGTGCCAGTGTTTTGAGTACGGTTTTCTCGATGCGTTCATTGAAGAACTCGAGATCTTCGTGGCAATGTTCCAGCACAGTGCGGATAATGAACTTCAAGAACTCCTCTGCCAGCGCCATGTTGTCTTTCAGTTCATAAAAGGCCATCTCCGGTTCGATCATCCAAAACTCCGCCAGATGGCGCGGCGTGTTGCTGTTCTCCGCCCGAAAAGTCGGGCCGAAGGTGTAGACCTTCGAGAAAGCCAAAGCGAAGATCTCTGCTTCTAACTGCCCGCTTACGGTTAGGTAGGCGGGGCGACCGAAAAAATCTTGCTGCCAGTTAATATTGCCATCGGAAGTGCGGGGCGGATTTGCCAAGCTCAAAGATGTCACGTTGAACATCTGACCCGCGCCTTCGCAGTCGGATGTGGTGATAATAGGCGTCTGGACATAGATGAAATCTCGTTCCTGGAAGAAGGTATGGATCGCGTGGGTCAGGGTGTTACGCACCCGAAAAGCCGCACCAAAGGTGTTGCTGCGAACCCGCAGGTGGCCTATCTCGCGGAGAAATTCCAACGTGTGGCCTTTCTTCTGCAGAGGATAGGTGACAGGGTCCGCGGTGCCGTATACCGAAATTTCGCCGACCTTTAGCTCCACCGCTTGCCCCTTCGCCGGTGACTCGACCAGTTGTCCCGACGCGGCGATGCTGCTTCCTGTGGTGACCTGCTTTAGAGTCTCCTCTGGCACAACGCTGGCATCGACCACGAGTTGCATGCTCTTGAATCGCGAGCCATCGTTCAACTCGATGAAAGTCACACCTTTGGAGTCCCGGCGGGAGCGCACCCAGCCGCGCAGCACGATCTCGCTCCCCACGGCGAGATTGAAGGCCTGTTTAACGGAGACATAGTTTGAGTTCATGATTTGAAGTATCGAACAAAGCCCGAAGATGTCAACTCTTGTGGCCGGCCGAGCCTTGTAGATAAGATGCCTCCGGAAGTCGATCCACGGTTCGTCCTTACTGGCAATCCGAAAAAAGCGACGTGCGCACAGAGGGATGAAATGACAATTCGAGTTGAAAATTTATTTGCGAACCTGCCGGAGCTTTCCGAATCGGAACATTCGCTGAGCCTGTTCGAAAATCATGCCGTTAAGATCGAGCGTATCGTTTCGCAGTCTCACAGCAGCCCGCGCGGCTTTTGGTACGATCAAGATGAAGACGAATGGGTCATGGTGGTGTGCGGGGAAGCGAGTCTGGAATTCGAAGCCGGAGAGCTCATCCGGATGAACGCGGGCGATCATGTGACGATTCCGCGCCATGTGAGACATCGAGTTCAGCAGACCGATCCAAACACAATCTGGCTCGCCGTGCATATTCGCTGCTAGAAAAATATCATTCGATAAAGCTCAGGACGAACGGGAAGAGTGAAAATTGCCGTTCGTGCTGAGACTCTCGAAGCACGAGTCCTTTTCGCCTGCCAGATAGAGGAAACAACTTAGAGTGGCTGTTCACGGATTGCCGGCGAGGCTGGAGGAACGCGCAAATGACCCGCATTTACAATAGCATTCAAATAAACCGACCCATCGAGCGGGTTTTCGATTTCATCACGACGCCGGCAAACTGGCCGCAGTGGCATCCGGCTTCGGTGAGTGTCGGAGGGAATGCGGAACATTCCTTGCTGCCGGGCGAAAAGATTACGGAAGAAATTTCAGTCGCGGGTCGGCGCGGCCAGGTCGCCTGGTTAGTGCGGGAACGTAGCGCGCCTCGTCGATGGGTCATCGATGGAAACGGGAAGGACGGCGGCCGCGCGACGATCACCTATACGCTGTCTCCGCATCCTGACGGTACAAATTTCGAACGCGAGCTTGTCTATACGATGCCGAACGCCTTGCTTGCGGTTTTGGATTGGTTGATTATTCGCTCGCGCATGAAAGCGGAATCCGCCGAAGCGTTACGACGTTTAAAGCGACTGCTCGAATCCAGCGGCGAAATCAATTAGCACGAGATGTGCTCGCTGTTCAAACCTTCCTGCGGCACATGAAAGTCGCTGCGATAGATCTATCAAGGATAGAACGCCCACGTTCCAAAACCATCCTATTTTTAGTAATCTGTTTCATAGAAGTGGAAGGAAAATCATTAAATAAGCCAGCCTACAGGCCTTGGCCGCTTCCATCGAGACCCTGGGTTATGGCCATGCGTTGGCATGATCTACTGTTTCTGCATTGGCCAGTTGGTGCTGACTTGATCCGCCCACTGATTCCTCCGGGTTTGGAGCTCGATACTTTCGATGGCTCGGCTTGGATCGGTGTCGTTCCTTTCCGCATGAGCGGCGTCCGTCCGCACGGATTCCCTCGTTTTGTCGGGCTGGCTTTTCAGGAACTGAACGTGCGCACCTATGTGTGGAGTCCGGGCAGAAGCGGCATCTGGTTTTTCAGTCTTGATGCGGCAAATCGGCTTGCGGTTAGAACCGCTCGAGCGTGGTATGGCCTGCCTTACTATGATGCCCGAATGAGTTTGCAGCCAGAGCGAGAAACTATTCACTATCGTAGCATCCGCACGGATAGGAGAAGCAGCGGGGCGGAATTTCATGCTTCTTACAAACCCAAGGGAGATGTCTATCGTTCGGCTCCGGAAACGCTCGACCGTTGGTTCACGGATCGATATTGTCTTTACACGCTGGATCGCAGCGGCCGCTTGGGCTACGCAGAGATTCATCACCCGCCGTGGCCTCTGCAACGCGCTGAAGTAGAATTGCGCGTCAACACGATGACCCAGCCAGTCGGCATCAAGTTGCCGGACACCGCACCGCTGGTCCACTTTGCCCGTCGACTCGATGTGATTGCATGGTCAGTTGAATCGGTTGCTTCAATACCGGTGAGGTGAAGTCTCGGGATCCCTTCTGGTAATGCAAGGAGAGTGTTATGACGCGACGTGAATCGCTGAAGTTTTTTTTGGCGGCAGGTATATGGACGGCGTTGCAGAGACGCCTCAATGCCGCGCAGCCGGCGTCGATGAAAGATATCGAAAACCTGCAGAAGAACTGGAAAGCTCTGCTCGCCGACGGCGTGAAAGTACCACTGCCCTCCGAGCCGCTCAAGTTGTCTAAAGAGGAGTGGCGCAAGCGCCTGGATGCCGCGCAGTTCAATGTGTTGCGCGAGGAAGGGACTGAGTCCCCCGGGACGAGCCCTCTAAATAACGAAAAGCGGCCAGGTATATTCGTTTGCGTCGGTTGCAATCTGGCGCTCTTTACTTCCGAAATGAAGTACGAAAGCGGCACTGGATGGCCGAGTTTTTTCACCACGATTCCCGATGTGTTCGCCAACAAAACGGATTACAAGCTGATTCTCCCGCGCACCGAATATCACTGTATCCGCTGCGGCGGCCATCACGGCCACGTCTTCGACGACGGTCCGCCGCCCACCGGCAAGCGCTGGTGCAACAACGGCGTGGCCCTGAGGTTCATTCCGAAAAGCGGCAACGCGTAACCAGCATGCTTGAACTCAGACCAACGTGTGAGAACTGCAACAAGGCGTTGCCTCCCGATTCGCTTGAAGCACGGATTTGCACCTATGAGTGCACGTTCTGCGCTACCTGCGTTGATAACGTCCTTGAGAACGTCTGCCCGAACTGCGGCGGCGGATTCGTACCCAGACCGATTCGGCCGTCGAAGAACTGGAAAGGTGACAATTACCTTGGTAAGGATCCCGCGAGTAACAAGATCAAGCATCGGCCGGTTGATCCTACAGAGCACAAGCGGTTCTCTGCAGCGATCAAAAACATGGCGCCTCACAAACGATAGGACACCGACCCGGCCACAACTAAAACAGAACCAGCACAATCGATCACAAGTTCTCTAGCGTCCTATAGACGTTAAAGATGCCTTTGCGCGACATATTGACATTGCGGAACCCGCAAGTTAGCGTCCAGTAGGAGAACGTATGATAAAGCGAGCTTTGTGGCTAATTCCGGTATCCTTCGTGTGGCTGTTTTTGGCGAGGCCAGCCTCTGCAGACCCGGTCAAACTGGCTTTTCATGAACAACTGGGGCAAGCCGCGAGTGCTCTTGGACGTGAGCTGGAAGAATTGTTTCAGCACTTGGAGGAGCACCTTGGCTCTATGGGGACCAGTGAAGAGGGGCCGCCCATTTCTATGGTAATTCGCAATCGGGAGAAGCTCGGCCTGTCCAGCGAGCAAGTTAAGAACCTTGAGCGATTGAGAAACGCTTTAGAGAAGGAATCGATTCGTAAGGAGGCCGATATCCGCGTGGCCAGGTTGGACCTTCAAGGTTTGCTGGAGGCTCAGCCCGTTGACATGACGAAGGTAGAAGCGAAAGTGCACGAGATCGAACGACTACGCGCGGATTTACGGTTTGCACGCATTCGCACGGTTCAAAAAGCGAAAGAGCAACTCAGCGCCGACCAGCGCCAGAAACTCGAGGAGCTTCTTGCCGATTCCCAGTTCACTCTTTTCCAACCCTGAGACTGCCCTAGGACAGCGCGAGAATTTTCCGATTGTCTTGCATTCGCCAGTGATCTCCGCGCCTTGAATTCCTGTTACTCCGGCTCGACACGCCGGAGAACAAGACAGCGGATCGTATTTCGTATCCCGCTACTATTGTCCAGTCGCCAATCCAATTATGTTTTCGATGATATCGAGTATTCTATTACTGCGCCGGTCAAGGAGAATAACATTTCTGTCGAGAATGACTCTCTCCCAGTAGTCAGGCAGGCGGGGAAGTCGTCCGTCCAAATCTGTCGGTAAAGGTTGTAAACGTTTCTGTAGTCCGGGAGGGAGTGTTCCATTCTTCTCGAGATGCTTCTGAAGACCAGGAGGAAGCTTTCCTCCCCGTTTTGCTAGACCAGGCGGTAACCCTTTGGAAGGACCGCCAGATCGATAGTAATTCTCAATTATCCGGCGCTCTTCCGGAAGAAAGTAGGCGGGCCGATCTTTGTCGAAGGCAATTGCAGATTCAATACCGAACAAAGAAACCGCGGCCAAAGCAAAGAAGAATAGCTGCTCCGCGACTGCCCGCAAAAAAATAGACTGTGCCCGTTTCATTTCCGTACCTTTCTCGAAATATTATTTGTTATGACCTTTGGCTTGTCCGGAATTGCCCTGACCGCCAGCCGTGGTAATGCCGCTATTTCCACCCGGCACCGACACCGAGCATGGTTAGCGCTATGGCCGCACAGCCGTTTAGAAGCGGCAGAATCCCCAGAAGTACAATAAGACGAATCGAATTTCTTTTGTGCTCCATAACCGGGTACTTATTTGGAACCCTTTTTCGCTTTGCTGGGAGACTTTGAATCTTTGCCGCCCTCCTCAAGACCTCGCGTTAGTTGACCATCTTCGTCTTTCTTCTTTTGTAAGCCTGATGGAAGTTCGCCTTTCTTCTCTGTGTGATGTTCGATACCGTAAGGCAGTTCACCGGCTGCACGACCATGTTTCGCCTTTGTCTCGGTCTTTTCCTTGCCCTTTGCCTTGGCCTTTCCCTTTTCCTGGGAGAAGGCAGAGGAAACTGTTAGTCCTAAAGTGCAGACGACCAAGAGTACTGACAATTTCTTTACTAATGTCGAAGTCTTCATAATTTCCCCCTTGCTGTTTTTGCTGCGGTTAGTGAGCGCCTACCAAAGAAGCAAACGTTGGAGCATCAAACATGCCAAGCTGAAAGCATTTAAAAATCTGCGACTTAGAATGGGAGGATGGGAGAGCTAACCGTCAGAATCTACCAAACCTGGGGAATTTTGTTCATCTTATAAGCCCCAAACTTCTTCACGACTTCCACGAGACTTAGGATTTGTTTTGTGAAAAGCGTCTAATCGCCGAGGCCCGAGTGTCGTCCCGTTCGATCCCGTGGTCTTGGTGTCTTTGGTATTCGTTACCTCTTGAGCTTATCCATGAATCGGATCAAATGGCGCACCGTTCCTCGCGGGCGGTACGTTCATCTAGGGGCACAAACGAAATGATCAAACCACTGAGGAAATGCTAAAACTGTAATGTAATTTGGTGATCCCTTGCGAGGTTATCTTCAAGCATGGCATCGACACGACACTGCTGAACATCGGTAGCGGTAAGGGTTGGGCCGTTAGCCAGCAACGCTAACCGTTCCATTGTGTCGCGTAGCTCACGCACATTCCCGGGCCACGAATGGGCGAGCAGCGCTGCTACAAAATCAGAAGCCCAAGGCATGATTGGCCTCTGGTATTTCTCGCCGAATGACTCGAGGAAATAACGAGCCAATAGCGGAATATCATCAGCTCGCTCCCGGAGCGGAGGAAGCGCCAAATGAAAGACATTCAAGCGATAAAAAAGATCCTGGTTGAGTTTCCCTTCTTTGACGGCATTAGCAGGCAGACGATTCGTGGCAGCGACAACGCGGACTCCGACGGGAATACTTGCAGTGGCTCCGATTCGACGCACCTGCCCTTCTTCCAGGACTCGCAGAAGCTTTGCCTGAACCTCCGCCGTCAGCTCGGTGATCTCGTCGAGAAGAAGGGTCCCGCCGTCAGCTTGCTCAAAGCAGCCCAGATGCCGCTCTAGAGCATTCGTGAATGCGCCCTTTTCATGACCGAAGAGTTCGCTCTCCATCAACGTGGGTGCCATGGCCGCGCAATTCAGAACCAAAAAAGTTTCCTCATGCCTTGGAGAAAGATTGTGAAGAGTGCGAGCGACAAGCTCCTTGCCTGTACCGCTTTCACCACTCACCAGCACAGCCGCATCGGTATGAGCTAGGTGGCTGAGTCGTTGGTAGATCTGGCGCATGGATGGCGACTTACCGATCAGCTCACCATAGGAGCCCAAAGGAGATTCCAACTTCTGTCGCAGTAGGTTTGCCTCACGAGCGAACCTTATTTGTTTAAGTCCCTTCTCAAGAACCACGCGCAGCTTCGCCGACTCCAAAGGCTTGGGCAAATAGTCGTAGGCGCCAAGCTTGATAGCTTGCACTGCGGTTTCTATTGTTGCTTGGCCGGTTAGCATGATGATCGCCACTTGGTGGGCACGTTCATGTAGGGCCTCGATAAATTGAAGTCCGGTCATACCAGGCATCATGAGATCGCTTACAATCGCGTGAGGCAGATCATGATTGCACCTTTTGCAGCGCGGCCTGCCCGTTGGCTGCAGCCAAGGGATGATAGCCCCAG
>Ga0209799_1000219_pt1 | contig 10457 bp, 10 predicted proteins | sample PanSoiPlo36MoBio_FD_188324 | JGI IMG/M metagenome (GOLD analysis project Ga0209799, IMG submission 188324) | Tropical forest soil microbial communities from Panama analyzed to predict greenhouse gas emissions - Panama Soil Plot 36 MoBio (SPAdes)... | ecosystem: Environmental > Terrestrial > Soil...
GAAGGTGCTCTTGCAATGAAGGCCGAGGCGGTCATGCACTCAGCATAACGACGTCGCGCTTTCGCAACGGAGCGATGACGTGATCACTTGATTGCGGCCAGAAGGCCAGCGGCACTGTTCGCGAATTGATGCGCCGCGGTGTCTTTTCTGTTAGTATTGCACCATGGGGGCTTCTAGGACAGGAGTTCCTTGATATGTGCGACTACAGTCTACACAGTGTGCGAACACGCTCTGCCAAAGTTGGCGAAAAACTCATCACATATAACTTCGGCACCGGCACACGAGGATTTGCCGCGCCGGAGGATTGCTCGGTGGCTGTCTGCCTACTTCCTGGTACCGAACTCGCGTTCGAGACGCCAGTCAAGTATCAAACCGCCCTCATGTTTCGTACCAATACCAGCCACACCGTTGCGATCTTTCGCAAGATCAACAGGGGCGTGCTTCACATGAATCATGACGCGCTCGAGTTCCCCGATGGCGAGATCGTATTGCTGACGCGGCTCTGCGAAGGGCAGAAAGCAACTGTTCTCACGCTTCCCCCGCAGGCCAAGACCGCTGTCGAGGTGGAAGCCCAACAGCGCGTCACCTATGCCGGTTGACATCCGCTGTCGTGGAAAGCGGCGAACAAGAGTCCAGGCCGCTCCCTCTCGGGCGGCCTCCTTCCCCGGCCTCCCTCGTCCTTGCGCGACGCTCAAGTATATTTTGGGTTAAAGGAGGAAAGGGCGTGGAGCCGGTCTAGTAATCGGAATCAGCGGTGACACCGGGCGAGTTAGTTCTGCTGAGCGGGGGTCAGAGCGTTAGAGCCTCGTCCTGAGACAGGAATAAGGATCACGGCCATGCAGATCGAAGGCACGACATTCGGAACCATCACGATCGACGGAAAGACCTATGAGCACGACGTGATCATTCGCCTCTCTGGCGAGGTGGTGAAGCGGAAGAAGAAGCTGTCGAAGAAGTACTACGGCACCTCGCACGTGCTCTCTAAAGACGAAGCGAAGTTCGTCTTCGAGCGGGGATGCGAGCAGCTCATTCTCGGTTCGGGCCAAGTGGGCAATGTGCATCTCTCGCCGGAAGCCGAGGCTTATTTCGCGAAAAAGGGCTGCAAGGTTCTGTTGCAGCCCACCCCCGAGGCGATTGATGCGTTCAACAGGTCGCATGCAAAAAAGATCGGGCTTTTTCATGTGACCTGCTGAAACGAACGCCGCGACAGCGCTGGTCAGACAAGCGCTTCTCTCGCGCAGGTGTTACGAGTTTTCGATGGTGAAGGCGTGCCGCAGCCAGGTCCACGAAGGCGTTTATTCATCAAGCATTGCCACTGCGCGGATCGGGCTTCCGGTGCCTCCTTTGATCTTGAGCGGAAATCCGATGAACTTGAATCGGCCTTTGCCGATCAACTTCTCCAGGTTCATAAGGCCTTCGACGTGAGTGAATCCCATGTCACGGCAGACGTGATGCACCTCGAAATTGTTGCGGCCCGGACGGCCTGGGCTGACCGCCTCGACCCCAAACATCTTGATTTTCTTGTGCCCGAGCCAGGTCGCCGATTCTCTGGTCAGGCCGGGGAAATCAGTGAGATATCCTTCCGTTCCATAGCAACGGCGATGAAAATCCATGTGCAGAAGCACCATGTCGTCCGCCTGGATCGCCGCGCCGGCCACGCCCTCGGCCGTTTCCAGATCTTCGATCAAGATGTCGGACTTGAGCGGCTTGTGCGACAAGTCCAGGCAGATTGCATCAAGAAAGAAATTCTCGAGCGGTAGCTGGTCGATGCTCGCAGCTCCTGCGCGTGCATCGAAATGAATGGGCGCGTCGACATGGGTGCCGGCATGGTCCCCAAGCGCGAGCGACATCGTGGCGGAAGAAAACTTGTAGCCATCGGCCTCGCGCACTTCGTCGTGCGTGCTGAACGCCGTGATAATGATGGAAGGGTGGTTCGGCAATCGGGGCATCTTGTGGTAGATCTCCCGGCTCAAGTCGATGAATTTCGTCATTCTTCTCCTCCTGAACCGACGCCCAGAGGCCGCTTGGAACGAACTCAGCCGGCGTGCTTCACGCCGCAACCTAGTCTAAGCGACACGCAGTGCCGCCCTGCCAATGACTTCGCCCCTTTCCACACGTGCGTGCACCGCCTCCGCCTCTTCCAGGGGGCAGACATCGGTAACGAGCGGGAAAACCTCGCCGCGCGCGACCAAGTCGCATGCCTCCAGGATGTCGGTGCGTGTGACGTAACGGCTACCAAGGAAATCTTGTTCCTTGTTGAGCATGTCCATCGCAGATGCGTGGAACGACTGGCCGGCACCGCCGAGCGTGACCAAGCGGCCGTGACGGCCGAGCGCCTTGGCGCCCGCTTCCAGCGTCACGGTGCTGGAGACGTAATCTACGACCACATCCACCCCCTCTCCGCGGGTCAAATCGAGCAAGGCTTCAACGACATTGCCGTTGCCTGGATCGACGACTGCATCGGCGCCGGCCTTACGGCAAGCGTCGAATTTGTTCGCGGCAATTTCGACAGCAATCACCCTCGCTCTTGCCCATTTCGCCATCATCAACTGATGGATTCCGAGCCCGCCCCCGGCACCAATCACGGCAACAGTTTCACCCGGCTTAATATGCGCGCGGCGCAACACCTTGTAGGGCGTCGCCAGCGCATCGGTGATGACTCCGATTTCGGCTGGATGCCTTTTGTAATCCAGGGCTTCCGGCAGCTTGATGAAAATATGAGCGGGCAGCTTGATGTATTCGGCGTAGCCGCCATCGCAGTTGAACCCGACGTTGCCACCACCGCTGGTGCATAGCGGCTCGAGGTTTGCAAGGCACCATCGGCAGTGGCCGCAATTGAGATAGAAATAGGCGGTCACGCCGTCGCCAACGGAGAGCCCGGTCACGCCGGGGCCGATCTCGACAATCTGGCCGGCGATCTCATGGCCAATAATGCGCGGGAATGGAATGCGTCGTCGTCCGGCCTTGGCGTGCTGGATCGTCAGCCCGGAACCGCAGGCGAGGACGCGGGCGACCGCCTCGCCGGGGCCGGCAACCGGGTCGGGCCGATCGATAAGCTCGAATGGCACGTTCGGCCCTCGCAACAACATCGCTTTCATGGACACACTCCCCTGCGGATGGCCAATTCAATGGCGTCGCCCTGCGACGAGGCACCGGAACAACGGGTGCCGTGGAGGCCAATTTCCTAGCATGGCCGCCGGCGCACCAGAATTTAACTGGCGAGACCTGAAGGAAACTGGCACGATTTCCACGCCCATTTCACCAATTGCGGATTTAATTGGTGACCTGATCGTCACCGTAATCCAAAGCATGCGCCTGGGAATCCAAAGCATGCGCCTGCTGGAAAGATGCAAGACCCCGAGGTCAGCTTGAGCCCAAGCGGGAGGAAACCATGCTTTCACACACGCCAACCACCAACAGAATAATCGCGGCTGCTACGATTGCGTGGCTGGCGACGGCGTCAAACGGAATCACTGCCAGCTTGACGCCGCAGGAACAGAAGCTGGTCGAAGATGCCAAGAAGGAAGGTGCGGTCACGGTTCTCAACCCGATTTTCAGTGATCGCACCGGCGAGCGCCTGGGACAAGCTTTCATCAAGCGCTACGATCTAGGATCCGACTTCAAGTTCAACAACCTGCGCAAAGGCACTGGGCAGACCGTGGCTCAAGTGCGCCAGGAAATTGTCGCCAACAAATTCACGGTCGACATTCTGCTGGTCAGCGCGCCCGGGTTCTTTGACGAGGCGGCTAAGCGCGGCGCCTTCGAGGCGCTTGACAGCGGGTATTGGAAGAACCACGCCGAGCTGACAAAAGCGGCCGGACAATACGCCAATTACCCTTACGTCGTCGTGCCGTTTGCCTACTCGTTCCAGCCGATCTGGAATAGCTCCTGCCCCGGCATGTCGAACTTCAGCGCCGCCAACTACGGCGATGTCGTCAAGCCGGAGCTCAAGGGCAAGACAATCGCCTCCGATCTCACCAAGAGCTTCACCTACACCAATACAGCACTATCGCTGCAAGAAAACGGAGTGCTCAAGCTCGACGAGTTCTGGGACAAACTCAAGGCGACCGATCCCCTGGTCGAGTTCCGCACTGAACCGAAGATGCAGATGGTCATCACCTGCCAGCGGCCACTCGACATGTGGAACCTGTCCGGGCGCGTCTATCAGAACGTGCTCAAGAAGCCCGACCTCGCCAAGGTGCTCAAGATCGGCCACTACAGCGAAGGCCAAGTGATGCTGGGCAACCAGGCCGCTGTGATCAAGGGCGCACCGCATCGGAGTGCGGGCAAGCTTTTTGTCGAATTCATGCTGAGCAAGGACGGCACCGACATCTTCATCGAAGGCGAGGCGATGTATAGCTTCATGGCGGGCTACAAGCCGCCGCCGGAGACCGTGCCTTACGTCTTCGATATGGAAAAGACCAAGCTGCTCGGGTTGAAGGACTGGGTCGCCGCGGCACAGCTCGCCAAACCGGTGCGCGACCTGTGGCAGGCTAAGTTCCAGTAACCTGGCACCGAAGAGGTCGACTGCGCTTTAACGGGACAAAGTCGTGAGCGTTCAAACAATATCCACAGTCGTCACTGACGCGCCGCTTTCGAGCCGCTGGCGCAGCCTGGTCACCCAGGAATCGGTCGCGACTCTGATCGTCAGCGTGATAGTAGCGGGGGCGGTGTTGCTGCCGTTGTTCACGCTGATCATCAGCAGTTTCCAGGTGCTCGATGCAGGCGGCTTCGACACCACCTGGGGGCTTGACAACTATCGGGCACTTTTCACCGATCGCATCATTCCGAAGGCGTTCGTCAATACGCTTTTGATCAGCGCCGGTTCGACCGTGCTTGCGACTTTGCTTGGAGTGTCGCTCGCCTGGATCAACGCCCGCACCAACTGTCCATGGCGCGACCGGCTCGAGCCGTACAATCTGATTCCGTTCTTTTTGAGCCCATTCGTCGGCGCGATCGCCTGGCATAATCTCGCCGCGCCCAATATCGGTCTCATCAACGTCTGGGCGCGCGATTACCTGGGCGTCAGCGGCCATTTGATCAACGTCGACAACATCTACGGCGTGATCTGGGTGACTGGCATTTTCTTCTCGCCCCTGGTCTATCTCTTCGTTGTCGGCTCGCTCAGGCGCATGGACCCGGCGCTTGAGGACAGCTCGCGCACCGCTGGCGCGGGATTACTGCGCACCACGCTCACGGTCACGCTGCCACTGGTTGCGCCTGGCATCTTGTCGGGCGCGATCATAGTGTTCGTGACCAGCGCGGGCGAGTTTGGCGTGCCGTTCAAGCTCAGCGCACCCTACGGCTGGGAAACGCTCACGACGCAGATCTTCTCCAAGGCGGTCGGCGACGATGCTAACCACTATCTTGGCGCAACCATGAGCATGGCTCTTGGCGCCATTACCGCATTCTTCATCTATGTCCAGCAGCGCTACATCGCGCCGCGGTCTTTCACGACGGTAACCGGAAAGGGGTTCCGCCCGAACGTGGTCGATCTCGGCCGGTGGAAGTGGGTTGCATTCGGCTACAACATCACGTTCGTTCTCATCGCAGTGGCGCTGCCGATTTTCTGTCTCTTGCTGGTGAGCCTGCACCCGGTGTGGCAGGGCAGGATCATCCCCTCCGCCATGACCTTTCACAACTACGAGAAGACGCTGTTTTTCTGGCGCGCCGACAGCATAAAGGCGGCGACCAACGGCATCTCCAACAGCTTCATCCTGGCTTTCGCAGGCGCCACCATTGCCATGGTGCTGTCATTGGTGGTGAGTCACATGATCCATCGCAGCAAGGGCTTTGGCGCGCGGCTGCTTGACTTCCTCTGTGTCGTGCCGATCGGCTTTCCCGGCATCGTACTCGCAATGGGCGTATTGGTGACCTACATCAAGACCCCGATCTACGCCACGCTTTGGATCATTCTGCTTGGCTATATCACTCGCTTCTTTCCCTACGGGCAACGCAATGTATCAGCAGTGATGCTTGCCATCTCCGCAGAACTCGACCAGAGTTCGCGCTTGGCGGGAGCGTCGTGGTTCACGACGCTGCGGCGGATCACCATTCCGCTGTTGAAACCCGGTATCTTTGCCGGCTGGGTGCTTCTGTTCATCATCTTCCTGCGCGAACTGTCGATCTCAATCATCCTCTATACCTCGGGCACCGAGACGCTATCGGTCGGCGTCTACTATCTGGTCAACTTCGAGAACGAAGCGCTGACCGCGGCGCTGTCGATCGCGCAGACGGTGGTGCTGCTCCTTTGCGTCATTATCTTTCGGCGTGTCGCCGGCCGCGAGGCGCTGACGGCGTGACGGCAGCGTCATGCAGATCGCAGAACATTCAGACCGTTACGTCGAGGTGCAGGGTCTCGTCAAGTTGTTCGGCAACGATATCGCCGTGAACGAGATCTCGTTCAGCATTCCCCGCGGCAAGTTCCTCACTCTGCTTGGGCCTTCCGGCTGCGGCAAGACCACGACGCTCATGAGCATTGCCGGCCTACACGGCATCGACGCCGGCACCATTCGCGTCGGCGGCGTCACCTACACCTCGAAGGCCGAGGGAATTTTCCTGCCGCCCGAGAAGCGCGACATCGGCATGGTATTCCAGAGCTACGCGATCTGGCCGCACATGACAGTGATGGAAAACGTTGCGTATCCGCTGGAAATCCGCAAAGTGGCGCCCGATGAGATCCAGGTCCGGGTGGCCGAGGTGCTGCGGCTCGTCAGCCTGACCGAGATGGCCAGCAAGCCCGCCACGCAGATTTCCGGCGGTCAGCAGCAGCGCGTAGCGCTGGCGCGGGCGATTGTCTCGCGCCCGCGTCTCCTTCTGTTTGACGAGCCACTCTCCAATCTTGATCTCAAGCTGCGCGAGCAGATGCGCGTCAAGCTCAAGCGCATCCAGCACGAAGTCGGCATCACCTCCATCTACGTCACCCATGATCAAGCCGAGGCGCTAGTCATGAGTGACGAAATCATCGTGATGAACAAGGGTCGCATCGAACAGAAAGGCAGCCCACACGACATCTACGCTCGGCCGGTCAATGCCTATGTCAGCAACTTCATCGGAGTAGCCAACCTGCTCACGGGGCGCGTCGTGCAGGTCATCGCGCCCGGGCGGGGCGAGGTCGAGCTAATGGAAGGCGCAACACCGGTCAGGCTGCCCTGTCTGCTGGGCGAGCAAATGAAAGCAGGCCAGCAGGCGGTGGTCTCGGTCCGGCCTGAGAGCGTGCAGGTCTCACGCGACGGCGGTGCTGGTGGTCGCATCGAGGGTGAGGTGGTGCAGGTCATCTTTCTCGGCAATTGCGTGGATTGTCGAGTGCGCTGGGGCTCCTTCGAGTGGAAGGTGCTCGCACATCCGCGCGCAGGGCTACACAAGGGCGAAAAGGTTTATCTGAGGCTCGATCCCGAGCGCACGCTGGCGGTGCAGCCATGAACGCTCGCGGCAAGACAATGGTCGAGCTTGACCATCTCGGAAAGAATTTTGATACCGAGGTGGCCGTGCGCGACGTTAGCCTTTTGGTCGCGCAGGGGGAATTCGTGACCCTGCTCGGGCCGTCCGGCTGCGGCAAAACGACGACGCTGCGCTGCCTCGCTGGTCTGGAGCGGCCAGACGCCGGCGAAATTCGCATTGACGGAGAAACTGTTGCGTCGGTCGAGCGGCGAATTAATCGTAATCCCGAAGACCGCAACATCGGAATGGTTTTCCAGAGTTACGCGCTGTGGCCACACATGACCGTATTCGACAATGTCGCCTATGGGCTGCGCGTCCGGCGTGCGCCTGTTTCTGTCATCAGGCAAAGAACAATGCGGGTGCTCGAGCTTGTGGGCCTTGCCAACCTTGCCGATCGCTACGCTACCAAGCTCTCCGGCGGACAATGCCAGCGCGTCGCGGTCGCGCGCGCGATTGTGTATGAGCCCAAGGTGGTGCTGTTCGACGAGCCGCTTTCGAATCTTGACGCCAAGCTGCGCGAGCAGATGCGGGTCGAACTGGTGCGGTTGCAGAAGGAAGTGGGCATCACCTCGATCTACGTCACCCACGATCAATCCGAGGCCCTGGTCATGAGTGATCGCGTGGTAGTGATGAACAAGGGCGCCATTCAGCAGGTTGGGGACCCTCAGACGATCTATACGCGCCCGGTCAACACTTTCGTGGCCAATTTCATCGGCGTGGCCAATCTCATGGAGGGCATTGTCCTTGGCCGCAGCGGAGAGCTCTGCGAAATGGAAATTCCGCTTGGCGAAGGCCATGCGCCGCTGCATGTCAGGGCCAGGGGCGGCGATCTTGTCTCACCCGGGCAGCGGCTCATTTTAAGCGTACGGCCGGAGGACGTTTCAGTTCATCTGCGCAAGCCGGACAGCGCGAGTACCGGCAATCTGTTTGAGGGAGAGGTCATTGATACCATCTATCTCGGCAATTTCCTCGAATGCCGCGTCCGGGTCGGGCGCTACGAGATCAGTGTCCAGACCGACCATTTCGAGCCCCTCGTCCCGGCGCAGAAGGTATTCCTCAGCTTCCACCCGGACTGCGGCCTGTGTTTGACCGGATAGCAGAGGAGCAAAAGGATGAAGCTGTCAGTAACCAAGAGCGGCAACGCCTGCGGTGCCGATATCAAATTTGATCTCTCCTTGGAGCTGGATGATCGGACCTTTGCGGAAATCGAGCAGACCTTCCACGATAACATCGTGGTCTATTTCCGCGGCCAGCAACTCTCGAACGAACGTCATATTGAATTCAGCCGCCGCTTCGGCGAACTGGAAATCCATGTGCTCAAGAAATATTTGTTGCCCAACTATCCGGAAATCCTGCTGATCTCGAACATCAAGGATGAAAATGGCGAGAATATCGGCTTGGCGGATGCGGGGTTTACCTGGCACACGGATGTTTCGTATTTGAAAAGGCCGAGTCGGTGCTCGCTGCTGTACGCCAAGCAAGTACCATACCGCGACGGACGGCCGCTCGGGGATACCCTGTTCACAAACACCGTTGCCGCATACGAGGCCCTGCCTGAAACGATGAAGCGACGGCTGACGGGATTGAAGGCGATCCATCGTTACTCCGCGCGCAAGCGCGTTGAGAACAGTCCCAGGCCCAAGCTGACGAAGAAGCAACTCGAGGAGACTCCGGACGTCGCACACCCCATCGTCAGGACCCATGCTTGGACGGGCCGCAAGTCTCTCTACGTCACCGCTGGCGAGTGTATTGGAATCGAAGGGCTGCCGGACGACGAGGGTGTCGCGCTGATCGAGGAACTGCATGCGCACTGCTTGAGGCCGGAGTTTCAATACCGGCACAAATGGCAGGTCGGCGATCTCTTGATGTGGGACAACGCAACCTCGATGCATCTCGCAATCTGTGACTATCGACTTCCAGAACGGCGATTGATGCACAGAACGACCGTAGCGGGTGGAGTGCCAGTTTGAATTCTCAATGTCCGCAACACTACAGAAACCGCACAATTGGTCTTACGCCAAGACAGCGAGCGGCAATTGTGTAACCGGAGAAGCCACCATGAGAACGAAATCGCTTAATTCCGAGAAGATGGAAGCCCGCGTTGCCCGGTTCAACAAGCTGCAGACCTACCAACGGCAAAATTTCGAGGCGCACGGCATTCCGCCTGGTGCGGTAGAAAAGATAACGGCGCGACGTGTTTATCCGGTGATGGCGCCGGCGGATTATCAGGGACGCAGCGTCGGCGCGCCGGTCAAAGGCCCGCGTGGCCTGATCGTCAGCATCGCGGAGTGCGAGCCGGGTAATGGACCGGGTCTACACCGCCATCTCAATACGGTCGAGAACTTTTTCTGTCTGTCCGGGCGTTTCGAGATTACTTGGGGCGATCAGGGCGAGTACGCGCTCGTGCTGGAGCCGCTCGACATGATTTCGGTGCCGCGCGGCGAGAACCGCAGCTTCCGCAACGTCTCCAACGAAATCGGCCGGCTGCTCGTTATGATCGTGCCGGAAACCGACGAGCAGGTTGACCCCATCTCCTATGCGCCCAGCCTGGCCAAGGACATCGAAGACGAATACGGCAAGATCGCACTGGAAGGCCTACAAAAAATCGGTTTCAAGTTTGAGGATGAACCGACTGCGTGACCTGTCCTCGAGGGTGCAAGCTGTTCGCCGCCGACCAGCAGCCGAAAGCCCATCGAACCGGAGGCGCGGCGGCGTGGCCGCTCGCGGCGTGGCTCGACGTCAGTCCGAGAATCTAGCTAGTAGGCCCCATAGCGGCGGATCAGTACGGCCGCACATAGTTCGAGACAGGACGCTTCGTGCATGGCTCGGTGAGGACGATGGTCGGGCAACACTCGTGGCCCGTCTCAATAGCTGCTCGCAGCCTTCGACAGAACTCTTCGTCCTGCTTTTGGAGACGAGCCATTGCCTCCACACTACCTTCTTCAATGACAAGATTTCGCTTTGACATGGTGCCACCCCCGACGATACGTGCCGGTGACGCTGTAACTCGTAGGCTC
>Ga0209799_1000220_pt1 | contig 10453 bp, 6 predicted proteins | sample PanSoiPlo36MoBio_FD_188324 | JGI IMG/M metagenome (GOLD analysis project Ga0209799, IMG submission 188324) | Tropical forest soil microbial communities from Panama analyzed to predict greenhouse gas emissions - Panama Soil Plot 36 MoBio (SPAdes)... | ecosystem: Environmental > Terrestrial > Soil...
CCGAACGGAAGGACACCGCGCAAAACACTCCGTGTTGTCACTTCGTAGATCGGCAGGGGCGGCTCGCCGGCGCGCCCCCACACTTTTTGATAGGGATTGGCGAAAAGCGCGTCGCGCACCTCGGCGAAGCGCGAGCCGCGATAGGCTCGGTCGTCATCCGTGATTCCTTCAATTCCAAAGAATTTCGGCTCCATGATTCGCCCTCCATCGATCAACTCTGGCGAACCGCGTAACGGCAACGCTTCCAGGCGATAAACAGGCCGATAAGGATCAGCAAAATGACAATGAGGACAACGATCGCCGCCATCACGGTCATCTTGACCTCCTTGCAGCAGTTCGCAGTCGCCTCCTTGAAAAATGCGGTCGTGTTGCTGAGCGCAGCCATGGCGCCGCGGAGGCCGACGTCCGGTGGTGCCGGCGGCGGCGACATCGGCCAGGGCTCAGCGAGATACGGAAACTCTTTTAAGAATTCCTTCTCGCCGTTGTCGTTCTTGGTCGCCCGCGGCCACTGCGGGCTATCGATGACTGCGCCCTCGACCAGTGCGCAGTCGCCTTGGTCGCAGGTCAACAGGGCAACGTCATCGGTCAGCTTTCGCCCGTTGGGAAATCCGATCGGATACTGAGTGGTGTAGATCATGACGTCGGGGAAAACGTCATAGGGTCGGAGCTTGAACAGCGGCTGGTACGCATTGACCAGCGGCGGCAGATATTCCATCAGCGTCTTCTCAATTTGCATCCTGGTGTCGATGTGAGCTTTGATGGCCGCTGCGTGCTTGCTCGGATGAAGCGTGTTGAGAAAATCGAATCGGCCCTGCTGCGAGCGATTGGATCGGCCGACGTGATCGATCTGCACGTTGTCTTTGATGCGCGTCGAAGTGCCCCAGATGATCCAGTCTCGCTGGCCGTTGGGAAACGCCGAGAACGGGATGCTCAGCACCATCGCGATGGTGTTGCGCTTGAAAAAACGCGGGAAGATGAACGGGTCGTCGCGCACACCGGTGTAGAGCTTGATGCGCTCGGGATTCTGTAAGCCTTCGTATTTAACGCCGTTCAAACTAGCATCGTTTTTGAGCCGGATTTTGATTGTCACATCTTCCTTGATTCCCTCGGGATTGGCGATCGACCCGCCGTAGCGGGCTTTCTCCGCTGGATTATCGACGGTCACTTTACTGTGAAGGTCCATATAGATCGCAAACTCGAAGGGCTCGAGCTGGTATGGGGGCGGCGTCGTCAATGCCCGGCGGGTGTCGAGTACCACGACCATCTGATCGCCATTGGGAAAGGCGAAGAGATCGGTGATGCCGGATTCCAACACCTCCAAGTTGACCGGATCGGCGTGATCCGAGCTTTGGAGTCCTGTGGGCAGGAAGAGTAGCATGAAACTCAGGAACAGGATGTTTACCTTTTTCATCAGCGATCCCCTTTCGATAAAAAGTTTAACCCACACTCCGGAGTGTCCGGGCCGATTTTTCAAGATGACTGATTAAAAACTTCGTTGCTCCCTCTCGGCTCAGAATGTTTTCAAAAACTCGATCAGCGCCCACTTGTCGTCGTCGCTGAGTCCGGGCGCATCTTTATCCTTGAAATAACTGGTGCCGAAATAATGGCCGCGGTTGACCACGAAGTCGGGGCACTTGCTGAGCTTGAGCAAGCTATCCCCGACGCCGGCGAAGACCTCCCGCGCCTGCTCGTCGGTCGCATTGGCGGGCAGAGACTTCAAATCCTTGCTGGCCTTTTTCAGCAAATCAATCAGCTGTTTGAAGTGCGCCTCTCGATCTTCCAGCCGCGTACTGTCGGAAACGAGTGGCAAATTGGCCACCAGGCCGACCGGCGTCCCCTTCGGTATCGGGCCGACCTCAAGCCCGTTTTTGCTAAACAGCCAAGGGAGCCAGTCGCTCAGCCAGTCCATAAACACCGCAAATTTTCCCGGTAGATATCCCCACGCGACTTTCAAGTAGCTGCTTGTCGTCGTGCGCTGCATATAGCCGGGGACTTTGTCTCCCAGCAGCGAGTCCTTTTGACGCTTTTCCGGCCAAAGCATCTGCTGGATCGACTCGTTGAAAGACGCCATACGCGCCTCGACACTCGGCTCTCCGTAGAAAGGTCCGACAGCGTTATTGAGCAAGAACGGCGCCGTCGACCACAGGCTGATCAGTGACGCGGGCCGGGTGTAGCCGCGGCCATTGCCGGGCATGTCGTACTCCCAGGCCGCGCCCGTCTTGGGATCGTGAACCGTGAACTTACCGACGGCCGTTAGCTCCTTATAGGTCGTCGAGGTAAAATTGTCCCAGATGTTGTCGCGGATCCCGTTGGTGGCGAGTGGGCTGCAGGCGTTGGTCTCGAGCAAGGTAACCGGAACGCGAAGCTCGGTGGAGAGGAAATTTTCCTCGAGAAAATCCGCGCGCATGACGATTTCGCGCATCTGCTTCTTGAATGCGTCGGTCTTGGTCCAGCTCCAGTAGCGGTTCCAGCAATCCAGGTAACCGGGACCGCCACACTTGGCATAGTCGATTTCTGGCGGCGGTGGAGGCAGCTTTCCCGAGTGGCAGCGGGCGCAGTTCTCGGCAAAGACGACTTTGCCGCGATTGACCTTCGCCAAGTCTTTGGTCAGATAGTCAGCGCCGCCGGGTGCATCTTTCAAGTAATCGGGTCGGGCGCTCGCGAGGAAAAATAGCGCCACGTCGGGGGTCTGCGCCACGTTCGCGTTCCAGTAGGTGGAGTTTTTCTGCAATATGGCGATCTCGATGGGGGTGATCCTCTTTGCCGGAAGATTTCCGATCAGCGGCTTGAAATGAAGCAGCCATTCCTCGCTGAAAAGCCCAATATTGATGTAGACACGGTTCAAGGCACCGAGCACGCCGACCGAATCGGCACCGTCTTTCAGAACGTGGGGCGCGAGGACGGTTTCCGGTGGTATGAAGTAGTTTGACAGAGCTTTGGTTCTGTCGAAGTCATTGAACTGCTTGTTGTTGCGCTCCGCGCCCGTCAGTTTTTCGGGATGAAACTCGGCCATCTTGAGGCGCGCCGCGATGCTGTAGACGGCATTCATCGTGCGCGGGTTATTAATGTTGTCGCTGGAGACGAGCGACGTGTCGAGCGATCCGGGAAGCGAGGTGTGGAAGAGCTGATAGATGAAATTCTCGTGCCGTTTATACGGATTCCAGAAAAAGATTCTGTCCAGCCAGAAGTACTGTGCGCCGGGGTTCGAGTTGAGATTTTTCCATTCCGGGTTCTCGGGATCTTTGGGGGGATCGATGGGGCTCGGACCGACGTGGCAGAAGCCGCAGGACATGCCGACCCGATATGGGCGCACCAGGTTTTTGTCGCTATAGTAGTCGGGATCGTTATAGTACCTGACCGGATCCCATTTTTTCTTAGCCGCTTCGTCGAAAGCGGGATTGGGAAAGAGTCTGAGGCCGACGACGCCGCTCGCGTAGCCGTAATAGGAACCGGCCGGAATGGTTTTCCCGCGCGCTTCGACTTTCACGCCCGGATATTTTTTCTCATCCTCGAACGGGTCGGGGGTACCGACTCGCTTGTCAAGCCAGAGGCCGAAGCGGTTCGGATCGCCGCACTTGCCATAGGGTTCGGCGTTAGTCTTCTTGTCGTTCTTCCAGTCGCAACCCTTGGGGTCCCACTGCTGGAATCCCGGCTCGTTCACCAGGCCGAGATATTTCCAGCGGTTCTGCCGGGAGACTTCGTAGAATTGCCGGTCATCACCCTTGCAATCGTCGTCCTCGTCATAAGCCACGTAACCCGGCGGATACGGCGCCGGAGGAGATTTACCCTGGACGTATTCGGACTGCTTGGCTTTTGCGTATCCGGGCTGCTTTTCCTTGCCGTAATCGCCGCTCTTGCCGCCGTCGCCGTAGCCGTATACGGGGTTCTTGTTGCCGCAATACCTGATGCCCGGATGGGAGGAGACAATCTTCAATAGATCGAAGGCGCCGAAGGCGTTGTTGGCCAGGTAATCCCAGAGCGTGTCGTTGCCGGCGGTCCAGACGACCCAATTATTGCGGCCTCGGTTGTAAGACTTCCAGGCCTCTTCCTTGGACAGAAAGGGCAGCGCTTTATGTACCGCGTCTTCATCCAACCCACGATCCATGGCCCGCAGGTAATCGTCGTCCGATCCCGGCAAGTCCTTGGCGGTGAGACCCGCCTTCATAGCCTCGTCCACTACGCTACCTGGCCGCGGCCGATCTTCGCAATTGGCGAGGGTGATCGCACAAAGCAGAATCCATATTCCGACGCAACAATTTTTCCTGGTCATTCTTCCTCCTTACCGCCGCATCCGTTCGGCAATTCCTGCCCAGTGACTGTGTCGGCCATCTTTCAACGCAACGCTGCCACCAAGTAGAACATACCCGCCGCACAAATTCCTGCGGAACCGTACCGCAGCACCCGTTCCGGAATTAAGGTCGATTGCTGAGACATCCGCTCGCGCATCATTTTTAGCGCGCAGAAAATTGGGAGAACGACCATCTGATGGCCGATCTCGACGCCTGCGCTGAACGCGGCGATCGCCAGGCCCACGGCCAAACCGGCCATTCCTTCCATCGCGCTGAGCAACCCACCGGCGAAGCCGAGGCCGTGGAAAAGACCAAAAAAGAAGGCAACGCAAAGCCTACCCGTGCCACGGCTTCGCTTAGGCACAATCACGTTCTGCAGGGCGACGAACACGATACTCCCGGCGATCATTGGCTCGACGATATTTTCCGGTAGCCTGACAATGTTCAGTACCGAGAGCGTGAGCGTGATCGAGTGGGCGAGGGTGAACGCGCTAATGACCTTGACCAGGTCCCACAAGGTCGCGACAGCGAGCGCTAGCGCGGCGATGAAGAGAAGATGATCATAGCCCGATAGGATGTGCATAATCCCATGATGAACGTATTCCTTGGCCATCCGCGCTTTATCCAGGCCGGACGTCATCCGGTTCAAATCGACAACGAGCGGCTGATTGGAAACCAACAACAAGCCTTCCAAGGCAGGTCCGCCTTCCCGTCTCACACGCACCACGTAACTGGCCTCCCATGGATTGCCCGGCGCGTACTCGAATTCGCGCAGCACGTCCTGCTGGAAAACGACACGGGAGGGCGCGCCGTCCATAGAACGATATTCCAGCTCGTAAGCCAGCCGGCCGTCGGCTTGTTCAGGAGCTTTGGCCACGTGTCCGTCGAGCGGCCGTCCGTCCGCCGCGATACGGAAATGCGCGAGCAAATACGCGCCGTGCGCGTGCACCATCTCCAGGGCCGAAGCGTTTTTCTGCCCGCCGTAAGCCGCCGCCACCAGGACTTCCTCCATCGAAACCCGCGCGGTTACACTAACGCGCTCGGGAAAAAAGACGACCTCGAGCGCGCCCTGTGCCACAGGGTGCGCCGCGGAGATGCGCGGCGTCAGGGCCAGACAGGTGAAGAGGAGGATGAGAATCGGCTTCAGCCGTTTAGCGATGAGCATGAAAATTCTCGTAGCCTGGGTTTATCTCCCCGGCTTTTTTCAGGAGCCGCTTGCCCTCGTCGGTCTTTCCGGCGGCGAGATGGATCATCGCGGCGTGGAAAAACAGGTGCGCGTCCTTCACACCGGAGGAGAGCGCTTCACGGCTAATCTTACGAGCCGCTTCGAATCGGCCGGCGCGATACAAAGCCCAGGCGAGCGCATCCTGGGTGGCGAAGTTGGGGCGCAGCGCGACGTCTTTCTCGGCCCATTTAACCGCCTCGGCGCCGTCTCCGCGCGCATCGGCATAAAATGCAGAGAGATGGTGATAGTAGTTGACCTCGCCGCGCGCCGCCGAATCGAGATAGCCCGCAAGCGCCTTGTCGTGCCAGGGCTTCGCCCGATCAAGCTTTCCCATGAACACGTAAAGATCGCCGAGTCGCTGGTGAAGCTCCGGCAGTGGCGCGCGCGCGACCACCGATTCGTATAGCGAGGCCGCCGCTTCGAACCTCCTAGTCGCGCCCAGAAGCTCGGCCATGTGCTCATCGACGAGCCAGTAGCCGGAATACGCTTTTTCGGCCTTTTGATAGTGGGCCATCGCATCGTCATAACGGCCGCGGTTCAGATCTAGCAGCCCTCTCTGTAATTCCACCCACGCAAAAGACCGCATCTCCTTCGCCGACATTTCATTCTCCGCTTGCCCGTACAGACCGTCGGCAAGATCGGGATCACCGAATTTGGCTTCCCAATAGGCGAGGCGCGCCAGATTATCCCATGTCGGATTCTTCTCAATGGCGCTCAGATATCCTCTTTTCGCCGCTGCGTATTCGCCCTGCTGAAAAGCAAGGCTTGCCTTCAGGGCTGCGACTTGCGCATTGCCCGTAAACCGCGAAAGCGCCGAAAGACCATGGCTGGTTTTTCCCAGCCGGTGAAGCCCAAAATCGAGATTGGCCTTGAGAAGGTACAAATCCGCCAACGGACCGATTTCTTGGATGGCGCGATCAATCGCAGTCTCCGTTATGCGTAAATCGGCCGCGCTCCCGGTGAGGGAAGCACGGTGATAGAGACGGTGGACGAATCGAGTCGCCTTTCCAATATCGATTGGAGTGGATAACGCAGCCTCTTTGAGTTCAGCGATGTCTTTCTGAATCCGTGCTAGCTCGGTTTCATAGTCCGTTGGCGAGCTTGGCCTGCGATGGCTCAGGCTGGCCAGAGGAAATGACAAACCCAGCGCTATCGCTGTGACTAATATCGGCTTGAGCAATCGCATTGGCATTGTCCGATACCCAGGGGTTGCTCCGCCCTGAAGGCTCACCACGGCTCCGCCAAATAAGGAAACTCCTTGAGAAATTCCTTATCGTTCTTCAGTGGATTGGGCGGCGTCTTCGGTTCGATTGGCGCATGGTCCCACAAAGATTGGTCGCCCAGAGTCTCGAGGTTGTAAGGCTTGCCGTTAATTTCCGCCTTCATATCGAGAAACAACGCCAGAAAGCGGGTGGCGACCTGATCCTCCGGGCGCCGCCCGAACGGCCACGTGCCGGTCGTATCCATGTCGATGGCGTTGACGTTGGGGATGAAGATCTCGATCCCACGCCGCAGCGGGATGTTTAGCTTTTTTTTGTTCCATGTGTCGTCCGGCATGTTCAGTTGCTGGAGCACGACTTTCTTGACCCGCGGAAAAGCCTCTATTGGGGAGGCGTAGGTCTTGTGCACGGAAATCGGCGAGTTGTCATGATCGAAGGAAGTGCGTAGTCCCAATGCAGTGATCGACGGTCCGAAGCCCCAGCCGAGATGGGCGAGCCGGGTAATGAAGTGGGGCGCGAGCCAGAAATTGAACGCTCCCAATTGCCGGTCATCCTCCCGCTCGCTCAAACCGGCATCGGCGAAAGCCTGGCCGTCGGTATCGACAAGCTTGTATCTTTTCAGCTCGTCGTCGAACTGGTACTCAGGCCGCGCGAGTTCGGGCTTCTGGGCGGCAAACTTACCGACGATGATGCCGTACCCAGCCCCCAACACCACAAGCAGGATACCCAGAGAAAAATGGATCCAGGAACCCGCCAACCGCTGCGATCGCCTTCTGAACCCCCAAAGAGACAACAGCGCGCCGACCGCGATTGCCACACTGCCCACAAACCAGGGATACTGGAGCAGAAAGGGTCCCCTGACCGGGGCACGATCATCCGGGATCGTTTCAATTTTGTGAGCCGCTTTGAGGACCCAGCTCTCGCCCCAGGTGTTGACGATGCGGTCCAGGTCGGGCGACTTCGTAAGAAAAGCCAGAGGCATTTCGAGAATAATCGCATTGACGTTTTTGCCGGCTTGCGCGTCCTTCCCGCTGTAAACAAAGCGGTAATTGCCGTTGTTGTCCTTGAAATATTTATTGCCGCTCCACGTGAGCGGGCCTGCCGGTAGTTTGAGCTTGACTCCCTGGCCGTGCTTGGGATTGGCCGGGTCAAAATTGAACAGCTTGTTGCCTTCCAATTCGATCAAGGTTTTGGGTATCTTCAGTTCGCGGGTATCTGTCATTGTATGCGGAACGTCGTAAAACTGCGGCGCATAGTTGATGGAGCGGAAGAAACCGGGCAGATCATTGAAAAACGCATCGTCACGGCCACCGATATAAACTTTAAGCGAATTTCCGTCTAGCGCATCGATCGGAGTGACCTTATTGGTGTCGATGACTTTTACAAAGCTGCCGCCGGGAAAACCGATGAAATTAATCTTCGCTCTGCCATCTTTATCGACAGTCACCCGGATTTCCTCCGGCTTGAGGCTCGCATACCTGGTCTTGATCGCCTCGAAATACTTGAGCACTACCTCGAGGCCGTCATCATCTTTGAGCTGCGGCGCAACCCGCGGGCTCGGACTGACTAGAATTCGGTACAACATGTCGGAATCGAAGACGCCAGCCTTGGGAACCGAGGCGAAGGTGAGGGCAATCACAACTTTTTCCCCGCCAGTCGTGTCGTCTGCGGGCCATCCGAAGATATCGTAAAGGTCGGCCGCGCTAACGTCGATGTCCGAGAAGATCGAGTTGACGCCATTGGGATCGTTGTGATCGGCGGCGGGTGAAATCTCGAGGAGGATTGCTCCGGCTAATGCCGCGATGCAAAGCATTAGAAAGACGCAGCCGATGAGCCGAAATTTCATATTGAGCCTCCTCTCTGAGGCAAAGCTTTGAGCGTGATTCAGTCGGAGGACTTATCGCGCTCATTTGCTACCACGTCTTTACGGCTACACGTTCTTTTCATCGTTAGTCGTCAAAACTGTCAACGCGCCTTGGGCCAGTTGATACCGGTCCAAGACTCGTTCCTGATCTTGTCTTAGGTGGGGCAATCAAGGTCAATCACAAAATCACCATTCGAAGACGCGAGCGGGTTCTCGAATGCAGTTTATCGATATCGTGCCGTTCCCAAGCTAGCTGTGGAAGGACCGCGCGTGCCTTGCATTGAAGCTTCGTTGATCACTTGGACGTAGCCTCGTCCTGTCAAATCAGCCGACCCCTCCACACCAGAATATATCCGAGAAGCTTTTTATCCTCGGGTTGTTCCTTCAGCAGCTGGAACAACCTCAGCAAGGAACGCCTCGCCGACACTACGATTTAAAACGTGGCTATTTCTTGCATAGGAACACTCTCGCTGTCAACAAAATTTTGCGAATCTGTTGCCGGAATTTCCAAGCCCTAAGCAAGATTAGCCGAACGGCTCTTAGTCACTCACGAGATTTCGATTCGTGTTGAAACGAAGGGATGCTTCTGTCAGATTCAAAAGTGATCCGAAACATGAAAACAAAAACGGCGATTATTTCGGTTGATAACCTGAAGTCGGAGGATCTGCCGCTGCTAGAGCAAGCGCTTCAAAGCGTTCCGGGGGTGGACAGCGTCGATTTCAATCTAGAGCGCAGCGTTGCCGTCGTGGATTTCGATCCAGTTCAGTCTCACATCGATGACTTTTTGCGTGCAGTGTTGAAGGCGGGATTTAAGGTGCTCTAGAGACGTTCAAAGTTCCGGGCTCAACGTTCAAGGTGTAAGTCCGGATATCGTTGAACCTTGAACGTGCAACCTTGAACCGAAATTTAATTTCCCGCCACGGTCATTTGAGAAATCTTGATGGTGGGCGCGGCGATTCTGCCGCGCATTTCAAGATCGGCTCCCACCATTTCAATATTTTGAAACATCTCCTTGAGATTTCCGGCGATCGTCACTTCTTCCACGGGATAGCTCAGCTCGCCGTCTTCAATCCAGAGACCGCACGCCCCACGGGAATAGTCGCCGGTCACCATATTGACGCCGAAACCGATCAACTCGGTGACGTAGAACCCTTGCTTCACCGAGGCGATAATTTCATCGGCAGACTGCGTCCCTGGAGTCAGATAGAAATTCGACGGTGCCACACCCGGTGGTTCGCCGACTGAACGTGAAGCGTTACCCGTGGACCCCATTCCCAATTTCCTCCCGCTGTAAGTATCCAGTAGGTAACTCTGGAGGCGGCCCCTTTCGACGATGATTTTTTTTGTAGTTGGCAGTCCCTCGGCATCGAAGGGCCTCGAACCTAGACCGGCAGGAATGGTCCCATCGTCGATCACGGTGACAAACTCCGAAGCGATTTGCGTCCCAAGTTTATCCAACAAAAAAGACGCGCCCTTATATAACGAATAACCGGAAATGGCAGACGACAAGTTCCGCAGCAGCGAGGCCGCTATCTCCGGATCAAAAACGATGGGAACTGCACAGGTTTTAACTTTTCTAGCCCCGAGCCGCCGCAGGACTCGCTGCGCTGCCTTCTCGCCGACTTTTTTGGGCGATTCCAACTTCGAGAATTTCCGATTCGATGAATACCAATAATCCCGTTGCATGCTACCGTTCTGTGCGGCAACCGGCGCCACCGAGTGGCCAAAGGTTGAGCCCTCATACTCACCGGAAAAGCCATGACTGCTGACGTAAATAACCCGGCCGAACTGATTGGAGAACTCTCCACCTTCGGAGTTAGTAATCCGCGGGTCATATGCCAACGCGGCTTTTTCC
>Ga0209799_1000221_pt1 | contig 10447 bp, 8 predicted proteins | sample PanSoiPlo36MoBio_FD_188324 | JGI IMG/M metagenome (GOLD analysis project Ga0209799, IMG submission 188324) | Tropical forest soil microbial communities from Panama analyzed to predict greenhouse gas emissions - Panama Soil Plot 36 MoBio (SPAdes)... | ecosystem: Environmental > Terrestrial > Soil...
CTTGTTTGCACATGGCCATATTTTTCGTGTTTTCGCAGCGCGATGGATCGGCCTGTCGTCACGCGCCGGCCAGCACTTCCTGCTGAACACGGCGACCTTGAACGTCCTTGGTTATTACCGCGACACGCCGGCATTAAAAATATGGAACGCCGCACTGCATCGCTGACTTAGCTGGCACAGGAATCGGGTGTGCGTGGATATAAATACAGGGACATAAAGAGGAGGATGATCAAATGTCGACGAATGGACTTGAAGAAACCGTTCAAGCGCTTCTGGCGCCAGGGAAAGGTATCCTGGCTGCGGATGAGACCGTGGGAACCATCAGCAAGCGATTCGAATCGCTGGGAATCATCTCCACCGAGGAGAGCCGGCGTACTTACCGTGAATTGCTCTTTAGCCCGCCCGGTCTATCTGAATTCATTAGCGGCGTCATCCTGTATGACGAGACCATTCGACAAAAAAACAGCCGGGAGGTTCCGCTAGCCGATGCGATGGCGCGCGAGGGCATCATTCCCGGAATCAAGGTCGATACTGGCGCCAAGCCGCTTGCCGGGTGCCCTGATGAGAAAGTAACGGAAGGACTCGATGGACTCCGTGAGCGGCTCCAGGAGTACCGCGAATTAGGCGCGCGTTTCGCCAAATGGCGCGCGGTAATTTTGATCAAAGATCAGCTCCCGAGCGAGATCTGCATGGAAGTCAATGCACAAGCCCTCGGCCGTTATGCAGCGCTCTGCCAGGAGCAGGGTCTGGTGCCGATCGTCGAGCCTGAAGTGTTGATGGACGGGAACCATACGGCGGTCCGGGCCGAGGAGGTTACCGGCGCGGTGCTCGATCGTGTCTTTCGCGCGCTCTACATCCAACGGGTGGCGCTCGAAGGCATGCTGCTCAAACCGAACATGATCGTAGCGGGCAAAGATTGCCGAGAGCAGTCATCGGTTGAAGAAGTCGCGACAGCAACCCTGCGCTGTCTCCGCCGGCATGTGCCGCCGGCAGTTCCAGGCATCGTGTTCCTATCGGGTGGACAAAAAGAACAGCTTGCAACAGAGCATTTGAACGTTATGAATACCGTGCCCGACGCGTGTCCCTGGCGCTTGACTTTTTCCTATGGTCGGGCGCTCCAGGATCCCGCGCTTGCGGCATGGGGAGGTAGGGCATCAGGCGTAAGCCTCGGCCAACAAGCACTCTATCACCGCGCCCGCTGCAACAGTGCAGCGAGCCTAGGTAGCTACGAGGTTTCAATGGAGACCGAAGAAGAGGGGCTGGAGACGCGCGCAGAGCCGACAAGCAGAGATCATGCATTTGGCGGTTAAACAAGCATTTCATAGAAACGTCATCTTCTCGTAATGAATTCGCAACAATCTTGAAACAATCGCCCCTTACAGTGCGCGACTGTGTTTCCTGAGATCGAATCAGGGGAAACGGCAAGTTTACGCCTGGAGCACTGAGCGAAGCAAACAAATCTAAAATAGGAACGGACTGGGTGACCATTATGACTGTGAAGAATTTTATAGGCATCGTTGCTGTTGTGCTGACGTTGAGCGCGTGTGGTGGGTCAAGAGAAGAGAGCGTAAAACTCCAGGGCGCGGGCGCTAGCTTTCCTGCGCCGCTTTATCTGAAGTGGTTTAAGTCCTATAGCGGCGCGCATCCCAACGTCCAAGTCGATTATCAGTCAGTTGGCAGCGGTAGCGGCGTGAAAAGTTTCATGGATCGCACGGTGGATTTCGCTGCGAGCGATGCCGCCATGAAACCGGAGGAAATGGCGAAGGTTGATGGCGGTGTCCAGCTTCTGCCAATGACGGCAGGCAAAATCGTTCTGGCGCATAGCCTCAAGGAGGTCCCCAATTTGAAACTGTCGCGCGAGGCGTACGTCGGAATCTTCAGTGGCAAAATTACCAAGTGGAATGATCCGGCCATCGCGAAGGAAAATCCAGATGCGAAATTGCCGGATGCCCCAATAAACGTCATCGTGCGGGCCGACAGTAGCGGCACTACGTTTGTTTTTACCAAGCACTTGAGCGCGATCAGCAAAGAGTTTGCAAAGGATGTCGGCGTCAACACCATGCCCAATTGGCCGGTTGGCACCAAATCGAAGGGCAACGAAGGGATCACCGCAAGCCTGCTGACAACCCCCGGATCGATCGGTTACATCGAATATGGTTACGCCAAGAGCCAGAACCTACCCATGGCTGCCCTGCAAAATAGAGCCGGGAATTTTGTGGCGCCGACAATTGAAGCGGCGCAAGCGGCATTGGCCACAGCAGAGATTCCGCCAGATCTTATTGCCTGGGTACCCGATCCCGAAGGTAAAGACGCCTATCCCATTGTCACATTCACCTGGATGATCTTCCACAAGAAGTATGACAACAAGGCCAAAGCCAAAGCGCTTCGGGCATTGATTGATTATGGTCTGACGGATGGACAGAAAGAGTCCGAAGCGCTCGGCTACGTTCCTCTGCCGCCCCCGGTCGTCAGTAAAGTCAAAGCGGCGGCTGAAACTATTTCGTAAGCTTGCTGTAAGCAGGGATCCCTCGGAGAACTTTTACTTTATGGCAACCGTAACGAGGCAAGACCAAGTTCGCGCCGAAGTGGCCGCTTGGAACCCGGCTCAAATCTGGCAACCGCCGACTCGAGCGCAACGATGGTATGACGGCGCGTTCCGCCGCCTGTGCTTTGTCTTCGCTGGGTTCACGATCCTGCTGATCGTTTGGCTCGTCGCCGAAATTGCGTTCCGAGCGATGCCTGCCTTCAGGCAATATGGTTTGGCCTTTCTTTACGGCACCACTTGGGATCCAAACAAGGCACAGTACGCAATCCTTCCCGAGATCTGGGGAACTCTCTATACATCACTGCTAGCGTTGATTATCGGGTCCGCCTTTGGCGTGGCTGCGGCGATTTTTCTGAGCGAGGGCTATCTGGGCGAGGCCGTATTTAAGGGATTGAGAGCTTTTAACCTTCATTTCCACCCCATCTGGGGAAAGCTTCCCGACCGCCTCGAATTGTTACTTAAGAATCTGATCGAGCTGCTGGCCGCCGTTCCGAGTGTTGTTTACGGTTTGTGGGGGATCTTCGTGATCATTCCTATGATCCGCCCGGCCGCTAACTGGCTCCATCAGGAGTTCGGGTGGATTCCATTTTTTTCAACTACGTTAAGCGGGCCTGGAATTCTTCCCGCCGTGTTTGTGCTCTCCATCATGATTTTGCCGACAATTACGGCGATCAGCCGTGATGCTCTGGTGGCCGTGCCGCCGAAGCTTCGTATGGCCGCCTACGGTCTGGGCGCCACGAGATGGGAAACTATCCTTGGCGTCCTGTTACCCACGGCTTCTCGCGGCATATTCGGCGGAATCGTGCTCGGCTTCGGACGCGCCTTAGGTGAGACAATGGCGCTAGCTATGCTCGTGGGAAATGCTAACCGGTTGACGGTATCATTATTTTCGCCGGCCAACACCTTGGCCGCGCTATTGGCCAACAACTTTCCAGAAGCAAGCCCGAGAGATATTCCAGTCCTTATGTATGCGGCATTGGTTCTGCTGGCCATCACCCTGGTCGTTAACATCTTCGGCGCGCTCGTTCTTGAGAGGGCGGCTGCCAAGGCGGAGGCGAAATGAGCAAGGATAGCGTCTCTTCAAAACAGGAATTCATCCCGGCTCAAAACCAGCCGGCCCCCAACCCCCTCGAAGGAGTCGATCTAGCCGAGCTGGAGTTGTCGCTTTACCGACCGCGAACCTTGACCAGCATTCTATTAAGCAGTCTCGTGACTTGCATGACGTTTCTCGCCCTGATCCCGCTTTTCGCCGTGTTGTGGATGTTGATCTGGCGTGGCGGGCAAAAACTCAGTTTGTCGTTGTTCACTCAGTTGCCCCCGGCGCCGCTGGAGCAAGGAGGGGGATTTGGCAATGCCGTCATCGGGACTTTAATCATGGTGGGGCTCGCGGCACTGATAACCATCCCGCTCGGAGTTCTGACAGGGCTGTTCTTGGCCGAAGCGAAGGAGAGTAAGTTGGCCGAAACCGTCAGATTCGCGGCCAAAGTGCTCACCGGCTTCCCGTCTATTCTGGCGGGCGTCTTTGCCTACGGCGCCGTGGTTCTCGCAACCGGCGGCTTTTCGGCAGTGGCCGGCGCGATCGCGCTTTCGATCCTCATGCTACCCACCATTATTTTGACGTCAGAGAGCGCCATCGCGATGGTGCCGGCGAAGATGAAGGAAGCTGCCATCGGCATGGGCGCGACGGGCGCCCAGACCGCCTGGATGGTGTTGCTGCCCACGGCGATGCCGGGAATACTGACCGGGATCATGCTCGCCGTGGCGCGCGCCGCTGGCGAAACCGCGCCGCTGCTGTTCACTGCGTTGTTCAGCAATTACTGGCTGATCTCAAGCGGCCGCGCTGATTTAATGCAGCCGACGGCGTCGCTGGCCGTACTTATCTACAACTTCTCTGGCATGCCCTTCGCCAACCAGGTTGAATTGGCATGGGCGGCGGCACTGGTTCTGGTACTTATTGTATTGATCTTTAATTTAATCGGGCAAAGTTTCTCTCGGCCGCAAATACAGCAGTAAGGAGTTTAACAAATGGAGCCTCAAACGATTCCCAGCTCAGATGCCAAAGTCGGCCGTCCTGCCAGTCGGCCAGCGTCCGTCGCGCAGGATAAGGACGAAGTGATCATGGATTGCAAGATTGACGAGCTTTACTACGGCACCTTCAAGGCGGTTCGTGACACGCAAATTCCGATCAAGAAAAACTCCATCACTGCGTTCATCGGGCCCTCCGGTTGCGGCAAAAGCACGGTGTTGCGCTGCCTCAATCGGATGAACGATCTTGTGCGGGGCTTTCGCTTCAAAGGGCACATCAAATATCGCGGCAAAGACATCTATGAGCATGGGATTGATCCCGTCGCAGTGCGGCGTTACATCGGCATGGTCTTTCAACAACCGAATCCCTTCGCGACCAGCATCTTCAACAACGTGGCGTTCGGGCTGAGGATCAACAAATACAAGGGGAGCGTAACTGAAAGGGTCGAGCAGGCGCTGAAACGGGCGGCGATATGGGACGAGGTCAAGGATAAGCTGAAAAACAGCGGTCTGTCTCTGTCCGGCGGGCAACAGCAGCGTCTTTGCATCGCTCGAGCCGTGGCGACGGATCCCGAAGTGCTCTTGATGGATGAGCCGTGCTCCGCCCTCGATCCTATCGCTACGCGGCGAATTGAAGAGCTGATGGTCGAACTCAAAAAGCGCTATACGATCGCGATCGTCACCCACAACCTGCAGCAGGCGCAGCGCGTCGCCGATAAGACCGGCTTCCTTTACGTTGATACCACCGCAGGCGGCCGGACCGGCTATTTGGTGGAATACGGCGACTCCAAACAAATGTTCGAGAATCCTAAGGAGAAGTACACTCAAGACTACATTCGGGGCGAGTTCAGTTAGGAAAATAGTTCAAATCGTTCCAGCCGTTCAAGTCGTTCAAATCGTTGACCTTCGAAAGACGTCTTGAACTGAGCGAAGCGATTGAACGTTTTGAACGGAACGGAGTGTAGGAGATTTGTCATGGCCGTCAAGAAAAGCGCTTCGTCTCGAATCATTGCACCGGTAATTTTAGTTGGTTTAATCGTAATTCTTGCAGGGTGCTCCCGGTCCGAACAGGAAGTTCAGGCAAAAGTTCCCCCCGGCGGCGTTCTGCTGACCGGCGCCGGCGCGACGTTTCCGTCGGTGCTTTACAACCGTTGGTTCGCACTCTACAACCATAACCATCCCAATATTGTTATCAAATACGCAGCTGTCGGCAGCGGTGAAGGCATTCGTCGGTTTATCGGTAAGAACGTTGCGGAGGAAGAAAAGGTCGATTTCGGCGCCAGCGACGCGGCGATGTCAGACGCCGATATTGCCAGGGCTGACAACAACGCGTTGATGGTCCCGGTTACCGCGGGTTGTGTGGTTCTCGCTTATAGTTTGCCTGGTTTCCAAGGCGACCTGAAGCTATCGCGAAAAGCGTACTCAGGGATCTTTCTCGGCGAGATCAAACAGTGGAACGACCCGCTGATCACGCAGTCGAATCCCGGCGTGAAACTGCCAGACTTGACGATTGCCACTGCGGTCCGTCTCGATGCTAGCGGAACAACCTTCGCGTTCACCAAGAACCTCGATGCGATCAGTGAGAGATGGCGCAACCAGTTTGGTCCTGCCACATTGGTTGACTGGCGGGGCAACGCGATGCGAGCGAAGGGCAACGAAGGCGTTGCCAACTTAATTGGAAAGTCAGATGGAGCAATCGGTTATGTCGGCTATGAATTTGCCCATAAAATAGGATTAAACACCGCTGTCCTTGAGAACAAAGAGGGCAAGTTCGTAAAGCCATCGGACGAGAGTTGTGGCGCGGGTTTGGCGGCCGCCGAGATGCCGGAGAATCTCCGTGTTTTTGTTTCAGACCCCAGGGGCGCGAATTCCTACCCGATCGTAACCTTTTCCTGGATTTTGCTGCGCCAGAAATACAAGGATCCCGAAACCGCCAGGGCTCTACGCGAGCTTTTCCAATGGTGTTTGCAGGACGGCCAGCGCTATGCTCCTGAGTTGGGATACGTGCGAGTGCCTGCCGCGGTCGCGGAAAAGGCTGCGGTTGCTCTAAACAGCATGAAGGCCGAAAGCTAGCGCGGGCAACCGCCCACTCCGTTCACCTATCACACGATCGGCATCATGGCCGCCTTTGGACGCATGAGCGCGGCAGCAGACGTCCAGGGTTTTCACCTCACGGGTTTCCCTGCGTGGTGGCTGCGGCGCTCCTACTACTTATTTCAAATGCCGCGCTGGGACACCCGGTTACGCATTGTATTCGACTGGACGGTTGCCCTGTTTTTCCGTTCGGAACCCACCCAGTTGTCCCTGCACGCCGAACGGGAGCAACGCTCCCTCGGTCGTCCGGTCGTACAAAAATTGTCAGAGATGCCATTACAGGGCGATCTCTGGCAGGAGGAACAAGGAGAACCCTCGAACTTATAGACGCAACACTGAAGTCGTCCGCCTCCGTCGCTGCAATGCAGTAGTCTTCAAAGAACTTTTAACCTCCTCATCACATTTCCGTAATCGCTTCGTCACCTGGAAATTCTATCGTCAATTTCCCGTAAGAAGAAACGGAGCGACAGTCATTAGTAAATTTTAAGGAGGAAAGTTCGATGCAGCGATCACCATTCATCTCGTCTCTTGTAGCACTCGCTTTTGCGGCGATCACCGTCCTGGGCGCGAGCCCGGCAGTATCAGCCGAGAAACAAGGAAGAGTCAACGCATGCCGACTGCAGTCCGATCAAAGCAATATCGAGCATGTTATTTTTCTCATCTTTGACAACGTGCATTTCCTGCGCGACAACCCCAACGTGCCATCTGACCTCGAGCAGATGCCGAACCTGCTCAATTTTATTCGGAGCCAGGGCACGCTTCTCACAAATAACCACACGGTCCTCATTTCACATACGGCAAACGGGATCCTGACGAACTTTACCGGAATGTATTCAGACCGGCACGGGCAATCTGTTTCGAATTCCTACCGCTACTTCAAGTCGGACGGATCGACCCTTTCGTCCTCATCGTTCAAGTATTGGACCGATCTCGTCGACGATACCGGAACGCCACCGGCCGACGCGCTACCCAATATGGTAAACGGAGACAGCGGATCACCCAAGATTGCTCCCGCGCCCTGGGTGCCGTACACGCGTGCCGGCTGCGATTTCGGCGCCGTGGCGTCGGCAAACCTTGTGCTCGAAAATACCGGCACGGGCCCAGGCGGAGATATTACGAAGGTTTTCGGAAACGGCTCACCTGAGTTTAACGAGGCGGTGGCATCGAACGCGGCGCCGGCAAACACCGCGGCGCGCGCGCTCGCGCAGACCGACTTTGTCGGCCTGGCGATTCATTGTGGCCAGGGGGGCGGCATCTGCGCCGGCAACCCAAACGTACGGCCCGATCTCCTGCCTGATGAACCGCGTGGCTACGACGGCTACCTTGGCCTGTTTGGAGCGAAATACGTGAATCCTGCAATCACTGGCGGCAGCGCCGTCATGAACAACTTGAACGGCGACCCGATCACGGACCCTTTCAACCAGCCGGGGTTCCCGGGCTTTGACGGGCTTTTCGCGAGTACGACCCTCTCGTACATTGCGCAGATGCAGGAGGCTGGGATTCCCGTCACGTTCGGATACATCTCAGACGCGCACGACCAGCACGGCATCGCGGGTGAAATCCACACGACGCGCGGCCCAGGTGAAGCGGATTATGTCCAGCAGCTGAAAAACTACGATGAGGCATTCGGCAAGTTCTTCCAGCGGCTCGCCGACCATGGGATCAACAAGAGCAATACGCTCTTTGTCTTTACAGTCGAGGAGGGCGATCACTTCGTCGGTTCGAAGCCGATGAACCCTAGTTGCGATGGAGTCAACACGCCGTGCACTTACGATCTCATCGGTGAAGTCAACGGAAACTTGACCGGTTTGCTGGCAACCCAGCAAGGGATTAAAACCCAATTCACCGTTCATTCGGACATGGCGCCGACGATCTACATCACCGGCAATCCATCGCCAACAGATCCGGTCGCGCGTGAGTTTGGCCGGGCCGTCTCCAACCTGACAGCGGTCAATCCTTACACAGGTCAGCTGGATAACTTGACGGCTGCCCTCGCCGATCAATGGGAAATGGATCTCTTACACATGGTCACTGCTGACCCACAGCGAACGCCAACCCTTACGATGTTTGCCCATCCGGACTACTTCTTGTTCACCGCCGCGGCGGACTGCTCTTCGCCGTGCATCACCGTGCCAACGACACCGCCTACCAACACATTCGCTTGGAACCACGGTGGAATCCAGCCAGAGATCGCGACGATTTGGCTGGGAATCGTGGGCCCGGGTGTAAGTAATCTCGGTCAAGACGACGGCACCTGGTCCGATCACACGGATGTCCGTCCGACCATGCTTTCCCTTCTTGGTCTGCGGGATACCTACGTCCATGACGGCAGGGTGTTGACCGAAACTCTCGAGAAAAATGCTCTGCCCCAAAGCTTGCGCGACCACACGCCTGTGCTGAGTAAGTTCACCGATCTATATAAGCAAATCAACGCGCCCTTCGGACAGCTTGGGATGGATAGCCTGAAGGTTTCCACCGTAGCCCTTGCGAGCGGAGACTCGGCGAACGATGACATCTATCTCAAGCTTACAAAAAAGATAAAAAACTGGACCTGGAAACGTGACACGATCGCAGAAGAGATGCGAGCGATGCTCGACGGGGCGGCTTTCAAACATGAGCCATTCGACGGAGTGATCGCCAGACGTTTGATTAACCATGCGGAGGCATTGCTCGAGGAGGTGAGCAGCTGTGCCGCAGACGTCGTGAACTGCACAAAGTAGTCTGCTTCAAGAAATCTGTACGAGGGGGCGATCTTGCCCCCTCGTGTGCGGATTACTTCGACTCGCTTTCCCCAGAACCAAGATTGCCCAATGTGATCGGTCTCGTTAAATCTCCTTGAATTCTCTTGCCGATGGTTTACGGGGCAGGTAACCGCTCTTTAAGGGCTTACTGTCCGCGTTGTGTTCTTCCGCCGCCGAGTTGGGCTTCATTGCGACCGTAGCGGTGACTGTTCCGAGGTTGCATTCGTCTGTTGACCGATGGAGTCGAGTTGCTTAGCGCGCGCTTGACGCAGCGCTTATTTCGATGATACTAGAAATATAGAAAATAAGGAAGGTTGTAACCGCTCTTGCCGCACCGGTTCCGGCCTGCGTCATGCGGCGTTTCGATTTTGGCTATCAATAACCAGGAGGATTGCTATGGCTCCAAAAGAAGAGTGCCACGTTAGTTCGTTGCGAATGATCCTGGCGGTTTTGTTCGTCGCCTTAGCGTCTATTATGGGAGGCTGTTCCAGATCGGAGCCAGAGACGCAGGCTAAACCGGCCGGTGGTATTCTGCTGACCGGTGCAGGGTCTACATTCGCATCGGTGATTTTTAACAGCTGGTTTGCCGCCTACCACGAGAGCAATCCCAAAATTAACGTCAAATACGCGGCCGTGGGCAGCGGTGAGGGGGTTCGCCGCTTTATCGGAAAGAACGTCGCTGCGGAAGAAAGGGTAGATTTCGGCGCTAGCGACTCTGCTATGTCCGACGCAGAGATCGAACGGGCCGACAACAATGCGGTGATGGTTCCCATTACCGCCGGCTGCGTCGTCTTGGCCTATAACCTGCCCGGTTTCCAAGGAGAACTTAAGCTCTCGCGCAGCGCTTACTCGGGGATATTTCTCGGCGAGATCAAACAGTGGAACGATCCGCTGATCGCCCAGTCGAATCCCGGAGTCAAGCTACCCAATTTGACGATTGCCACTGTGGTTCGCCAGGACGGTAGCGGAACGACCTTCGCCTTCACCAAAACCCTTGACGCTATCAGCGACAGGTGGCGCAACCGGTTTGGACCGAGCACGC
>Ga0209799_1000223_pt1 | contig 10403 bp, 8 predicted proteins | sample PanSoiPlo36MoBio_FD_188324 | JGI IMG/M metagenome (GOLD analysis project Ga0209799, IMG submission 188324) | Tropical forest soil microbial communities from Panama analyzed to predict greenhouse gas emissions - Panama Soil Plot 36 MoBio (SPAdes)... | ecosystem: Environmental > Terrestrial > Soil...
TCGGGCTCGCCAACTCCCAAAGGCCGTACATGTGGTTCGCGTGCATGCGCTGGTGGAACGCCGCCCGCACTTGTTCGACTGAAGCCATAGGAACTTCTTTTTGCGGTTTAGCCATAGCAGACCTCCCTCGAATCCCGAGCCGGATTTAACTGATTCTTTATACCATCTGAAGTCTGGAGCGCCAAACACGGCGCTCGTTCATTACTTCATTCTACTCGCGCACGTTGGCAGGTCAAATCGAATTGTCCCCGTGAGAGACAGCATTTTTCCCCGCAGTTATCTCCCACCAATTTTTGGCCGGATCGCTTAGGAAAAAATACGCCCTGCCATTCGCTTCTCTTAGCTCTCCAAGATAAGTGAGACAAACGTCGTTGGCCATTTTTGCGAATTCTTGATGGGCGTCTCGTACCGCCTCGGAAGAATCGATCTCCAATGTAAAGCGGCTGTTCTCGTTCAGATAGCGACGAATTTTCTGCGGCACGACTACGACATACCAGGGATTGAACGCGTCCTTCAGATAGAGCACAGGAAGCTCCGGCGGCAGCGAAACCAATTCCAAACCCAATACCTCTGCGATAAAGCGCCGGTATGATTCCTTTTCACCTTCGTCGCATTCCAATGTCCCGTGGGAAAGACCCTGGCAAACGTAACCTTTGCCGACGAATTTTTCCGCGGCAAAGGGTCTCTGCCAATGCGGCCCATAAACAGCCGACGCTTTGGCATGCTCGGGCTCATAGTACTCGATCTCCAAAGAGTTGCCTCCCGGTTCGCCGAAGTAAAAGGAATAGGCGATGTGCAGCAGTGACGGTTTGCCGACGCGGGCCAAGCGGTACCGATCTTTCACTTTTTTTAGGTATTCTTGAGCCCTGTCCACTTCGCCACGGCTGCCCACTCTCCAGCCGTAATGGTTCATCAACGGTTTGTCTTTCGCATTCGGTCCGGCGGCGTGGAGCACCATCATCCAGCCAGTATTGGGGTGCTTCACAACCGATTCGGTATCGCTGCGTTGTTGAATGACTTCCATCCCGAGGATATCGGTAAAAACGGGAAGGGTCTCCTCAAAACTGCGGCATTCGTAGTGACCTTCGATGAGCTTGGGTTTTTTTAGCATGGAGCCTCACTCCCGGACCTTCGGCGCCACCTGTTCCATAAAGCGCCGCATCGACGCACGCGCTTGGTCGTCGGTCAAGCCGCCCAGCGCGAAGTTTCCAGCCAGGTCCGTCAGGTAAAGACGCTCGCGCACGTATTCCACCTTGTCGCGCACTTCTACTGAGCTGCCAACGAGCACGCGATTTTGGTCGACTAGTTCATCATAGGTGAGCAGCTTCATCTTTGCGCGGTGCTGTTCGTGACTCCGGTAGGACTCAGGATCAGCCATTCCCGGCGTCAAGCTATGCGCATGACTTGCCGCCGAGTGGTATTCGGCGAGTCCCTGAGTTGCGGCCGCGCGGGCCCCCGCGGAATCGTCCCCGACATACATATGATACACGCCGAGCACCCGCGCAGTTGACGGGTCAAAACCCGCAGCCCGCCGCGCACTGAAATAAGCCTGCATTTTGTGACGAAGCTCTTCGACCTCATTGAGGAAAGGAATGAGCATCATGTGAAAACCATATCGTCCCGACAATTCGAAAGATTCCACAGACGTGGTCGCTGCCATCCAGACGGTGGGGTACGGCTCCTGCACCGGGCGCGGCCAGACTTGAACGCCGTTGAATTCGTGGAAGTGCCCCTTATGGTTCAATACCGGCTCGCTCCAGGCTTTGAGGATAACCTCCAGATTTTCCCGGAAACGGTCGCGCAGCTCATCGAGCGGGATGCCGAACGTCAGAGCCTCCCACTTCACGAAGCCATGCCCGATGCCAAACTGGAGCCTGCCTCCGCTCAGACAATCGAGTGTGGCATAGTCCTCGGCAACCCGAAGCGGGTTGTGGTACGGGAGCAGGATCACTGCAGTTCCGATCCGAATTCTCGCGGTCCGTTGCGCAACGGCAGCTCCGATGACAGGGGTGGCCGAAAAGAGTCCGCCGAAGGAATGAAAATGGTGTTCCGCCAGCCAGATCGAATCGAAGCCGAGCTCTTCGGCGTATCCCGCTTGCTCCACGACGGTGCGCAGCCGCTCGCTGCCTTCTGCGCGAGTGGCGGGAAGCGATGACGGCAAATAAAACAGCCCGTAGTGCATGGCCGGAGCTATAGTCCCTCATGAAACGGATGTCAATTTGACTAACTTACATTTTCTTAGCGCAGTGGAGCTGCGACCAAAAAAGAGAAAAACCGATTCTCTGATCTCGTCTTCACCACAGAGACGCCGAGTTCACAGAGATCGGAGTACTTCTTGATCAACAACTCTTTCCCGGCCTCCGCCGGCCACTCCACATACGTTTCGCCACTCTTTTGCAACGCATTTGATCGAAGACGGGTATGACATAACAACGGTCCAGGATCTTGGACACAATGATGTCAGCACCACGATGATCTACACCCATGTTTTGAACCGAGGTGGAAGAGGGGTCCAGAGTCCTTTTGACCGACTGTCGATCACCCTACCTCCCGGTCGGGTATATTGAGATTTCGCATACCTGGATATGAAGGTATGGGCGACTTTCTTTAAGCCTTGACAAGGAGTTGGAATCTGAGGAAGAATCCGTTCCTCCATAAAGTTTAACAAGCGTCTTTCGCAGACCTGTACACTCAGTAGTTAGACAACCTCTTGACCGCGAAATAAGGAGGTCACCACGTGACGATCATCCGCTTAGCAAAAAGACATTGATACAAGAAACAAAAACTCACGCAAAGGAGGTTATCATGGCCAGGATTAAGCACATCGCTATCAGGACAACAGACCCCGAAAAAACATCCGCCTTTTACCAGGAGGTGTTCGGTCTCAAAAAGGTGGGCCTGGGGCTCAACGGTATTTTTCTGTCCGATGGCTACATCAACCTTGCTATTCTCAAGTGTCGCCCTGAGAGAGAGCGTGGAGGCGGTAAGATTGGCATCGAACATTTCGGCTTCCAAGTGGAAGACGTTGAGGGAACCCTAGCGAAGCTTAGCCAGCATGGAGGAACGTCCCTGGGCGACCGCGTGGACGTCACACCTAGGGATGCTTCCAGCCCTCAGTCCTACTACGAGCTAAAGTGCGTGGGGCCTGACGACCAGATTATTGATGTCTCAGGTTCGGGTTGGGTTGGAACCGACTAACCATTCGGCGCTGATCGCTGTTCCATGCTGAGAGCAAGATCGGAGAGCAGAAGGGTCTAACTAACCCTCTGCAGGGGACACGGCCCTGCTTTGGGTGCGAGAGTTTCCGTTTTGGGCCGCGCCCCTGAGCGGGAAGCGTTAGCCTGACAAGGTAACCAGAGCGGCTGGCCATTGAACAGCATCCGAGCAGGGCCTGAACGATAACCTCAGCGCACAGCTGGAGGAGAAACCATGGACTTGGGATTACAAGGAAAGGTGGCGATCGTTACGGGCTCCAGCGATGGGATTGGATATGCCACGGCGTTTGCTTTGGCACGAGAAGGGACACGTACCGTCATATGTGGCAGACGCGAGCCTCTCCTTGCTGAGGCCCACGATAGGATCGCGAGAGAAACCGGCGCTGAGTTACTAGCGGTCCCGTGTGATGTGCAACGCCTCAGCCACGTCCAGCGACTGGTCAGCGAGACGATGCAACGATTCGGCGCCATCCATATACTCGTCAACAATGTAGGAAGTGTTCCACCGATGCAGTTCACAGACGCGGACGATGCGATGTGGCATCAAATGTTGGAGGGGAAACTGCTCAATTACATTCGAGTGACGCGAGAGGTCGTGCCTTATATACAGAAAGCCGGCTGGGGCCGGATTATCAGTATCGCGGGAACCGCCGGATGGCAGCCGAGTAATACTGCGATGGCAGTCGGTGTGAGCAATGCCGCGGTGATCAACTGGACGAAATCCATGTCTCTCCAATATGCGGCTGATGGCATTTTGGTGACAGCTATCGCACCCGGCTCGATTGAAACACCTCGCACAGCTCGTAATCGGCAGCGAGAAGCAGACATAAAGGGAGTTAGCCTGGCGGAACAATTGAAAGCGCGTGTGCAGGATATCCCGCTTCAGCGCCTTGGCCGCCCCGAAGAGGTTGCTGCTGTCGCGGTTTTTCTGGCGTCCGAGCAGGCGAGTTACATAACAGGGACCTGCGTGACGGTTGACGGAGGGGTCACGCGAGGAATATGACGGCTAACCAACAGCTTGAGAAAGACCTTCGGACCTGCTCGCTTCGCTCGCGAGTCCAGGCTTCTCAGCCTTGGCGGTTAGCCAGCTCTCAACCCACAGGTTTGAACATTGGTCATATTTTATAAGCACTTCATCATGAGGCGGGCACGGCAACGGGCACTGCTAGGATAACGACACCAGGGGTACGTGCGCCACCGGTGCGTCCCCTGTCACCTTGGATGAGCATGATGCAAGAGGAGCTAGCAACTAACCATTGACCGAAGGAGGGACACGGCGTGGCTGAACAGTCCGGTCCGCTCAAAAAGCCGTTCCGGCTCGAAGAGGCTACTATCGACGAGATGCACGCGGCGATCAGGGCCGGAGAGATCACCTGCGTTCAGATCGTCCAGCACTACATCAACCGTGCGCGCGCCTTCAACGGCGTGGCCAGCGCGTTGGTCACCGAGGACGGTGCTCCCGTGCCCCAGGCAATGGGCACCGTGCGCGCGGGCGCGCCGCTGCCCTTTCCCACCGGGACGGTCAAGGCCTCGACAGTCTTCCCCGATCTCGACAGGTACAAGGGCAAGCCGCTCGAGTACGGCCGCATGGAGGCGACCGCCTCTGACCCGACGGTGCCGCAGCAGTACGGCATGATCGTGGGCATCCCGGATGCCGGCCAGGTCAACGCGCTGGCGACGCTCAACATCCGTGGTGAGCGCTCCGTCACCTGCCGCGGCGACTTCGACCGGCATCCGTCGAAGGGGCCTCTGCCGCCCGGCGCACCACCGGTATGTGAGGTGTTCCGCCACTACCCCGATGCCCTGGAGCGCGCGGCCGAGCTCGACGCCGCGTACGGGCGTGATCCTGATCTCGAGACGATGCCGATGTACGGCGTCGTCTTCTCATTCAAGGATTCGTTTGACACGAAGGACATGCGGAGCACAGGCGGCGGCGATGCCGCGTATGACATCGACTTTCCCGCCCGCGACCACGCGCTGGTCGAACAATTGCGGGACAAGGGCGCCATCATCTACGCCAAGGCCGTGTGCACCGAATACAACGGCCGCGCCGGAGATCCGGGCGGCCGGCACGTGCCCGCCACGGTCCTGCCGTCCACTCTAGGCTATCAGCGGAGCAGCTGGGGCGGCAATCCGTCGAACCCTTACGACACCACCCGCGCGGCCGCGCTGGGTTCGAGTTCGGGTTCCGCACTCTCTGTGAGCATCAACCTCGTCATGGCCAGTCTCGGCGAGGAGACGCGCGCCTCGACGCGTGGACCCGCCAACCACAACGCGGTGGCCTTGATCCTGCCCCACAAGGCCCTGCTCGGCTTCGTGGGCGGGGCCATCGGCGCCGACATCTACTGCGACCGCACCGGGATCCTCTGTCGCACCATCGCTGACTGTGCCAAGGTGCTGGACGCGCTGAAGGATCCGGTCGAAGGCTACTACGACCCGCGTGATCCGTTCACGACCGTTCCGCGCTCCTCGATCCTGTCAACGCCCTATGCCAGCCATACGGCGGTGCCCGGCACGCCCGGCGCTCTCAAGGGCGTGAGGATCGGCGTGATCCGTGAATCCATGGTGTACCCGCCCGGTTCGTTGACGGAGGTGCCGATCGTCAGTGCGGCGGCAGGGGAGATCAAGTCCGTTCTCGGTGGCACGTTGGGAGCGACGCTGGTCGAATCGGCCGATCCCCGCTGGACGCGCGATCCGGACCTCGAAGTCATGACGACCGACTTCCGGCGTGCCCTCGCCCGGCTCGTACCGCTCCTCATGCCCGACCTGCTCTTCCGCCTGGGCCTGGACGGCCAGCCTCTGTTCAGGGAGTTCGCGGCCGCGATCGAGCCGACGGAGTTCCTGCGTGGCAAGGTGTTCGGCGGCGGCCGGATGAAGCCGATCGACTACTGTGTCGAGCTGGCCGAGGGACGAGTCGAGCCGCCCGCGAACCTCGACATCGCCACCATCCAGGAGCAGGAGCTGGCGACGACCTTTCGCTTCCACATTCCGCAGTACCTGACGCGCCGCGCCCAGGACTGGAAGGCGCATGGCTTCCAGGAGACGCTGATCGACTTCGCCCAGCTCAACGCCCGTTCGAAGTTCTGGGGCGACGACCAGCGCGCTGCCTTCAAGAACTGGGAAGAGATCGCCGACCCCCGCAATCGCCTCGGCGGGCGTCAGGGCGTGGACGAGCGCATCATGCTGCGTGAACTGCTCCGGCGCGTCGACATGATGGTGCTGCTCGAGAACCACCTCGACGCGCTGGTGCGCCTGCACACGCCCTGGCCGCCGGGCAAGATCGGCGGCGCTCACCAGCCGCGGGGCGGTGCACCCAACCTCAGCCGGGAATCGTTCTATGGCCCCAATGCGGGCCTCACTGAAGTCCTAGTTCCGGCGGGGTACGTCACGACGGTCTATGACCCGGTATTCGAGCTGTCACCGGACGGCACGCACTACGTGGCGACGCCGTCGAATACTCCGACCACCATCCGGCCACCCGGACTGCCCTTCTCCCTGGTGTTCCGTTGCGAGCCCGGCAAGGAGGACGTCATCCTGAAGATTGCCTCGGCGTACGAGGCGGCTTCGAAACGTCGCATCCCGCCGCCGGCCTTCGTAATGTTGCCGCGAAGCTAATGGTGTTATGCGGTGCCCGCACAAGCGAAGGATCTTGCGTGGCTCAGCCGGAGCCCGTGAGAAGTAAATGGGGAAGTCTTGAATTATCAGCAAAAGAGAATAGGTACTGTCTACGAAGTCAGAGGGATAGCGCCTTAACCATCCCGTGCACGTGACCACCGCCCGCTTGCGGTTTGGACTGAACGTGAACAGTCCCGTCTGGGCGGCGGCTCGTGACGGCGGGCGTTAGACACTTAATAACCAAAGGAGGCCAATTTATGACTTCTTTAATCTTCGCATTGATTCTCTTGCTTCTGCCATCGGTGGTGCTTGCCCAATCAAAGTCAGTCTTAATCGAAGATCTCACGTGGATGGAAGTTCGGGATGCAATTGCCGGCGGGAAAACCACCGCAGTTTATTACGCCGCCAGCATTGAGCAGAACGGCCCTGGTTTGGCTTTAGGTAAACACCTCTTCATTGCCCACTACGCCGCTCAACGGATAGCCGAGGAGCTTGGAAATGCTTTAGTGTACCCGACCATGCCCTATGCCATTGCAGGCGATCCGATAAAGAAGACTGGACACATGAGATTTCCTGGTACCGTTAGCCTGTCCGAGGAGACTTTTGGTGCGGTCGCGCGTGAGGTTGCAATTAGTGCCCTAGCAGCTGGTTTCAAGAACGTTGCGCTGATGGGCGATCATGGTGGCGGTCAACAAACCCTCAAAAACGTCGCTGAGGCGCTGAATGCTGAATGGTCACCGAAAGGTGTTCACGTCTATTACATCCCCGACCTCTACTATAAAGAGAAAGAGCAAATGAAGGAGTACTTGACCAAACGTAATATGGCGATTGACGAGCACGCCGGAATTGACGACACGTCGGAGGTCATGTTCATCGACAAAGAAAATAAATGGGTTCGCAAGAATAAGCTCGCACCGGATGATGGCAAGATGGGTGTAAGGGGCGACCCAACACAAGCTTCTGTTGAACTAGGTAAGATGTTCATTGAATTCAAGATTAAGAACGCGGTCACGCAGATTCGGAGCTTAACAGCAGATAAAAAATGATCTGTAACAGGCGCGTCTAACATCGGCTTGAAACGGATCTTCGGACCCGCTCGCTTCGCTCGCTGGCCTCGTCCGTTCAGCCTTGAGCGTTAGGCTACCTATGTTTATCGGTACTCTTAAGTAATGCGACCCCTTCGGTATTCCATCAACGTCACATTGGACGGGTGCTGCGATCACCGTGCAATGTTCGCGGACGAAGACTTGCATCGTCACGCGGTCGAGAACCTCAACCGTGCCGATGCCCTCCTTTTTGGCCGGGTGACTTATGAAATGATGGAGGCAGCGTTTCGGTCGCCTCGGCCGGGAGCGCTGCCCGAATGGATGGAACCCTTCGGCCGAACAATCGACGCGGCAAAGAAGTACGTTGTGTCGAGCACCCTGGGCCGGGTCGATTGGAACGCGGAGCTCGTGCGCGGGGATCTGGGGGAGGCCGTTCAAGAGCTCAAGCGGGTATCGGGTAGAGGACTGTTCGTGGGAGGCGTGAAGCTCCCGCTGGCGTTGGCGGAGCTGGGATTGATCGATGAGTACGAGTTCGTGGTGCAGCCCAGGCTAGCAGGCCATGGGCCGACGTTGTTCGCCGGCCTATCGAAGCATCTCGACTTGAAGCTCGTAAGCCGGCTGGAGTTCGGCTCGGGGGCGGTGGCGATGCGGTATGAGCCGAGAAGGTAGCCATTCTTTCCATAGCGCGCCAGCGCTGACTTGGCGGTGTCGCACTTGGTATGCGAATTCGTGCCGCCTAACCCTTATGAGGCTGGAAACGGATCTTCGGACCCGCTCGCTGGGCTCGCTGTGACCTCGTCCGTTCAGCCTCACGTTAGGCCTCTGTTGGAAATTCTGCCAGGGCCTGCGTTAGGAGATCACAATGAATAAGATTAAAAATATCGAACAAGAAGCTCAATGGCGGTGGCCCTCACTGCCTGCGGTTATGCTTCTTGCTCTAGAACTTTTTTTTGGCCCTGGATGCACCGTACCGCGAACACCGGAGACGGCTAAACCCAATATCATCTTCATCCTCACAGATGATCAGGACCTAGAGACACTCGCATATATGCCTCGGGCTCAGGCTTTGCTGGTAAAACAGGGCTTGACGTTTAAGAACGCTTTTGTCGCGACGCCGTTATGTTGCCCGTCCCGTGCCTCGTTCCTTACCGGGCAGTACCCCCACAACCACAGCATTCTGAGCAACGTTCCACCCCTGGGCGGTTTCGTGAAATTTCGGGACCTGGGACGGGAAGGCTCGACGGTTGCCACGTGGCTCAGGGCTGCTGGCTATCGCACCGCCCTGTTCGGCAAGTACTTGAACGGCTACCCCGCGGGCGAGAATCCAACCTATGTCCCGGCTGGCTGGGACGGGTGGTACGGCAAGTTCGAGCGTAGTCAGGACATCGGGGACTATTTCGGCTACAAGCTGAACGAGAACGGGCGCGTAGTGGCTTATGGCAAGGATCCGTCAGACTACCTGACTGACGTACTCGCGGAGAAAGCCGTTACCTTCATCCAGAGTACATCAAAGCAGCCAATGTTTCTCTACTTTGCGCCGTATGCTCCGCATGCCGAGGGAGCTCCAGACGGTCCACCGACGCCTGCGCCCCGCCATAAAGGCACTTTGGCGCACATGACGGCGCCTCGACCGCCTTCGTTCAACGAGGCCGATGTGAGCAACAAACCTTCCCATATTCAAAAACGCCCACTCCTCAATGCCGAGCAAATCGGCGAGCTTGATCACGAGTACCGGACCCGTGTGGAGTCCCTGCTGGCCGTAGACGAAGCCGTTGAGCGGATTATCAAGGCACTGGCCGATCGGGGTGAATTGGCGAATAGTTACATCTTCTTTATGTCCGACAATGGCTACCTCCTTGGCCAACACCGCCGGCCACGCGGAAAAGGGGTAGCCTACGAGGAGTCCATCCACGTGCCACTGGTTGCGCGAGGCCCAGGAGTACCCGCAGGTCAGAGCGTTGACCATTTCGCTCTCAACATCGATTTTGCGCCGACCGTAGCAGAGTTAGCTGGTGCATCGATACCGCCCTCCGTTGACGGCCGCTCATTGGTGCCGCTTCTGCGTGGTGCCAAGCCACCGCTAGCCAACTGGAGACAGGACTTTCTAGTGGAGTTTTATACACCGCCAGCAGCCCCGCCAACGAACCAGTCATACTACGGCTTACGGACGCTGAACACGCTCTATGTCGAATATGCTTCGGGCGAACGCGAACTATACGACCTAAAGGCGGATCCCTACCAAATCAGTAGCCTGCACAAGGTCGCCGAAGCTGAGCGCATCACGACGCTTTCCAATCGGTTGTCAAAACTGAAAAGTTGCGCCGCAAATACGTGCCGCGACTAGCTCCTTAGGTGAAATGGAAGAGGCCCGGCATCGGTAAAATCTTAGCCTTGGTCATCCTCTACGAGATCCACGACATCAACCGCTGAACGAAGGCGGTAGAAAGCATGAGCATCATGCTCTTTGGCCGTTCGCACGATATACAGCTCCAGATCGGTGAGTAGTTGATCGTAATGATCCATCAAC
>Ga0209799_1000225_pt1 | contig 10371 bp, 10 predicted proteins | sample PanSoiPlo36MoBio_FD_188324 | JGI IMG/M metagenome (GOLD analysis project Ga0209799, IMG submission 188324) | Tropical forest soil microbial communities from Panama analyzed to predict greenhouse gas emissions - Panama Soil Plot 36 MoBio (SPAdes)... | ecosystem: Environmental > Terrestrial > Soil...
CGCGTCTTTCAGCGGGAACCTTGGCGCATAACCGAGTTCGGCTTTCGACGTACTGAGATCGAGGGGGGCGCTTTTGTCGCTTGAACCCCCGCTAGCGCCCGTCACTTTAACTTCCGTCTGCGGCGCTAATTCGCGCGCGATTTGTGCCATCGTCTCCGGGCCGGTGACCACGCCGCTGCCGGCATTGTAAATTCGCTGCTTGGGATTTTGTGCCTGGCAGGCGAGGAAGAGCGCGAGGCCCACGTCTTTCCCATACACATATTCGTTTGGACCATAGGTCTTCGCGTCAATCGTAAAAGGTTCCCCTTTGATAACGTTTAGGGCGAGGTCGCGCATGACCTTGCCGACCGTTGAACCGCCGACGTAGTGTCCGCGCCCGAACACTCCGCTGGGTCGGATAATGATACAGTCGAGCTTGTATTGCTCCGCGTAGGAATGGACCAGATGTTCAGAGCAAATCTTGGTGACTGTGTAAAGATTGTGCCCGCCGATAGGGTGGGTTTCGCGAACCACACTATCCTTGAGTTTTGCGCGGTCGTACACGCCGAAAGTGCTCACATAGATGACGCGTCTGACCCGGCGCAACCGGCTGGCCTCCAAGACATTGATGGTCCCCAAGATATTGTTCGTTGCGCCGGTATAAGAATTTTCCGCCACCCGGGAACCGATCAGACCCGCAGTATGAACCACGGTGTCGATGTTGTAGCGCTCCATGGCACTGATCAGCGCCGGCAAATCGCGCATGTCCGCGGCAACCGCCTCAGCGCGGTCTTTGCCGATGACCTTATGGAGGTAGTCGCGGTTGGGTGAAAGATCGAAAAGAACGACCTTGTTGCCGGCATCGACAGCTTGCCGTGCACAATTTGAACCGATGAGTCCAGCCCCCGTGATTAAAATGTTCATTTTAAGTCCCCCTAGTCTAATCACGTTCAAATTAAGTCATCCGATCGAGAGATGTCAATTGACGAGAGAGATCTTGTCTTTGTGAACTCGAAGGGATAAGTAGCGTTTGATTCAGCACGACCCTGTCGCAGTGTGGGGAAAAAGGAGGAAATGGATGCGAACCTCTAGAAGCAGCCTGATATCAAACTTGATAAAGGTAACGGCCGCAGCTGGTGTAATGGCCTTGATCATGTTGGCCGAGAGCGCGACCGCCAACGCGCAAGCTGCAAAAATTAAGGTGGGAAGGACCATCGGCGGAAGCGGGTTTCATATTCCCTCTTACGTGGCGATGGACAAGGGATTTTTCAAAGGCGAGGGCCTCGACGCCGAATTCATTACCACGACCGCGAGCGTCTTGGTTAGGGCGGCTATCGCCAAAGAAATCGAATTCGTTCCGATTCCCGGTGGAGGCGCTGAGGCGATGCTCAAGGGAGCGCCGCTGGCTTTTATCGTGGGCGAGTCTCTGATCTCCCAGTGGACGATTACAACCACGCCGGAAATAAAACAGGTGGAAGACCTGAAAGGAAAAACTGTAGGCCTTGAGAGGCCGGGAGCGGCTGCTTATACCGAGGCGGTAGTCGTGCTCGGAAAATTCTTTAAGATGGAACCGGGTAAGGACTACAAGGTCATCACTTTCAATGCAGAGCCTGACAGGGTAGCCGCGCTTATCAACAAATCCATTCAAGCTGCGATCTTGTCCTTCCCCCATGCAGCAAGAGCGGAAAAGGCGGGAATGAAGATCATGGTGAAAACAGGCGATTACATCCCAAGGCTCGGAGGAACCTTCATCACCCACCGCGACGTTATCAAAGAGAAGCGCGATGTGACGAAGAGGTTTATCCGCGCGATGGCCAAGGCCAACGATTATGTCAAGAGTAACAAGCCGGGAACCATTGATGTGATTCAGAAGTATTTTGAAATCCAAGATGCTGGTTTAGCCGAGGGCATCTACAAGCAAGTGGCGAATGCGTTTGGGCCGGAAATCCCCCATGACCTGTTAATGGATTTATTCCAATCCAGGACAACGCCAGAACTCGGCTGGCCGGCGGGCAAGCCACTGCCGGACATAGAACAGTTCGTCGCGCGCGATCTCTTGAATGAAGTTTTTAAAGAGATGGGAAGGAAAGTGGTGAAGTAGCAACGTCGAAAAATGCCTGACGTGTGCTTCCTAAGTACTGCAGTTGGCTATCCTAGAAGGTCTTTGCTTCCTCGGGTCGCCAGCGGGCGAGGTTGGATTCGATTTTTTTCACTGCCATAGTCAGGATCAGTGAGAGTCCCATAAATATAGCTACTCCGACAAATACCACATCGACTTTATAGTTTGTGGCGGCCGTGGCGATCATGAAGCCCAAGCCTTTGCTGGCGCCAAAAAATTCACCAACCACCACGCCGAGGACGGCCCGACCGATTGCGAGGCGAAGTCCGGCGACAATATAGGGCACCGAATTGGGCAAAACCACTATCTTCATCGTTTGCCACTCATTCGCTCCAAACGATCTCACCACGTTAACCAGAACTCGATCGACATTCTTCACGCCCTCATAGGTATTGATGAGCAGAGGGAATACGGCGCCGACAAAGACGATCATGATCTTCGACCACATCCCGATCCCGAACCACAGGATGAAAAGAGGCAGGAAGATGAGTCTGGGCGTAGCGTTGAAGACGGTCACGAAGGGATCGATCATAGCGTCCAGAAGGCGGGATCTGCCCATGATCAAGCCCAACGGTAAGCCTACGATAATTGCCAGCCCGAGCCCAAGCAAGAACTCAATCGCGCTCGCGTAAAAATGTTCCTGGATTTTGTTCTCGACGATCAACTGGTAGCCCGCCTCTATTACCCTCAAAGGCGTTGTAAAGAAGAGGGACATGCCCTTCGATACGGTTAACAGGTGGGGAATCAATTCCCACAGGACGATCAGCAGCAGAATAAAACCCGCGCCCAAGATGTGGGCCTCTTTTTCGGAATAGAAGTTCGCCAGCCGGTTCATCGCGACTCCTCTGTTGTCCTCCAGGGCGCCAGCACGGCTTCGAGTTTTCTCATGCCTTCGGTCAGGACAACCGCGGCGATCATCAACACAAATATCCCCGCGAACATTTCGGGGAGCCGGTAGGTGTCGCCAAAACGGGAGATCGCAAAGCCGATTCCCTCCGAAGCCGCATAGAATTCCCCGACAATAATCCCAACCAGCCCTCTGCCGAGCGCGATCCTGGCGCCGGCGATGATGTAGGGCAGCGTGGTCGGGAAAATGACCTTGAAGTAAAGATCCTTTTCTCCGCCGCCGAAGGACCTGACCACATTGATAAGCAACGGATCGGTCGAGCGCACACCGGCAAACGTGTTGAAGATGAAGGGGAAAACGGAGAGGGCAAAGACCAAAACCGATTTGGCCAAAAGGCCTACGCCGAAGACAACAATAATGAGAGGGGCAAGGGCCACGAGCGGGCTCGCGTATAGCGCAGTGAAAAAAGGATCGAGCGTATATCCGGCCCTGCGTCGCCAACCCATAAACGCCCCTAAGGGTATGCCGAGTAGAACCGCAAAGCTGAAGCCCCATAAAAAAGCCTTGCTGCTAACCGCCAGATCACCCCATAGTGCACCGTAGATGACTTGCTCCTTGAAGGCGACCGCGATCAAGGAGGGCTTGGTGAAGAAAAATGGATTCAATGGGATCAGGAACGTTAACATTAGTTCCCAAACAAGGATCAAACCCAAAACGGAGGCCGACCCTAAAATCAGCCTATAGTGCTCTTGATAGATGGCCTTAATGCCCATCGAGGCTCCTGGCCGATAGCTCGTCTTTGAGCGTGTTCCAGATATCGGCCTTGATATCATTGAACTGGGCGCACAGTCTCATCTCATAGTCCCTTGGCCGAGGAAGATTGATTTTCAAGATGCTCTTGGTGCGGCCCGGCCTTGCAGTCATAACGATGACGCGGTCGGAAAGGTATGCTGCCTCTTCGATACTGTGGGTAACAAAAAGAACGGTCTTTTGGGTACGTTCCCAGATCTGCAACAGCTCCGCCTGCATCAAATCGCGGGTCTGCGCATCCAAGGCGGCAAATGGTTCATCCATCAGCAACACTTCAGGTTCCGTTGCCAGGGCACGAGCGAGTCCCACACGCTGTTTCATGCCGCCCGACAGCTCGTGGGGGTAATGTCGTTCAAATCCGGCGAGCCCCACAAGTTTGATTAACTCTATAGCGCGCTCAGACCTTTCCGCTGCTGGAACGTCCTTGAGTTCGAGCCCCAACTCAACATTAGCCGTCACGGTCCGCCAAGGCAACAGACCGAACTCCTGGAACACCATGGCTCGCTCTTGGCCCGGGCCTTTGATGGGCGTGCCATTAAGGCGTATTTCTCCACTGTCGGGTTTTATGAGCCCTAAAACGATATTAAGAAAAGTGCTCTTGCCGCAGCCCGACGGGCCGACGATGCTGACGAACTCGCCTTTGGCAACTTCGATCGTGAAATTGTTGAGCGCAGTTACGGACTCGCGGTTCTTGGGCCTGAATGACAGAGTGATATTACGCGCTTGAATGAGTGAGACCATCGGCGCTCAATCTTTAGATAGGCACGCGAAGGATGTCAAGTTCAGTGCTTCCGGAGAAAGTTGGTACGGTTATTCTCGTCCACTTGACGATCCAAGATGCGTGCAATATATGTTTGGTTCGTTCAGAACGGAGACGAAAATTTGAGTCACCTAAGTTTGGGGAACTTAGAGAGAAATCTCGCTCAACTAAAAAATACTGTAAAGTGAGGAGAAACCATGGGGAGACCAAAACCGATAGAATGGCCGGATAAAGCCAAGATCTGTGTGACTTTTATCGTCCCTTGGGAAGTTTGGCCCGAGAATTTTGCCACCCACGAATCGCTGCAGCGCCACGGCGGTGCCACGCTTCCGCCGCCGAAGGCGGTCTTTAAGCAGAACATGGCATTGGTCACCGAGCGCGAATACGGCGACCGCGTGGGAATCTGGAGAGTAGTGGATCTGTTTGACCGTCATAACCTCAAGGTGACTTTTCTGATGAACGGACTGAAAGTAGAGCAGTTCGCCGACGAATGCCGCGAATTCAAGGCCAAAGGCCATGAATTCTCGTCCGAAAGTTACGAACATGAATATTCTTTCATGTACACCAAAGAGCAGGAGCGCGAGACTATCCAAAAGACGGTGGCGGCTTTTGAAAAGGTCCTGGGGCAAAAACCCACCGGGTATCTCTCCCCTGGTCACGCTTCTACACCCAACACTCTGGAACTGGTTGCCGAGGCAGGCTTCGTTTGGTGGGCGGACCCACTGAACAGTGACAACCCCTATATCCTGGAGGCGCGCGGACGAAAGGTCGTCGTCGTTCCGTATAACGTTCCTGGGTGTAACGACTATTCTACCTATGGGACCGGCAGAACACCGAGAGATCTACTGCAGATCATGAAGGACCAGTTTGACTACCTTTACTGGGAGGGAGAACAAGGGTCACCGAAATACTTTGCTTTCAATCTTCATCCTTTTGTCTCCGGGGTTCCGTTTCGCGCCAAGATCATCGACGAGTTCATCCAATACGCCAAGGGCTTTCCCAAAGTGTGGTTCGCCAAGCGAATAGAGATTGCTGACTGGTGGCTGCAAAAAGGCTATCCGTGAGAAAAATCTCTCTAACTAACATTCTCCCGGTCTATCGAGCGCTCAGGGACTTCGAGGAATGTCCCTCTGACCGTCGGCCAGTCTTCGAGCGCAGGTAAGAAACCCCGTGTGTGCTACCATACGGTGTTGCGGTCGGGCGCTCATCCCCTTGATGTGCCAAAAACGCATCAGGGTCTCCAGGGTTTCAATACAAGCAAATCGTTGATCGTCGCGGAGCGCATCAACCAGGCTTTTTACCTGAAGTACGGTGGGGAGATAGCAGAGCAGAATCCCGCCCGGGCGGAGAGCCATCCAGGCTGAAGGGATCACTTGCCACGGCTCCGGTAGATCCAAGACTATTCGATCGACGTCACGCTCATCCAATTCCGTCACAATATCCCCGACCTTTAGGGTCCAGTTCGCTACGTCGCCAAAATATTTTCTGACGTTTTTTTCTGCCATTGCGGCGAAGTCTTGCCGAAGCTCGTAGGAATAAAGGTGCCCTTCACTGGCAATGGCGCGCAGCAATGCGATGCTGAGTGCTCCGGCGCCTACTCCCGCCTCCACAACCCGCGCGCCCGGAAAGAGATCAGCCCAAATCAAGATAGGTCCAAGATCCTTGGGATAGATAACCTGGGCGCTACGCGGCAAGTTGGGGATGAGCTGTGGAAGACTCGGGCGGAAAACCAAGAAAGGTTCATTCACCGACGAGCGGACCACACTGCCTTCTTCATGGCCGATGATGTCTTCGATGGAAATTTTTCCGCCGCGGATCGCGATGGGTCGGCTTCGATCGAGCCGAACCAAGTATTCTCTATCTTTGCGGTCCAAGAAAACCACCGGCTCGTTTTCTTGGAAGGGTCCTCGTAAGGCTTTTGGATTCACAATGAACGGGCGAAGATTTCTAAACGGCGGCGGCTACTTGATCGTATAAGCGCCGAAGCCTCTTTTGTTGAGTTGATCGACTAACTCACGAACCTCTTGCGATCGTCTAATGTCCCCGACCAAGAGGGCATCCGGTGTGTCTACGACTACGGTGTCCTCGACGCCCAAGAGCACCACCAACCGGTCCTCAGAGTGGATCAGAGAATTTTTCGCTCCCAGGGTGAGCCATTTGCCCTTTCCGGCATTGCCGTTCTCGTCGTGCGGCAGCATGCGGTGAACTGCGGCCCAGCTGCCCACGTCGCTCCATCCGAAGTCGGCTTCTAGAGTGACGACTTTGCCGACCGAGCCGGCCTTTTCCAAGAGCGCGTAGTCTATGGAGATATTGGGCATCTGTTTGTATTCTCGAGCGACGATACTGCGGATCTGCGGCGTGGGAGGACCAAGCGATCTTCCGCCGGCGACTTTCTTGATTCTTTCAAGGCCCTTTGAAATTGTTGGTTGGTAGCTCCGCATCAACTCCAGGATCGTTGCCGCTTTCCAGACAAAGATGCCGCTGTTCCAGAGAGAACCTTGGCGGATCAGTTGTTGGGCCAGGGACATCGAGGGTTTCTCTCTAAATCGCTTCACTCGATAGGCGGCGGGTTTGCTGCCAAGCGATTTTCCTTTCATGATATAGCCGTAGCCGGTTTCAGGATAGTTCGGTCGAATCCCGATGGTGACCAAATTATCCTGGCGCAGTGCGATTTTCACCGCTGCCCGAATGGTATTTCGAAACCCATTGATGTCCGCAACCCAGTGGTCGGCCGGCAGCACTACCATCACGGCGCCGGGGTCCCGCGTCCCAACTTCCAAGGCCGCCAGCCCGATGCACGGGGCGGTGTTCTTGCCTTGAGGTTCCGCCAGAAAATTTTTCTGAGGAAGATCGGGCAACTCGTTGCGGAGTGCGCTCAGTTGTTCTGCCAAGGTAACGACGAGGGTTTGCTTCCGCCCGCTGATGGACAGTACGCGGCTGGCGGTTTCGCTGATAAGGCTGCGTCGGCCCAAGATCTTCAGTAGTTGTTTCGGTCGCTGGGAGCGGCTGAGCGGCCAAAAACGCGTGCCTTTGCCTCCGGCGATGATCACGCTATAACATTTCGATCGCATCTCTGTGTTCCGGTTCGGGCAATTCCAACGTATAGTACGGTACGGGTCATGTCCGATCAAGCCTCAGCCGTGATAACTCGATCATGGCGTGTTTCCAGTGACCGCGCGCAAACACGCCTGGATACCTTCGTCCGCCATTGTTTGCCGCATCTCTCTCGTCGTGAAGTGGAGCGTGCGATCTCCGATAAGCTTTTCCGGATTAATGATCGGATCGGAGGGAAGGGAGACAAACTCTCGCCCGGTGATCAGGTGACGTTTCAAGGGGTCGCGCATTGGCTCCTTACCGCTCCGGGCTCCCAGTCGCAGCTTCGAGTGCCGATCGTGTACGAAGATGTATCCGTGCTGGTGGTCGACAAGCCGGCGGGAATGGCGACACACGGTTTCTCCGGACGCGACCAAGGTACATTGGCCAATTTTCTTGCTGCCGAGCGTCCCGATTTGTTGATGATCGGCAAAAGCCGCTGGGAACCGGGTTTGGTCCATCGCCTCGACCGTGAGACATCGGGCATGGTGTTGGTCGCCAAGACACAGGCTGCTTTTGATGATCTCCGGCTGCAGTTTCGCCGACGACAAGTTAGAAAGAAATATTGGGCGCTGGTGTGGGGGGTAACGGAGGCCGAGGGAGTGGTGGCTTACCCCATCGCCCATGATTCGCGTGACAAGAGGCGGATGCAGGCTATATGCGATATTTCGTTCCGCTCAAAGAAGCAAAAAATTTGGCCGGCGCTAACCCGTTTTCGAAAGTTATGGGATGCTCACGGGTTGAGTCTATTAGAGATTGGGATGGAAACCGGAGTAACTCATCAAATCCGCGTTCACCTGGCGGCCATCGGTCATTCCATCGTTGGGGATTTTCTTTATGATCAGGAGGGCCGCGAAAGTTTCGGCCTAAAGCGTCACTTTTTGCACGCTCACAGTCTGGAGTTTTTCCATCCTGGGGATCACCGAGTGGTCACGGTCGAGTCTGAATTGCCGTCAGAACTTAAGGCAGTGGCCCGACATCTACGGAGCACGCGCTAAGCAGCGTTGCTGCGAACGCCCTTGGTCTTGGCGCAGGTTCCACAAAAGCTATTTTGCGTTCCCGCTTCCTCAACCCATCCCTCGTCGAGATTGTGGCAGATTTTTTTGCATTCGAAGCAGATAAAATAAACTCCGTCTATACTCTTGTTGATTTTTTCTCGGTTGAGGATCCGACCCCGGAGTTTCTCGATCCGAATACCTAGCAGCTCTTCGTAGTTCTTTTTGATCTTGCGTCTGCCCGCCTCGTCGCCTGGTAAATCTTCGTCGTCCGCTTCATCGTGCCCCGCTTCGTCGAAATAGTTGTCAGACCGGTGCTTCGCAGGTCGTCCGGCAGTCTTCTTTTTTGTTCTTGGCATGTTTTCCCACTCTCGACAGATTTGTCACAGTCCAAAGAAGGCCCGAGGGTTAATCTTTAACCGCTTCGTGGCACTCAACTAGGCCCTAAATTTCTAATGAACACTTGCCTTCTTGTCAATAGTCGAAACAGCCAATTCTAGCTAGAAGGCTTGCAAGGAGACCGGGTTGCTGTTCGAAAGCGCGCCGAAGGGATAAGAGCCCGATTATTTCTATTCGCCTCTTGCCTGCTGAATCGCTGCCGCTCGCCTTTGCAGGTAGGCATTGCGAACAGCGCCATAGAGATCCACCGTTGACTCCGCAACCCGCTCAAAACGATCGAGATTAAGCGAGCGCTCGTTCACCATGTTAGTGGCTGTACTTGTTATACTGGCATACCACGGGATGAAATAGAAATACGGGGTCATCGCTGTGTCGACGGCAAATCCAATCCCGTCGCGCACCGTCAAAGGCGGTAGGAACGGCAGGATTAAAAAGGGCCCTGGGCCAACTCCCCAAACACCAAGCGTCAGCCCCATATCCTGGTCGCTTTGCTCGATGCCAAAGCCTTCTTTCGCAATGTCAAAAAACCCCACGACTCCAATCGTGCTATTGATGGTAAATCGAGCGACTTCCTTCGCCGCACCGGTCAATTTTAGTTGCAGGGCATTATTTACTACCCGCCGCACCACATCGAGATTATCAAATACATTGTGGATTCCCTTTTGAACCGGGGTTGGAAGAACAAAATCCCACGCCGTAGCCGCGGGCTTCAGCACAAAGCGGTCGAGAACCTCGCGGTTGAACCAAAACATTTTTTCGTTAAACGGTTCCCAAGGGTCGTATTCAAAATCGCCCCCGGCCGCCGAGCTTTCCGCCATGGCGGCATCCGCTTTGGCTGGCTGTTTGTCAACCGGCACCTGAACCAGTACCGTATCCGGCTCACCCTTGCTTCCCACCTCATCCTGAGTGTGAGCCACAGTCACGGTCAGTAGTGGCAGCCCCAGACCGATCACGAGCAGCACCAGCAATGGAACGCATAATCCGCGAGACACATGGAAAATTTTCATATTTGTCCTCTAGGCTTACATGAACTTAGAATCTCGGTCAAGTGTCAACAGCGTTTGAATTGAGCTTCTGCTGAGAGATGTGTCAACAACGCTAAAATCATGCCAGCTGTGAAAAATCGATGCAATTAACGGATGGTAAGACTTCACGGAACTTCTGGGCTTTTTATGGTGAGTGAATCTCGGTTCCTCGCTCACTGAAAAATGACAAAAAGTCCCAAATGAGTCATTTACGGCCATTTTGACTCTTGCTACACGTTGTCGACGAGCGGATAAAGGTTTGCAAGTACCCGATCATTTGGCTATTTTAAGCCGTGGCTTCCAACCAAGAAAAACCGATGCTGGTACTTGGCGTGACCGGGGGA
>Ga0209799_1000226_pt1 | contig 10354 bp, 10 predicted proteins | sample PanSoiPlo36MoBio_FD_188324 | JGI IMG/M metagenome (GOLD analysis project Ga0209799, IMG submission 188324) | Tropical forest soil microbial communities from Panama analyzed to predict greenhouse gas emissions - Panama Soil Plot 36 MoBio (SPAdes)... | ecosystem: Environmental > Terrestrial > Soil...
ACTTCTGTAACTTCCCCCCTTTGACAAAAGGGGAACCAAGGGGGATTTCTTCAGAAAGAAGAAGGCGAAAACCTTGGTTGCGTGGCGAGACGAGGCAGCATATGAACAGTTCGAGACCTTGCGAGCGCATTTTCTACCGCATGGCGTTAAGCGGTTTTACTCTCCTTGCAATTGCCACGTACGCCACACAGCTAATGGCGGCCACGCCCGTCCCCGTAACGCAAAAAGCGGCCGGCCAAATAAAGCCCGCTCCTGTAGCTTCAGGTGAGGTGGTGCTTTACACCGCTTGGGATGAAGGGGACATCAACGCTGTTATAGCTGGTTTCAACAAAGCGTATCCGAATGTAAAGGTCAGCGCGGTTCGAAGCGAGGGCGGCCGGGGCGCGATGCTGGAACGCATGCTCACCGAGATCGATTCCGGAAAAGCGATGGCGGACGTCTACAACACGGGGATCCCAGACATGACAGCGATGCTTCAGCGCAAAGAGATTTTATCCTATCGCTCGCCAAGCGAATCCAACGTGGAACGCCGCTTCGTGTTTGAGGATGGTTTGCTGCACACCACAACTCACTCTGTTTTCATCACGGCATACAACAAGAGTCTTCTCGCTGAGAAAGAAGTGCCGCGGACATGGGAGGAGCTCCTAAACCCCAAGTGGAAGGGGAAAATCGCCATCGATCAAGAGCCCAACGACATCGTGGCGGGATTTCTCATCCTCATGGGTAAGGAAAAAGGAGAGAAGTACCTGCGCCAGCTTTCTAAGAATGTCATCATGAGACGTGGCCGCTCGCTCCTCGTGGAACTTCTGACGGCCGGCGAATTTCCCATCTCCATCGATGTTTACGCACATCGTGTGTCGAAGGCCATCAAAGATGGGGCGCCGCTGGCAGCGGCGCCGATGCCGGCCTATTTTTCATTTCCAAGCGTGTCCGCGATTCTGAAGCGAGCCCCGCATCTGGAAAACGCCAAACTATGGATCGATTGGCTCCAGTCGCCGGCTGGGCAAGAAGTCATCGCGCAAAGAAGTCGTAGCCCCGTCGGCAAAACTGAACGTGCAGCCGATCCGACTGCGGCACTCTTCAAAGGGAGAGAGCTGGTCTTGTTGATTCCGGCCAAGCTGCCCATGAGTTATGAAGACGTTGCGCGGTTGGCTCGGGACATATTCTTCTTAGGCACCAAGTAGGCCGCTCGGGATTAATTCCTTTGTCTTGGCATCGTTCGACTGAGCGACGAAGTTCTGGCGGGATGAATTGTGAACATTCAACGCGTTCAAACGCTGGAAACGGAGCGTAGCAGTTGAACGGAGCGAAGCGATTGAACGACTTGAACATTAAAGAGGCTACTGAGTCCGCCAGCGCTACGGCGCGCCAGCGGTTTGCCTTTTTTCGTGTCCACGATGTCGTCCAGTTTTCGGTCGCGGCGGTGGTCATTCTGTTTCTTATCTACCAAGTGGTCACCCCGTTGGCATTTCTCGTCTGGGGGAGCCTTAAGACCGTCCGTCCCGGGGCTCCGGGCTTCTTCAGTCTCAATCTGACCGTTTCGAACTATGTGCGCGCATTGTCACAAGGAGAGTTCGCTACCGCGTTTCTCAATTCGCTGATCTATAGCGCGGGAGCAGCAGTAGGCGCGCTGCTTCTGGCGATCGTACTGGCGTGGATCACCGAGCGCACCGATGCTCCGGGACGTTCGGTGATCTATGGACTCTCTATCGTCGGGCTCGTCATTCCGGGAATCCTGACCGTTGTCTCGTGGATTTTTCTCGCCAGCCCAAATATCGGACTTCTCAATTCAGCGGCACGCGCCGTGGGCTTCACCGATCCGCCCTTCGACATCTTTACCCTGGGCGGCATGATCTGGGTATCCATTTGGCAGTACCTGCCGCTGGCGTTTCTTTTGATGTCCGCCGCCTTTCAATCCATGGATCCCTCCTTGGAAGAGGCTTCGGCGACTTCCGGTCACGGCGTCATACGCACCACGGCCCGAATCACCTTGCCGCTGGCGCTGCCGTCGATTCTGGCAGTGCTGATTCTGCTCTTGATTGCCGGTCTCGAAGCATTTGAAACACCGGCACTGCTCGGCCTTTCAGGCAAAGTGCTCGTCTTCAGCACGTTGGTCTACTTGAACACAAGCTTTGCGCCCAGCGATATTGGACTCGCGTCGGCATACGCAGTGTTTATGCTCATCATCTCCATCGGGTTTCTTTACTGGTACATGCGCATGACGCGTCGGGAGCGCGCCTTTGCAACGATTACGGGGAAAGGTTTTCGCCCGCGCCGAATACGGTTAGGACGCTGGGGCATACCGGTGGCGGCGATAGCGCTGCTCGTCCTCGTGATCGGAGTGGTTGTGCCGCTGCTGGTGCTACTCTGGGCGTCGTTTTTGCGATTTTTTCAACCCCCCTCCTTGGCTGCCATTCAATCGATGAAGCTGGTCAATTATCAGAGGCTGTTGATGAGCGACACCGCGCGCTGGGCGTTCTGGAACAGTTTGATTCTCGGTGTGGCCAGCGCCACGACGACAGTTCTTTTCGTGAGCCTCATCGCCTGGATCGTCGCGCGCACTAAGCTGTTTGGCCGCAAGCTGTTTGACTTCCTTGCATTCATGCCTATCGCTGTGCCGGGAATTGTTTTGGGAATTAGTATGATCTGGCTCTATCTAAGTTTTCCGTTGCCGATCTACGGCACGCTCTGGATTATCTGGCTCGCCTACATGATCAAATATATGCCGGTTGTGATGCGCATCATGTCGGCGGCGATTGTGCAGATTCATCCGGAGATGGAAGAGGCTTCCATGCTCTGCGCGCCCTGGCTCATGACCTTGCGCCGGGTGCTGTTCCCGTTGCTCCGTCCCGGACTCGTTGCCGGCTGGATCTGGGTCATGTCTCACGCCTTTCGGGAATTGAATACCGCCATCCTGTTGTCCAACCAACACACTCGTCCTGTGGGCGTTGCGATGTACGCTTTGTGGAACGACGGGGCCTTCGGAGCGCTTGCGGCGTTTGGCGTGGTCGTTTCCCTCGTAGTTTTTTTGCCCGCCGTCGTTGCTAGTGTTGTGGGGCAGCGCTACGGCCTTCGAGCTCGTTAAGGAACGCGATACCGATTAGGAGCTCAGATGCTGCGTGTTACCGGACTCAAAAAGCAGTTCGAAACAGATCGGGGCGCATCGGTTGCCGCGGTTTACGACGTCTCTTTCGAGGTCGAAACCGGGCGGCTCCTCACCTTGCTTGGCCCCAGCGGTTGCGGCAAGACCACTACGTTACGTTTGATCGCCGGTCTCGAAGAGCCGGATGGCGGTGAGATCCAGATCGGCTCGAATGTGGTCTTCTCCGGAGCCCGGCGATTTTCTCTACTACCGAATCGCCGGCGTGTCGGAATGGTATTTCAAAGCTACGCCATTTGGCCCCATATGACCGTGTTTCAAAACGTGGCCTATCCACTCGAAGGGAGTCGGGTGTCAAAGAGTGAGGTGCGAAAACGCGTCGAGCACGTTTTGGCTCTCGTCGGACTGGAGGCATTCATCGAACGCCCGGCTCCTTTCCTATCCGGGGGCCAACAACAACGGGTCGCTCTCGCGCGCGCATTGGTTGCGGAGCCGGAAGTCTTGCTTCTCGACGAGCCCCTGTCCAATTTAGACGCAAAGCTGCGCGAGCAGATGCGAGCGGAGCTGCGCACGCTCCAGCAACGGGTTGGCTTAACCGCAATCTATGTCACCCACGATCAAATCGAGGCGCTGGCGATTTCCGACGTTGTGGCTGTCATGAGCGCGGGCCGTTTGGTCGAATTCGGGCCCCCCGACCAAATATATGACTGGCCCAAGAGTCGATTCGCAGCGGAATTCATCGGCGCAGGCAACATTGTGCCTGTGCAGGAGATCCACTCTATGGATGGAAAGGCTCGCGGGCGAGTGCCCTGGGGGGAAATCCATTTCTCGCATAACGGTCAAACCCTCCCCAGTTCTCTTGTGATCCGGCCAGAGGATATTCAAATTGTCTCGTGCTCAACGAAGGACAATGTGTGGCCGGCTAAAGTAGCGCAGGTGATTTTCTTGGGGGCGATCTATGACTGCCGTCTCGTGCTCGGGGACGCGAACTTACGCGCCCAGTTTCCGCGCAGCACGGCGGTTCAAGTGGGACAGCAAGTGTATATTCATGTTGCAGAAACGCGCTGCGTTCCGATCGAGGACTGATGAAAGAGAGGATGACATATGAGTGACACATTCGATCTGCTCTTGACCGGTGGTACCGTGCTGAATCCTGCTTCAGGCGTACGCCAAGAGTTGGACGTGGCAGTTAAGGATGGCCGTATCGCAGCGCTCGAAGCAAAACTGCCGCGCGCGCAGGCAAAAAGTGTCATCGAAATGCCGGGTTGTTATGTGACGCCCGGTCTGATTGATTTTCATGTTCATAGTTTTTGGGGGGTGAACCCCTACGGTTGCGAATTAGACGCGCTCTGCATGAGTACCGGCGTGACGACGGCGATCGATGCCGGCTCGTCGGGACCGATTAATTTTAAAGGCTTTAGGAAACTCGTTTACGAGCCGTCCAAGACGCGCATGATTGCCTTTATCGCCCTTGCGCAGCATGGCGTGTTAAACGATCCTGGAGAGCTGGAAGACCTGAGGTTCGCTGATCCAAACGCCGCTGCGGCTACCGTCGGCGAGTCACCCGATGTTGGTGTTGGTATTAAGGTCCGCTTGCATAAAAAAGGTGTGGGACAGAACGGACGGGAGGCATTGCGTTTGGCGATTCGCGCCGGCGAAGCGTCGAAATCGCCGGTGATGGTTCATGTGGGCAATACCGTTATCTCGATGAGCGAGATTGCCGATACGCTTCGTCGCGGCGATGTGATCACACATTGTTACACGCCGCAGAAGCCGTCGATTATCGATGAGCAGGGCAAACTGCTCCCCGAAGTGCGCAAAGCCAAAGAGCGCGGCGTGATCTTCGACGTCGGCCATGCCGGCGGCCACTTCGATTTCAATCTCGTGCGCCGCGCGATGGGTGAAGGGATAGTGCCCGATATTATCAGCTCGGATCTACACGGTCGCTTGAGCCAGCCGGGCTTCGGCGTCGTCGGTGATTTGCTGACGACACTGACCAAGTTTTTGCCGCTCGGTCTGACGTTCGATGAGATCATCGCGAGGTGCACGACTAATCCAGCGCGTGTTATTGGCTGGCAAGATCGCATCGGCACGCTCGAAGTTGGGCGGGAAGCCGACATTGCGGTGTTGCAATTAGTCAACGAGCCAACCAAACTGCGCGATTCCGTCGGCGGAGAGATGACGGTCAACGAGCGCATCGCCGCGCGCTGGACGATCCGACGGGGCGAAGTGTTCCAAGGCTCACGCTAACCTGTGGTTCCTTTTTAGCCGAGAATCAGAAAGCGTCACTCCTTTACTAATGCCGCGTGCTTTTGGTAATTCCAGATGCCGTCGCGCACTGGTGGGCGGCCTTTGAGGACTTCTTTGAAGCGCGGCTGCTCGTAAAGCGGCGTGCGATTCACCATCTCATCGAGGAGATCATCGCTCAGCTAAGGTACCCCTTGCCTTGTGCGCTTAGCTTCAGTCCGTCGTAGCCTATTGCCTGGCCTTGACAGGAAGTTTACGTGCATATACACTCTCCGGCATGGCACGTTCGCAAAATGAGCCAGACATTCTGTCTCAAGAGTGTGCATGTGCTACCCTACGCAAGACCTCTCGCACTCTCACTCGTATGTACGATGACGCTCTGAAACCGTCAGGACTATTGGCAACACAATACATAGCACTAGTGGCGATTCAAAGGGACCAACCGGCGACGATGGGTCAGCTCGCTGAGACAATGGTCATGGACCGGACAACCCTGACGAGGAATCTGAAACCCTTGGAAAAGAGCGGCCTAATAGTCAGCGGCAAAGGTGAAGACCAGCGGACGCACGTGGTTTCATTGACGCTCAAGGGAAAGACCGCCATGGAGAAAGCATTTCCACTGTGGCGAAAGGTACAAACTCACGTCGCAACAACATTGGGACCCAAGAGGCTTGCGCACCTGCTTTCCGATCTGAAAGAGGCTGTCGCGCTCCTCCGAGGCAGCTAAATTTTTTATCAATATGAGTGTATATACACTTATGCTAGGAGCAATGGGCGCTATATGGTTTACGGCCAGGGCGCCTCCCTCGAAACGAGCAGACCATTTAAACCCAATATGAGCAGCCAAATCAAAATAAGGAGGTCAAATGAAGTACTTTATCGATACGCATGATAAAACCAAGGGGAGTTTCCCCGCTGACCACATGACAGATGCACAATTTATTCGCCTATATCAGAAATTCGAGAAGGCGTTGGAAGAAGTGGGCGGTGCCGATCTCGGTGCTCACGTGAACGTGAAGGGTTGTAAAGCCTTTTGTTTCACGAAGGGACCCGATGCCGACGCTATCCGACGGGCACACGAGAAACTAAACTTTCCCTTCGATTCGATCACGGAAGTCAGAAGAGTAACCGGCGTTGACCTACGACCAGAATTAGACTGATCTTTCGCCAGCGGCATGGAGCCACGGTATTCTCAAGGAGAATATGCCGTGGCTCCTCATGCCATTCAGTCGCTACGAGGACGTGGTATTCCTTTTTTGAAGTTGTCTTGTCCAGAGGAATGCTGTGAGCCTTAGTCAGACTCGCCACTATCCGCCGGAGACTGCCCTTTTCACGCCTCTCCCGATGCTCTGTATGTCTTCTCCCATGCCGCGAATCGTTGCGCACCCTTCTGAAGTTAAGACGACCAAAAGCAACATCCACAGAAGCAATCTCTTCTTTTTCATTTTACCCCCCAAGGCTGTGAACCATGCGGCCATTGCGTCGGTCTTTCTCCTCCTCGCCTGAATGAAGTTTGTCAATCCATTTTTTGCACAGCTCTAGTCCATACTGCTCGGCCTGCTCTTTAGTTTCGAAACAGTCACCCTCAATTCTCTGAATCTGGATGATCGATTTGGATTGGCCGTGCTCGTAAACATTACCAACTGACGTATAGACGTTTGTAAATTCTGGTCTTGCCCATGCGCTGATGATATAGCCCCGGTATTCGTACGCAGTTAATGCAGGGATAAAGTTACCGTTGAGGAAAGACCATTCTTTCATTACGGCAACTTTATTCAAGCAAACTATTTTGCCTGAGTTGATACCGCAATGTGAATTTAACTTCGCAGACTTTCCTTTAGCGGGGGACATGAGCAGTGTCACGCAAAGCCTATGCCGATTTTCCAGAATTGTTTGCCGGACAATAAGTTAGGAAGAGATCGAATATTCTCAGTACGGGAATTAGCGACACACGACTGGCGTGATGTAGGAAATGGCATACGGAATCGTGCGAGAGAACTTTGCACAGATCCGCAGTGCGACAAGGCAATCTATTTTTCTAACCGCCCACTGTGGAGTGCAGCCTTGAAAAAGAAAACCCGCCAATTAGAAAAAGCGGAAGGTCTAAGGCTGCGCCGATAGGACGCACGCTGAGAGCCGTGGAGGGCTAACCCGAAAGGGTTCGTCCCCGCGGCTTTTTTATGGGCGAGAAAAAGTTGAGACGGTGCCCAGCGAGGCTGATCGATATGAAGCCTTGAAAAAGATCGTAAGTGCCCGCCAACTTATAAAATCATTTCTTTCCCGTCTGGGCGAGCGCTTCATTAACGAGCGTTAGTATTGCCTTCATCTCCTGCCATTGCTCGGTATCAAGATAATTCACGCCATCAATGCGGCGGCTCTTGGGATCCACATCGTCTTTCGGTATATCGATGCGCATGGAATCCGGCGAGCCTTCATCGGCTTTGCCGAGCGCTTTCTGGAAATTGAGCTGCCCATCGCGGGACAGAAACCAGTTGATGAAGACCCGTGCGGCGTTGGGATGCGGTGCCTGGTTGACCAGAGTAAGAATTCCCTGTCCCGCACTCACTCCGGCTCCTTCTTTCATCCGACCAAACACATCAACCGGAAGTCCTTGGCTACGCGCCTTCTCGACACCTTCGCACCAAAAGCAAATGGGAAATTTCCCGGCCGCCAACCAATCCAGCCCTTGGCGCCGATCGCGAAAGAGCGTGCTGCTGGTTTCGGCGAAGAGCTTGCGTACGAATTCCGGACCTAAATCTGGGCTGTTATAAAACAAACGGATCGCACTACCGCCAGTGCCAGGCAACCGAATATCGCGTACCAGAATTTTTCCCTTCCATCTTGGATTGAGAAAATCCCAAAATGATGTGAACTCCTTTGCTTGAATCAACTGTGTATTGTAAGAAATTTGACCGAGTTGGGTAGATGCCACGTATCGGAACAGATACCGTTTCTCGGGATCGCTGTAATAATGTTTTCCCTGCCACCACTTGGATTCATCGACAACTTCGGGCAGAAGCAGAACCGGCTTGATGGGATCCAAATACTTGGCTTGTTTAAAGTTATCGCTTCGCAGCACGCCTACCATGAATACATCCGCTAAATATTTTCCGGCACGGCGCTCGGCGGTAAAGCGTCGCTCGAGATCGTTTTCAACCCCGCTGACGACCACCAGCTTGATTTCGGGGAAAGCCTTTTCAAACGCGCCGGAATTGAGCACGGGGGCATAAGTGCTATGGACGTAAACCGTGACCTGGCCTTCCTTTTTGGCTTCTTGAACGATTTGTTCCCACTGCTGCTGCCACCTTGGTTTTGTTTCCGCCGCATCGACGCTGGAAACCAACCCAGCCCATAATAAAATACCGCCGATCCAGAGTCTCGTTAACGACGATGAACAGCTGCGGCCTTCACGAGCTGACATAGACAATGTTCGGCACATGATCTCTGAGCTCTCCGGACTTAACCAATCGCTCCACGACATCGACGTGGACTAGATGGTTTTGCTTCGAGTTGCGAATCAAATTCGGCGGATCCTCGCCTCGCAGTGACCTTTCAATCGCGCTCTTCCAGAGCTTTCGCACTTGAATCACGCCACGATCCGAATGACCGAGATGTTCCCGTGTGCGGTCGACGATCGGACCCTGGCTGACTTGCGCCGCATTGTCCTGCCCGTTGATCGTCGCCATATCCCATTGCCGGCGCGTGCCTCTCATCAGCGGCGGCGGCTTGGGCCGCGCCTGTTTCTCCTGATTGCCCCGCTTTCCCGTTCCCCTAGGGAAAAATTTCAAAGTGAAGGTGCGTGTGTTGTAATCGTCGATCGGCATGCGCCAGGCGACATCCACCATTTCAACTACCCCGTCGTCCGGTAAAGAACCACCGTGATGAACCACCATAATCGGCGGCACATACGCGACCTCGCGATGCCATTCGGTACCCGATTCCGGCCCTTTTCGCCGGGCCACGTAATACGCCATGCTTTCTGTCGTTGTAACGTCGAAATCTGGGGTTTCCATCCATTCTGGCGCCGCAGGAAACCCGTGTATAGGACGGCCGTGCAAGATCGTTGCGTGGACCGGATCGAGCGCGTTTTCCAACTGCTGCATGTAGTTGCACTCACGCACATAATCCGAGAAAACTCGCTCGCCGTCGTTGCGGACCAGAAAATGATAATTGGGCAATTCCGGCGGTTGACCTGACCCCAGGTACGACCACAGCATACCGCCTAACTCTCGCACCGGATAAGCTTTCAACCTGATCTTGTCCTTGAAGCTGCTGGCAGGCAGCTCACCGGGTTGCTCTAGACAGCGGCCGTTCACGTCGAACACCCAACCGTGATAACAACATCGGATGCCGCCGGCCTCGATCCAACCGTAATCAAGCGAGGCGCCTCGGTGCGGGCAGGTGGGCTCGGTCAATCCAACGCGTCCGAACTCGTCGCGAAAGAGGAGCAATTCTTCGCCGAGCCAGCGAACGAGCTTTGGCGCATCCGAGTTGATCTCGGTCGATAATCCGACGGGCAACCAGTATTTTCTCAGCGTCTCACCGGCGGCAGTACCTGGTCCAACCCTAGTGAGCAATTCATTTTCTTTGTGATCCATCTTTGTTTACCAATCCTTTTTTCACTCCCAGTCATGCACTTGAAAAAATTCTATGCCATGAATGGTTCGTTAGGCGGGGCCCATTCTGACCACCACTACAGTCAAAAATGGCCTACTGTTGTTCGCGTTTCTCAGCACTCAGATTCACTGACTTACGAGTCGCCTCACTGAATCATCGTTCGTCGAGCGGGTTATCTAGTTTCCCACCGGACATGGACCAACTTACTCCGAAAACCAAACCGGTGCTCCCAAGCTCCTAATGTCCCAGGCGACCGCATACCTGTCACCCGAATTTCACAGAGTGGGGTCTCCTGTCACTTCTTCTGCACCAACGACTCAAGCCACGGAAGAAACGCATTGATCTTGTCTTTGAACTCCTCAAGCCCCGGTGAAAAGATACTCCCGGTTA
>Ga0209799_1000228_pt1 | contig 10269 bp, 9 predicted proteins | sample PanSoiPlo36MoBio_FD_188324 | JGI IMG/M metagenome (GOLD analysis project Ga0209799, IMG submission 188324) | Tropical forest soil microbial communities from Panama analyzed to predict greenhouse gas emissions - Panama Soil Plot 36 MoBio (SPAdes)... | ecosystem: Environmental > Terrestrial > Soil...
GTCGTGCATCGACGATCTTCAGTTCAGGCGCAATCGTACCGTTCCATTCATTCTCAGTGAGCCGGTAAGCGACATCGAGTCTCGTGCCAGGAGTTCCGGGAAACTCATCGTTAGCGCCGAATGCTACCGCTCCGATCACGCGCCCGTCGTTGCGAAAATGGAACCGCACGCCGGCAGAGAAGGGCCTGCGATCGCAAACCTCGACCCCCTCCGTCATGAACAAAGGCTCGGGATTGCCGACTCCAAAGGGCTTCAGAGCTTCCAGCTCGCGTAACAACGGAATCCCGATTTGAGAAAACTTGAGCGATGCATCGACTTCGAGGAGCGGTAAAAGATCGGACGGTTGCAATAGTTCACGGGCGACATTCTCGAAGGCCGTGGCAAAGAACTCGAAATTTGTTTCTTTAATCGATAACCCGCCAGCGTGCTCGTGTCCGCCAAATTTTTCCAAATGCTCCGCGCAACGGCGAAATCCCTCGACCATATGAAAACCGCGGATGCTGCGTGCCGAGCCTTTCCCTTTCCCACCGTCAAATCCGATGACCACGGTGGGGCGATAAAATCGCTCGACGATTCGTGACGCCACGATGCCCAAGACACCGGGATGCCAACCCTCACCGCCGAGCACGAGGGAATGAGGCGCTGTGCCATCAAATCGGGCTTGCGCTTGCGTCAAAACCTGCTCTAGCACCTCCGCTTCGATGGCGCGTCGCTCGCGATTGTGCGCATCCAACTCCTGGGCGATCCGCAAGGCGACTTCGGATGATTGCGTCGTCAACAATTCCACGACCTTGATGGCGTAGTCGACCCGCCCGGCGGCATTGATGCGCGGACCCAGCTGAAATCCAACCTGTCCCGCCGTCACTTCTCCCGGAGCGATGTTAGCCACCTGTTTGAGCGCTACGACGCCAGGGCGGTTGGAGCCACCCAATTCCCAAAGGCCGCGGCGGATCAAAGTCCGATTGACGCCTTTTAGCGGGACCATATCGGCGATCGTACCTAACGTAACAATATCGAGGTAAGGACGAACATCGGGCTCACCGGAGGCGATGAACCAACCGATCTCACGTAGCTTGGCACGCAGGCCGATAACCAGATAGAACGCCAATCCTGCAGCGCAAAGCCCTTTATCCGGAAACGCGCAGTCCCGCCGATGGGGATTGATGACGGCCACTGCGGGAGGCAGCTCATCCGGTGGCTGATGGTGATCGACCACAACGACATCGAGCCCAAAGTCTCGCGCCGCATCGATTTCAGCGGCATTCGAAATACCGCAGTCCACTGTCACAACCAAGCTCGCCCCACGCTCTCGCAGGCGCCTGAGCCCTTCGATGTTCAAGCCGTATCCTTCCTCGATCCGATGGGGAACATGATAGATAGGCTCCGCGCCGATCTCTCTTAAAAACGAAACCAACACTGAAGCCCCCGTCGTGCCATCGACGTCGTAGTCTCCCCAAATTCCGATGAGTTGCTGTTGCCGGATTGCGTGGACGATACGTTCCACCGCCGGCTCCATATCGGTCATGGCAAAAGGTGACGGCAGATCCGAGCGCAGACTCGAAGAGAGATAGGTTTTAGCCGAGCCTAGGTCGGCGAGCCCCCGCAAGACCAATAGCCGCGCCAGTAGAGGAGAAATTTTTGCCTGTTCCGATTGACGCCCCACAATTTCCTCATCCGCTTGTTTCAGAATCCAACGTTTGGGGAGATCGATCGGCATCTGAGTGATAGGACTTTGGTGGGGCGGGCGATCAGGGTTCGGAAAGTGGCCGGCAGGGCAAAAGTTTAGATATAACCTTCATATGTTTTATTTTGCCGAAGTACGCTTTGCTCTGACTTCGGCTTTGCGCACTCCGGTCTCTGCAACCGATCTTCGCTGCGCCGCGCCCTTCTCCCAGAAAAGAATAACCGGACTGGCGATAAAAATGGTCGAATAGACACCGGAAAAAAAACCAACAAGCAATGCAAAGGCAAAGGGCCGTATAACCCCACCCCCAAGTACAAAAAGCGCGAGTAGCACCATGATGGCCGTACCGGTCGTGATAATCGTCCGGCTCAAGGTCTCGTTGATGCTCATGTTGATGATAGCTTCCAGGCTTTCGCGGCGGATCTTGCGCATGTTTTCGCGGATGCGATCACAGACGATCACGGTATCGTTGACAGAGAATCCGACAATGGTAAGAAGAGCTGCGATGATCGTAAGATCGAATTCGTAATGGCCCAGCATCAGCGCGCCAATCGTGACCAGCACATCATGAATTAGTGCAATGACCGCTCCTATACCAAATCGAAGCTCGAACCGGAACCAGATGTACACTCCCATCATAATCGTCGCAGCGATCACCGACCAAGCCCCCCGCTCGCGGAGTTCCTTGCCCACCTTTGGTCCCACAGACTCAATCCGCCGGACTTCAAACCCGTTCGGACCAAACTGTTTAGAGAGGCCCGCGCGAAGTTGCTCGCCAAGGGCACCGATCTCAATCGACGTCTTTTCCAACCGAACGAGAAACTCATTGGAACCCTCTCCTCCAAAGTCTTGAATCACAGTGTCTCCGGTTCCCAACTGGCCCAATCCAGCGCGCACCTGATCAACCGATACCTTCTGCATAAATTTGACTTGTACAACGGTCCCGCCGGCAAAGTCGACGCCGAGTCTGGGACCCTTAGTAAAAAGAAGGACCAAAACCACTATATTAACGATTGTTGATAGTGCTACGGCGATGTGACGATAGTTGGTAAAAGGGATATTCAGCCCCGGCTTGATAAGTTCCATATTTCCCCTTTTCAGATGCTAAGGCGCGTTAACTTGCGAGTGACCATCCGATAGTCGTAATAGATCCGCGTCATATACACGGCGGTAACCACCGTTGTGAGAATGCCGATACAGAGCGTCACGGCGAACCCTTTGATTGGCCCTGTGCCAAATTGGAAGAGGATTACGCCGGAAAGGAACGTGGTAACATTGGTGTCGATAATGGCGGGCAGCGCATGCTGATAACCAGCCTCCACTGCCGAACGAGGTGCCCTTCCTGCTCGCAGTTCCTCCCGAATGCGCTCATTGATGAGGACGTTAGCATCGACTGCCATACCCGCGATAAGCACGATTCCCGCAATGCCCGGCATGGTTAGAACCGCCTGGAAAGCCGCCAAGATAGCCAATAAGAAAAGAATATGAAAGATTAACGCGACATTGGCTAATACACCGGCTCCTTTGTAGTAGAGAATCATGAACACAATGACAAGACTGATACCGACAACAAAAGAGAGTATACCCTGACGGATCGAATCGCTGCCCAGCGACGGACCTACCGTGCGTTCTTCAATAATTTCCACTGGCGCAGGCAGCGCACCGGCTCGCAGAATAATTGCGAGATCCCGAGCCTCCTTGATGTCAAAGCTGCCGGTGATGGAAGCCCTGCCGCCGCCGATTCGTTCCTGAATGACCGGCGCTGAATAGACTCGATTGTCGAGCACGATGGCCAAACGTCGCTTAACATTGGCTCCGGTTATCTGCTCGAAGAGCCGGGCACCGGTGGAATTCAGGATCAGCTCTACGTAGGGTCCTTGCAATTGCGAGCTCGGTCGCACACGCGCATCGGTAATGTATTCACCGGTCATCAATGTCCGGGACTCCAATACGTAGGGAGTCTTGTCCCCCACGCTACCCTCGCCCTTGCCCACGTAGCCGTATAGAATTTGGCGACCAGGCGGCGGCCCGTTTTTCAGCGCGTCTTCTACATTGACGGTGTCATCGACTAACTTGAATTCGAGCGACGCCGTCTTGCCGATGATCTCCTTCGCCCTCTCGGGATCTTGAATGCCGGGTAGCTGGATAAGGATTTCTTGCTGTCCCTCGCGCTGGATGACTGGCTCGCTCACTCCGAATTGGTCAATACGATTGCGAATGGTCTCCAACGACTGGTCTACGGCATAATCGCGCAGGGAACGGAGCTCTTCCTTGCTGAGCGTCAAGAAAAAATCCGTCATTCCCCCGCCGGTTTGCGTATTGACTACCGTGAGATTCGCGAAATCGCTTTTTAACAACCCGCGCACTCGCTCCACACTGGCCGCTGGGACCTTGAGTTGGAGCTGCGTGCCCTGGACTCTCTCAACCGTCACGCCCGAGATTCCGCGCTCGCGTAAAACGTTGGTGAGATCGGCTTTGACGCGCTCGACATTGTTCTCGATCGCTTTATCCACCTTCACTTCGAGAAGAAGATGGCTGCCGCCTTGAAGATCCAATCCCAAGTGAATCCGGTCCGTCGGCAAAAACCTGCTCCACCAAGCGGGCAGGGGATGCACAAACGTGGGCGCCAGATACACTAACGAAACGAGGGTCGCGATAATGAACAGTGCCAGCCGAATCATCACGCTCCGTCGCATCACGCTACTCCTTTACTTCTTTGCTGGAACTTTTCTCACCGGTAACAACCGCAGAAATCTGAGGCCGATGCACGCGGATCCTCACGTTGGGAGCCACCTCCAAAGTCACCACGGTGTCCGCCAGGGCCACCACTTTACCGTAAATTCCGCCCGAGGTCATCACCTCGTCATTTTTTTTGAGCTTGTTGAGCATTTCCTGATGCTCTTTCCCTTTCTTTTGCTGCGGTCGAATGACCAAAAAATACATGATAACGAAGATCAAAATAAACGGTAGTATTGTCATCACAGGGCTCGGACCCGTCACTCCCGGCACGCCTTGGGCATAGGCAATGTCCCACATGCTTTCCTCCTGTCAAATTCTAGACCGGCTGCAAAAAAACAGCGGCCTCTCGGCTCCAGAAATCGGTACGCTCTCGGCGAATCGCCTCACGACACCTTTCCATAAGCCGATGGTAAAAGTAAAGATTGTGCAAACTATTAAGCTGTGATGAAAGAATCTCTCCAGCCACGTACAGATGGCGCAAATAAGCCCGAGAGAAGTTGCGACAGCAATAGCAATCGCAGGTCTCATCCAGCGGCCGCGGATCGCGGGCGAATTCGGCGCGCTTAATACTGAGTTTCCCTTGCGCCGTAAAAAGCGTGCCGTTTCGAGCGTTGCGAGTCGGAAGGACGCAATCGAACAGATCAAAACCGGCGCGAACAGCCCTCATGATATCCTCAGGTCTACCTACACCCATAAGATAGCGTGGCCGCGTTTCGGGCAGCAATCCCGCCGTAGATGCTGCGACGGCGTGAAGTAACTCCTCCCCTTCACCCACGCCCAAGCCGCCCACAGCAAAGCCGTCGAAGGACATCGAATTCATCTCCCGAACACACTGCTCTCGAAGATCCTCATACATTCCGCCTTGAATAATCCCGAACATTAGTTGATCGGCATGGTTTCGCGCTCTCAAACAACGCTCGGCCCAACGAATGGTCCTCGCCGTGGAATCCTGAACATACTCCCGCTTCGCGTCGTGGGAGATGCATTCGTCCAACACCATCGCGATGTCGCTTCCCAAGGCCTCTTGAATCTGGACGACGCTCTCTGGCGTAAGGAGGTGATGGGAGCCATCGAGATGAGATTGAAAGCGAACGCCCTCCTCCGACAGTTTTCGCATTGCTCCTAGGCTGAAGACTTGGTAGCCCCCGCTGTCCGTCAAAATCGGCCCGTCCCAGCTCATGAAGCGATGCAGCCCGCCCAACTCGCGAATCAACTCCGCACCCGGACGGAGATAGAGATGATAGGTATTACCAAGCAGAATCTGGCAACCCATTTCTTTTAAATCTCTGGGCAACATCGCCTTTACCGTCCCCTGAGTACCCACAGGCATAAAGGCGGGGGTCTCCACGACGCCATGCGCGGTAACTAGCCGACCGAGTCGCGCGCCCGTCGGGTCCGTTTTGATTACCGTAAAATGTGAAGCCATTTCTTCGAACTTAGGCTTTGGGATAACTGAGATCGGGGAATGTAAAATCCAATATCTCAAAGTACAAGCATTGCATCGCCATAACTGTAAAACCGATACCGCATCTTGATTGCTTCCGCATAGGCGTGTCGCACTAGTTCGAGCCCAGCGAATGCAACGACCAGAATCAGCGGTGTCGAGGCCGGCAGATGAAAATTAGTGATCAATGCGTCGATGACCCGGAACGAGTAACCGGGACGTATGAAAAGACGCGCAATCCCATCGCCCGCCTTCACTTCTCCCGTTCGTCGCGCCACCCATTCGAGCGTTCGGGTACTGGTGGAGCCGACAGCAACCACGCGATGACGAGCCCGTTTCGCTCGATTAATCCGCGCCGCGGTCTCAACCGGTAGGGTGTAACGCTCCCCTTCCATCCGGTGGTCTTCGACAAACCCCTCCCGTACCGGTTGAAAGGTACCTGGCCCCACATGGAGCGTCAATAGAGCTCTGGCGATTCCTTTTGTTTGTAGCGCCTCGAATAGGTCCGGAGTAAAATGAAATCCCGCGGTGGGCGCGGCGATGGCGCCTGGACTAGTAGCGTAGACGGTCTGATATCGCTCCCAGTCCAATTCGGCCTTAGGCCGAATTCGAGTGATGTAATGGGGCAGTGGCAGTTCTCCAAGGGCCTTGAGCTGATCGTCGAAATCACCTGGATGATGGAACTCCAACCCAAAGCGACCGCCGCCGAGGTCGCCGATCACTCGGGCCGTCATGTTCTCACTGAACCGAATTTGGCTGCCAACCGCCGGTTTTTTTGCCGCATTGACGATGGCAATCCACAGGCTACGCTTGTCTGGGAAGCGTTCTAACAACAACACTTCTACTTTGCCACCGCTTTCCTTAACGCCGTGAAGCCGCGCGGGAAACACCTTCGCATCATTGAGAACAAGAAGATCTCCCGGATCCAAAAAACTCCCCAGCTGTGAAAAGACGCTATGAATCAATTCACCGCTACTGCGTTTGACGACCAACAAGCGTGAGGCGTGTCGGTCCCGGCTGGGATAGGACGCGATCAGGGAATCTGGAAGTTCGTACTTGAAATCTTTGAGATCCATAGGAGTCCGAACTTTATCTTGGACGAAGCGCCAGCTCTCCAACCTCCGCCCGATCCGAAACGGGGGGCCAAGCAACCGGGAGAGAGTTTAGGACCAGCTAGCGGAAAGGATGACGTGGCGGGCTAGATCGCTATTATTCGTTCTTCTTCAGAAAAGGAGTGAGCAAGTCGATGGGTACGGGAAAAATCGTAGTTGAATTCTTTTCCGAAGCCACCTCGACTAGACTCTGTAAGAAACGCAACTGCAGCGCCATGGGTTGCTTACCGATGACTTCGGCGGCGTCCGCGAGCTTTTGCGAGGCTTGGAATTCCCCATCCGCATGGATCACCTTTGCGCGCCTTTCGCGCTCCGCTTCCGCTTGTTTTGCCATCGCCCGCTGCATTTCTTGCGGAAGATCGATATGCTTCAACTCGACAAGCACGACTTTAATTCCCCAGGGTTCGGTCTGGGCGTCCAGGATCTCCTGAATCCGGGTGTTGATTTTTTCCCTCTCGGCCAAAAGCTCATCCAACTCTGCTTGGCCGCAAACACTGCGCAACGTTACCTGCGCGAGCTGAGAAGTGGCAAAGAGATAGTTCTCGACTTCCCGCACCGCGCGATTCGGTTCCAGAACTCTAAAATAGAGCACGGCATTGACTTTTACCGACACGTTATCCCGCGTGATGACGTCTTGAGGAGGGACGTCCATGGTGACCGTGCGAAGATCCATGCGAACCATCTTTTCAATGCCGGGAATGATGTAGACCATCCCCGGGCCTCTGGACCCTACCATTCGGCCAAGTCTAAAAACGACGGCCCGTTCGTACTCTTTGAGAATTTTGATGCCACTTATGATCGCAATAACAATAAGAATGACAACTGTAACTGGTACTCCCAGACCGAACATATTTGCCTCCCCCTCTACCTACGATGACCGACCAGACAATCGCCGTACTTTGAGGTTCAGTCCTTGATATCCGACAATCTCAACCTTTTCACCCATGTCGATCTCACCGTCGGCTTCAGCGTTCCACAACTCTCCACGAACGAAGACTTTTCCTGCCGGATTCAGTTTTGCTCTGACATCGCCGATCTCTCCAAGCATCCCGTCGAATCCCAGCGTTGGTTTCGATTTCTGCGAGCGATATACTAAATAGCTAATCGCAAGAACAAAGGACGCCAGTGTCCCAACAGCAGCGAAGATAATAGAGCGATCAACTCCCACGCCTGAATCCTGGGTATCGAACAGTAGAAAAGAACCAAGCGCAAGCGAAATCACGCCACCAATCCCCAGCACCCCAAAACTCGGCATGAAAGCCTCGCCGATCAAAAGCGCGACTCCTAGAAGTATCAAGACGAGCCCGGCGTGATTGAAAGCAAGCAGCTGCAAGGAGATCAAAGCTAAAATTAGACAGATGGCACCGGCAACACCCGGGAAGATTACTCCCGGATGAGAGAACTCCATGTAGAGCCCAAGGATCCCGGCCATGAGCAAGAGGTAGGCGATGTTCGGGTCAGCGATGATGTTGATCACCTGATCCTTGAGGTTCATCTCATGGCGAATGACTTCGACATCCTTGAGTGACAGCGTTTGTGACCTGCCATCGAGATCCACTTTGCGACCCTCTGCTTGTTTCAGCAGATCATTGATATCCTTGGCCACGATATCGATGACGTTTAGCTTAAGGGCCTCCTTTTCTGTGATCGAAACGCTCTTGCGCACCGCTTGAATCGCCCACTCGGCGTTTCGACCCCGCTGGCGCGCGATGGTTTCACTAAACGAAGCGGTGAAGTTTTCGATCTTTTCCCCCATCACCCCTTTTACCTCCTGTCCACCTCCAGCCACCGGATGCGCCGCACCGATGTTTGTGCCGGGCGCCATAGCCGCGATGTGAGCCGACAGGGTGATAAACACACCGGCAGAGCCTGCACCGGCGCCGCTGGGAGCGACGTACACCATCACCGGAACCGGCGCCCCCAGGATTTCTTTGACGATCGTGCGGGTGGAACTGAGCAGCCCGCCAGGTGTATCGAGCTGAATGATCAGTGCTCTCGCGCCGTTTGACTTCGCCCGCCCGATGCTCTCTCGGATAAAGTCGTCTACGGCCGGATTGATAGTGCCATCGATAACGATGAGGTCGACGTGGGGCGCTGATGCACCCTTCGGTTGCGCCATAACCGACAAACCCACGGCGACGAAAATAAGGAAGATAGCGATTCTAAGCGTTTTCACCATTCATCTCTTTGATAACCTTCTTGATATCTTCCCAGACAAGCTTCTTGTCCCCCGGATTGCGCAATAAGTAAGCAGGATGAAACGTGGGCATCAATTTGATTCCATGATAGCTATGCCAGTTTCCTCGCAGTTTTGTGATCGGTGCTTTGGTTTGCAAAAGCGTCTGCACGGCAAACTTACCCAAGGCGATAATAATTTGCGGTCGAACGAGATCAATTTGCTTCTTGAGGAACGGCTCGCAGGACGCGACCTCATCCGGCTCAGGATTGCGATTTTCCGGCGGCCGGCACTTCACGACATTAGCGATATAAACGTCCTCACGCTTGAGTCCCATTCCTTTCGTAAGGATATCGTTGAGTAGTTGCCCCGCCCGTCCCACAAAAGGCTCCCCTTGCAGATCTTCATCACGACCCGGTCCTTCACCAATGAACATCAGTCTGGCCCTGGGATTACCCACCCCGAAGACCAGGTGAGTACGACCCGACCATAACTTGCAGCGTCGGCAGTCGCCGATGGCCCCTCGGAGCTCTTCTAGAGTCTTGGCTGTGTACGTCGCTGATGAGTCGGAAAAGAGATCCCCTTCGGTCCCGCTCAGCAAATGTTCGGTTGCCACGACTGAATGCTTTTGCAGATCTTCCCCCATCGAAAGAAACCGGATGCCCACACGTTCTTGCCGTTGTAGGTGACGACGCAACGATCTAACCAGCCTCGCTAATTCGTCCCTGTCACTCGTTATCGACACGATTGAAGCATCCCGCGGCCGCCGAGGGATCTTAGCACTATAAGTTGAGGGGTCGCAATATCGAGTTGCGGGTTGTTTTTAGCGTTCCTACTCAAGCGGCTTTCCGTAGTTGCTCGAGATATGTCAATCGAACACTATTTAGGAAAGACAGCGTCTCAACCCACAAGTAGTCTGGATAGGTATGAGGACAGGCTTGAAATGCGCCATCATAGTAAAGCAGAGTGGCCTCGGCGTAGATGCCGGACTGCAGGAAGATGCGATGGCCCGCGTTTTTGGTGGAGGCCAAAACGAGTTTCCCGGCATCAAGATAGCCGGGATCGATGTTCACTCTTCTCCCCATGTGCCGCGGCCCGCCTGATCTATATCGTT
>Ga0209799_1000231_pt1 | contig 10160 bp, 9 predicted proteins | sample PanSoiPlo36MoBio_FD_188324 | JGI IMG/M metagenome (GOLD analysis project Ga0209799, IMG submission 188324) | Tropical forest soil microbial communities from Panama analyzed to predict greenhouse gas emissions - Panama Soil Plot 36 MoBio (SPAdes)... | ecosystem: Environmental > Terrestrial > Soil...
CGTTTCGCCAATACGAGAAGCCCTACAAAGATCACATCCACGTAGTGGTGCGCACGCCCAATGGCAACGACTACGGCAAAGATCTTTTGCGTCAACACTATGAGCATGGCGATCATGGAACGCCAAATTGATTTGCTCTGACAAGAGACATCACCTTTTTCCTTACACGGGGTGAACTAACCAACCAGCGCGAGGCAAGCTATGTGCAGACATGGCGGTTGCTATCGATTCCTTCTTTCCTTCTGGATTTTCACGAGCGCGGTGACGCTGTGGTATTCCGAAGTCAACGCGCAGGCAAACCTAAAGAAAATCAGGCTTGGCATTGTGGCGACCAGCGTCGGCTTCTTGCCGATTTACACCGCCTATCACCGAGGTTTTTACAAAGACGAAGGCATCGACCTGGAGATCATTTTGATGTCGCTTGCAGCAGCCAACAATGCCTTCTTCAAAGGCGAGATCGATTACAGCGCGGGGTTGACGGGCTTGGCCCTCGCTGCGGTACGAAACTATCCCGCCAAGATCTTGATCTTTACCGTTGCCAAACCGCTCCAGTCATTCGTCAGCCGAAAAGAGATCAAGGAGCCGCGCGATCTACGTGGCAAGAAGGTCGCCGGCAGCTCCCCTGGCGGCTCCGCGACGATTCTTGCTTATCAGGCGCTCAGACATTTCGGGCTGGAGCCCGGAAAAGACGTCACCGTCACACCCATGGGCGGCTCCGGCGCGGGGCGGCTGGCCGTTCTGGAATCAGGTTTGGTCGATGCATCGCTATTATCCGTGCCGGAAAACATTATCGCCGCGCAAAAAGGCTACCACGAGCTGATTTTTCTGGGCGACATCGTGACCTTCCCGCAAAACGGCTTCGGCACCTCCGTGCAGCGCATCCAGCAACAGCCGGATGAGGTCTACCGAATGGTCCGCGCAACCTTGCGCGGCTTGGCGTTTGTCATGGACGACGCTACCCGCGATCAAGCGCGAGAAATTATGATGAGACAGTGGAGAGTTAGCGACCCCAAGCTCGCCGACGAAATGTTAAGGTATCTCAAACGCGGTCTCGCCAAAGACGCCGTCATCAATCCCGAAGGCGTGCAATATTTTGTCGATCTCACCCGCGAGACCTCAAACATCACTCAGCCCATCAGTGCCGCTCAGGTCGTTGACTTCAGCTTTTTGGACCGCGCCCGCAAGGAACTGAACCCGCCGCGTTGATTACGGATGCGGTCGATCCTTTCTTTCTCAAGCAAATCTGTGCGTGGGATAATGACCTTCAATGTGCGGGGAGTTGCGGTACACACTAATAGGAACAGGCCAGAGCGTAAACCTGCGTGGCCCCTTCCGGCAGGGAGTACCTACTCCAGGTAGTGCCATTATCCTGGCTGCCAAATACTTCCCCGCCACTGGTGGAACAGTACATCCGCTTGGGATTGCGCTCGTCAAACGCCAGCGCAAACATGGTGGTCTTAGGTTGCGCGCCCATATCGACGCGTTTCCATGTTGAGCCGCCATCGCTACTGCGGAATAGGACGCCCATATCGCTTTGAAAACCTCCCCCTGCGGAGACCCAAATAGTTTTCGGATCACCCGGCACTTCACAAATGCTGCGGCAATACGTCTGGCCTTTGGCATTGAGCGGTTCGATCTGCACCCGCAGCCAATGATTCCCCCAGTCGGTGCTGCGAAACATGCCAGCCCGCGCCACACTGAGAATCGTCCCGGGACGCCAGCTACTTGCCAGGACACCGTGCATGTCCACCGGATCGTCATTGAGATACTGCCCATGGCTCAGATTTTCCCAATGTTCCCCGCCATCGCGTGACCGAATAATACCGCCGACTTCAATCGCGCCATACAACAGGTTGGCATCGGCCATACTGCCAGAGAGCATGAGGACACGTTTGGCCGGGTTAGCCCCGGGCGCCACGGTGACTTCCGGAAAGCGCACACTCACGGGCAACTGGCTCCAGGTTTCCCCACCATTATCACTCCGGTAGATTTCACACGATTCGTAACCAGCGAACATGACCTTGGGATCGCGCGGATGAAACATCAACGACCAAACAGGTAAGCCATGATCGGGAACGTTGACTTTTTCCCAATGATTCCCGTGATCCGTACTGCGAAAGGGGCCATGCTGGGTGCCAACGTACATCACTTCAGATTGCAGGGGGTGTACCGCAATGGCTCGGATGGCCGGAGCTTCAGGAAGACCGTTGGTCAATAATTCCCAGCCACCATCATCGTTGGTCATACGATACAGTCCGGACTTGACTACGCGGCCAGGTGTAGTTTCACCCGCCAGGCCAGCATATACATAAGATGGACGGTTGGCAGACGTATTGGGTGCCATAAAGCGTTCCTCCACGGAGCAACATAGATCTAACTGAGGACTGAGGTCAAGAAAATAGAAATGTCGCAAGAAACCAGCCTGGCGATGAAATACTCAGCGGGTTAGAAAAGCTTCTCCACCCGCAGGCCGATGAGGCGGATCGACTTACCTCGGGGATTTTCCCTGGCGTCGAAGAATGGCTGGAGAAGAGACAAGGCCTCTTGTTTAAGTAGATCGAGCGCTTGGTCGTTGTTGTTCATCGTGATCCCGTTCTTGATGCTGTGAGAGCGATTGCTGGTCTGAAAATCAAAGAAGCGTACGGTTACAGTGACGGTTCGAAAACCTGAAAATTCTTTTTCCCGCAACTTGGTAATGATCCGCTCCGCCATTCTATAGAGTCGTTCCGTAACAATTGAGGGATTGCGAATATCCTGATCAAAAGTTTCCTGTTCTCCTAATGACTTTCGGGTCCACTCGTTGGACACTACAGAGTCGTCGATCCCGCGCGCCTTCACAAAGAGCCGCCGTCCCCACTTGCCGAACCATTTAACTAAGCTGGCCTCGGAAACCTCGCGGAGATCTTTGATCGTCCGAATATTTCGCTGGTGGAGAAAGGCTTCCCCCTTCGGGCCAATGCCGGGAATCACCCGAATCGTCAGCGGATCGAGGAACTGCTGAACCGTGTCCGGCCCGACTACCGTGAGACCATCCGGCTTTTCATAGCCTGAGGCAATCTTCGCGATGAGCTTGTTCGGGCCGATGCCGAAGGAACAGCCGAGTCCCTCCTTTTCCAGAATCTCGACTCTGAGCTTGGTCATGTGCTCTATGGCGGCCGGGAAATTCTCACGGGACGAAACGTCGAGATACGCCTCGTCGATGCTCGCCTCCTCGAACGCATCAGCAGCGCGCTCGAAAATCTGCATGATCCGCGCTGAAACCTCGCGATACAAAGTGAAGTTAGGACGAATAAATACCGTCGCGGGTTCGCCTCTCCGTCGGGCGGCTTCGGCGAGTCGCCAAGCCCGCGCGATGGGCAAGGCCGAGTGAATGCCGTACTTACGCGCCAGGTAGTTAGCCGTCGTGATCACACCCCGGCCTCGACCCTCTTTCGGATCGGCACCCACCGCTACCGGGAGACCGCGCAAGGCGGGATTATAGCGCTCCTCGACCGCAGCGTAGAACGCATCCATATCGACGTGGACGATGATGCGCATAGAACTTTGGAGATTGTGGCCTGCGTGGCGTGATTTAGGATGAGACAACGATCTTGTCGGCAACAACAATTATCATACGACCCGCTTTTTCCGATCGGCTCGTTCAGCGTTGCGAGTCATCATAGTCCTGGAAGATCTGGTCCCAATTCGATTTCCAAATGCGAGCGCTTCGTCACGGGATGCCAGGCGAAAAAACAGTCGGTCCCGTAACCTCTGCCTCGAGGGCTTTGAGCGCCGTCCGGACGATCTCGCGGCGCAGGCGCGCATCGAGGTCCTTAGGCAAGCTGGGATCGCCGCACGGATGAGGGATACTTACACCTTTGACAATACGATTCGCTCGCACCTGCATCGCTACTGGAAACATCGCGCTCACTAAGGCTACCGGTAGCCCCGCCTTCTCTAATTCTTTGCTCATCACAGCGCCGCTGCGACTGCAGGTACCTCACGTGGCGACAAAAAGTACGCCTTCGACGTTGTCCTTTTTTAGGTCCGCCGCAATTTCCTGGCCCACGCGCCGCATCACCGCCGGCGAACCCTGGTTTCCGGGAATAACATAATAGGCCGGATAGAGTTTGCCCGGACCAATCGCTCCTTCTGACTCCAATGAACGCAAAGCATCTAACGGAACACCGTAGTGCGGGTTCTGATTCATGTAAGCGACATTATAACCCCCGTGCACCGTTTCCCACTTTCCGGGTTCAAGCTCCTTGAGCTCGGCAATGTTGTATTTTCGCCAGTGGGTATTGCGGTAGGTTTTGAAACGATCGGGGTTTCCCCAGGGAACGACGCCGCTCGTCGTCACCAAAGCGATCCTGCGCTCTTTGACTTGCGCTAACGGCGGTGCCGGTGGCGCTTCATCCCAAACCTCCATCGGCAGCTCGCTTTCGAAGGGCTCGTTTTTTATTTTCTTGAGCAACATCTCGATGGCTCGCTCCGCTCCCGGACGATTCGTTTGCTCCAGACGTCGGATACCGCGGGGGATGTAACCTTCTTGCTGTGCAGAACCGACGGTTTCATCGTGAGCGAGACGGATGGCAAATTTGGCCATGCGCTTCAGCGCGTCATTCATGCCGGCGGTGGTTTCGGCGGTGGGCAAGCAGTAGACCCGGGTGTTCGCGAAATCAAGATAGGTTCCGATCCCCGGATTCTCCTGGTGCATCGCCGTCACACAGGAAATTCCCAGAGCATTTGCAATTGCATTGCAGACTTCGACGCAACTGACACCGTAGCGCCCGGAATTGAAGGCCGGGCCAGCGACTAACGCTTGCGGTTGAGCGGAACGAACAGCCTCAAGGATCGCTTTCAGCGCGTCTTCTTTGTGCTCGTGGAAATAGTTATCGCCGTAATAAATCGTGGAAGCGATCTTCGCTTCTTCGCCGAGCTGAAGCTGCAAACCGCGCGCTGCGCCGGCGCTGCCTTCGATCACGCCTACAGGCATGTCCGCCCTATCCTCCCCGCCGAGGCCGGCGAAGAATTGATTAACGACATGAACGATCGTGGTCATAGTGATCTTCTCCTCTTTCGTCCTTTGAAACAGTCAAAACAATCCGACTAATACTCGACACATTTCCATGTTCCCTGACCCCAGAGATCGGCTCCCCCTATCATTACATCTCTTGCCTCCAACGATAACGGCTCTCGCGCGGATACCGGGGCAGCGCCGGGAAAGGGAAATATCTTGATTTCTTCATAGGGACCGATGACCTTGTCCATCGCCGGCAAAGCCAGAGTTCGATCAAGGCTACCCGTGCTTACTACGGCATTTGCTTCCGAAACGTAGAACAGCACCGGGCTATCCTTGCCCTCCCTGCCGCCATTCTCGTAAGTCACCAAGGTAGTTTTGATTCCCTTCCGTTCACAGGCACGGATAGTAAACATAACATCGACAAACGCGTTGCCGCCACCGATCCAGGTGACAAGCACACCGTCAGCTTTCATGGCATGGGCCAGACGCGCAGCATTTTGCGCGCCCACTTCTTTGCCATGATAGGTCTCGAAGCGAATGCGCTGCAAGATGATCCCGCCGAAATTTAAGCTTTGCCCATGGGCTTCGTACAGCGCCAGTACTAACGGGTGGTTTTGCCAATCCAACGTCGTCGGATAATAGCCGCGACCCGAACGCGTCGTGTCAACGGTAACCGCTCCGTCAAAAAGCTCATTGGGATGGAGAAACGTCGCCATCGAATCGCGCAGCGACAATCCGTAATAACCCACCCCGGAATGCACGTGCTGCGGGTCGGTGATGCACCCTTGGACGAGCATCACGTTCGGCAGATCGGGTTCCAGTTTGTCGAGTTCATAGGTCACGATCTTTTCGGGTGAAAGTCCAACCGTGGTTTGGGCGAGTCGATGAGCGATTTTGTACTCTGCTAATTGAATCGCCGTATGGGCCTCCAACTCCGCAAGCCCCGAAACGATCCTAAAGCTTACGACCAAGTGTATATGTGAACTGAATCGGGAAATCTTAGCTCCCGGACCGAACATGTCCAGAATGGCGCTTCTTTGAACCGTGGTACCCGCTCGGATCGTTCCCTCGTATTCCGCCGCGGCAATCACCGTCATGCCCGACAAGCGATGGGTTCGTCCATCTCCCACATCTTCGATGGGTCCCAGGATACCGGGAAAGACCTGGCCGCTCCCGGAGACTTTGTGCCGTGGCTCGACGATATCCCGAATCCCCGTGATACGCGTCCGCTCTCCCGGCATCGCAACGGCAATGGATGCATCGCTGATCCTCGGATCCTGAAGGACAAGATTGATCAATCCGGGCTCATCAACTTCGAGCAGCTGGTTTCCATAACTGAAACGCTGACACAGGCGGATCTGTTTTACTGGGAATTCTGCGATTTCGAGCTTCATATCTTTTTTCGGCGCCTTGGCTGGATTATTCACCTTGCGAGAGAGAAATGCGACAATTAGACTCTAGGCCGAGGAGTGAGCCTCGAAGCGAGCGGGCACAGGCCTGTCCTGAGAGAGTCGAAGGAAGTGTAAAGGTGCACTGACTTAACTGTCCTGGCCAAGAGCTCGCGATTCTTAAGCAAAGTATGCTTCATCACTCAACTTTGCAGGCCTCCTCAGGATAGAGGCCTATTGCCGCGATCGGAGAGGCTTACTCCTCGGTTTAACCACGTGAACAATGCGTACTATGGAACATTCATTATTTTGGCGAACTCCTGGATATACGCTTGCAGCCTGGGACCGAGTTTGGGAGTCACGACAAAGTCCGGCTGCAGTTGAAATTCTTTATACTTGCTGCGCACCCCTTTCATGGCGCTGCCTTTGCCTAAAGTCGTTGCCAAAAAAGTTTGCGCTTCGTCCGAGAGCACCCATTCAGCGAACAGCAACGTGGCGTGAGGGTGCGGCGCATTTTTCGCCAAAAACAGCCCTTCGGGTTTGACGATCTTCGGTGATAGAACTCTAAAGCCCAACGGCGCTCCCTTGTCGCGGATGGCCGCCGACGTTTCGCCGTTAATGGCGATACCGATGGGATATTCGCCCGAGGTTACGACCTGGGTCGTTAAAGTGCCACCGCGCCGATAACTGATGTCTTGTTTGGAAAGCTTGCCCAGGTAATCGAGGGCTTTAGCTTTGCCCCAGGAGTCCTCCATGGCAGCCAAAATGTATCCTGCTTCCGGATCGAAGAGCATTTTACCTTTCCATGAAGGGCTAAGCAGTTCTTCATAGCTTTTCGGCGCTTCCTTGATCGAGCTCGTGTTGTAAATCAAAGCGGTCGTAAGGTGATACATGCTATGCCAGTAACCGGCTGGATCATAAGTGCCGTCATAAAAACGTTCACGACCCGAGATGAGGTAAGGCTGCACCAGGTTGTCATTCATCAATTGATAGCCGTAACTAAGGTCCACCTGAACCACATCGACCGCGTGGCGGCCTGCGCGAGCCTCGGTCAATGCGCGGTTGAGAATTCCCTGACGCGGAGAAAAGTAGTGCTGCAGAGCCAGAGCTCGATAGCGAGCATTAAAAGCTTTCGCCAGAGGAAGGAACTCGTCAATGGGCACCGTGCCGTAATAAGCAAGCTCCCCTTCCGCCTGAGCACCCTTGGTCAGATAGTCGAGCTTTTCTTTCTGCTTGAGCGATTTAACCTTTTCCGCAACCTCAGCAACCGTGACTCCGCTGGCCGAAATCGTGACAAGGGTTCCGAGAGCCAGATCTAAAATAAGAACAGCAAGCGTGATAATTATTTGATGCATAGCTCTATTCCCTTTTCCATTAGTTCTCAGAACTGATCTAGACGGAGCGAAGACAACACAACCTATTTTCGAATCGCCATTTCTTTGCTCGCCTCGGCTGCCGCAGAAAAATCGAATATCGATGCCCGGGAAAAATCACCCTTCAAACCGGCTGTAGCGATGCGAATCTTTTCCAACTTTTTGTCTTGGGCGGCTCCCTGAGAAACCCACGAAGCCATGCAAACAACGATTAGCGGAACGATGTAAGGAAACTTTTGCATACCGACCTCGTCGGAACCGAGCCCCAACCCGCTCTCATTAGCAGAACTCGAACCGGAGCACAATTTCAGCGTAATCCTGAACATGTTCAAAACGTTCAAGCGGTTCAAGCTGTTCAATCCGTCAGGAGCAAGATATTTAAGGAGTTCATAGCTACGTAGACAACGTCGATCAGAACCGAGAATTGTGGTTAGTGCACACACGATATTGTTTCGCCATACGGTTGCGCGCCGATAGGTTTTGCACTAGTTTCTGTCATCGAAAACACCACTGCTTCCCACGGACGGACCGTGTCGTCTTTTTGCCACTCCAAAAGAGGTTAACCATGAAAATATTAATCGGTGTGATGCTTGTAGCCTCACTGGTCACATCAGCATGGAGCCAAACGAGCAAGCCATCGTCTGCGGCTGATTTGGCCTCTTATACCGGTTCGGATCGTGAACGGTTGCTGGTCGAGGGCGCTAAACGGGAAGGCAAAGTCGTCTGGTACACAACCTTGGCTGCCGAGCAAAACAAGCAAATCGCCAATGCCTTCGAGACGAAGTATCAGGGTGTAAAAGTCGAGACGTTCCGGACCGGATCGAGCGCGCTCGCGCAAAGAGTTCTCACGGAGGCTAAGGCTCGGCGCCACCTCGTCGACGCTATTGAAACCACGCTGCCCGGGTTGCTGACTTTCCGTGACAACCAATTATTGCTGCCCTACTCGTCGCCGCACCTTGCGGCGTATCCCGAGGACTCCAAAGAAAAAGGCCCGAAGAATCTTGTTTACTGGGCGATTGATCGCGAATCATTCATCGGTTTCGGTTACAACAAGAATTTTCTTGCGGCAGCTGACGTGCCCAAAAATTTCGATGGTCTCACGCGAGCAGTCCTACGGGATAACATGGGGTTGTCGGGGGATGACACGGGCGCTCGTATTGTCGGTGCGATGGTGCGGGTCAAAGGCGAGGGTTTCGTAAAAAGGCTAAAGGAACAAAACATCAGGATGCACATGATGGCGGGCAGCGCCTTGACCCAGCTGGTGGCGGCGGGAGAAATATTTGCTTCCCCGAGCCAGTTCTATAGCGCAACCAACGTCGCCGCGAAGAGGGGAGCCCCGGTGGCCTGGGTTCCTATGGACCTGGTGGTCACCAACGCGGGAGGGGCGGCCGTATACGCTAACGTACCGCGGCCCCATGCGGCGCTGCTCTTTGCGGATTTCCTCTTGAGTCCGGAGGGGCAAAAACTACTGGAAGACTTGTATTTCGGCAGCGCGCAGAAGGACTATGGATTCAAACGCTGGTACCCTGAAAGAGGCGGGACGGTCACTCAGTATGAAGAAGCACTGGAAGGATGGCACAAGCTGCTCAAGGAAATAACGAGGAAGTAAGGGTGGCTCCAATTAGGCAGGCTGCTCTTGGCACCGATATGCGCACGCGGGCGATTGAGTTCGCAAGATCGAGGATTGAGAATGGAGGATCGAGAATCGCGCCATCCTTCTATCCTCCATCTTTGATCTTCAAACAATGCGATGAGTCTTTTTCATCAGCAGCCGGTTAGTGAGTGCCGCAGATTACGTTCAGCACGGCTTGTCGCTTTTCCTCGCGGACGACTTTGAGAGCGCGTTTCAGTGCGGGCAATAGCTGCTGCGGGTCGTCGACCATCTCGCCATAGCCACCGTGGGCGGCGACGACCATCTCATAGCGCGGCGATGGTGTCAGGTCACAGAGCGGAAAATTTTCCGTGCTTACTGCCCACCCGTCCGGCATGACCTGTTGCGTCGCGGCCTTGGTGGAGTGCCAGATGGCATTGTTGCAGACAATGGTAAGCATGGGAAGGTCGTACGCTTGAGAGACAAAATGGCAGGCAGTCGGGTTGTTGAACATGTATGTTCCGTCGCCAACACTGGCAATCACGGTCTTCTCGGGGTGAGCGAGTTTCATACCCAAGGCACCGCCGATACCCCAGCCCAAACCACCGGCTGGTGAACCGCCAAAGTAACTTGCCGGCTCGCTCAAGCTAAGCTGCTCTTGCGACACACCATGATCGTTGACGATCAGAGTATCGCTGTCTCTCACTTGATCGACGCAGTAGGATAACCAGGCAGTATCAATGGGTCTTTTCCCGCTAGCTTTTTCTGCCTTCTGTTTTACCCGTTCGCGGTACTGTTGGTGCTGA
>Ga0209799_1000234_pt1 | contig 10084 bp, 8 predicted proteins | sample PanSoiPlo36MoBio_FD_188324 | JGI IMG/M metagenome (GOLD analysis project Ga0209799, IMG submission 188324) | Tropical forest soil microbial communities from Panama analyzed to predict greenhouse gas emissions - Panama Soil Plot 36 MoBio (SPAdes)... | ecosystem: Environmental > Terrestrial > Soil...
AACGATTTCCGAACCCGCGTCGTCGGGCATCGCGTGGTGTTGCTCCAGAGGCCTAAACAGGACCGCCGCGAACGTTTCGACAACGCTCTGCCAATCGACGGATTCCGCATGGGCGCGGGCATCACGCCTGATTCGAGCCAGTGATTGCCGGTCGCGTATCAGTTTTAAGGCGGCATTAACAAACGCCTGAGCGTTGCCATACGGCGCCAACATTCCAGTGCAGCCATCCAGAATATGCATGCCCGCTGCGGCATAGTTATAAGCCACCACTCCTAAGCCGCTGGCCATTGCTTCGAGGGTGACATTGCCGAAGGTCTCGGTTTCGCTCGGAAAGAGGAAGATGTCCGCCGAGGCATAGCGTTGTGCCAACTCCTCACCGGTGTGAACGCCGCAAAAAATTATGTTGGGATATCTTCTTTGAAGCGCAGCACGCGTGGGACCGTCGCCAACCACTACAAATTTCACCGACGGGTCGAATTGCCGCATGGCATAGTAGGCTTCAACGGCGAGGTCGACATTTTTTTCTGGCGCGACCCGTCCTACGTAGAGTGCAACGATGTCCTTGCTCGACGCACCCCAGGCGCGTCTAAGAGGGGCCGAGCGGCGCCGCGGCATAAAAAGTTCGCTATCGACGCCCCGATCAACAATGCCGATGTTCTCCAGCCCTATAGCCTGGAGGCGATCGCGGAGGTCTACGCTCGGGACGAGAGTGCCGACTGTGCGACGGTGAAACCAACAGAGGTAGCGAAGCATGAGAGACTGCAACCGGCGGGCGTGATAATGCTTCAGGTAACCGTGGAAGTTGGTGTGAAAGCCGCTGAATACCGGAATCGCGAAGCGTCGGGCAACGCTCACGGCCGACCAACCTAACGGGCCTTCGGTGGCGACGTACACCACGTCCGGACGGCGCTCCGTCCAGTAACGTCGTAACCTGTGCCCTGCGGGCAACCCGAAGCGCAATCCTTTATAGCCGGGCAATGGCAGGCCGGGAACCAAAGTCAGCGCGGGATCGAAGGGAGCAGAAGCCGAATCAAAGCTCTGGCGGGGGCGGAGTACGGATACGAAGTATCCTCGCAAGCGGAGACCTTCGACCCAACGTGCCAGCGTGAGAGCCACTCCGTTGACTTCGGGAGGATAGGTTTCGGTGACAATAGAAATGTGTCGTTGTTTAGATGAGGGATGTTGTACGCGGGTTTGGTTTGTGGCGGTCATTGAAGTGGTTGCTGAGACCACTGCATCTCGACTCTATTCCACTGTTTAATAACGGATAACTACGTTCTGCATTTGCTAACATAACCATCACAGGATTTCGCTCAGGTTACGGTTACACTAAAATTATGTGACGCGATCGAATAGGAGGCTGATGGTCAGGTCTTGTGCTGCAACAGTCTTACCATCTCGCCTCAGCTGCAAACGACGAATCAAAATCCAGTGGGGGCACTTTTCGATCCCGATTTTCGTCCAGTCTTTGAAGACACCAGCCGGATTCGGTTAGCCCTTGACTGCGACCGGCTCCGGGTCTTCGACGCCGGACTCAGGCCTGAAAACATCTTTCTCAGTATGACGCTTCAATCCCTCAGAATCGTCTGGAATTGTCGGAAAGGAATTTTCCGTTTGTGCGGGCCTTAATCACGGTTCCAGTGGTTCCAGCCGTTGAGATTGTCTGGGAGTCTGCTGGTTATTCGGACGACGTATAGCGCTAGCATGCACAGCTAGCGATTTCAAAAACCAGGAGAATACGGATAGCGGTTCGACCTTATAGTATCACAGGCTACACTCTTTCATCGATTCCGGGCTTTGTCCCTTTTGCGACGGGTTCAACGATGATTCCGCCGGGAGCACGGAATTTGAAAAGCCTGCCATTGCCGGTGACAACTTCGCAGCCGTACTTATCCGCCTCAGTCGCGCACTTGGCCACATCATCCACCTCGATACCAAAGTGATCACACTTTCCGTTGTACTCCTTTGTCCCGAGGTCGGCCCTGTTTATCGCGATGTGTACGGTCCCGTCAGTCAAATAGCGTACAGTCTCTCTTAGTCCCGGTACTTTGACCTGAGTGAAGCCAAACACTTGGTTTAGGAAATCGCTGGTTTTATCTATGCCATCAACTCTCATCGCTAGATGAACAATACGTCCCGTAGTGCTCTTCTCCGGATCACGTTTTTTTTGATACCTACCCGTGGGGACGATCTCCGCTAATGGACCTCCTGGAACGCGGAATTTCACCGGCGGGATTGTCGGATCACCGAGGATTTCACAGCCGAACTTGCGAACGGCCGCAACGTATTTGTCGAGATCGTCCACCTCGATAGCGAAGTGATGAATGCACGGTCCGTCGCCAGCAGCCCGGGCCATGGCCGATTTATCATCATCGTATTTGAGAAACGTGAGATCGATTTCGCCGTCGCTCAGGCGATTCCTGGACCGGTCTTCCGATCTGGATTTGCCCACCGGAGACAAACTGAACACTTTTTCATAAAACTCTGCAGCCTTGTCTAAATCTTCCACTTTAAGTGCAATATGGGCGATGCGCGGCATGTTTTCCTCCTTCTTTAGTGTTTGGGTGTTACCCTAATTCACGATGATCGAAAGATCAAAGCTTTTCGCCCGGAATTCACCAACATCAAGATCTTTCAGCCGCAATGGCGTAAACATAGTCCTTGCAGGGAAAGCATGTTCGTCGATCTGGGCCGGTACAGGCCATTATTTGCGTTCGTTCGGAGATTTCGCGGATGGGCATCCACTTTGCGTCGGTCAGATCCTTTTTCGCAGCCGCCTTGAATGCCTCATCGATGTTCCCGGAATAAAGATATATCCGTGTCTCTGGCATGTTTCATCTCGTTTCTGTCAACAAATTGAGTTGGCCCTTCAACTCTCTTTGCCGACCGAGTGCCGAACCTGATTGAAACTAAACCGCCAAGAATAAAACTTCAACTGCCACCGCCGCTATAACTTGCCGTGGGCTCAACGATGTGTATCGACTTACGTCGATCGCTAATTTGACATAGGGTTGTGCGTAACGTATGGGTCGATAAATGCGCGGCGACACCAAACATGGACGGAGGTAAAATGAAACTTTTTTACTTTTGGCGTTGCTCGATTTTCATCCTGATATTTTTCTTCGCGAAGGAAGGTGTCTGCCAGTCTCCTTACTATCAAGGTAAAACGATTACGTTCGTGCAAGGACGCGATCCCGGCGGCGTGGGAGACCTGAGAAACAAGGTCATGTTTCAATTCATGCAAAAATACATTCCCGGGCATCCAACCATCGTTTCAGAATACATGCCCGGGGGAGGCGGGAGAAAGGCTGCTAACCACCTCTATCATAGCGTAAAGAGCGATGGGCTCACGATCGGCGCTAGCTCGCCCGGTATTCTTGCCAGCGCTGTGCTGGGAATGACTGGCGTTAATTTTGATCCCGCCAAGTTTATCTATCTCGGATCGCCGTTCAGCGAAAATAACAATATCTTTGTCACCCGGAAAGCTCTGGGCATTAACAGTCTGGAAAAGCTGCGCGAGCGCGCCGGGCTCAGAGTTGGCGGCCAATCGGTGGGTCATGTGCAGTTGATCCGCAGCAGGCTCTTCGCCTGGCTTTTGGATCTCAGAGAACCGAGATTCGTCGTTGGCTATGCGGGCGCTGAATTGGATGTAGCCTTGGAGCGAGGTGAAATCGACGGCAGAGCGGCTGCGCTCGAAAAGGAAACGATGTCGGAGGAATACAAAAAAATCGCAGATTTCCACGCCATACTCGAGATTCCCAAAGGAAGTCGTCCGCCGGTATTTGTCGGTTTGCCCGAGGTCGGGACTTTCACCCGCACCCAGCTGGAAAGGGACGTGCTGGCGATGTCGCGGACTTTCTGGGGGACCGGCACACTAATTTTCTTACCGCCAAAGACGCCGGAGAATTTGGTTCAGATAGTCAGGCAAGCAATTCGTAGATCCTTCGAAGATCGGGAGTTTCATGAAGCGTACAGAAAGCTACTCGGCGTGGAGCCGACGCCGCTGATGCCCGAGGATCAGCAGAAACTCGTGGCGGATCTTCCGCGGGATCCAGAGGTCGTAAAAGCTTTTGCAACGATTGCCGATATAGGTCCCCTCCCGCTGCGGAGATGAACAGAAACTGGAAGTTCACTGCTGGTGATAGGTGGGAGTGCTTTAATTTTTGCCCCCTTACTCTAACTCTCTGCCGCCAGGGAGAGAGAACCTGTCTCCCTGCATCGTTCAACAAGCGAAATATTTTGTCGGATTAAGCTAACTTCGATCTGTTTCGCGGGGAAAAAGCTTTTGCTGACACCGATCGAGAAAAGCTAAATCAAGACCTGAGCCACTTGGTACTTTACCGGACATCCTCCAGGGGTTTGTCGGGGTTTGTTTATTCCTGTCCACGAAAACGCGCCCGACTCATGGATCGTGTCCTTGGGACGACACCTTCCAAGTTTTCCGCCAAGTGCGATCATCGAAACCCGATCGAGAGACCTCCGTTGGCCGAAAGGTGATGACGAAAGCGACTACATCCTAGCTCGTTATCCGCCCAAGGTCGCACGAACTAGGACTAGTATTGGATAGGCAACCCCCGGTTATAACGTGTCGCGATGACCGCTACGGCATGCCCCTTTGGCAAGCGACGGTCCCAGCCCGACCGGGGATTTCGTGGTGGAGAATCTCATCGGTCCCTGCCGTGACGCTCGCTTCTTTAGCTATTGAGGAGAGCAGCAAAAATTTGGCCCCACGTTGAAGTGAAGCGGCCAGGAACGTGCGCAACCAGCCCATGTAGCTGAGACCTTCGATTTCCGCGTGAAGCCCCAATAAGTTGACGCAATCTTCGCGAAGCCGGCGCAGGTAATAATCTGCGAGGAGTTGTTCATTCATACCGTCTATCCCCAGGAGCTCGTCCGAGGTAGGAAGTGTCGTCGGGATCTGCAAGGTTTTCAACAAACGGCCTGCGACACGCGGATAAAAAGGCCTTTCTCCACGACAATCGCTTGCGAAGGCGAATCCAAACTCGTCCTGAATCTGGAGGCTGGCGGGCGTAACCTGCCAGCCTGGTGCGCCGGAAAACAGCGGCAGGACGCCTAAACTATGCTCGAAAAGACCAGAGGCTCGGCTCAAAGACTCCCGCACGCCGTTCTCACTCATTCTGGTGAGCCGATCATGCCAGCCGACATGATCCCAACCATGGAGTCCGACCTCATGCCCGGTTTCCTTGATTCGGTGCAATGTTTGCGGCAATCCTTCACCAACCAAGGGAGCGGGAAGCAAGGTGCCGTAGAGCAGGGTTTTCAGCCCGTAGGTGCTCGGTGCCCGTGTACGAATCATCTTTCTTAGAAAGCCGCGCCGGAAAATGCGACGCACCGCTTTGCCTGAGTTGTCGGGACCGAATGCGATAAAAAAGGATCCCTGGACACCGAATTCCCTTAAGATCCGCAGCAATCCGGGAACTCCCTCTTCGAGCGACCGCCGGTTACAAACATCAATTTTTAAACCAATCTCAAAAGCCACGGGGACATCAACGGTGCTGGGGATAGTTTTGACGGAACCACTCGACGGTGCGTCGCAACCCTTCGCGCAATGAAATCTCTGGCACAACTCCGAGAATTTCCTTCATGCGCCTGTTATCGGGAACTCGACGCTGAACGTCTTCGTAGCTGTTACCATAAACGGACTGTTGTGTAACAAACCGTATGCGCGACGACGAGCGGGCCGCTTCGATCATGGCTCGCGCAAAATCAAGAATGCTGATCTCTTCGTCCGTGCCGATATTGAAAATACCGCCAATGGCCTCGCCCTTGAGACCAGCTTGCATCGTAGCGCGAATAGCATCGGTCACGTACGTAAAGCAGCGGGTTTGGGAACCATCGCCCACGACGGTCACGTCCTCTCCGCGTAACACCTGGCCCATAAAAATAGTAACCACGCGTCCCAAGTCGATGACGTCTAGGCGCGGGCCGTAAATGTTGAAATAGCGGACGATCGTGACGGGCAGGCCGTTTTTGTGATAAGCGAAACAAAAGTGTTCACCGACAGCCTTCGAAGTAGAATAACACCAGCGGTCAATGCTCGTTGATCCTAGTACCCGGTCGTCGTATTCGTCATACGGGACTTTGGGATTGCGTCCGTAGACTTCCGAGGTAGAACCAAAAACAACCCGCGCTCCATGATCTAGCGCCGCGGCGAGTACATTTTGAGTGCCGTTCACGTTCACGTTGAGTACCTTGAACGGATCGGTCACATAGTGTTCAACGCCGACAACCGCGCCTAAATGATAGACCAGTTCGACGCCGCGCATGAGGCGCTCGATAACGTCGGGATTCAACAAGGAGGCGTTATGATACGTTAGGCGAGGATTATTCATAAGGTGCGCGATCTTGGCCGTGCCGGCGGTATCCATCGCGAGCACCTCGTCGCCCCGCTCAAGGAATGCCTCTGCCAAATGGGAACCTAAGAAACCGGTTCCCCCGGTGATCATGACCTTCATGGTCTCTCCTGTCCAACGGTAAATCTTGTGCCCGGTATGGGAGCCAATAGTTTCTTTAGCTGATCCCCTTCCACCCAAGGCGCTGGCGGGACCTGAACCCGCAGAAGTTCAGCACAGCCGATCCCGCACCGGACTAGCACTCCCTGTTCGGTGGCGGCGACCACAATACCGGGTTTGAGCGATGTAGCCGGCACGGGCCGATCATAACGCCGCGTACGCCAGACTACACACTTTTGGCCCCGCAACCATGAGAACGCCCCCGGCCAGGGATAGGCAACGGCCCGGACCAAATTGTGAATCGACTCGGCGCTTTGGTTCCAATCGATGGCGCCGTCTTCGGGGCGGCGGCCACCGAATTTGGTCGCCAAACTCTCGTCCTGGACGATCGCCGGCGCCCGACCCTGCACCAGCAATGGATAGACTTCCGCGAGTAAGATACGGGTCGCCTCGACTTGTTTCATTAATACGGCGCGCGCATCGTCATCTTGTCCAATCTCGACTTCCTTTTGGCCGACGATCATGCCGGCATCGGCCTTCACCACCATTTCGTGCAAAGTGACACCGGTCTTCTTCTCTCCCAGCAGAATCGCCCAGTTTGTGGGACTGCGGCCACGGAAACGCGGCAGGAGGGAGCCATGGAGGTTGTAGCAGCCATAGCGGGGAATCGCGAGAATTTCGGCGGAAACAAGTTTTCGGTAGTAGAAGGAGAATAGAATCTCCGGTTCACAGTTGCGAAGCACTTCCACCCATTCCGGGTCGTTGATCCGTTCGGGTGCGTAAACATTCAAACCGTAGTCTTTAGCCCGCTGCGCTACAGAGCCGAACCAGAGATTTTCCGTCGGATCGTCTTCGTGGGTGAAAACACCGGTGATGTCGGCGCCAGCTTGTTTGAGGAACTCAAGACCGGCGCAACCGACCTCATGATAAGCCAGCACGACTGTCTTCATAAACTGCGGCGGACCTTCGGTTCCATCCGAGCTTCGGTCTCTTCACGGATGACAAATTGCGGACGCCGGCGGACCTCGTCATAGATCCGGCCGATATACTCTCCCAAGGTTCCGAAGGCGACGAACTGGCAGCCGATAAAGAAGAACAAGATCGCAAACAAGGTAAAAACACCTTCCACCGCCCATTGGGGTCCGAAAAACAGCCGCAAAACCAGCAAGAGAACGCCAAAAGCTATGCCAAAGCCGGCAAGCATCAAACCGATCAAGGACAATACTCGCAAGGGCAACATTGAAAAGCCCGTCAGCAAATCGAGCAGCAGCTCAATCAATTTCAGCAATGAGTAACGCGATTTTCCCTCGTTACGTTCCGCATGCTCAACCGGGACCTCCATCATCCGATCGGTAAAGCAGTTCGCGAGCGCCGGGATGAAACTGGCAGTTTCCCCGCATTCCCGCATCAGGCGTACAATATCCATGCTGTACAAGCGGAGCATGCATCCATAGTCACGCAGCCGCACACCGGTGGCTCGGGAAACGATCCGGTTCATCCAAAGCGAGGCATTCCGGCGTAGATAACTATCTTCCCGCTTCTCACGCCACCCGCCGACAACATCATAGCCCTCGTTGAACTTTCCTATTAGTTTAGGGATCTCCGCCGGTGGGTTTTGCAAATCGGCATCCAACGTGACGACGGCATCAGCGTCACAACGCGAGAAGCCTGCAAAGATCGCTGCATGTTGACCGTAGTTGCGGCCCAATCGGACACCGTGAAAGCGCGGGTCCTGTCGCGCCGCTGCCGCTATCAGTTCCCAAGAACGATCGCGGCTGCCGTCGTCGACGAGAATCACGCGCCAGGCGCAGGACAGAGAAGCCAGATCGGTTCTGAGATGCTCAAAGAGCACGGGGAGATTGGCCTCTTCGTTGTAGACCGGTATTACCAGGTCGATTTTCTGCGCCCGAGTCATTTACGAGATCCCCTTTTGATCGTCCGGATCGCTTCGCATACCCGTGTCACATCGGCGTCGCTCATGCGCGGGAACAACGGTAAAGAAACAACCCGATCCGAGGCCCATTCGGTATTAGGTAAATCTCCTAGAGCGTGGCCGTAACGTGAACGATAGTGCTTGTGTAGATGGACAGCAGTAAAATGAAGTCCCGTGCCCACGCCCTGCTGTGCCATCAATTGCATAAAACGATCGCGATCACATCCGAACTGGTCGGCTTCAATAGTGACGACAAAAAGATGCCAGGCATGCCGGCTTGTTCCTGACGCTGGTCCAAGGGGTTTCACTCCATCGATTCCTGCTAATTGATCTAGGTAGAGCTCCGCCAGGTGGGTGCGCCGCTCGATGAAACCATCCAGCTTGGCGAGTTGGTGAATTCCGAGGGCCGCTTGCAAGTCGGTGAGATTGTATTTCCAACCCGGAGTTACGGTTTCGTAGCGCGGCGAATCGACTTTTCCGTAACGGCTCCAAGCGTCTCGGTTAACGCCATGGAATCTCAACAAGCGAAACTTATCGGCCAGCTCGTCACTGTCCGTGGTAATCATACCGCCTTCGCCAGTGGTGATATTCTTGATCGGGTGAAAGCTGAAGCAGGCGGTTAGGTCGCCGCCGCCAATTCGCCTGCCACAAAACTCCGTTCCTACGGCGTGAGCTGCGTCTTGTATGATCGTCAGGCCGTGGGATGCTGCCAAGCCGGCCAGTCCATCCAGATCGCAGGATTGTCCGGCGAAGTGAACCGGCAGTATCGCCCGCGTCCGTTCCGTCATCACCGCCGACACTGTTTCCGGCGTCACTTGTAAGGTTTGCCTGTCAACATCGGCAAAGACAGGCTTCGCGCCCAATACCTCAATCATATTGGCCGTAGCAGACCACGTCATGGAGCTGGTGATGACTTCATCACCCGCGCCAATACCGTGCGCGAGCAAGGCTACGTGAAGCGCCGCGGTGCAAGAGTTCACAGCTACGGCGTGGCGTGCGCCTACGTAACGAGAAAATTCCTCTTCGAAACGCTTTACCCGCGGCCCCGAGGTGATCCAGCCGGACTGAATGACATCGAGTATTTCGCCGATCTCTTCTTCGCCAAGGCTCGGTCGGGACAATGGCAGATTATTATCACTCATGAGTTCAAGTTCTCCCGACGGCGAGGATACGCATGATTCGGCCATCACCAATGACTTGCTCAGAAAGCACGCGGTGCGGTATTCCAGCATTTTGAATTTCGCCGTAATAGCCACCGGTTTTTTTATTATCGCGAGTGATCAGCCAGATCGTGCCCGATCCATCCGCCGTGGTCTTTAACTCCTCCAAGCCTACAATGGCGACCTGTCTGCCAGTATAAAAGCCCACCACTCCGAGTGTCGTTTCATCTGGCCGGTATGCGGAAAGCGGCATAGCCGGACTTACGTGTTGCTCGAGTTGTCGAACAAATGGCAGAAAGCTTTTGAATTGGTCAACAAAAGGCCTCAATGTAATCGACAGGCTGCCGATGGTTAAGCAGACGAGCAGAGCAGTGCTCAGCAGTCTCTCCGACCGTTCTGCCGGAACTGGAAATCTCAGTAGATATAGAAAGGCAAATAATACTACAACGGAAGCAAACCAGAAGGGCCACCTAGTCGGTGCCAAAAAGATTGCGGCCGGCGATACGATGACGCAGGCG
>Ga0209799_1000235_pt1 | contig 10003 bp, 10 predicted proteins | sample PanSoiPlo36MoBio_FD_188324 | JGI IMG/M metagenome (GOLD analysis project Ga0209799, IMG submission 188324) | Tropical forest soil microbial communities from Panama analyzed to predict greenhouse gas emissions - Panama Soil Plot 36 MoBio (SPAdes)... | ecosystem: Environmental > Terrestrial > Soil...
AGAGCTTTCTCGCCGAGCGACTTAGAATGGGTGCGAACTATTTCCATCGCGAGGTGAAAGACCTTATCGAAGCAAGACCCATTCCCGGAGATCCAATGGGTTGTTTACGCGCCGTGAATGTGGGACGCGCTCGGTTCGACGGTGTGGAGTTAACTTTGGGAATAAAAATTTTCGAGGGGCTCACCTTGAATGCCAATTACACCTATCTCGACTGGGATACCGCGGATGAGACCTTACCGCGCCGGCCGCACAATAGTGGGAACATCATCCTGAACTATCTCCGGGATGCTTTGAACGTCAATCTGATCGTCAACATCGTCGGGCGCTTTGACGACTTCAGAGCCGCCTCGCCCTTCGGCAATACGATCACCGCGGGATATGGGATTGTCGACCTCGCAGCATCCTACAAGCTTCCGTGGCGTATGCCCCTTGTCAAAGAACTAAGCCTGATCGGCAAAATTCAGAACGTGTTTAACAAGAGATACGATCAGGCGGACGGGTTCCGCGCCCCGCCGCTAAACTTTTTGCTTGGCTTTCGTGCCAACTTTGGGAATCAATAGGAGAAGGATGTTCAAAGTTCAATGTTCCATGTTCAACGTTTCGATCTGACATGCCTGATAACAAAATCATCGAGGTTACAGTCGTTGTCGATTTTACATCGAAAACGCAGCTTCCTATTGAAAAAATAGTGATCATGCATGAAAAAAGCACTGTGTTCGACGCTCTAAGCGCAGCCGTTCCCGTGGTCACTTCACGCAAGTTCGGTATGGACCACTTTGTCGAAGAGATAGCCGGAGTCAGAAATGATTTTGCCAGCGACCGGGGTTGGCACTTCGAAGTAAACGGCTACCGCTCAAACGTACCCGCTGAACGATATCTGGTGAAAGACGGCGATTTGATCAAATGGCTGTATCTTTCGGCACCTTGAGTAATGGACCGGTGGTTGACGACATGCCAACATGACAGGGCAACGCAGCACTGCCGCAGGCAACAGCGAGGCGAAGTGAAAAAAAATGCTCTAATGATCCTGGGGACAGCTTCTCACGTGGGAAAATCGATTCTCACCGCGGGGATGGGGAGGATTTTCGCCGACGAAGGCTATCGTGTGGCCCCGTTTAAGGCACAAAACATGTCGCTGAACTCCGCCGCCACCCCGGACGGCGGAGAGATCGGTAGAGCCCAGGCGCTGCAAGCCGAGGCCTGCCGCGTTATTCCTCGCGTAGAGATGAATCCTGTTCTGCTCAAGCCTTCGACCGACACCGGCGCCCAGGTCATTTTATTGGGAAAGGTTTGGGGACAAATCACGGCTTGGGACTATCACACTCAACGAGTGGAACAACTGTTCCCTGCGGTAGTCGACGCCTACAAGCGCCTGGCCAGGGAGCACGATGTCATTTTGCTCGAAGGCGCAGGTTCGCCGGCAGAAATCAATCTGCGCGAGCATGATATCGTCAACATGCGCATGGCCCATGCCGCGGATGCGGCTTGTTTGCTCGTGGGCGACATCGATCGCGGTGGAGTTTTCGCTTCCCTGTTGGGCACTCTGGAGTTACTTGGACCCGAAGATCGTGCTCGGATTCGCGGTTTCTTGATCAACAAGTTTCGCGGCGATCAATCGCTATTGCGGCCGGGCTTATCGGCGATGGAGAGCCGCCTCGGCTTGCCCTGCGTTGGCGTCGTGCCCCATCTTCCCGATCTCGGTCTCGATGAAGAAGACGGGGTTGCCTTGACAGACCGTGCCTTGGCGACACGGCGTTGGAGCAATTGCGAAACGGAACCGCAGCAACCTCTCCGAATCGGCGTCATCGCTCTGCCACACATGGCAAATTTCACCGACTTCGATGCTCTGGCGATGGAGCCCTTTGTCTCCCTTGCGTTTCTCGAACACCCCGAAGAAACCGCCGGCGCTGATGTACTCGTCTTGCCCGGCAGTAAGCAAACGCTTCAAGATCTCGAATGGCTCGACCGCCAAGGTCTTGCCCAAAAGCTTCGGCGGCTCTGTGAAAACGGCACTCCTCTAATTGGTATCTGCGGCGGCTTTCAAATGCTTGGCAGTTCCATCGAGGATCCCCACGGAGTCGAGAATCAAGGAAAGTCCTGCCAACGAAACGGACTCGGTCTGTTGCCCGTACAAACCGTACTGGGCTTGGAGAAGACCGTGCGCCGTGTTCATGGCTTTCTGAGAACAAATTTTTTCGACACAGATCTACCTTCGGAAAATCGCTTTGAAGGCTACGAAATCCACGTCGGTGAAACTTTTTATGAACCGGGAGCTCGTCCTCTTGCGGACATCGTCCGCCAAGGAATGACCGGCTCCGTTCCAGACGGTGCCGTGAGCGCATCCGGCCGAGTGCTAGGTACCTACGTACACGGCCTCTTCGACAACGATCGCTTTCGGCATGCATTCCTTGCGGCCGCGCGCAGGGCCGTAGACCTTGCTCCCGCCGAAAGCTGGGTTAATGTCAACGCCGAACGTGAAGCGCGCATCGACCGCCTGGCAGATCATCTCAGAGAATCGCTGAACATAGATCTCATCACGAGTTGGATCGTCACGCTCCATCGACCCGGAAGAGCTTACCGTTCGGAGACTTTGATTCAAGGTGAATAATCGGGCCATCAGCACGCGATCTCTGTCCGCGTTCGTCGTTGCCGGTACTCACAGCGGTGTCGGAAAGACCACTGTCTCTCTCGCAATCATGTCAGCATTGCGGCAGCGCGGCTTAAAAGTCCAGCCATTCAAGATCGGGCCCGATTTCATCGACCCCGCGTTGCACGCTAAAGTTTGCGGCGTGCCCTCTTACAATCTCGACGGCTGGATGCTGTCGCAAAATTACAACCGCCAGTCCTTTAGAAACAACTTGCGCGGAAGGAACGTCGCCGTCATCGAGGGAATGATGGGACTCTACGATGGCCGGAGCGGCGCCACCGATGAGGGCAGCACGGCGGAGATGGCGAAACTGCTAGGGCTGCCGGTGATCCTGATCATCGACGCTTCGGCCATGGCCCGGAGCGTGGCAGCGATGGCACTCGGCTACCGGCTCTTTGACCGCAAGAGCAACGTGATGGGTGTGATCTTTAACCGGATCGCGGGAACCGGGCATCTGAATTATCTCAAAGAGGCAATGACGTCGTTACCGACGCTCGAATGCTTCGGAGGAATACCGATTCGAAGTGACATTAATATTCCCGAGCGGCACCTTGGCTTGACCGTCGCCGAGGAAGGGTCTCTCCATAAGCGTATGATAAATAAGCTGGCGCGCCTCATCGAAGAACACATCGATTTGAATCGCTTGCTCGAAAAAACCCAAACGAAGATCCGTGGGCCCGCCAATGAAACTAAGAGGACCTCCGCTGCGACCGACAACACTTTGATCGCCGTCGGTTCGGATAGAGCCTTTTGCTTTTACTATCCCGACAACCTGCAGCTGATCGAAAAAGCCGGAGCGAAGCTAAAACGCTTTAGTCCTATGACCGACCCGAATCTGCCTGCCGGCACCAAGGGCATTTATCTGGGCGGCGGATACCCGGAGCTTTTTGCAAAGCAGCTTTCGCAGAACCGAACCATGCGCGCGGCCATAAGGCACTTCGTTGAAGCGGGAGGTCCGGTTTATGCCGAGTGCGGCGGCTTGATGTACTTGACCGAGACACTCACCGACTGCGCAAGGCGACGCTATCCGATGGTCGGCGTCTATCCGTTTAAGACTAGGATGCTACCACGGTTGAAGGCGTTGGGCTATCGTGAGGTCGTTATCGCAAAGCAAACATTTATTAAGGCGCAAGAGAAAATCAAAGGGCACGAATTTCACTATTCGGAGCTTTGCGGCTCGGTTCGCAGCAAAAAAATTCAAACCGCCTACTCCATGGAGGGGCCCGGCAAAACCAAAATTTCCGAGGGTTATCACTATAAGAACTGTCTTGGCAGCTACGTCCATTTGCATTTCGGCTCGAACCCCGAGTTTGCCCGTGGTTTCGTCGCCGCCTGTAGAGATTCTGGATAGCCGTCGCAACCGAAGGCCTCAATCATGAATTCACCTTTTGTTGTACGCCAGCAGCAGAATGCCCTGATTCTAAGTTTTTCTTCCCCAGCGCGCACTTTGAGCTGGGCGGTTCTAAACGGCGGCTTCTGTCATGCCGATCACGTCATCAACCATCACATAGACGGAAAGAATGGCTTGTTCTGCGCCCGACCCGCTCCATGGTTGGAGCACGCAGCTACAGAATTAGGACTTCGGGGAAAAGTGGTCGCCATGGCCACCGCCGTCGGTATGAAGCACCTGGTGCGGGTTTCAATGAAAAGCGGAAGTATGCAGGTCACCTGCTTTGCTACGGTGGGCTGCGGCAACGCTCTTTCTGTTGGTGATCCGCCTTCCATGACCTTTGAGGAGCCGGCACCGGCGCTTCATACCATCAATATGATATTGACGGTTCAACCGGGACTTTCGGATGCAGCCATGGTTGAAGCGGTACAGATCGTTACCGAGGGACGCGTGCGCGCGCTTTACGAGAAAGGGATCAAGAGTTGTCAATCGGGTTTGCCTGCCACCGGGACGGGAACCGACTGCGTCGCTATTGTCTCCTTGGGTCATCGCTTTGAACGTTATTGCGGCAAGCACACCGAGCTCGGCGAACTCATCGGCGCCGTGGCCCACATGTCTGTTGCCAAGGGCCTAGCGCTCTCGATCGGCAAGTGAAAATGTTCTTCATCGATTGGCAACAAGTGTACTTTAGTTCTTCGGCCTCGCTGCTGTTGAGCGCTTTTCTTTTGGATCTCGTCGCTGGCGATCCACCTTGGTTTCCTCACCCGGTAGTATTGATGGGCAAACTCATCTCCATGGGCGACCGGTTTCTATGGATCGGCAACGCGCGCCGGGACTTTGTCTCCGGAATGGTTCTATCTTTGGCGCTGATCGCCGTGACGATTGGAGCAACCTGGGCGTTGCTCTGTTCCCTCACGTTCCTGTCACCGTTAATCGCATTTGTTCTAACCGCTGGAGTAGCCTCGACTACCCTGGCCACCCGCGGACTGCTTGACGCCATCACTCGCATTGAAACTCCTCTACGATCGGGTAATCTCGTTGAGGCACGCGAGAAACTTGGCCATATCGTTGGGCGGGAGACTTCCGCTTTGAACGAAGACAAAGTTCTCCGTGCCAGCTTGGAGTCTTTGGCCGAGAATACCAGCGACGGCATTGTCGCCCCGCTGTTTTATCTTTTCCTGGGCGGTATTCCACTGGCAATGACCTACAAAGCCGTCAATACATTGGACTCAATGATCGGCTATCGCACGGAGCGTTACTTCTATTTTGGCAAGTTCGCCGCACGGCTGGATGACGTGGCTAACTTCATACCCGCGCGGCTCACGGCATTGCTTATGGTCGTTGCGGCTTTTCTAGTGCGGCTCAACGCCGGCCTCGCCCTGCGAGTTCTGTGGCGCGATCATGCCAACCATCTGAGCCCCAATGCCGGCTATCCCGAGGCTACCATGGCTGGTGCTTTGGGAATCAGACTTGGCGGCCCTAGTGTTTATTTCGGCAAAGAAATTTGGAAGCCCACTATGGGCGACGACTTCACGCCGGTTAATATCGAGATGCTGAAGGAGGCGCGATTTATATGTCTGGTCACGGCCATTCTCTCGCTCGTGATATTTGTGTTGACCTCGACGCTCCGATCGTAGGACACGCTCTGGACCGAGAGCATGGTGGAGATGTCTATGCTTGGGCTCAGAGAGCGTGCATTAATCCTGCGGAGATCATCGATTTCAGCGCCAGCATCAATCCCCTGGGACCGCCGGCTTTGGCCCGCAAGGCTTTTCAAGAAAGCTACAAGGAGGTGATGCGTTATCCTGAGCCTTACGGAGAGGATCTCAAAGAGGCCCTGGCAAAGCACCATGGAATGAAACCTGCGGAGATTCTAGTCGGCAACGGCTCGACTCAGCTTATCTACCTCCTCTGCTCCGCTCTGCGCCCCCGCAAAGCGCTGGTTGTGGCACCCGCGTTTTCTGAATATGCCAACGCGTTGAAGTTAGCCGGCGCCAAAGTCCGCTTCCTGTCGCTTGCTGCCGATGAAGATTTTGAATTCTCCACCGAGAAATTCATGGCCGCATGGAGGAAAGACCAGAGCATAGCCTTTCTCACGACTCCGAACAGCATCACCGGACAGCTCATCCCAAGAGCAGAGATCGAAAAAATCGCCCACAGCGCTCTTTTAGAAAGGCGGTTCTTGGTGATCGACGAGGCCTTCATTGATTTTGTCGAAGCGGAGTCCGTCAAACAACTGGTTCGGCATAATCCCGATGTGATCATCCTCCGCTCCCTCACCAAATATTATGCCTTACCGGGACTTCGTCTCGGCTATCTGTTGGCTCACTCTCGAAGAGTGGCGCAAATCGGCGCTTATCTGGAACCCTGGTCTGTCAACGACCCGGCTCAAAAGGTTGCGCTGGCTTGCTTGGGTGATCGAAGCTTCGGGCTAAAGACAGAGCGCTGGCTCCGGCGGGAGAGAAATTACCTGACGCAGGCTTTGATCAGCTTAAAATCCTTCCAGCCTTATCCCTCGATTACGAACTTTCTGTTGGTTCGAATCGCAAACAACGCCAGCGCCGTAGAGCTTCGGTCTTTCCTCTTGAATCAGAAGATACTCATCCGTGCTTTCAATTCCTTTGGAGGAGTTGGGGTCGATCATTTCCGCATCGCCGTGAGACGGCGAAAGGACAATCGGCGCCTGCTCGAAGCGCTGCGAGAATGGACGGCTCGATTGCGATCATGACCAGCGACATCATCCTCATCACCGGCGGCACCCGTTCGGGAAAGAGCCAGTATGCTGAGCAGCGGCTCCGAGAAATGGGAGGTCGATCGATCTACGTGGCGACGGCAGAAGCCAATGACGAAGAAATGGCCCAACGAATAGCTGAACACCGAAAGCGGCGCGGTAACCAGTGGCGCACCATCGAGGAGCCTCTGGAACTAACCCAAGCGCTCCTGGCTGAGCGCGGTAGAACCGACTGCGCGTTGGTGGATTGTTTGACTCTTTGGATCAGCAATCTTTTGCTTCGGCACGACCATAAGTATGCTTCTGAAAAAGTTGATGAGCTGATCGAGAAGCTGCCGGAGTTGGATTTTCATCTGGTTTTCGTCACCAACGAAGTCGGCTGGGGCATCGTTCCCGATAATTCGCTGGCGCGCAAGTTTCGCGACCTCGCCGGCTGGACGAACCAGCGTATAGCCCAAGCAGCAAACGAAGTTATTCTGATGGTTGCGGGCGTGCCGATGACCGCAAAGTCGAGAAGCTGATGCTCTTGGAAAGGACTCTAAAAAGAATCCGGCCTTTGGATCGCTCCTTCGAGGGCGAAGCGCAGAACCGGCTCGATGCTCTGACAAAGCCACAAGGGAGCTTGGGCAAATTGGAAGAGCTAGCCCGCCGTGTCGCCGTGATTCAGGGAAAAGTTCCGCCTCAGCTTGGGCGAAAGCAGTTGTTCGTCTTCGTCGCAGACCACGGGATTACCGAGGAAGGCGTCAGCGCCTATCCCAAAGAGGTCACCGCGCAGATGACCTATAACTTTCTGCGCGGTGGCGCCGCCATCAACGTTTTAGCTCGTCATTACGGCATCGAAGTTGAAGTGATCGACGTGGGTGTGGATTGCGAATTTTCTAATCCATCGGGCCTGCGTAACTGCAAGGTTCGGCGCGGGACGGACAATTTCTCTCGCGGCGCTGCCATGAGTCGCGCGGAAGCTGTACAGTGTATCGAAACCGGGATTGGTATCGTCGAAGGAGTGGCCACGGAGAATCTATTTCTTCTTGGCGCTGGCGAGATGGGGATCGGCAACACCAGCAGCGCCGCAGCCATCCTTTGTGCTTTGACGGGTGCCGCGCCCCGCGATGTGGTTGGGAGGGGAACCGGAATCGACGATTCGACCTTGAGAAAAAAAGTTGCGGCCATCGAACGCGGTCTTGAGGTGAATCGGCCCGACCCGAAAGATCCTCTCGATGTTCTTACGAAAGTGGGAGGACTGGAAATCGGCGCTATGACGGGTGTGATTCTCGGCGCTGCGGCGTTTCGCATTCCGATGGTTCTCGACGGTTTTATATCAGGCGCCGCAGCGCTGCTCGCTGAGCGTCTTTGTCATCATATCCACGACTTTCTTTTTGCCTCCCATCTATCCGTGGAAACCGGCCATGGCGTGTTGCTCAAAGCTCTGAAGCTGCCGCCCGCTATGGATCTAAAGATGCGTCTCGGCGAAGGGACCGGCGCTTGCATACTAATGGGTTTGATAGAAGCCGCGGCAAAAATCCTCGGTGAAATGGCCACCTTCGATTCCGCCGGTGTAGAGAAAAAACTGCTGTGAATGCTTTCTTTGCCGCCCTGCAGTTCTTGACTCTCTTTCCCCGCCCCGGCTGGATACAGCATTCCACCGACGAAGCCGGACGATCCGCGATTTTTTTCCCTGTAGTTGGTCTTCTACTGGGCTTGATCTTGGTGCTCGTCAATTTTCTGCTGCTGCCCTTTGCCAGCGCCGGGCTCTTGAGCGTGATTCTGGTAATTCTGTTGGCCTTCATGACCCGCGGGCTTCATCTCGACGGCGTCGGAGACACCTTCGACGGTCTAGGCGCCGGTGGCGACCGCGATCACATTCTCAGCATCATGGACGACAGCCACACCGGTGTCTTCGGTCTCGTCGCAATCGTTTCGGTGCTGCTTCTTAAAATTCACTCCCTTGAAAGCATGGACGTTGATCGCTGGAGGGCTCTGCTGGTGTCCCCGATCCTCGGGCGTTGGGCAATGGTGCTATTGGCCTACCGCTCCAAGGCAGCCAAAGTCGGTTTGGGTTCGAATTTAATAGATCACTTGCAAACGAAGCAATTCCTCGTAGCCACGATTCTAGCTTTGCTTTTGGTAGCCTCGATCTTCCGTTGGAACGGCATTGTCATGATGGCGTGGGTCGCAATCTTTACGACGGCGAGCAAAAGCTACTTTCATCGTCGCCTGGGTGGCGTTACCGGCGATACCTTCGGCGCGGTTGGAGAATTGAGCGAGACCTCAGTCATGGTTTTGTTGGCTCTGTGAACCCGATGAAGCAACGTAAACAGATCCTCACTTATCTGTTTGTTGTGAGCCTGATCGTCTTGTACTGCGGTCATATCTTCGCAGCAGAAGCGCCGAGCCCGCAACGAGTCGTTTCCCTTGCGCCGAGCGTGACCGAAACTGTATTTGCACTCGGTTTTGGCTCTCGCTTGGTGGGTGTCACGACCTACTGCGACTATCCTGCCGAAGCCCTTCGGCTTCCCAAAATCGGCGGATTTATCAATCCCAGTGTGGAAGCGATCGTCGAAAAAAGACCGGACCTCGTGATCGGAGTGAAAGACTCCAGCCATCCGGTCAAGACAAAAGAAATCGAGATTCTCGGCATCAGAGTCGTTTTGATATCTGTGACGAGTCTGGACGAGATCTTGAATTCCTTTAGATCGATTGCTCGCTTATTGGGAAATCCGCAAGCGGGAGAAAGACTGGCGCAGAAAGTAACCCGTCAACTCGAAGCAGTAAAACAACGAGCGGCGCCGGCGCCGCGTCGCTCGACGCTTTTGGCCGTGGGGGTTCGCCCTCTGGTCGCGGTGGGTGGTAGGAATTTCATCGACGAGCTCATTAACCTTGCTGGCGGCGAGAACATCGCCGGCAATGCAGCTCAGCCTTGGCTCAATCTTCCGGACGAATACGTCGTGGCCAAAGCGCCGCAAGTCATCATCCAAGCCGGCATGGGATCCGAGCGCGCCGCGGCCATGAGATATTGGCGCGATCTAAAGTCGATTCCCGCTGTGAAAGATGGACGCGTCTATAGTTATCCATCGGACAAGATCCTTCGCCCTGGCCCGCGAGTCGGCGAGGGACTGGAAGAGATCGCCCGTCTCATTCAGCCGGAATGCTTCATGACCGCTCCAAACAACGGACGCAAAGGGGAGAGTCGATGTGAGAGTCCTAGACCGTAGAAAGATGATCCTGGTCAACGGCT
>Ga0209799_1000236_pt1 | contig 9974 bp, 8 predicted proteins | sample PanSoiPlo36MoBio_FD_188324 | JGI IMG/M metagenome (GOLD analysis project Ga0209799, IMG submission 188324) | Tropical forest soil microbial communities from Panama analyzed to predict greenhouse gas emissions - Panama Soil Plot 36 MoBio (SPAdes)... | ecosystem: Environmental > Terrestrial > Soil >...
TGTTTGAGAATCTTTTCGCTGCTGTTCTCTCCTACAACGTCCAGCGCAAGAAGATCGCTGAGGATCGGTAGCGTTTGATCAAACGAGCGGCACTCGTAGTGACCACGAATCAAACCGGTCGGATTCAACATGATTTGCCTCCCTCTTCAGTCGTCGAGTTTCCGCTTGAAAATAACACGGAAGTCGAAAGGCTAGACCTTCCTCAAGGCACGTTGCCGCCCCACAGTTCTTTCAGAAAACCGGTCTTGTCCAGATTTTCCACGAAGCTACCGTCTATCAAATCAGGCGCCTTTTTCGTTACCTTGAAGCCATTCTCCCGGGCGACCTCCACCGACTCCGCCACGGCGTTAGCGGGTACGATGAGCCGCCGATTGATATGCCGCTTTGCATAAGCCTCGTACGACGATTGCAAGACCGCTTCATCGTTAACCTTGAGAGCTTTGGCCACCGCGGCCTTCGCCTTTTCGGGGTTGTCCTCAACCAGACGAACAGACTCGGCAATCGCGGCAACAAAACGTTGGACGGTCAAACGTCGCTCTCGAATGGTCTTGGCGTTGGTGTGCAAAGAGCTGTAGATGGCGGGAAGGCCCAGATCATTGAGATGATAAACGATATTGAAACCGTCTTTCTTGCCACGGGCGTCCATGGGCGGCGTAAATGGAGCGGCGTGGATAACCCCTTGAAGCAATGCGTTATACCGCTCCGGTTGGCTCCCCCCTAGGGGCCGGATTTGCATGTCTTCCAGGCCAAATTTTTTTACGAACGCTTTCAGTAGTTGATAAGGCAGACCGGCGACGGTACCGACACCGATCGTCTTCCCTCTCAGATCTTGAACCGTTTTGATTTCCTTGCGCGCGATGATCAAGTAAGGCAATCCAACCAGCGGAGAAGCAATAAGCGTCGCGTCCCTCCCCGTGGCCATTCCCGGGATCGTCGAATCGGCAGCGCAATAGAGAAACTGAACTTCATCCGTGCCCAGCGCCGCCAGATTGACATTGGTCCCGCCGCGAATGACCACATGCTTTACGTGGATGCCGTACTTTTCGAAGATTTTTTGATCGAGAGCGGTGTAAAGGTGAATGAAGCCGCCGGTCACCGCACAGGTCGACACATAAACGCTGACCGGCGCTTCCCCGGGTTTAGCGAGATAGGGATTGGAATGGGTCAGGGCGGGTGCAAGAAGAATGGTCACACAGAAGACACGCACAAACCAGCGTTGTATAGAGCTATGTATTTCGTCTCGCGCTATCCTTCCGCCGAACCAATTCATGACTTTAATTTGAATTGATCAAATAATATCTCCCCAGGGCATGTCAATAACCGAGTGGGCCCTGCTTGCAAACGAGAATCGATGGCACTAAGAATGATGCGGCCGGCGCAATCTTTTTTATACATCGCGAGGCTGCGCTTTGAGTCCGAGAAAGTCGAGGAAACAACATGCTCATTCTGTCTAATGAAGATATCGAAAAGCTTCTTCCGGTGGGCGCCTGCCTGGAAGTATTGGAAGAAGCCTATCGTGATTTAGGCAACGGCATGGCGGCGACAGTGCCGCGCTACGACGTTTTCAGCCCGACGAATCCCAATGAGTTTTACGAATACAAAACCATGAGCGGCGTCTTGCCAAACCGCAAGATCGCGGCCCTGCGCCTGAACTCCAGTGTGGTGAAGTGGTATGAAAAAGCTGGCGGTGTGCGCAAGGACAAATTGCCCGTTGCCGGCGGTGATCGCTACGTCGGCCTGGTGATGCTTTTCAGCACAGAAACGGGGGAGCCGCTGGCGATCTTTCCGGACGGCTATGTGCAGAAACTGCGGGTTGCCGGTGCCAGCGCCATAGCCGCGCGTTATCTCGCGCGTAAGGATGCCAGAGTCATGGCGCTTCTGGGCTCAGGCTGGCAGGCTAGCGCCCATCTGGTGAGCTTGAGCATAGTGCGGACCCTCGAGAAGATTAAAGTTTTTAGTCCAACGCCGGAATCGCGCCGGCGTTTTATTGAAGAGTGGGGGGCGCGGGTACCAGCGGAAGTGGTGGAAGCAACCAGCGTCGAAGAAGCGATGTCCGGCGCGGATATCATCACGGCCACTACCAACTCGATTTCGGCCTTGTTCCCCGGAGAATTGCTCCTGCCCGGGGTTCATGTTTCCTGTGTTAAACCTTGCGAACTGGATGCGACGACGTACAAACGCGCGGATCCACTCGTTATCCATTGGCACGAAGCCAAGCCTTTCCAGATCGCAATTGGCGTCGATCGCCAATCGATTCCCGACGTGGCGGAAGGCTGGCAACATCCGATCACGCGAGAAGATTCACCTATTTGGGATTTTCCAACCTTATCTCAGCTCATCAACGGTCAACATCCGGGCAGGACGAAGAGCGAATCAATAAGTTGTTTCTGCAACAATGTCGGTCTTGGGTTGCAGTTCGCTGCGGTCGGGAGCGAAGTTTTGGCGCGGGCGCGAGAAGCAAGAATTGGGCGGGAAATACCCACGGAATGGTTCCTCGAGTCGGTGCATCCCTAAGAGGCCGATGAAAAAGGCTCATCTGCGTCGTTGCACTCGCCCGACTCGCTCCAACGTACCACAAAGAGTACGTCTCCGCTCGTCGGCCTTCGCGCGCCTAGCATCTGAGACCTTTTTGATCGGCCTCTGATCTCAAGCGCAAAGAATTCTTCTTTTGCTTCAGGAATGTGTGTGCCAGCCCCGCTATCTAGGCTAGATTATTCTCCGTACGGGGAGAAGTATCACAGACCGTGAACCGAGGAACAAGTGCCGGAGCGAGCGGGCACATGAGCACAAAGGCCCGCTGATGATCATGCTATTCTTCTTTGTGTTCAATTGTTGGATCGTCAGACTTGAGCCGGATTCTCGCTCCAGTATCAGTGCGAGTCAAGCTGATCATACCGTGAGAAGCCTGCCAATTTTTCTTGCATCGCTGAGCTTCTCAAGGTTTAGCAGAGTCTCTTCGAGCTTCTCAACTCTAGGGCGCGAGAGGACGCGAGATGCCAGCAGACGAAATTTTTGCAACACTTCTTCGCGCGTCATTGGGTGCTTGTCGCTGCCTTTCGCGTGCAAAACCTTCTCTGCATAGCTCCGGCCATCTTGCAGTTGGACCTCCAGGTTAACGCCGTGCCGCCCTTCGTCTCCTAGGGCTTCGAACTCGGGGTCCTCGAGAACTTCTATGGTTTTGGTGGTTTGAAGAACCGCATCGCTTTGAATGGATTTCTCCGTGACCTGATCGACGAAGAAGTCACGGTCGTGCAGCAGAGCGGCAACGCAGAAAGGAAGATTCATCTGCGCCGTCGTCACGCTCTTCGGCTCATAGGGCCAGCCGACGTGCAGCTTCGTGGCGCGGGTCGTTCGAATGCGGATCTTATCCACATTATCGGCGCTGACTTCGGAGTGATCGCGGAGAATCTTCTTAAGGGCGTCGATTGAGGTGTGATTGCTGCCGCAGCAAGGATAAGGTTTGCAGCCAACGTTGAGAGTTTCAAACCGCTCCCCGAGATCCTGGGTCAAGTGCGATAGGTTTGGGTTGTCGCAGAAAGTCGAACAGAAGCCTCCATAAGAAGCTTCTAAGACATCTTCAATACCGGTAAAACCTTTATTTGCCAGCAAGGCCCCGTAGACTCCCGCCTGAGCGGAGCGGCCCGGGTGCATGCGCTTTACCATAGATGAGTGCTGGGCCGCCATCAGACCGGCGGCTTGAGTGCCGGCAATCCCCAACGTATGGAGAGTCTTGACCGGATCTAGCTGGAGAATCTTGGCGGCAGCGGCTCCGGCGGCGAACGTGCCGGAAGTGGCGCTCGGGTGAAACCCTCTGCGGAGCTGAGACGCTCCACCCGTCATTCCCACACGGCAGCCTACTTCATAGCCCGCGACCATGGCAGTGAGAAACCGTTTGCCATCGACTTTGCCCGCGCGTCGAACGAGTGCGTCCGCGGCTGGTATAGCTTCCGCGCCGGGGTGGATGACGCCAACGCGGTGAAGATCATCCATTTCGAAACTGTGAATCAGTGTGCCGTTGGCGAGCGGCGCGTTGGTGCTCGGGACCTCAGCGCCGTCGCCCCAGATGAGCGCTCCCTTTCCCTTTCCCATCTCCTTGGTAAACGAAGTAATGATCTTTCCCCAGGGCAAAGTCGAGCCAAAGAGAGCGCAGCCAAGAGAATCGATGATGCAGAGCTTGACGTGCGAGATCACTTCCTGGGGGAGGTTTCGGTAAGCGAGTCCTGATATGTACTCGGCCAGTATCTGAGTCGGAGAGTTCCCTGCAGCAACTTCTTCTCGATGTTGTTTCGCCATAAAAACTCCTTGACGCGGGTGCAGTTCTGTGATTTTTCATCGGCTCGTAGAAGGCGAATTGGGTTTTCTACCGACAGTATTGTTCGACTGGATATTTTTCCTACTATACCGCCGCGGTTGTCAAGGCATATATCGAGGGAGGGGCCATGAGAAGCAAAACCTTGTTCTTTTCACTACTCTTTCTTTCCGTTATTACCTTGGTAATTCCGTCTCTCATCTCTGCTCAATCCGGTTCAGTCCTCAAACAGTACGAGGGACTCAAAGGCAGAGAACGGGAGCAGAGGCTGAGTGAAGGCGCCAAAAAAGAGAACAGGGTGGTGGTTTACAGCTTCACCGCCGTCGACCAGCTAACGCCTTTGCTCGAAGAGTTTCAGAAGAGATATCCCTTCATCAAGCCGGAGCACTACCGCGCCAATGCGACGGGAGTATTCAACAAGTTCGCAACTGAAGCCCGTGCTGGTCAGACGCTCGCCGACGTTATCGACATTTCCGCCGGTGAGACGCATACGCTGTTGCAGATGGGGCTCATAGATTCTTATCTCTCGCCCAGCCGAGAAGGAATTCCCAAAGACTTCATGGACGAGAAAGGATACTGGACGGCTCATTATCATTTCGTGATCGCCCTCGGTGTCAATACACAGCACATCAAAGCGGCCGAAGCGCCCAAGAGCTACGACGAACTACTCAACCCGAAATGGAAGGGAAGGCTTTCTCTTGACCCGGCGGATCAGGATCTGTTCGGGGCTCTCTTGCTTCATTGGGGAAAAGAAACGGCCCTAAACTATTTTAGAAATCTCGCCAAGCTCGAACCCAGAATGGTTTCGGGACATACCCAACAAGCCAATCTCGTCGGCGCTGGAGAGGTCCACATGGCGCCGTGGCTCTACGGCTACCGCCCCTTGCAATTGAAGGACGAGGGCGCGCCAGTGGAGACTTTGCTCTTCGACCCTGTGCTGTCGAACCCTGCCTATCTTCTCCTAACCAAAAATTCACCTCACCCTCATGCGGCGGCTCTGCTCATCGATTGGGCGCTGTCGGCGGATGGTGGTATGAAATTTTTTGCCGAGAAATTCGGCCGTACGCCGACGCGCATTGGATTGAAGGAGCGCTTCCCTCAGCTCAGGGTGGATAAGTATCTCGTCGTGAAACCCGAGATCGTTGGACCCAACTTCAAAGAGTTTACCAGACTCTACAATGAGATCTTTGGCATCGGCAAGTAATCACGGTTTCCAGCCGGCCTTGTTTAGTTCCTGTTCCGCTTGCCGAACGAAGCTGAAGTCATAGGCTTTTTGGATCGGCACGACTTCGTTGACTTCGGCAACGAGTTTGACGATGGCCAGATCGTTGCGCTGGGTCTCTTCATCGACGTATCCGCCCGTGGTGAAGGTCTTAACCAGATCGTCATACATTCGAGTCGCCAATGGTTTTTCCAACTCGGTGAACTTGGTCGCCGCCGCAATCGTGCCCTCACGATCCTGACGCACGAGGCGGAGACCTTTGAGCGAGGCTCGGGCAAAACCGGCCATGAGCTTCGGTTGCTCCTTGATGAAGCGATCCGACGTGGCAAAGGTGCCCCAGGAATTCTTCACTTCCTTGCCTATAAACATGAGCTCTTTCATCCCTTGATCGACAGCGGCATAACGTTCTTCCGGACTCAAGATGGCGCCATCCACAGTACCTGACAACAGGGCGGGCAATCGGTTGACCGGTCCGGGATCAACAAAAACCACGTCTTTGTTTCCGTCCATGCCGTATTTAGTCAAGATATTTCTGAACATAAATGCCGCGATGGAAGCCACACCCGTGGTTGCGATCTTGCCGCCTTTAAGATCCTTGAGGCTATTGATGTTCGGTCTCACGACGACCCACTGGAGCACCTGGTCATTGACCGCCAATACGGTCTTGAGCGGTGCACCCCCTTTAGAGATGGCGACCAGCGCACTACTCCCCGAACCGGAAAACTGGACGTTGCCGGCAGTGAGCGCCTGCAGTCCGGGAGCGTTCTGCATGTACACGATCTTAAGATCAATCCCTTCCTCCTTCATGTAACCTCGATCCTGCGCGATGGGCAGGAAGACATATTGGAGGGCCTTGGACGTTAACACCACGTTAATGGTCTCCAAGGCCATAGCTGGCGCTGGTATAACAAACCAGCACATCAGCAAAGACACAAAACGAGGAGCCCTAGTTTTACCCATGATTGTCCTCCTTCACCGAAGTCTTACTTTGGGTACCAATTATTCCGGTGATAACTTGCTGGCCAAAGATTTATCGGGAGCAAGACCAGAACATACTCCGCGGATCCTCACATGCCAAGTACGATCATCGAAGAACTGTAGATCCACGGCATTTTCCCGGCGAGAATTTCGCCGATGTGGTATCCTTACCGAATTATGAAGCTCAAACATACCGTATATCTATCTTTGCTGTTGCTCCTTGGATGTACAGCACAGAACGTCAGTCCCGGCGCCTCATTCTTGGTGGGGCTGAACGGGTACCAAAACGAGATGGAAAGTCTTGAACACCGCACCGACCGTTGGCCTGACCGACAGCGTGCGGGAAACTCTTTGAAGAAGGCCTATTCGGTCGCCATTGGTGACTCGCGGGAGTTTAATCGAATGGTGGATCTCGACGTGAGACGCAGGGAGTTTCTCATTACTCTGCGCGACTCATCTGTGAAGCCGGACCGCGTCAAGGAGATGGAAATTGAATTAGTGAGTATGAACAAGAACGTCGATGCTCTAAAGGAAATCGTCAAGGACCAGACGGCCAATGCCGAGCGGCGGGCGCAGCAACAGCCTCAGCAAATTGAAACCGTCGCCGCGATCGGCCTCGTCGGTATGGCAATTGATGCGTTCTCCTCTATGACTGTTCCCTCCGGTCCGAATCCGCCAAGCACGAAGGTCGGTCCATATATCGTCAGCGACTTTGGTAGCTTGTTTTCCACAGTTACGACGCCAGAGGGTCAGACCTATCGTTGCGCGACCGTGATTTTTCCCGAAGTGGGCGCGGGCATCCAGTGCAAAAAATCTTGAACCAACTACCTCATTGCGCTTGCAAGGGTTTTGAGAGCCTCGCGAGAACTAAGCGTTCAAAGATCACCTTCGCATATTCAAATTCGAGGCCTCTTCTACTGCTTCACATCCAGTAACGTCAGCGACTGACTCATTTCAGCGCTGGTTGTATCTTTGATACTCCACCAACGCTCCAGCGCTCGCGCGGTCTTTTCTTTGCCATATACCGGCTCCACCGTGCGCGTGAATTTATCGCGGACGTCTTCGTCTGCCATCGGATTGTTAGTGTGCCCCAGGGGATCTCGGGGAAAGATTGAAACGCTGCGTCCGTCCCGGGTTGTGGCCTTCACTTTCATAGCGACGACGTTGGGGTAAAGGGAATTGACCTCATCGTCGATGTGGATGTGAATTTTATTCATCAGCGGGCGAATCGTAGGATCACGGTAGGCGGATTCCTCAAAAGCGGCGACTGAAATCGTGCCCTCCATCAATACTTTCGCGAAAATGTACGGCATGCTGTGGTCGGCGGTCTCGCGGGTCTTCGGGTCCCACTTCTCCGGCTCGCCGCCGATTTCCGTATAGGCGAAAGTGTAAGTGCCAATTTCAATGTCAGTGATCTCGCGCCAGTTCACTTTGGAAGCCAGTTCCCGAGCAGCCCACACCGGCAGCTGCGCGTTATATTCTACCGGCCACGCTTTGAGTTGCACATTCGGAGAACGGAAGGGCCCTCCTGCCGTCGGCAGCGGCTCGAATTCGAATGGCCCGGTGATCAGATCCCACAAGCCGTGTTTACCTTCGAATGGACGGTCCGGCCCCGTCATCCCTTCGCTCGCGAGTAAGGTGGCGAAAACACCATTGCGGGTCGCGAATGAAGTCGCTGCGCCCTTCCAGAGGGAAAGCTCGCCGGCGCGAGTGTTACGCATCGGGATGTTCGCCACCGCAATGATGGCGACGGCTTGGGCAATTTGCTGCGGCGATAGCCGAAGCAGGTGTCCCACGCCGGCTGCGGTACAGATTCCAATCGCGAAGCCTTGGTCCCATCCTTTGTACCGCAAACCCGTCGCATCGCTGATCCGCACGAAAAGCTCGTAAGCGATTACCATTGCGGCGAGTAGCCGGCGACCGTCGGTTTTCGCGGACTCCGCGATGGCGAGAAACGCTCCCAGACAGTCACTCGGATGACCCCCCGGATACTGATCGTTGAAATCGAGGTTTCTGATCATTGCGGTGTTCACAAACGCGGCGCTCTCGGCAGTGGATCGTTCACCATGAAACAGTATGCGGCCTGGATACCACCTCGGCTCAGCGCCTTGTGCCAATCGTAGTCCTATCCGTGCCGATTCAGAGTCGTAGGCGGCGATGCCGCAGGCCAAGCCGTCGACGAGAAATCTCGTGGCCGCGGCAACGACTTCCTCAGGCAAATGTTCGTATGAAAGTTCGGCGGCAAAATCTGCGATCTGGCGAGTTAGATTATCCATTTCTACTTCAAGACCTCCTCGGCGATCTTGGTTGCCCGAGCCCAGTAGTTATTCACCGTTTCCTCGCCGTAGTTCTCCAATCGGTTGTTTTCTTCCACCGTGAGAAAGTCCTTTGACGCGCGGATGCCGTTTTCAGTGAGCCATTTGGTTTCAACGTCGAGACGCCTGGTCGCCTGGCCCATGGCTTTGCCGTAGACTTCCTGTCCCTCTTTGCTCAGCAACCAGTTGACGAATACCTTGGTGGCGTTGGGATGCGGCGACGCCTTGATGATCGATAGCGCGCCGCTGCCGCAGCTTGTGTACGTCCCCTCTTTGACTTCCGGGAGCGATTGGACCGGCAGTCCGGCTTTAATGAAAGGCGCCAAGCTGTAGTAGGTTAGACCGATCGTCAGTGCGACCTTCCCTTTGGTGAGGCTATCGCCGAGCTGTCTTTGGTCGCGCGACAACAGCATATCCTGCGCGGCCAGTTTCTTCAGGAACTCTTCCCCTTTAATCTTGAGAAAAAAAGCCCAGGTCGCGGTTCCGCCGCCGGCAGAGCGCGGGTCGAGGTAGCCGATCTTATTTTTCCATTTAGGGTTCAACAGATCGTCATAGGACCGAATCTCTTCCGGCCTTGTAAGGGCGGAATTGTACCAAAAGTTTTGCGACTGGTAGGCTTGAAAAGCATAGAGGAAACGCTTAGAGCTGTCGAGCCAGATGTGGCCGCCGAACCAGCGCTTCGGATCCTGGACTTCGGGAAGAATCAGCAGCGGTTCGACGGGATCGAGAATGCCCGCATTGAGCAGGTTAAAAGGCGTGAAGGTGCCGCTGATCAACAAGTCGAAATAGCGCACGCCCGCCGCGTGCTCCGCGGAGATCTTGCTGGCGTTGGTTGGCCCGCGGGACGTCGTTAGCTCCAATTCAATTCCTGGAAACCGCGACTTGAAACTCTCGGTGATGCTTTTTCTCAGCTCCGCGCTCGCTGGAATTCCGGCGACGACTTTGCTTTCCTTCTTGGCAGCTTCAATTGTTTTGTCCCATTCCGTTTGTCCGGCAGCTTTCACTTCGCCGGCGAAAAGATCAGTTGTGCGCTCAGCAATAAGAATGACCAGGACGAGAACCAGGAAATGGATTCGCATTATCTAGCCTCCGTGGATTTCCACTACCTCGTCAGTCGGTTGCGGGGTTACAAAATACCAAGAGATGATCC
>Ga0209799_1000237_pt1 | contig 9951 bp, 6 predicted proteins | sample PanSoiPlo36MoBio_FD_188324 | JGI IMG/M metagenome (GOLD analysis project Ga0209799, IMG submission 188324) | Tropical forest soil microbial communities from Panama analyzed to predict greenhouse gas emissions - Panama Soil Plot 36 MoBio (SPAdes)... | ecosystem: Environmental > Terrestrial > Soil >...
TGTCCATCCTGACCAAGCGCTCGCCCGCCTCGTTCAGGATGAGCTGCGCGTGCAGGCGCCAGTGATAGGCGTCCTGCTGCTGCTGAGGAGGCAGCTTGCGCGAGACCTGCAAGACCTCACTGCGCAGCGCTTCCAGATCGTTGATGGTGTCCCGGAGCTCGTTAGGCCACCGCGCGGTGGCGATCTTGCCTTCCACTTCCCGCAGGCGCGCGTAGTACCGCTTGAGCCAGCGGCCTCGGCGCCAGTCGGCGACGAGGGGGGCCAAGCGTACGAGGGGAAACCACACGGCGAGCAGCGGCAGGATGAGCAGCTTGAGGAGGAGGACCCAGCGAAGGGCGCGGTAGGGCAGATTGCGCGAGAGGAACGACTCGCCCTGCGTCAGATAGGTTTCCGCCGCCTCGTTCACCGGCACGTCCATACCTTCGAGAGTGGGGAACTTGAGGGCCGGGTCGAGGAGATCGCCGGGGCCGTTCACCGCCTGGGCGACCTTGAGCACTAGCTCGACCACGCGCGGGTTGATGGTGTCGCGCGCCACCAGCATGGCGGACGGCGAGAGCAGCGTGATGTTCTCGGAGGGAATGTTGTCCTTGAGATCGAGCAGGCCCTCGGGGACCCTCAGCGGGGTGAGCCCGCGGAACTTACGCGTGTAGGCCGCCTCGCGGCGGAAACTCGTGAGCCGGAGCTCCTTACTGCGCAGGAGTTCCATGATGCCAGGATCGCGGTAGGAGGTAACGAAGAAGCCCACGTCGAGCTTACCTTCGAGGAGCAGGCGTCGGGCCTCCGCGGAGGTGAGGTTCACGATGGCCGGCGCGGTGATGTCGTAGCCCTGCTCGGCGATGATGGCCTTGGCGATGGCTTCCGTCCCACTTCCCTTGGGGCCGACGGCCACGCTCTCCGGCCGGTACGCCATCTTGTCTTCCATACGGACATCGCGCTTGGTGAAGATCCACAGCGGCTCGTAGTAGATGGCGGCCAGCCCGGTGACCTTGTGCTCGGGGTCCGTCACCGTCTGGTAGGTGCCGGATTGGGCGAAGGCGATGTCCGCCTTGCCCGCGATGATCCGGCGGAAATTGTCGACGGAGCCCGCGGTGTTGACCAGCTCCACCTTGAGCCCCTGCGCGCCCAGCCGCTTCTGGTACTCGTGCCCGAAGGCGTCGTACACGCCGCCCGGCTGGCCGGTGGCGAGGATGATCTTGCTGGGAGGAGAGCCGCCCATGAGGACCGCGCTCACCGCCACGAGTGCGATGGTGAGCACGATGCCCACGCTCCACCAGAGGGTGCGCCGGCGAGTCTCGGGCGACCAGAGCTTGCTGATCAAAACGGCTGCAGGATAGTCAGCAGATGACCGCTCTGCAAGCGGACCCTAGAGCCGGGCCACGGCCCGCGCCAGCGTGGTGCGCAGTCGAGGCCCCGCCACACGCGTCCAGGGACGCTTCAAGGTGCGCTGAAGAGTCCGCAGACGGGCCTCGGTCAGCTTGAGGTAGCGGCCCACCTCCTCGCCCACCGCGGGGCTGGCCGAGACCTGGGCGGAGCGGACGAGAAAGTCCCGGAGGAGGCCGATGGTTACGTCGGCGTCGTGGAGCTCGCCGATGTGATCCTGGATCTTCACGAGGGCCTCGATGGTGCCGGACAGGCCCGGCCCCAACACCTCTTGAAAGAACTCCAGGAGGTAGCGCAGGCGCTTCGCCTCGATCCTGAGCGCGTGGATGGTCTCGAGGGAGGCCCAGCTCATCACCGTCTCGTAGGCGCGCACCCGCGAGTAGTGATCCCACACCTCGGCGGGAAGCGCGTGCCGCACGAGCTGGGGATTCGGCGTCTCCCCGAGGCTGCCCTTCACTCCCGCCCCCGGCGAGGAAAGGAACTCGTCATAGCGCTTGATGAAGTCCCGATACGCGCCGCTGTCGAGGTGACGGAGGAGGGCGTGCCGGGCCTCGTCGCGACGGGCGCGCCACTCTTCGAGGAGCGGATCCAGGGCAGCCGCGGCGTCGGGGCGCCGCGAGGAGCGATGCCGCTCGGCCGCCTCGATCAGCACGTCGAGGTCCCGCACCGCGCCCAGCCGGTCCGCCAGCGTACGCAGCTCGTCGCGGATAGGCTTCACCGCCTTCTTCTTGAAATGAGGGGAGACGATGCGGAGGGCGGCGCGCTGACGCCGGGTGGCCACGCGCATGTCGTGGAGGGCCTCGATGTCCTCGCCCTTGCGGGTGCCCTCCTCGTTGTCGACCATGCGCTCGAAGTGGAAACGGAGGATCTTTCGCCCCGCTTCCGCCATGGGCTCGTCTGCCGTCACCCCCACCGACTTCTTCTTCTTGCGAGGCTTGCGCGCCCGCTTCTCGCCGTCGAGCTGGGCGAGGGCGCGCTCGAACTTGGAGGACGCCTGCGGCTCGAGATCGTACTGGCGGAGCTGGTCATCGATGGCGCGCAGATCGTCCTCGGTGCCCGCGCCGGCTAGCTCGACCTCGAGCTCACGCGCGTGCGACTCGTGGCCGGCGATCTCGCTGTCCACGGTGTCGAGCGAGAGCTCGCCCACCCCGCGCTCACCCTGCTCCACCGCGCGGGTGGAGCGGAGCTGGCGAAGGGCGAAGAGCTCGGCGAGGGGACGCCCCTCGCTCGCCCTCAGCACGACCTCGCGCGCCGGACACTCCGGCCAGTCGGACGGGGTGGAGTGGGGCGGCACCTCGCACTCGAGCTCCTCCCGCTCGTGCCGAGCGCCCTCTGCCTTGCCCAGTCCCTTCACGGTGAGGCGCCACTGTCGATCCGCCTCGCTCTCGCGGAGGCGGCAAGCGTAGCCGGCCTTCAAGAGATCGCGCTCCGCCGTGTCGAGATAGTGATCGATCACCTGCCGCTCGCCGGTGGGCCGGAGCCGGTAGCTGCCCACCGCGCGCAACTCGAGCAGGGTGTCGAACACAGAGGGATCGGATATGGCATATTTGGCTTCGATTTCCACGGGCCGTAACCTCCGCGCAATTATAGACGGAAAAAGGGGAGGTAGAATCATCCGATGGCCGCCGTCATCCGCGTCTCCGCGCCGCAGATCCGCGAGCAACTGGAGTCCGTCTTCCGTGCCTGGGGCATGTCGGAGGCACACGCCATCACCACCGCCGAGATGATGCTCGAGACGGACCTGCGGGGCGTCGACTCGCACGGCATCTCGATGCTGCCCACGTACGACCGCGAGTTTCGCGCGGGCCGTCTCAACATGCGCCCGGTGTTCAAGACGCTCCGTGACGCCCCCGCCATGGCCCTCATCGATGCCGACGCCTCCCTCGGCCATCCCGTGTCTGCGGAGGCCATGAACCTCGCGGTGGACAAGTGTCGCGTGTCCGGCGTGGCGGTGGTGTCCGTGGTCAACTCGCATCACTTCGGTGCCGCGGGCTGCTACGCGAAGATCGCCTCCGATCGCGGGGTGATCGGCATGGTCACCTGCTCCACGCGGGGGGTGACCATGGTCCCCACCTTCGGAGCCGAGCCGATCATGGGCACCAACCCGCTTGCCTTCGCCGCCCCGGCCGGCCGCAACCCGGCCTTCCTCCTCGACATGGCCACCACCACCGTGGCGGCGGGCAAGGTCAAGGTCTACAAGCTCAACCACAAGCCGCTTCCCGCGGGCTGGACGGTGGACGGCAGCGGACAGCCGGTGACGGATCCCGAGGAGGCCTTCCACTACGTGTTCGATCGCCCCGAGGGGGGCATCACGCCACTCGGCGGCGCGCGCGAGGTTGGTGGGCACAAGGGCTACGGCCTCGCCGTCATGGTACACATACTGGGCGGCGTGCTTGCGGGCGCTTCCTTCTCACCGATCCGGCGGCTGACCCAGAGGCCGTCCGATCCGCACAACATCGGCCATTTCTTCATGGCCATCGATCCGAAGGCCTTCCGGCCCGTCGGAGCCTTCGAGGAAGATCTCGATCAGGTCATCGACGTGCTGCACGACGCGAAGCGGGCCGAGCCCGACCAGCCCGTGCTGGTGGCGGGTGATCCCGAGAATCTCACGCGGCGGGAGCGACTCGAGCAGGGCGTGCCCGTGCCCGAGGACCTGATGATCCAGCTTCGCGACGTGGCAAAGAGCGCGGCCGTGCCCTTCGTCCTGGAGGTGGCAAGGCGATGAACCCGAACGCGTATCGCGAACGTGCCGAGCGAGGCGAGGTCCAGCTCGGCACCTGGGTGACGATGATTCGCACCCCCGCCGTGCTCACCCTGCTCCGCTCCGCCGGCCTCGACTTCGTGCGGGTGGACATGGAACATTCGTCCTTCTCCATGGAAACGGTGGCTGACATGGCGATCCTCGCCCGCGCCCTCGATTTCCCCATGGTGGTCCGGCCCCCCGAGGGCAACCGGGAGTGGATCACGCGCCTCCTCGACGCAGGTGTGTGGAATCTCCACGTACCTCAGGTCGACACCCCGGAGCAGGCGGCGGCCGTCGCCTCGTGCTGCCGCTATGCGCCGCTGGGAGAGCGCGGCATGTACGGCTTCGGGCCCCACACCGAGTACCGCACCCTGCCCCCCGCCGAGCATATGGCCGCGGCCAACGCGCGTGTGCACGTGACGATCATGCTGGAGACGAAGGAGGCCTTCGAGCGCCTGGACGAGATCGCCTCCGTCCCCGGCATCGACGCTCTCACCCTGGGCCCCACCGACCTCGCGCAGAACCTGGGGGTCCTCGGCACGCCGAAGCAGAAGCCCGTACTCGACGAGCACCGCCGCCGCCTCGTGGAGGCCGCGCGCAAGCACGGCAAGGCGGTGGCCATGATCACCGACAGCGTGGAGGGCGTGCGGCAGATGATCGCCCTCGGCGCCACGATCATCAACTACTCCTCCGATACGGCGGCCCTCCGCTCCGCTTATGCCTCGGTGGTCGAGGAGATTCGCCGAACCTGACGCTCGTATCCGCTGCGCTGTTCTTTGGCGTCAGCTCGCTCGTCGTCGACCCACTCGGGCCCAGCGTCAAGGCCGCGGGCTTCACCAGCCTCCTACCTTCACCGACTTCTGTGCGGGACTCCTCCCCAGGTGGATGATGGCGGCGGACCGGGCCGAGCCCTCACCCGCCTACTCTGCCCCCTCCGTGGCGGGTAGGGCGGCCCGTAAGGAAGGGATTGACAAGGCGGGACTTCGCTGGCAGTCTTGGTTCGCAATGAACACGTTCCTGGGCCTCCTTCTTATGTAGCGGCGGGCGCAGCCGCGCGCTCGCCGAGCCTCCTGCGACAGTGTCGCCAGGAGGTTTTTTATTTTCCGGGACAACCCGAGCCCGACGAGGAGTGAACATGCCACCGCGACCAGTGACGCCGAGAAAGATGGCCTTCGACAAGTACCGCCCCTTCATGCCGCTCGAGCTGCCGGACCGCACCTGGCCCGACAAGAAGCTCGTGAGGGCCCCGCGCTGGTGCTCGGTCGACCTTCGTGACGGCAACCAGGCTCTCATCGATCCGATGGATCCGGAGCGGAAGCGACGCATGTTCGAGACGCTGGTGGCCATGGGCTTCAAGGAGATCGAGGTAGGCTTCCCCTCGGCCTCCCAGCCCGACTACGACTTCGTCCGTATCCTGATCGAGGAAGATCTGGTGCCGGACGACGTAGTGATCCAGGTGCTGACCCAGTGCCGTCCCGAGCTGATCCAGCGCACCTACGAGTGCCTGCAGGGCGCACGCCGGGCCATCGTGCACTTCTACAACTCGACCTCCATCCTGCAGCGCCGAGTAGTGTTCGGCCTCGACCAGGCGGGCATCGTGGACATCGCGGTCAACGCGGCCAAGCTTTGCCGCAAGCTCGAGGACACCTTGCCGGGTACGGAGGTCTTCTACGAGTACTCGCCGGAGAGCTACACGGGCACCGAGGTCGAGTTCGCGGTGGAGATCTGCGAGGCGGTGATGGACGTGATCGAGCCCACCTCCGAGCGCAAGATCGTGCTGAACCTCCCCGCCACCGTGGAGATGTACTCACCTAACCTGTATGCCGACACCATCGAGTGGTTTCTGCGCAAGATCTCCCGCCGCGACCGCCTCGTGCTGTCGCTTCACCCCCACAACGACCGCGGCTGCGCGGTGGCCGCGGCGGAGCTGGGGGTGCTCGCGGGCGCCGACCGCGTCGAGGGCACGCTGTTCGGCAACGGCGAGCGCACGGGGAACGTGGACGTCATCAGCCTGGCCATGAACCTCTTCGCCCAGGGCGTCGATCCCGAGCTCGACATCTCCGACATCGACGGGCTGCGTCGGGTCGCCGAGCACTGCAACCGCCTTCCCGTGCACCCGCGGCATCCATACGTGGGCGACCTCGTGTACACCGCCTTCTCGGGGTCTCACCAGGACGCCATCAAGAAGGGCATGGAGGCCTTGCCCCAGAACTACGAGGTCTGGGAAGTGCCGTATCTCCCCATCGATCCCAAGCACGTGGGCCGGACCTACGAGGCGGTCATCCGCGTCAATAGCCAGTCGGGCAAGGGCGGCGTCGCCTTCATCATGAAGGCCGAGCACGGCTTCGACCTGCCCCGCCGGCTCCAGATCGAGTTCTCGAAGACCATCCAGCACATCACGGAGGACAGCGGCACCGAGATCAGTCCCGCCGACATGTGGCTTGCCTTCAAGTCGGTGTACCTGCCGGACCAGCCGGCCTACGAGCTCCGCAGCCACGAACTGGTGTCAGAGAGCGGCACCGATCGTACCCGCATCACCGCGCAGCTCGTGGTGCACGGGAAGCCCTGCACGGTGGCCGGCGAGGGCAACGGCCCCATCGCGGCTTTCGTGGACGCCCTCCGCAGCGGGCTCGGAGTGAATCTCGACGTGGTCGACTACGCGGAGCACGCCATCGGTCAGGGCGCCGACGCCACCGCCGTCGCGTACGTGGAGACCACCGGCGACGAGACCGCGCTGCGGTGGGGCGTGGGTGTCCATCCCAACATCATCACGGCGTCGCTGCGCGCGGTGCTCTCCGCCCTCGCCCGCCACGGACGAGGGTGAGCGGCACGGTGCGGCACTAGCCTCGATTCCCGAACAGGCGAACGCGAGACGGGTCGGGGCCCGACGCCACCCGCCCGGCCACACGTGTGACACTCGGGAATCGTTCGGGTTAGGTGCCGGCGCCCAGCCAGTGCAGAGCGACAGCGCCCGCCGTCGCCACGTTGAGCGAGTCCATCTCGGGTGCCATGGGAATGCGCACGTGGAGGTCTGCCAGGGCGAGGGCTTCCGCGCTGAGGCCTCGCCCCTCGGTGCCGAGGAGGAGCGCGACGCGGCGGGGCCGGGGATGCGCGCCGATGGCCACGGCATCCGCCCGCGGGGTGAGCGCGAGGAGCGTGTAGCCCGCTTCGCGTAGCCGTCCGAGATCGCGCGGCCAGTCCGCGAGGCGCGCGAAGGGCAGGGCGACCACGGCGCCCGCCGACACGCGAATCGACTTGCGATAGAGCGGATCCGCGGTGCCCGGGGAGAGGAAGACCGCGCCGGCGCCGAAGGCTAGCGCATTGCGGAACATCGCGCCTACGTTGCTCGCATCACCCAGCTCCTCGAGCACGACCAGGCTCTTCCCGGCCGCCTCGGCGAGCACGGCCTCGGGCGCCGCGTCCGTGCCACGCTCTCCTACCACCAGGCAGCCATGATGAAACTCGATGCCCACGATGGCCTTCACGATGTCCTGCCGCACGAGGTACGTGTGCACGCCGTCCGCGGCGAGCGCGGGACCGAGCGCGGCGAGAGCAGGCGGCGTGACGAGGGCTGAGCGGATCGCGTAGCGTCGCGTGCGGAGCAGGCGGCGCACGACCTCGCGCCCCTCCGCGATGAAGGTGCCGCTCTGGCGTCGTCGCTCGGCATCCCGTATCTCGCGATAGTCGATGAGGCGAGGATCCTCGGGATCCTCCACGGTTTCGACTCTCGACATCGACATGCTCTCCGAGTTGGGCCGCAAACTTTGCGGGGAGCGCGCGTACAATCTCGGCCGCTCCCTGCCCGTGGTTGTCAAATCCTCCAAATCGCGGACTGTCAGACTCAGAACAGCCCAATCTTTTCGATGAGTCAAGTCGCATCCTTCCTTGGCACCTGCGTTGCTACCTCATGGGGCAGTGGTGCAGGCATTCGACAAAACACTACGTCGGGGTTCGAGCCCCTCGAGAGATCGGAGACGACAGTGAGCGCTTGGCGTGCGATTCGGTCGATGACGTTGATGGCGTGCGTGGTCGGGGTGCCTGGCTACGCGCAGGCGAGCGAAGGAACCGGCGTGGGGGTGGTGACGACGCTCGTCGGCGAGGCGACGGTGGTCCGCACGGCGGCGGCTCAGCCCCGGAATCTCCGGATGCGCGACCGCGTTCTGCCCCTCGATCGAATCACCACCAAGGAGCGCTCGATGGTACACGTCCTGATGGGCGGCAAAGCGCTCCTCACCGTGAAGGAGCTGTCCGTGGTGACCGTCACCGAAGACGGCGGGCGCGCCACCGTTGATCTCCAGTCCGGGAAGGTCGGTCTCGCCGTGGTGCACGAGAAGATGAAGCCGGGTGACGTCATCGAGGTGAAGACGCCCCAGGCGGTGGCCGCCGTACGGGGCACCGTGCTCGTGGTGGAGATCATCCCCGGCACGGGCGAAGCAGATCAGACCGGACGCAGCGAGGACGTGACCAACGTGCACCTGATCCACGGCAAGCTCGACGTGTCTTTGCGGAGCAATCCGGGCGGCGCGCCGGTGCGGCTCGAGAGTCTGCAGACGGTAAGCGTGACACGGGATGTGCTCGGCAAGATGCGTCCGCTTGACCTTCCCACGGCCACCGCGCTCAGCACGGGGCTGAAGCCCGCTGAGCAGGCGGTGACGGCCATCCCCGAGAAGCTCCAAGCCGCGGTGGATCAGCGGCAGAACGCTCTCGCCCTTGCCACGGCCGCCGAGGTGGCGCGCAATGGGCTGGCGCGCGGAGGCGGCGTCAAAGCCAACGCCCCGGCGCTCGCCAAGGCCGGCGAAAGCTCCTCCGGCACGGATGCCCTCGCTCCAGTGGCGGAGGTGAGTGACGGCGCCGCCATACTTGTTGGGAGCGTCGCGGGATCCCTCGATGCTGCGGTCGGCAGCCTGGGCGGCGGTATCGCCAGCTTGAGAAGCGGCAGTGGCGGCGGTTCGAGCCTGAGCTTGGGAAGCGGCGGCGGAGTGGCGGGCAGCGTGGTGGGCACCGTCGTCGGGGCAGGCGGCAGCAGCTTCGGCAGTAGCGGCAGTGGCCTGCTCGGCAACAGCGGTCCGGGATCGATCGGCAGTGGCGGCGGTGGGCTTCTGGGCAATAGCGGTCCGGGATCGATCGGCAGCGGCGGTGGCAAGGGGCCCAGCGGCAGCGGCCCTGTGAGCAACCTGGCGCCTGTGATCGGTCTCTCGACCCTGAAGAAGAAGTAGCGCGGCGCCGGGTCTCCCTCGATGAGCCGCCATCAGGTCTGGTACGTTCCCGACTCACCTGCAGAGCAGATTCTCGCGGAGCTTTCGGACGAGTTCGTCCGGCGCCCCCTCTCGGATGTCGCGCGGTTGACCGGTGCGGAGCGACCTGGTGTGGTGGTCGTTCATTACGGCAGGGGGGAAGACGCCGCGCTCGCGGGAGCGGCGGCCCAGGCCACGGGGATGCCCCTCGTGGCCCTGATCGAGTCCGACGTGCCCGAGGTCCTCCCCGATCATCCCTGCTTCGCGTATCTGAGCACATCGGTATCAGCGGTGGTCCTGACGACCGTCCTCCGCGAGGCGTGCGCGAGGGCGCGGATGAAGGCGGATGCGCGCGAGGCGGCCACGCAGCTCGAGGAGCTCACGGCCATCGGCATCCGGCTGTCCGCGGAGCGCAACCTCGACGCCCTGCTCGAGCTGATCCTCACCAAGGGCCGCGAGATCACCCGGAGCGACGCGGGCTCGCTCTACGTGGTCGAGAAGACGCCGGACGGCGAGCAGTGCCTGCGCTTCAAGGTGGCGCAGAACGATAGCGTGCGTGTGCCCTTCACCGAGTTCACCCTCGCCATCGACACG
>Ga0209799_1000239_pt1 | contig 9919 bp, 9 predicted proteins | sample PanSoiPlo36MoBio_FD_188324 | JGI IMG/M metagenome (GOLD analysis project Ga0209799, IMG submission 188324) | Tropical forest soil microbial communities from Panama analyzed to predict greenhouse gas emissions - Panama Soil Plot 36 MoBio (SPAdes)... | ecosystem: Environmental > Terrestrial > Soil >...
GGACTGGCTCGTGGGTCCTGTGGCTGGTGAAGAGCTTGAGGCACTGGCTAAAGAGGTTGTCGCACAGCCCGGGGAAGTTATCCAACGGCTGAAAAAACTGTTGGGAGAGTAATAAAGGCTGAAGGATGAGGAATAAAGGATAAGACGGAAAATAATTTGGCCCTTATTTCGTCCTTTTATCCTTTCGCCTTTATCCTTTCTGATACGGAGGTTTTATGGCGACGAAGTATCGCGCTGATCATATAGGCAGTCTATTGCGTCCACAGGATCTGCAGCAGTTTCGTACTCGGCGATCGATGGATCGCGAGCAATTGCGGGCGCTGGAAGATAAACACATTTTGGGAGTGCTGCAGCGCCAAAAGGACCTTGGCTTCAGAATATTTACTGACGGGGAGCTGCGTCGCCATAACTTTATGAGTGACTTCAACGAAGCTGTCGAGGGGCTCGACGAGAGTGACAACCTCCTTCGTACTTGGCAAAGCGGCGCGGGGAGCTCTTCTCGCCCCTCGCGAGTGCCGGGAATCGTCGTGGCCAAGATAAAGCAGACCCGGCGCTTGACCCAACACGAGCTGGCCTTCATGAAGCAGTATAGCCCGGGCGATATTAAAATCACGCTGCCTACTGCCAATCAGTTTCCGGCAATCTACTACAAAAAGGGTATCAGCGACAAAGTCTATCCGAGCTACTCGGCTTTCCTCTGGGATATCGTTCCGATCATCAAGGCGGAGATTCAAGCGTTGGTAGGCGAAGGCGTGCACTATGTACAGATCGATGCGCCGCGCTACAGTTACTACATCGACCCGAAGTGGCGTAACTATGTCCAAAACGAAATGGGACTCGATCCAGATCAGGCGCTCGATGAGGCTATTCGCGCGGACAACGCCTGTCTGGAAGGCGCAAAGCGCGCGGGCGTGATCTTGGCCATCCATCTCTGCCGGGGCAACAACCGAAGCCAGTGGTACGCCGAGGGCGGTTACGATGCCATCGCCGAGAAATTGTTCGGCCAATTGCAGGTAGATGCGTTTCTGCTGGAGTACGAGTCGGAACGCGCTGGCACGTTCGAGCCGTTACGCTTTGTGCCGCGCGACAAGATTGTGGTGCTGGGGCTCATGAGCAGCAAACTCCCTGAGTTGGAATCACAGGACCAACTCAAGAGGCGCATCGACGAGGCAAGCAAGCATGTGCCTCTGGAAAATCTCGCCCTCAGTCCCCAGTGCGGATTCGCCTCCACGATGGAGGGCAACCTGCTCACGGAAGATGAGCAGTGGCGCAAGCTCAAGATGGTTGTGGACACCGCCAAGAGCGTGTGGGGGCAGGCATAACTACTAGTACGAAGGCGCGAGGCACGCGCAGGGCCAAGCCAACGCGGGATAATTTTACGCACGCACGGGAACGAACGTGAAAATTGGTCCGGCTGTCTTTTTGATTCTCCTTTCAGTCATTTTTGGCCTGGGCCGACAATGGTCCTACGCGGCCGACTCTTCGGGTTTACGCAAAGTCCGCATGGCATTTACCTCGCTCTCCGCGGTCATGATGCCGCCGTGGTTGGCGCGGGAAGCCGGGATCTTCAACAAACATGGTTTAGAAGTAGAAGTCATCGCCACACCCACCGGTGTGGAGGGAATGAATGCCTTGATTGCGGGCGAAGTGCAGTTCTTGCAGATATCCGGGGGTACGACCGCAAGCGCGGCATTGGGCGGCGCCGACGTAATGATCGTGGGCACCACACTCGATACACTCGTCCAGAATTTGATGGCCCGCCCGGAAATTGAGCGAGCGGAACAATTGCGGGGCAAAACCTTGGGCATCACGCGCTTCGGAACTTCCATTGACGTAGGTGCGCGGATTGCTTTGCGTCATTTCGGACTTCTACCCGAGAAAGATGTCGCCATCGTGCAGGTTGGCGGCATGGAGTCTATGGTGCCGGCCCTGCAAGCCAATCGCATCCAGGCAGGTATTCTTTCCTATCCGGCCATCGCCCAAGCAAAGAAGTTAGGGCACCACGTGCTGCTTGACGTGGCATCGTTGGGAATGCCGTATGCCTTCACGGGAATGACGACACGGAGCAGAATTATTCGCGAGGATCCAGACCTTGTACGCCGTTACATGACGGCGCAAGTCGAAGCGATCGCCCGCGCGAAAAGAGATAAGAACCTCGCCATGATGGTGATGGGCAAGTATCTGCGCACGACCAATCCTGCATCGCTCGCTGATGCTTACGAAATCGACGTGCAGAAATACATGCTCAAAGTGCCTCTCCCCACTATCGAGGCGGTGCAATCTGTGCTCGAGGATCTCGCGTTGAGGAATCCCAAAGCGAAAGAGGCAGACCCGCGCAGGTTCTTTGACGATTCATTTGTGCGCCAGATGCAATCCAGCGGCTTTATCGATGCGCTTTATCGATGACGAAGTACATGCGAAACTAAGCGCGCCTTTCTGGCCTACACTTACGACTAAAACTGGGGTGTTAGTAAGTCAGCGGCGTTACCAAACTGCATAGGGTAAACCGTCGATCCACAGAGGAGGTTCGAAGTGGCTAAAACTCTTGTGTTGTTTTTTGCTACGCTATTGCTTCAAGCGTGCGTGGCGGTCTTATTTTTCCCGGCAGCTGGTTACGCGGCAACTCAGGATCTCTATCAAGGCAAGGTGATCCGCATCGTAGTGGGATTTTCTCCCGGGGGCGCATTTGATGCCTACTCGCGTTCCCTGTCAAGGCACATGCGAAAATACCTGCCGGGAAACCCGACCATAACGGTTGAGAACATGCCCGGGGCGGGAAGCCTGATCGCCGCCAATCATCTCTACAAGGCGGCCAGCCCTGATGGTCTAACCGTTGGCAACTTTATCGGCAGCGTCCTCATGGGGCAGGTCCTGGGCCAGAAAGGAATCGAAATTCGATGCCCGCAGATTTGAATACGTTGGGGCGCCGGCAAGGTACTATCCGGTTTGCCTTTTCAGTAAAGCGAGCGGAATCAACAGCGTGGAAAAATGGATGACGTCTAAGACACCTGTGAAGATGGGCGGTATCGGCCAGGGAACCTCCGGCGACAACACCATCAGGATCCTTGCGGCGACACTGGGCCTGCCGATTCAGCTGGTGTCGGGCTACAAAGGAATGGCCGAGATTCGGCTGGCGACGGAGGCGGGAGAGGTCGCTGGAACCTGCGTTGGGCCCAGAACAGTTTGGCAGAAAACCTTGGAAGCTGGCGAGGTGATTCCTGTACTGCAAGTCACGCCCAACCACGCTCCGGATTTCCCGAAAGTCCCGCTTGCCATTGATTTCGCAAAGAGCGAAGAATCCCGCAAATTGATCTAAGTCGGCGTCCATAACGACAGCGCGATCGCGCTGACCTATGCGTTGCCCCCGGGAACAGCTAAGGAAGTGGTGGCTTTGCTGCGCCGGGCATTTTCGGACACGATGAAAGATGGGGAGTTTACGGGGGAAATGACCAAGGCCAGGCTCGACGTGGATCCCGTAACCGGTCAGGAAGTGGAAAGGATCATCAACGATGCTTTCAAATTGGATCCGGCTCTGCTGGGGAAACTGAAAGATATATTTCATAAATGAAACCCACCGATGCAGCCTCACCCATTCTGTCCCGGACTTTTGGGTCTTGTACCGTTTGGAGGCGAACGAATTCAGCTAAATCATCTGCAGCTTGAAACCTAAAAAGCTCGAACCTCGCAGAAAAGAGGAGACGGACGAATGAAAGCGCGAATCGGTTACATCTTTGTTGTCCTTTTGTCTCTTGTCAGTGTCGCGAGTGCTCAGGGAAAACCCGAGAAGGAAAAAATTCGCATCGGCTATGCGGCTCGAGTCGTCGCTCATTCCGTACCTTACCTTACAGCGCAGGCAGGGCTCTTTCGCGACGAGGGTCTGCAGGTGGACGTCGTACAGACGGCCGGATCTGTGGCGCCAATGGCCCTCATTGCGGGCGAGGTGGATTTTTCAATCATGTCCGCATTTCTCCTCATACCAGTCTCGATTCAAAGTGGCGACGTCGTCATGCTGGGCGCATTTGGGCGCTACGCCACCATGACCCTGATATCCCGCTCTGAAATTCGCACTGCCGAAGAACTCAGGGGAAAAACAATCGGCCTACAACGCCCAGGGGATGCAACCGAGATCAATGCCCGGTTCGCGCTGCGCCATCTAGGGCTCGATCCCGCTAAAGATGTGTTGTTTCTCTATCTCGGGACCAATGAGCTCATGTGGCCGGCGTTGCAAACGAAAAAGGTTGCGGCGACTATGCTGCAACCTCCTTGGACCTTGCTTGCACGTCAGTCAGGAATGAACTTTCTCGTCGACCTCTCCGATCTCAAGATCGAATACCAGGGGTCTACTTTGGCCAGTCGCCGATCTTTTATTAGGGACAACCCTAATCTTACCCGCCGAGTGCTTCGCGCTATCGTGCGCGGCGTTCATTTCTTTTACAGTCGGAAAGAGGAAAGCCTGCGCATACTTGGGAAATTCCTGGCTACGGATAACGTTGAGGCCCTGGAGGAGGGCTATCGATACGCTAAATTCCCGCCCAAACCTTACGCTACGGAAAATGCGGTCCAGGCAACCTTGAATCACCTCGCCGAAAGAGACGCTCGTTTTGCTCCGCGCAAGCCCGCTGAGTTCATCGAGTCAGGCCCGCTGTCGGAGCTCGATCGCAGCGGCTTCATAGATCGTTTGTACGCTGGACAGAAGTAAGATCGAGGCACAAATAGCGTCGCCGCTTCCTTTCGAGTTGGATCTCGTTTGAGGCGAAAAATCTTTTACGGGCTCGTCCGCCGAGACTGTTGGTTCGTCAAAGTCGGGGTTCTCTCTTCATGTCGCACGAGGTTGCTGGGCTGACCATCATTGTCTAGCTTGACCCCGCCTTCGGTGGCGACTTGTTGCAGCCGTTGCCATTCGTCACGATAGCCCACGGTGTGGCCGCGAAAGTGGGGCATGACATAGCGGGCAAAGAGCTCGAGGGACTTGCGCAGCTTCTCGGTCCCGGTCCACTCATGAGTCGTCAACATGAGCCCGCCGAAGCCTCCTGTTTCGGCCTGAATGCGCTCGATTTGCGCGATGGCATCATCCGGGGTACCGATGATCCAGTCGCGACGGTCGGCGCCAGAGCGAGGCGTAATCTCTTGCGCAGGCTGGCCGGGATAAGCCTCATAAGGCGCCTTCAGTCCGATAGCAAAGAAATATTCCATGTCGCGGCGGATGGCTTCTTCAACATCGGCCCAAGCCTCCTCCCGACTTTCAGCGAGGTACACGCAGGTGGCAATGCGCCAGTTGTCGCGGGAGGTCCTTACGCCGTGTTTGGCGGCCGCCGCCTCCACGGCGCTCCACTGTTCGGCGGGTCTTCGGTTTTTTCCGGCGGGAGACAAAAGCAGCATGCCGTATTTGCCGGCGAGCTCCGTGCTGATCGGATTCCCCGACGACGCGATAGCGAGGGGCATGCGAGGCTGCTGATAAGAGCGCAGCTGTAGCCGCATCTCCTTGAAGCTCCAGAACCGCCCCTCATAGTCGATGGCATCGGTTGACTCCAGCAGACGAACGATGATGTCCACCGACTCGGCGAGCATAGGATGGAGCTTTTCATTGGTCAGGCCGAAGAGTTTTTTGTCGGTAATCAAGTTACAGGGTCCAACGCCCAATATGGCGCGGCCACGGGTGAGGTGATCGAGAAAAGCCATCCGTTCTGCGACGTGGAAGGGATGGTGAAAGGGGAGACTAATCACCGAGGTGCCGAGGCGGATGCGGTGAGCATGGGCGGCCGCCTTGGCGAGGGCCATTTCCGGCGCAGGCATGGTCTCCCAGCCACCCGAGTGATGTTCGCCGATGAAAAATTCATCGAAGTCCAGCGCGTCCGCGTAGTGGATTAGCGAGATGTCACGATCAAACGCCAGCGAAGGATTCTCGGTTGGCAGATGAAGCGGCATCATAAAGAATGAGAATTTCATAATGAGTTCCTTATCGCAGTCTATTTCTTATACAGGCTCGCCACAAACCCGGCATCTTCAAGTTCCTTGACGAAGCGAGCGTCCACGAGTTCTTTGATATTCAGCGCAGCTGCTTTTGGATTGGTCGACGCCATTTCCTGCGAGACGACCTGGTACCCCTCCGGCGGTGGGTACGGATAGTCCGGCATGTTTTGCGTGAACCAGGACCAGGTATGATCGAGCACGTTTCGATCTTCCACGCGGGAATATTTGCTCATGATTTTGATAGTTTCCTCTTTGCGGGTCTTAAAATAATGGATCGCCTCGACATAGGCCCGAATATACCGGCGCACGGTATCCGGCTGCTCTTTGATGTACTTTCCCGTCGTGTAGATTCCGCGCTGGGGGAAGGGAATCCTGAGCGAGATCAAATCAAGCAACACAGGGTAGCCCAACTTGTCCACGATGGGTTTCTCTGCTTCGGTAAGAACAGTAAACTGCACGATCCCTTTCTGCATCGCTGCGATTCGATCGTAGAGTACCCCGATGGAGCGTAAACTTACATCCTTTGCCGGATCGAGGCCCAACTTTCTCAGGCTTACGCGTAGGGCAAAATCAGCGATGGTTCCGGGGCTCTGGTTTGCGCCTATTTTTCCCTTGAGCTCTTCGGCCCGTTTGATCCCCGGCACGGTCACAAAATAGTAGGTTAAAATATTCACGCTGCCTGCGATGGCCACAACATCACCGCCGGCCAGACGGGCGCTAACGACGGCGGGACCCGCGCTCTCGGCGATGGCGCTTTCCCCAGCCAATATCGCTTGCAAGGTGCGCACGCTGCTGGGAATCAGGACGGGCGCGACGTCGAGCCCGTGCTTCTCGAATAGCTGCGCCTCTTTGGCCACCCAGATGACCGCTGAAGCCCCGGGCGCTGGCGAAAAATAAGCCGTGTAAATTCGTTCTGCAGCGTGTAAGGTTTGCGCCGTCGCTAACAGCATCACCCCTAAGAGAAAAATCTGGTGAAACCGCCTTTTACGATGAACTCGATTTTTCTCCATCGGGCCGTCCCTCGTGTCAGAGGTCACGCTGATCCAAGACCAAGGTCAATTCGCCGCCTATTGTACTCAGCGAATCGAGGGCGTCAAATGGAAAAACGGCCGGTGTGGATATAAGAAGTGACGGCGTGTTCGCGCTTGCAGGGATGCGCCCAATTTTGACCGGGCCGCCTCGCCGTGGTATGGTCGCGGCAATTTTCACTTATCGCCAAGATAGGATGATGCGATCCAGATTTCGTAATCTATAAAATGAGGAGAAAGATATGAGACCGACGATCCCCATGTTGCTTTCAATGACCTTCGGACTTTTCGGGTTGGGCTCCGAAGGAATCGCGCAGACCATCAAAGTCGGCGCGGTTGTTCCCCTGACGGGAAGATACGCCGCGGGAGGCGCACAAAACAAGGCCGGCTATGAGATCGCCGTACAACAAATAAACGCGGCGGGAGGCGTAACGGTCGGTGGCAAGAAGATGCAACTCGAGCTGGTCATGCTAGATGACGAGTCAGATCCCACCAAAACCGTGGCTCGGCTCGAAACTCTAGCCAGCCAAGGTGTTGTCGCCTATCTCGGCGGATTCGGCTCCGACCTTCATGCCGCCGCTGCCTCCATCGCAGATAAAAATAAGATTCCTTACTGCGGCGTCGCCTTCGCATTAAACGGCATCCACAAACAAGGCCTCCGCTATCTCTTCTCGCCCTTTCCAAAGTCTCCGGATCTTACTAAGGAGACCTTTGCCCTTCTCGACGGTACGATCCCTGCAGCCGACCGACCCAGAAAAGTTGCGCTTTTCATCGAGCGGACGGACTGGGGAAAAGAGATGGCAACGCTCTGGGAAAATGAAGCTAAGCAACATGGCTATCAAATAGTGGCCAGCGGAGAATACGCACCGGGCTCCAAAGACTTTTCCGATTTGATCCTGAAAGCCAAATCGGCTGGAGCCGAGGCGGTATTCGCCTTGCCTTCGCCTCCGGATGGCATGGCCATCGTCAAGCAAATGAAGGAGTTGGACTTTAGTCCTAAAGTCTATCTCTTCATACGCGCGCCGGACCCACCGGTGTGGTCCCAGAACCTGGGCAAGGACGGCGATTATGTTCTGCTTTCGCCTGGCTGGCATTTCGCTGCGAAATATCCCAAGGTGGCGGAATTGAACGAAGCACATCAGAAATTATTCAACCGTCCCGCTGATCCGATCGTTGGTCCTTCTTATGCTTGCGTGCAGATCCTAGCCGATGCGGTTGCGCGCGCAGGCACTCTGGATCGCGACAAGATCCGTGACGCCATCGCCGCCACGAACATGACGACTGTGGTGGGTCCCGTACGCTTTCGGCCGGATGGCACCGGTGAGGTCAAAGTTTTTTTCCAACAATGGCTAAAGGGCAAGCAGGAACTGGTCTGGCCCAAGGATTTTGCGACTGCGCAGTTTGGCTATCCTGCGCCACCCTTTAGTCAACGATAGAGATTCGGCTGTAAAATTTTGACGGAATCAGTTCGCCATGATAATGTCGCGCCGCACATTCTACTGGTATCACCTCAAGCGCGTACGCCAGGAACGGTGCTAAGGAGGAGATCATGAGGAGGACAATTCAGATTTGGCTTGCTGCAGCGCTGCTACTCGTGGGTTGTTGCGTCGATATCTTTGCGCAAACCATCAAGGTGGGCGCTGTGATCCCGTTGACCGGCCGCTACGCGTCTATCGGAAACGACTTGAAACATGGCTACGAGATTGCCGTCGAGCGCATCAATGCCGCTGGGGGAATTCAGGTAGGAAACAGACGGTTTCCCATAGAGCTAATGGTGCTCGATGACGAGTCCGACGCGACCAAGACCGTGGCCCGTCTCGAGACCCATGCAGCCCAGGGCGTGCTCGCTTATTTTGGAGGGGTTGGCTCTGACCTTCACGCCGCTGGCGCCACTATAGCCGAGAAAAACCGCATTCCCTATCTTGGAATTGGGTTCGCCCTCGAAAGCATCCATAAGCAAGGCTACCGGTACCTCTTCTCTCCGTTTTGGAAATCGCCTCAAATTGCCAGAGAGACCTATCGATTGCTCAATGGTTCATTGCCCGATAACCAGCGTCCAAAAAAAGTCGCGCTCTTTCTCGAGAAGACCGACTGGGGCCAGGAAATTGGCGGCTACTGGGAGTCCTACGGAAAAGAAGCGGGCTATGAGATGGTGGTCAAGGCCGAGTATGCCCCGGGATCAAAAGATTTCTCAAGCATGATCCTGCAGGCGAAGTCCGCGGTTGCTGAGGCTGTCTTAGGCGTGCCTAACCCGCCGGACGGAATGACCATTGTCAAGCAGATGAAGGAACTGGACTTCACGCCAAAGTTTCTGATGCTGCTACGGGGATCCGACGGTCCGGCTTGGTCGAAGAACTTGGGAACGGCCGGGGACTACACTCTTCTGGGCACAGGCTGGCACGCTGCCCTCAAGTACCCGCTGGTCAAGGAGTTGAACGAAACTTACACCCGCAAGCACAATCGTTTGGCGGATCCGGTCGTTGGACCGGGCTTCGCGGTAGTCCAGATTTTCGCTGATGCGGTCTCACGGGCGGGAACTTTGGACCGGGACAAAATTCGCGATGCCATTGCGGCCACCAATATGGTTACAGTGTCGGGACCGGTGCGATTCCGTCCCGATGGAACGGCTGAGATCCCAGGGGTGTTTATCCAGTGGCAGAAAGGGACGCAGCAGTTGGTTTGGCCGAAAGAGGTCGCCACGTCTCCGTTTGCGTACCCTGCGCAACCGTTTAACCAGCGATAGCGTGGCCGTGTCATTTTGGATTTTGGATTGCCGATTTTGGATTAATCGAAAATCAAAAATCTAAAATCGAAAATCCAGTGACTCTTCTCACCCTCGATAGAATCTCCAAAAGCTTTGGCGGCGTCGCCGCTGTGAAAAACGTCAGCCTGACGGTTGAGGCGGGCGAAATTCTTGGAGT
>Ga0209799_1000240_pt1 | contig 9916 bp, 13 predicted proteins | sample PanSoiPlo36MoBio_FD_188324 | JGI IMG/M metagenome (GOLD analysis project Ga0209799, IMG submission 188324) | Tropical forest soil microbial communities from Panama analyzed to predict greenhouse gas emissions - Panama Soil Plot 36 MoBio (SPAdes)... | ecosystem: Environmental > Terrestrial > Soil...
TTGGTATGCCAGAGCTGATCGTTATTTTTGTAGTTGCCCTAGTGGTTTTCGGTCCAAGCAAGCTCCCCGAATTGGGCAAATCTCTCGGTGAAGCAATCAGAGGCTTCAGAAAATCGGTAAGCGAGGCCGATAAACCTTCCGTCGAAAACTCGGATTCGCCGAAAAAAGACTAAAGAGATTCAACCACAACGCACTATCTTACGCTCCTCTGCTTGCCGACCATCATCAAGCTCGAATCTAACCCGGCTACGAAACGAAGACACGTCACTCCGAAACCGGCAAGGGTTTGAGCGGAGTCAGCTTACTGAACTGACGAACACCAACTTTGAGTCATGGCGAAAAGAGAGTTTCGTGATTGCAACGAAGATCGCTTATCGCAACGGTTCATTATCGAAACTTCTGGCGATATTCAGATCGAATGCCACTTATACCAATTGCTCAAATTGGTCTGGCTCCTATGCTTCTGTGGGTCGTTCTGCCAACTGTCGTTTTTGCAATTATTGGGAAGTTTGGAATTCCGAAACAGACAGAAGGAGAATTAGCGCATGAATAGACGAGATTTTACGAAGTACTTCATTGCGGCTGCGGCGGTTTTCTTACCTAATCACAGCGTCGTTGGAGCAGTTAGACATAGATACCAATTAGCTTCCGAAAGCATCCTACCCGATGGTCTTAGGGCGGCTCCTGACGAGATTCGTGAAGCCTACCGCTTCGCAGTCGCCAACAGGGATATTCTTCGCTACATCTCTTGTTATTGTGGGTGCGGTGAACAGGGGCATACCAACAATGCCTCTTGCTACGTTAAAGACAGCTCACCGTTGGACAAGCCAGAATTCGACTCGATGAGCATTGGCTGAAAAATCTGCATTCTCATCACGCGTGACGTGATGAGAATGATGGACGAAGGGAAGCGATTGAAAGAGATCAGATCATATATCGAGAAGACCTACAGTCGCTACGGACCGTCAACGCCCACTCCTGCGGTTCCTGTGGATTCGACCAAAATCAATGAATTTTGGGTAAAACGAAAATGAGGAATTTATGAATAGCATTCTCATTGGAATAGTCGCGGGTTGTCCTGATTGCGTCAATGGTCGGTGCATTTCAGGCCGACGAGCACAAAAGTGGATCGCCAATGGGCGGAATGATGTAGGATATGCAAAGCATGATAGGACACCAGGAGCCGGGCGAGCAGTCGCAGGAGATAATGCAGGACATGAAGGAGATGATGAGGTGGATGTCCAAGATGATGGACATGTGCACTGAGATGATGAGTCATGTGTCGCAATCGACGAAAGACGAAACGAGCAAATAGCGCAAACCGTGGTCGATATTACTTTTGGGCTTATATGGGTGGAATTTGAATTCCAAGGATTTGGCCGCGAAATATGACCAATTCGCTCGTTGGTACGACTGTGTCGAAGGTTTGCTAGGTCTCCTTGGGGTGAGTAAGCTCCGCCAAGCAGTTTTTTCTGAGGCATCAGGCAAAGTTCTCGAAGTCGCTATCGGAACGGGGCGAAACCTTCAGTATTACCGACCAAATTGCGAGATAATTGCTGTAGATGTCAGCGGCGAAATGCTGAAAGTGGCGCGAGAACGCGGGGCGAAATTGAACGTCAATATTCAGTTTGCTTTGGCCGACGCGGAGGCTCTGCCGTTTCGCGACCGCTGGTTTGACACTGTTGTTTCATCCCTTAGCACCTGCACGTTTCCCAACCCGGCGAACGCCCTCCAAGAGATGGTCCGCGTTAGCAAGCCGTCTATTCAAATTCTCTTATTGGAGCACGGTCGGAGTGATCGCCAATGGCTTGGCCGGTGGCAGGATCGCCATGCAGACAAATTTGCGAAGCCGTTTGGCTGTCACTGGAACCGGGAACCATTGGAACTCGCCAAGGCGGCGGGTTTGAAAATCATCAAGGCGCGGCGGAATTTTTTTGGGGTATTTCATCGGATTGCAGCCGTACCGAGTACACTTCCAAACTAAATTGTGCATCGAATGACTGGCAGTAGACGACTTTCAAATCCTCTGCCCTGGTCCTCTAAATCGATCGTGCCTCATTGAGAAACGATTTTCCGCAGGATTTGATTGAATGGCGCTTCAGAGCGATCTCACGCGAGAGTGGCTCAGTGGTAACTCGGCTTGCGGGACATACCTGAACTTGTCTTGCAGGGAAGGGAACGGGTGGGACACAGGTGACGCTATTTTCAGAAAGTCCCCTTATGGAGATGATTTATAGGAAGTTATCAAAAACAGCCTCACTACCTGTCACCTGTCACGCTGGCCCTCTACTTTCGGATTCGTGCCATTAAAATACGCGCTGCCGAAGATGAGTGTTTATGAGAAACTAAGCTCCGCAATTGTTTGCCCATGGTCTTTGCCCGTGTCAACTACAAAGACAAGATGAAGAGGGCTCATTGTTGTCCAAACCGCGCCGGTTATTGGTATCAGTTTCATCGTATATAGACCTCCTGCATTTGTAGCCCCAGGCCCAATCTGCCCCACGTGTTGAAAGGATATGACTTGAATTCTGAATGGACCCCATGTGTTGCCAACTATGAAATCGGCCCTAGATAGCGTAGTCACTGGTGTTCCAGTGGAATCGGTGACTGATACTGTGGCTTCTACCGGGTCAACCGTGCCGGTTCGAGCCGTGCTATTGCTGACTATCGCCTGAAGGTTCAAGTATGCCATGTTTTCCTCCGTGATTATTGTTGGGGAATATGGGAAGTCTCCTGTGCGTATCTCCGCGGTCCGGTCACGAGCCGCTTAACCATTAAGTGAGCGGCACCAGTACCCGCAGCCTAACGATAGACTTTCGGTGGCTCGTTTTAGACGCTTTCCCGAGTGATGCTTTGACCCTCTTTATCTTCCCTCAACCCGACAAACCTCGAATGCCTCAGATGACCGTCCGGCGTCCATTCGGTGAACTCGATTTGGACGAGCGGCTCAGTTCTCGGACAGAATACGCTTAGATTTGATAGATGAAGAATGTCAGTTCAATTTGAGGTTTAACGGATGGTGAATACGCTGCGGCGGATTTCCGTAAGCTCGTAGACAATCTGATGAACGGGGTTCGAGGTGTGCGAGGCCTTCGTTCGAGTCCAACCCTAGTTTTTGCTATAGTGGGACGCAAGACTTGACGCATTTCCCTGGATGTCCAGAAGTCTATACATCTATCCATCCTCCCCAGAACTTCAATTGAAAGTTGTCGGCCCACATCATGCCGCGTCCTACAAGTACGATGCCGTAGTTGAGCCATATTGTCCTACTTGGTAATGGAAATTGAATCACGTATTTCGTCCAAGATGTTGTGCCGCTAATTGGTCGATTCTCCATGTTGTCGAAGGAAAGCATATTACCAGCGTCGTCATCGGCACGTAACCACAAACCTGCCCATTGCGCCACATTTTTGGTTCTTACTTCCCCCTCAAGCCGTATTGTCTTGTTGACTAGATACAATGCTGGAAATCGCTGCATAAGGGACCCAAACTCGTTCTCAGTTGCTTTAGGATTCTGAAAAAGCACGCATGCGCCGCTTCCCCCATCTGGACGAGGTACTACGCTAATCTCATATGCAGTGGATACATCAGCTACAAACCCATCACTATTGAACCATCCTGGCGGCTGGTTTCCTACGGGCAGCATGTCAAAACTTATATTATATGGCCTATCAACAGCAGGAGGAGTCACAAGAATCTCGGGTCTCTGTCTCTCTGCTGCCTGCTCCGTGTGATCCGGGATAATTTCACCGGAATCACTGAGCTTTGCTGATATGTCGCCGACGAGTTTGCGAAAATCACGGGAATCTCGCGAGCCATCCCAGTCAAGCAAACTCGGCGTGTGAAGGTCCTCAAACCTAAAAGGCAATTCTACTTCCTCGATCATAACGGGCACGAGCTTATTTCTGTTCAATGCATAGGTCGCTTCGTCTTTTACATACTTCGACTCCACTGACCGCTTCGACCACATGACCAGAACACACTTTGATTCCTTCAATGCCTTCTCAATCACATCGTTGAAGCGTTCCCCTGCCCTTAGCTTAGGGTCCCACCAGACAGTCCAACCTTCACCTTCAAGCGCGTTGGCAAGGTTTCTTGCCATGGCTTGTTCTTCTCTCTTGTAGCTGATGAATATATCGCTCATGAGGGCGGCCCTGCCTTTTATGGCTCCTGGTCGTGGACTGTTTGTGCGGTAGGAGCTGTCCCGGCGCGTCTATACGCTTCCGGCGTCTATATACATCGTCAGCAGGCAAAAAATCAAAGAGAGCTAAGCCTATTGGCCAGTAATTCGTTTTCCCAAAGCCTATACCCACACAACCGGTAGCCACATTTCAGACACCATCCATTGATCGCCTGCTTCCGTTCGGGAACCACGACTCCCAGGTAGCCGCTACACTTGGGACAGGAGCGATCTGGGTACTTGGCCACCGGGGTTTTTATTGAATCATATCGGCTCTGCGAACTTGACAGATCATAGCAGGTGGTGAAATAAAGCAGAGCACTATGAGGGCAAAAATCCTTGTCTATGCGCTCCTGGCTCTTATTTTAGCTACCATTCATCTCGCCGAGGCGCAGCAGCCACCGAAAGTTTCACGGATTGGTTACCTGGGCTTAAGTTTTCCGTCCGCTAACGCAGCGCGCATCGAGGCCCTCCAACAGGGTTTGCGCGACCTTGGTTACATCGAGGGGAAAAACATTGTCTTTGAGTGGCGGTGGGCCGAAGGAAAAGCCGATCGAATACCCGACCTTGCGGCAGAGCTCGTGAAACTCAAAGTCGACATCATTGTCACAGGTGGTTCGACAGCAACCCGTGCCGCCAAGATAGCAACTGTCACGATTCCCATAGTCATGTCCCAGGATAGCGATCCTGTCGGCAGTGGGTTCGTTGCCAGCCTGGCGAAACCGGGCGGCAACATTACCGGACTGTCCTCCTACGCCGCAGAGTTAAGCGGCAAGCGGCTGGAGCTTTTAAAAGAAGTACTTCCTAGACTCTCCCGCGTGGCCGTGCTCGGGAATTCGACCGCGCCTCAGAACGCACGAGCGTTAAAAGACACGGAACTCGCCGGAGACGCGCTCGGAATGAAGCTTCAATACCTAGACGTACTAGGTCCCAAGGATATTGAGACCGCATTCCGCGCCGCGAGCAACGGGCGTGCTGAAGGTCTACTCGCGCTGAACAGCTTCGTCGTCAGTGCTCACCAAAAACAGATTATAGACCTCACCCTAAAGAACCGGCTGCCTGCGGTATACGGGCAGCCAGAGTTTATGGAAATTGGTGGCCTTGTGTACTATGGCGCGAGCTATACCGATTTGTTCCGACGCGCCGCTGCGTATGTGGACAAGATATTAAAGGGCACCAAGCCCGCCGATCTACCTGTGGAGCAACCGAAGAAGTTCGACTTCATCATCAATCTAAAAGCGGCCAAGCAGATTGATCTGACGATTCCACCTAACGTGCTGGTGAGAGCTGACAAAGTGATTAAATGATTTCGATTGCCGATTTTGATTTGAGGTGATGCTCGATGAACAAAATAATCGTCGCACACCTCTTGGGTATACTGATCTTGGTTTCAATCCATCTCGCCGAGGCGCAGCAGCCGAAGAAAGTCTATCGGATAGGGTATCTATCGGCGTTCGACCCAGCTGTTGAGTCCGCCAGTTCCGAGGCAATCCGGCTGGCGCGCGAGCGTGGCTACATAGAAGGACAGAACATCGCCATCGAGTACCGATACGCAGAGGGGAAGCTCGATCGGCTTCCTGAGCTTGCCGCCGAGCTGGTGCGTCTGAAGGTTGATATAATTGTGGCATCAGGAGGGGCCTGGGCAGCTCGGGAGGCCAGAATGCGACCAAGACGATTCCCATCGTTATGATGGGCGGAGGGTCCGATCCTGTCGAGGAAGGGCTAGTTGAAAGCCTTGCCCGTCCCGGCGGCAACGTCACCGGCCTGACAAACCTTTCCAGAAAGCTAGGCGGGAAGCGGCTGGAGCTACTCAAAGAAGCCGCTCCCAAACTTGCCCGTGTCGCGGTTCTCTACGATCCGGCGATTCCGGGCAGTGTAATAGAGGTGAAAGAGGTTCTGCCAGTCGGGGCGCGTGCGCTGGGGTTGACTAATCAACCTTGGGAGGTGCGAGCTGCGGACGATTTCGAGCGGGTATTCGCTGCGATCAGTAAGCAGCGCCCGGATGGACTTTACGTGGTCGGGGGCGGCCAGCTAATGTTTGCTAACCAAAAACGGATCGCGGACTTCGCGTTAAAGAGCCGGTTGCCGTCGATCTACATCAGAAGGGAAGCCGTAGATGACGGTGGCCTCATGTCATACGGTGCGGACCTCGCAGACAGCTACCGACGCGTCGCGTATTACGTGGACAGGATTCTGAAGGGAGCTAAGCCCACCGATCTTCCGGTGGAACAGCCGACAAAGTTCGAGCTGGTGATCAATCTCAAGACGGCTAAGCAGATCGGTCTGATGATTCCGCCGAACGTTCTGGCGAGGGCTGATAAGGTGATTCGGTGAAACGTAAGGCGAAAGGCGTGAGAAAAGCGATTAAGAAAACCATTTTTGGCTTCGTTCTATGCGCCACGCTCCTTGTGCTTTCCTTGCCCGCCGAGGCGCAGCAGCCGAAGAAAGTCGCACGGATCGGTTTCCTACGTTCTTTACCCCTCTCCGCGAACCCGTATCGCATCGACGCATTCCGCCAGGGGCTGCGCGAGCTTGGGTACGTCGAGGGGAAAAACATTGTCATCGAGTGGCGGTCTGCAGAGGAAAAACTTGATCGCCTACCCGCGCTTGCGGCGGAATTGGTTCGTCTGAAAGTAGACGTAATTGTCACGCCTGGTCCAACACCGACACGCGCCGCCAAAGCGGCAACTGCCACGATCCCCATTGTCATGACGCAGGACCCCGATCCCGTGGGCAATGGGTTCGTCGCCAGTCTCGCTCGACCCGGTGGAAACATTACGGGATTATCAACTCTTGCCCCGGAGATAAGCGGCAAGCAACTGGAGCTTCTGAAGGAGACTCTTCCTAAAATCTCCCGCGTAGCCGTCCTTGGGACTTCGACCGCTCCGGGCCAAGCATTGCACTTAAGAGAGATCGGGCTTGCGGCAGGTCCATTGAGTGTGCAGCTTCAGTCTCTGGACGTGCTTGGACCCAAGGATATCGAGACTACATTCCAGGCCGCGAGCAACCAGCGCGCTGAAGCTTTCATCGTGTTGAGAAGCGCCATTCTCAATGCTCAGCTAACACGCATTTTGGAGTACGTGGTTAAGAATTGGGTCCCTGCAATTTACTCGGGGGCAGAATCTGTGGAGGCTGGCGGTCTCATGTCCTACGGCGTGAATGTGGTCGATCTCGACCGCCGTGCCGCCGCCTACGTGGACAAAATTCTCAAAGGCGCAAAGCCTGGCGATTTGCCGGTGGAACAACCGAAGAAGTTTGAGTTCGTGATCAACCTGAAAGCCGCAAAGCAGATCGGTCTAACGATTCCGCCCAACGTACTGGCTAGGGCAGATAAGGTGACTAAGTGATTTTGGATTAGGGAGAAACTCATGGGTAAAAAAATCGTTGTTTCTCTCGTCGCTACTTTTGTTCTGGCTTCTATCCAACTGGCCGAGGCGCAGCAGCCGAAGAAAATCCCACGGATAGGGTTTCTATCGGGAAGCGGCGGTCCCGCTATGGTTGAGGCATTTCGGCAAGGGCTGCGAGATCTTGGCTATATTGAGCAGAGAAACATTCTCGTTGAGCTTCGTTACGTGGAGGGACAGGCGGACCGTATTCCAAGCCTTGTGGCTGAACTCGTGCAACTCAAGGTCGATGTGCTTGTCAGCGGCACTTTCCCGGCAATCCGGGCAGCCAAGCAGGCGACCAACACGATCCCCATTGTTATGGTAACTGCTCAGAATCCAGTCGAGGCCGGACTAGTCGACAGCTTGGCGCACCCAGGCGGGAATATCACAGGGGTTACCAGACTCACCCGAGACCTAAGTGGAAAACGGCTGGAATTGCTTAAGGAGATGATTCCCAAAGTATTGCGCGTTGGAGCTCTTTGGGATGTGGATGCTCCAGGAGCGAGTGTTGCTTTCAAAGAGTATGAAACCGCCGCGCGTGCCCTAAAAATAGAACTCCAACCTCTAAAGGTGCGAGGTCCGAACCCTGATTTGGAGAACGCATTTCAAGCCGCCGCCAAAGCGCGTGCAAACGCGTTCATCCCCATCAGGAGTGTCCTGATTGGTGGTTACCTAAAACGCATTGCGGACCTCGCCGTGAAGAATCGACTAGCTTCGATGTGCGAGGATATTCGGTGCGTAGAGGCTGGTGGCCTTATGTCCTACTCGGCCAACGATACTGAGAGTTTCAGACGCGCCGCATACTACGTGGACAAAATTCTCAAGGGTGCGAAGCCGGCAGACCTGCCAGTCGAGCAACCGACCAAGTTTGAATTTGCGATTAATTTGCGAACCGCGAAGCAGATCGGGGTCACCATTCCGCAGTCGGTGCTCTTTCGGGCGGATAAGGTGATCAAGTGAGAGGAGTGTCGAGTGGAGAGTGCGGGGAAAAACATGAAGAGCAAAATCACCGTGTTTGCTCTTTGGGCTATGCTCTCTGCGCTTAGCTTTCCTGTTGGAGCGCAACAGCCGGCTAAAATTTCGCGTATCGGATTCGTTTCTTCGACCGGCAGTCCCAATAATCCCGGAGCTAATGTCGAAGCGTTCCGTCAAGGCATGCGCGAACTCGGTTACGTCGAGGGAAAAAATATTCAGGTTGAGTATCGTTACATCGAAGGAAAGTCGGAGCGCACCCCAAGCCTCGTCAGTGAACTCATCCAACTAAAGGTCGATGTGCTGATTTCCGCCGCTCTCTCGGCAACCCGCGTGGCCAAGAAAGAGACCAAGAAAATTCCGATTGTTTTCAACATTCCGGATGATCCAGTTGCGGTCGGGTTGGTCGAAAGCTTGGCGCGCCCTGGTGGGAATATCACTGGCGTTGCCCGGCTCGGTAGGGAATTGAGTGGCAAGCGTTTGGAATTACTCACCGAAGCTATTCCTGGGATAAAGCGGGTTGTCATTCTATATTCTCCTACCAACATTCTGACGACGAGCAGTCGGCGTAATTACGAAGATTACGAGGCTCCAGCCCGCGCTTTAAAGATCACACCTCAACTCATCCACGTTCGCAATCCGAGCCAAGACTTGGACGGCGCGATCCGCGAGGCGGTCAAGGGAAATCTAAATGGACTCATCATAATCGACACAACGCCGCTTTTCCCTTACCGGGAAAAAATCGTTGAGCTGGCGTTTAAACACCGCCTGCCGTTGTTGGCGGAAACAACGATATGGGTAGAGGCCGGCGGCCTGATGTCCTACTCAGCTAACGAACCAGAGAGCTATCGCCGTATCGCCACCTACGTCGACAAAGTTTTAAAGGGCACCAAGCCCGCAGACCTGCCTGTCGAGCAGCCGACCAAGTTTGAGTTCGTGATCAACCTCAAAACAGCGTCCGCGCTTAACCTAACGATTCCACAGTCCGTGCTCTATCGCGCGGACAGAGTGATTCGATGAAAGTCGTCAGGAGTTGGAGGTCAGTATTCAAGGGTAGCATCTTCGTCTATGCGCTTGGCGTTCTGCTCTTTGCGCTTTGCTTTTCCGCCGAGGCGCAGCAGCCGAAGAAAGTACTCGCGGATAGGTTTTTTTTCCTATGGTTCAGTTGAAAATTGAGCAGAGCTCGCTGGCTGCTTTTCAGCAAGGGCTGCGAGAGTTGGGATATTTGGAAGGTCAAAACATCGTCATCGAGCAGCGATACGCGGAGGGAACATTCGATCGCCTGCCTGCGCTGGCGGCCGAGCTAGTAAGTCTCAAGGTAGACATCATTGTCACGACTGGCCCGGCGCCAACCCGTGCCGCTAAGGGAGCAACTGTC
>Ga0209799_1000243_pt1 | contig 9879 bp, 9 predicted proteins | sample PanSoiPlo36MoBio_FD_188324 | JGI IMG/M metagenome (GOLD analysis project Ga0209799, IMG submission 188324) | Tropical forest soil microbial communities from Panama analyzed to predict greenhouse gas emissions - Panama Soil Plot 36 MoBio (SPAdes)... | ecosystem: Environmental > Terrestrial > Soil >...
CCCGCCTCACTGTTGAAGGCAATATATGCGGTCGCGATCAATCCTGCCGCCAGCAACGCTCCTTCGACCCACTGTATCCCGAAACGGGCCGGCGCTTTCCATGGGCCCCCTAGAACCCAGTAAAAAATCACCGGTGTGACGACCAGTTGAGCCAACGCATCTCCCCGAAACCATTGCTCCCACGTCAGCCAAAAATCGTATCCGAGAAAGGACCGTGACGCAGCACCGCCAAATGCGGAAGCGGCCGGAACCAGCAGCACCACAAACAGACAGTACAGCGCCAAGTCCCGTACGGTTTCGAAACGAACGGGATTCCTGAGAAAACGCCGAAGAACCGCAGCAGCGATTAGCCCTTTAATCGAATCATTCGCGAAAGTGGCCAGCAAAAACCATAAAGGAATACCCGAAGAGACCGGGGCTAGCAGTCGAATTGGCAGCGCTGCGAGGATAAACACCCACCACCGGCTCGGCCGAACCATCAGCAGCGCGCAAAGCAAAACCGAATCCGGAAACCAGAACGGCGACGAGGTCTCATAACTGAAGGACATTCCGTACCGGTAGGCGAAATAGAAGGCCACCCCGAACAGACAAAACCCGAGGACATTCCGGAGGCGCGACCCGCGAACAACCTCCCTCAGATCGCGTCCCAAAATGTTTTGATCGCCCCACAGATTTTCGCCTATGGTATTCACGCCGCGATCATCACTCCCCGTTGGTATTACGCCGGCTAATGCAATTGACAATTACTTATTGCAAACACCCGATCGTGGCAACCGACCTGTTTGGGGGATGATCAGACATGATATATGAGATTCTGTAATCGGCTCACACATAGATTGGCTAGCATACGGTAGAAACAAATAGCAATTATTATCATTTCTGACCCCATGATGACTAATGTTCCGCCGCTAGTTGAACCACGATTCGGAGCAACGCCAGTTACCAATGGCTGCGCAAATAAAACATTTGAATGAATAAGAATTGGGGCGATCAATGTTATTAATAGCAATAGGTGGCGAAGCTTCATTGGTTCTCCCGCAAAACATGACGTAAAACGAGGATCCCGCCTTTAAAGAAAAAGCCGATGGGGTGACGATTTTCTGCCTACTCTCTAGGGGGACGGGTCGCCAGCCATGTAGCCAACGCTCCCAAACCGAACCCGATCGCTAAACCCACAACGACAGATCGCAACGGTTCGTGTCTGATATGATAGGCCGCGTCATCGATCAAATCTTCCGTGGCAGTACGGCCGCGTCTGGCGAACCGGCGCGCAGCAGCGACTCCGTCTTCGACGGCATGAGAGGCTTCGCTCCCCAGCCGCGAGACTTCACCTCCCACTTCCATCAATCGCTCGCCAACATACCTGACTTTCTCGAGCAAGCCACCTTTGTCATTCTCTTCCATAGTTATTCCTCCTCTTATTCGCGGTCCTTGTCGTACCGCAGCGGTCAGACCACGGCAACCTTCGCGAATCTCTTTTCCTTCTGAGCATCCTGGAATTCATACTCGACAGTCCTCGGTTGCTTTAGGATTCTCCGCTAAACTCGCACGACGGGTTGTACGAGTTTGAGATGTTAACTTAAGGTGGGCTCACCCACCGATCTTGAGTCAACCTATTTCGATTAGGCGGGGTTTACCATCCGGCGCGCTCTGATTTTGAGCTTCCAAATACCTTAGAGAGGAAATGGTTTAGGATTTGCGGTCAGCCATCCCAATCTAAACGTGACACTCCAAATGTTAATCCGTCTCAAGTACTCTTGAGCCAAGTCCGCGTCTTGTAGAGAAATCCAGAGTAACCGCGAACCATGAGTTTGCCATCTTCAACCCAGATTTCCGCCGTGTAAATCTTGCCGTCCTCGGGGTCCAAGACCGTGCCACCCTTGTAACGATCGCCACTTGGGGTCAAGTCCCTAAGAATCACCAGCCCTACGATGGGTTTGTTTTTATCGGCACCCGTACACGCGATGCAAACTTTTGGTTTGCCCTGCTTATCGTTCGGCTCCGTCAAGGCCACGATCTGGCCGAACAATTTGCCGCTCTGCTCATAGATCTCCACTTGGGATGTGACCTTGCCGTTGTTTTCGTCGACCGTATTCCATTTGCCCACCGGCGACTCGGCCGCGACAACCGAGCCTGCGCCTAGCAGAACCATCAAAGATATGAAAAAACTAAACTGCTTCATTCTTTCTCTCTTACGACTGACCTTTTTTTTTGAATCAGAAAACCCGACCGCTATTTCCCTTGGGTTTTCTGCGCTCCCATCGACGTCGCCAAGACGATTCTTGAACTTGCCGGTCTGCCCGAGCCCACGATTGTGAATGCAGTTGGAAAACAATCTAACCCATTTTTTCTTTCATTCTGTTTTGCGCGGCTCGTTTCCTTTTGCCGAGAAAAGTTCTCTTATTTGCTTGTCCGCAGATTTTAAATTGAGGTCGCGCTGTGGGAACGGCATCTCTATTCCCGCCTGGTGAAGCGCTTGAACCAGGGCGATGGAGAGCCGACTCTTGACGTCGACATTAGCCTGGACGAGAGTCCAAAACCGCAAGGCAAAATTCAATGTGCTTTCGCCAAAGCCCTGGAAAACCACGGCTGGCGCAGGGTCCTTGAGAACGTTGGAATCCGCGTTGGCGACGGCGAGCAAAATCTCCATCACTTTTTGCAGATCGGAACCGTAAGCCACCCCAATGTTAATCTCACGTCGCCGCCACGGATCGCTCAAAGTCCAGTTCATGAGCTTGTCGGAGATCAAGGTGGCGTTCGGAATAATCGCATCGGCGCCATCGCCGGTGCTAATCGTGCTCGAGCGAATGCCGATTTTTTTGACGATACCGGACACACCGCCCACTTCAATGGTATCTCCGGGATGAATCGGACGCTCAAACAAAAGAATCAGCCCCGAAATAAAGTTGTTCACGATATTCTGCAGGCCAAAGCCGATCCCGACGCCGAACGCACCGGCCAGCAACGTGAAACGATTGACGTCCACTCCGGCGATGCCGAGGGCGAAGAAAAAACCGAAGAGCAGGATCCCATAATAAGCTGTGGTGGAGATCATTACAGGGATGCCTCTGCCGAGCCGCATTCTCGGAAACACGTCGTCTTCCAGCAGCAGACGAACTGCTCGCGAAATCAGAACTGCCGCAGTCAGAACCAAACCAAAGGCGATGATGTCCCACAGCGAGAAATCCACCCGCCCTTCGCGGATGGGCGCCGTAAAGAAATCCGTCACTGCTCCGACGACGTTGTCCCTCACTGTGAAAAACCGGAGCATCGCTTCGATGGAGAACAGAAATGCGCCGAGGTTAAGAACACGAAAACCCCAGCAGGAAATGACGCTGCTATACCGTCGGACAACGACAAGGGACCGGGCCAGATTCGTGTCGAGAAAAACGGCGAATAGGGTAGACAGCGCTTTGGCAGTGCCGAAAATGGCAAATACCGCGTACGCGCTGTAAAGGGTACCGGCGCTCAACAATTTCGCGAGGTCGAAATAGCCCAGGATATTTGCCACGAGTGAGGTACAGATGAGTAAGAGGGCAATACGAAAAAGGAAGATCAGATAGGCGGGCGGAGCGTTCTCGGCGGACAGCCGTCTGACCCGCGCAAGCGTCAACAGCCAAATCAAAACGGCAATGGCGACGATATCGAGAAAGAGAAAAAAAAGCCGATCCAAGAGAGGTAGCGAAAGGAACAAATTCGCCACCGCGTCAAAGATGTAGAAAACTGCGACGCTAATGAGAACCGGCCGGGCTGCGGGGTGGAGCAGGCGCGGGAGCAACCGAAGCACCGGAATCAACAGCAGTAACGCCTCAAGCCCTCTGAGCAAGCGCGGAGCATTGATGGCGAAAAAAATAAGTGACAAAACCAGTGTGACAAGCATCGCGAGCGACACGGGCCGCTTGAGAAAGTGAGTCGCCTCTGCAAAATTCGGGTGATCTTGTGTCCACTGCTCCACCTTTCGGCTCAACAGCGACGCGATGATAAGAATGAAGAAGAACAGACAGACGGTAAGACTCACGCCCAAAAGGTTAGTCCGCAAAAATTCGACGGCGTCCCAAAATTGCCGTGAGAGTAAAGTAGCAACTTCCGCCGCGGCCAACCCCGTCCGCTCCCACTCCGACATGACCTGCCAGAGCGGGACGCGCTCCGCGACGATAAGACTCTCCTGGAACCGTCCTCTGGCCTGGGCAACGCCGCTCAAGATCTCTGAGATCGTGTTCTCTCGTTGATAAAGTTGGTTCTCCAGGACAAGAGCCGCATCGAGCCGTTTGCGCGCCTCGGCTTTGACTTTTTTGATCTCGCCTAGTAGATCGCGTACTGCGCGCTCAACCTCGCGTGGCAAAGAACCCGCAGGGGAGGCCTTGAGTGTCAGTTCCCACGTCTGTTCCTCTTGATCGACGAGCGTAAAATCTTTATAGAGTTGGCTGGTCCAACGCGAGATATCCTGTTGCCATTTGGTCAGCCTGGCCGCCCGACTCTTCCAGGAGTTTTCGAGCTCCGAAAGTTCCCCCGGCTGTAGCGACTTCGCAACCGCGGAGTTCGCGCTCTTCGCCTCCTCAGCAAAAGTGTTTCGTGTGGCTTCAATTTCTTTGGCGATCTCGGCAACATCTGCGGCTTGAACCCTCTCACCGACATCGCGGATCTGTCGCCTCGAGCTTTCCAGCCGCTTGGCCACGTCGCTCAAAGGGATGGGCTCAACCACAGGCGCCGCCGGCTGGGCAGGTGCGGGCGTTTCGGTCTGCTGTGTAGGTGTATCCCCAGGTTTTGGCAGGAGTTGACCCGGAGCCGCTGCAAATCCACAAAGCGGGAAAAAGATCAGAACCGCAGCCAGCGCAAATAAATCGATCAAAGGCGGACGTGACTCAGGCGCAGTTTTACGGTGAAACAGCATGAAGCGATTTAATTAACGTCTAGCGAACTAGCCCTCAGCGCGGAACGGGTAGTAAAAAATCGAATTTATCTCAGGTCCTCACGCCAAATGTTCTTATCGGAGGTCCAGTCCGAACATCCTTCCTCGATTCTCGCGAGAAGCGCTCGGGGATGACGAACTTGGGTAAAGAAATTTAATTCTATGCAGCAAGCTGCCGCGAATTCAACCTACTGGGTTTGTTTATAGACGGAAAGCATGGAACGATGAAATGTTGACGTGATCTTTCAATATTCCACCATTCCATTTCGCTCGCACGCTATTGCATCGGCACGATCTGTCTTAGGAATACCACTAGTGTGTGTTGCGTGAATCGTCAACGTGGAGGACTCACGTTCACGATCGCTGGTGCAAGTTTCAATTGACTTGGGTAACAGAACAATCGAAGCGTGTGAGTCGAGGCCGGGTGAAGATGAAATAACGACCAGCGGATCAACTGGCCATTGAACGTCGTGTCCAGATTCGACCATCGAGCCAGTAGTGGCAGAACAGTCCACCCACTCCGAGGGGCGCTAGCCATTCGATTGGATACCAGCTGGAACTCATCGCTCCAGCGAGGCCGATCAGAGGCCAGATCGCGAAAGAAGCGGCAAATCGAAACTCAGATTGAGGAGTCCCGGGAAAGTTTCCCCGATTGCGGGAAGGCATTGACCGCCGCGCCATGGCATAAGTGAAATAGAGGTATTGCACCTCGTGGTGAACAGCGAGGACCAAAAAAAACGAAGCATTCGTAGCACCGAGCACGTAGGCGCTGCCAAAAGCCACAGCGTGTGCAAGCACAACCCAGCGCTCAGCGGGATGCAAGGTTTGAATCTCATTCGCCTGTCTATACTCCGATTTGATCTGTCGCGATGTCCAAATAAGATACGCGACAACCCAACCGACGGCGATTAAGCCTAATCCCCAGCTAACGTCCGCGCCAAGGTTGATAGGGTAATACGGTTCGCCTTCATAATTCTCTGGCACCAGATGGCCGTACAAAAAAATCGCTGCGGCCATGGGCAAGTAAATCGCGCCGACGAAGAGCCGACGGTGCAATGGCGAGATCGGCCCCTGGGCCTGGCGTTGGTAAAACCTGGCGATGCCGAGGCTCTGACGCCCTCGATGCCAGATGGCTGCATACATGGTAATCGATGTGAGCAACACCAACTGGTTGCTGACGGTAAGTAGATAGGTCGCAACGAGAATTACTAACGGGACAAACAACACATCGGCAGGCATACGCCGCCAGAGCCGGCGGCGCATGATGGCGTCGTATGTCGCGCCGAGATGCAGCTCAGAAAATACGAGATCGAGCCAGTCGAGCTCTCGATCTCCATAAAGCGTAGTCAAGGCAAGTGCTGTGAATAGTCCACCTGACGCACCGGCGGACGCGAACCAAAAATCGGTGCGCTCTGAGATCAACCATCGCCGCGGCTTCGGCATGGCGTGAGTTTGGTTCGGAGTCGCGTCGGCGTCGCCCACCCACGAGAGCGGTGGGCTATTAAGTTGGAGCGTGGCCGCCGTTGCGTCATGCAAAACTGACATTTTCTCTGATCCGATAGAACCGTTTTACTCTGGCGACGTCTTTATCTTCTTTTCCCAAAGATTCTCGGCCTCTGGATTCGAAGCGTCCGGGTTTTCCCGGTCTATCTCCCATCGCAATGGGTTATCCAGAATATGTTGGCGAATGCGATTTAGAGATTCATCGCTTCTGACAACGTGCTCATAGTAGTTTCGTTGCCAAGCAAAATCGGCGTTCGCCGTCTGCCGAATCAAGCGTGTTGATACGGCCTTATAAGAACGGACGATTTCACCTAATGTAGGGGCGCGATTCATCGTGCCCTCATCGGCTGTATCCGCGGAGTTGTGTGGCACGGAAGCGGGCGCAATAAATTGCGCCCCTACAATAATGATTCCGTGGATGTGGTTGGGCATGATGACGAAGGAATCCAAGGACACCGTCGGAAACCGGCTAGATAATCCGACCCAGGACACCTCAGCGCTCCGACCAGTGTCGCTTAGAATCATTTCGCCATCCGAAATGTCGCCGAACAGGCAGATTCGATTCTGGGTCACGATCGTTACAAAGTATGCTCCCGATTGTTTGTAATTGTATCCTTTAAGCGGATCGATCGCCGGTGGTGTTTTTCTGGGTTGTATTGTGTTGCCACGGTTGTGCTCCGATAAAATCGACGCGTGCTCGCCCCACAATATCTGTTTCCGATCATCGAGCAAATCCGATGTAGGGGCGCGATTCATCGCGGCTCTACTGCAGCATGCAATCTTGCACCACGATTTTGTCGTCGACTTCCATCAGCACGCTTCTACCTCTATTCCAAAAAGTTGTCTTGCCGTCGCTATAGCGCGCGCCGGAGCCCGAGATCACGTGCGGCAGCCGCGACTCGCGGCCGGCGAAGCGCACGTTGACGAATTGATCTTCTGGCAGCTGGAACTGAGCCATCACTGTTTGACCGTCCGGGCAGCGAAAACTCAGCCATTTCTGGCCTGCTTCCTTGTCGGTTTGAGCGCAACTGAACATTACCGCCAAAGCCAGTGCGGCAAAACTCCTTTCGCTGACAGTTCCCACCATCCTAAAAACACGCATGCTTTTAACTCCATTCTGGGCAAGAGTACTCACCGCCGAGGGCCCACGAAAACAATCTGTTTCTATTTCAGAGCGTTCGCGGTTTTCATCGCCGCGACCAGTTCTTTTGAACCTGATCCCCAACGCGAGACAGACTGGATCGCCTGTGTGAAAGGGACATCCAGTGGATGCACCCGTTCCGGAGTGAGAATATAGACGGCTCCGGCGAAAGGCGTGGGCACCGACGGCACGAAAACCGTAAAGCGTCCGTCCACCAATTCTTCGATAATGAAGGCGGGGACGAGAGCTTCCTCAATCTCGGCCAGCGCGGGCTTCCAAACGTTCTCCTCATCACCCTTCCCCGCCAGTCTCTGCGTCAGACTTCGAAAGAGTGCATAGCCGGGCATTCTTTCGAAGAAAGATTTCTCGATGCGCTCCTGGATCGCACGGCCGGCAGGTGTGCGCACGGCAGCGCCGATGAGAAAGCAGACAATCAACACGAGGAGAAGCGACAGAATGTGCTCCGCGGGTAGCCATTCGGGCAGCAAATTGGCGAAAGGCTTGGCAAGACCCGCCACCGAATTCATGGCCTTGAGCAGCAGTAAAACCGAAAGGTAGACCGGAACAAGGATGAGCAAGCCGGTAACGAACGCCTTCAAAATGAATTCAATGAACTGTTTCATAGGCAGTCCTTTCTTGATGTGGGGGACTTAGGGATTGGAGCAACGTGCATCAGCAACGCGTTCGCATCGCTCTTGCTCAAAACACCGGCGGCTCGTAGCTCCAGCTCGTCGGGTCAGCGCCCATCTTTTTGCCCAGGTCGGCTAAATTGTTCATGGTCTCTTTCACAAACGTACCCGCCAGTGGCGGGTACCAATCGCCGGGAATCGACACGACGCGCACCTCGGCGTCAACGTTGCGCTTGAGCCGCGCTACTTCGGCCATCGTGTAGAGGTGCCTGACGGCGGTCGCCGTCGCAGCACGGCTGGCCGTGTCCAGGCTCCGTTGAATAACCGCCACCCAGTTTGGCACCGTCACTTCCGGCACCGGGCGGAACTGATTGTTGAAAATCACCCACATGCGGATTTTAGGGATCGGCAGTTCCGGATAGAGCTTCTGCCATATGGCCGGAATTGTATTCTCTTCTCCGCGCCGCCCACCATACTGAATGTTTCCCGTCACGCCGCCGTCTACGTAGAGCTCTTGATCGATCATCCGAAATGGAAACGCGCCGGGATCCCCGCCGAGGCGAGCATGATGTTGTGAATCCGGTCAAGCTGTCCCGAGTCAGCGGCGCACTGCGCTTTCGCAACCAGCTCGAACACGCGCGCCGTGGCATCATCAAGGCCGGTTGTGTTGACGTCCAATATTCGACCATCACAGATGGTTAAAACTCCCAGGGCTTGTCGCTCCAGCTCGCCGGGTCGGCACCCATCTTTTCACCTAGATCAGCTAAACTGTTCATGGTCTCCTTTTTAAACACCCCGGGGACCGGTGGCGACCAATCGGGAGGGATGGACACGACGCGGACTTCGACGTCGGCTTTGCGTTTGAGCTCCGAGATCTCGGCCATCGCAAAGAGATGCCTTATCGCGGTCGCCGTAGCGGCGCGCGTAGACGTTTCGAGGCTCCGTTGAATGACCGCTACCCAATTCGGCGCAACCACCACCGGCACCGGGCGGAACTGATTGTTGAAAATTACCCAGAAGCGAAATTTAGGAATCGGCAGGTCCGGATAAGCCTTCTGCCACAAGGCGGGTAGGCTATCCTCTTCGGCTATCCGGCCGCCGTAGATGATATTGCCCGTGACGCCGCCGTCAACGTACAGCTCCCCGTCGATGATCCGGAACGGAAAAGCTCCTGGAATCCCCGCTGACGCGAGCATAATATTGTGAATACGCTCAAGCTCGTCTGAGTTGGCAGCGTGCTGTGCCTCCGCCACGAGGTCAAACACCCGCGAAGTGCCGGTGTCAAGGTTTGTCGTATTGACCAGCAGAAGCCGGCCGTCAGCACCCGCCTTGGCGATGCGGCCAACCATGTCCGCGGTAATGTGCTTGCGCATCTCGCGCTCAAGTCCGGGTACCTCGGCGAACGAAATATTATCCGGCAAGAAATACAGAAACCCGCGCTGTTTTACCCAGTCATCTTGCGGGTTGCGATAGAGGTCCACGATCTCGTCGATCGACTGTGCATCGCCCAAGAACGCGAACGGCGCGATCAAGGTGCCAGTGCTCACTCCGGTCACGGCGTCGAACTCGGGCTTGGCCAGCGGGTTCTGGGCGGGAACCTTCAGCCAACCTTTTAGAAAGCCTGCGCCGAAGGCCCCCCAGTCACCCCCACCCGAAACGATGAGAATGTCGATCACCGGCCGCTGTTTCCCTTCCGC
>Ga0209799_1000244_pt1 | contig 9874 bp, 11 predicted proteins | sample PanSoiPlo36MoBio_FD_188324 | JGI IMG/M metagenome (GOLD analysis project Ga0209799, IMG submission 188324) | Tropical forest soil microbial communities from Panama analyzed to predict greenhouse gas emissions - Panama Soil Plot 36 MoBio (SPAdes)... | ecosystem: Environmental > Terrestrial > Soil...
GAATCGCTCGTGGCTGTATCACATCCACAATTTCGGAGTAAATTTGCTGACTTCAGAGATGTTTTGGCTCACGAGTGCAGTCGTGACGGTATTCGGGATCGCTTTGATCGCCATCTGGTAAACGTAACCTTTAGATTTTCGCATCAGCCATCTCGCCAACATCGTCTGCGAGGTTCGCATAGACTCAGTTCTATCCGTATGACTTTGTCATCTTGAGAATCTATGACAGAACTCGCTCTGTTGGTGGCAATTCTAAATAACGTGAGCTGCCCGCAACTCTGTTGCCTTAAGAGTTAATGGCGCAATTTTGAGAGAGCGCGTGCGATCAATACTAGGTTTTTTTGGTTCGCCATCCTGCATCGATTAACGTCGAACCAAAGCTCTGCGAACGTCGGCGCGAGGTTCTGAAATAGGTCTCACACTATAAAAGACGACTGATGTCCAACCTGCCAATCTCAGCGATTGTCTTGTTGAGGTTAGCCTCCAAAATTCTTACTATCCGCGCGCAGAAAACGTGATCGCTGCATAGAAGGCAGCCGATGTATGATGAGTCTTCGTAGTCGATATAGAGAAAGCATCTATCGGCAGGTAAAACGTTAGATTTCTCAACCTTTCTAAGGATGCCGACTTCACCTCGCGGACGCTTGTCATTACCACTGCCCATCCATGTCCAAACGGGTGGCCAACTATGCATGCCGTGATAGCTGAAAGGCGGATGCTCACGGAGCAACATGACCCGAAACTTTCCTTCCGTGGAAGTTCAGTCCATTGATTATAAGAGTAGACAAATGATGTCAAAATGCAAGGAAAAACTATTTCAGCAATTGATCTATCTGAAGCCGTTGGCCTCGCCCGCCTATGGACGGACAACGAATTCAATCCACTTAGTAGTCTGGTAAGCCACTCGATCAACTATCTGAAGCTCGTGGTCATTCGGGTAGTACGTGTTATCTTTGCGCAGATCGGTCCGGCTTGCCGTCATCGATCCATTTTTGCGCGAATGACAGACCGGCCCTCCCGGCTTCTTGACGTGAGGAAAAAACGTGGTTGAGTGTGAAACTTTTGGTTATCTTTTGGCCGGTTTCCCACCAACTAACATGGAGGTGAGGCTCCCAGCCAATCGGCTCGAGAAGTTCCCAGGCTGAGGCATGAATATCATGCCCTTTGTAGACTGTATCCACTTCGGACCTACCACGAGAATAGGGCGCGCCCCAACTCGACGTACGTTTTTAACTGCACCCGCATTCCGACAACTCGTATTAACGATGAGATGAATTAAGCTTAACAAATCGAATCTGATATTCTAGAGAACCCCCGGAGGTCTACTCCCTCGTAACGCTCTCAGCACTCTTAATCTTGACTCCCTCGTCTGGAATCGAATCCACAAAAGTTTTAACGATCAACGTATCCTATTGACAATTGCTGAACAAATGTGAGCATGAGAGACGGGTAACGCACCGATATGGCTACAAATTCCGATCCCGTTGACATTTGATAGCCGGCCGAATAGCTGCGAGCGGTCTTTTCGTTTGGTGAATATTTTGAGTTTATGAACGAGGATGCATCAGCCAAATCTTTGAACTCGTCCCGAATCGCCCCAAACACTATGGATCTAAACTCGAGCATTGGGGACGTTTTGTCCTTGATGTCTACTGCGGTTTATATCTGCGATGTGCAAGGCCGGATTACATTTTATAATCCGAGGGCGGAGGAACTCTGGGGCCGGAAACCGTTTTTGAATGACGACAACGAAAAATTCTGTGGATCGTTCAGACTATGGAGTTTGGCTGGTGCGGAAATCCCACGTGAGCGAACGCCTATGGCAACCGCGTTGAAGACTGGCAGTGCGATTATCGACAAAGAGGTCATTATCGAACGACCCGACAGTTCAAAGATAAACGCGCGGATAATGATCAAAACTCTACACGATAAGCAAAGTCTCACCACAGGCGCGATCGCCGTCTTTCAAGACACCAGCTACTGGAAGATCACAGAGGAGAGCCGTCAATGGTTGGGTGCTATCATTGAGTCTTCCGATGATGCGATTATCAGTAAAAATCTCGACGGTATTATTACGAGCTGGAACAAGGGCGCTGAAAGGATTTTTGGTTATCAAGAAGACGAAGTCATCGGAAAGCCGGTCACGGTGTTGATGCCGCCGGAGCGCTACAATGAGGAGCCAGCCATTCTCGCGGGTATCCGTCAGGGGGAGCGTTTCGACCATTATGAAACTGTGCGCAAGCGCAAAGATGGAAGTTTGATTGACATTTCACTGAGTATCTCCCCTATCAAAGACGTCCAAGGAAGAATTATCGGCGCCTCAAAAATCGGCCGTGACATAACCCAGCGCAAACGGATGGAAGCTGCGCTGAAGCAGGCCAAGGACGCCTTAGCTAAATCGAATGAGGAGCTGGAAATCCAAGTGAGGCAGCGCACGGCGGAACTGGAACGCGCCAACGAGGCCCTACGCCGAGAGATGGAAGAGCGCCAAAAACTGGAAAGCCAACTCTGGCAAGCGCAGAAGTTGGAAAGTATCGGCACACTGGCCGGTGGTATTGCCCATGAATTCAACAATATTTTGAACATCATCAAAGGATATGCCTTACTCATTCGGCAAACGCCGTCGATCGGTGAAAGTATCGCTGAAAGCCTGAACGTTATTGACGAGGCAGTCGAACGCGGAGCCTATGAAGTAAAGCAATTGCTTACGCTCGCCAGAAAAACAGAGCCTCGCTTAACACTTTGCAATCCTAATGATCTCTTGTTGGACTTGGCCAAACTACTCAAACAGACGTTGCCAAAGACTATCGAGCTCACTTTAGATCTTGATTCGAACGTACCTTTTGTTGCCGTCGATACCAATCAGATCAATCAAGCCCTGCTGAACCTTGCTGTAAACGCTCGTGACGCGCTACCTAACGGCGGCGAACTGACCCTCAAGACCACGGTCGTTGCACGCTCTCAGGTGCCGGATCCGGATGCCACGGCAGAAAGTTATCTGTGCGTGGAGGTACGTGATAACGGCATAGGAATGAGTTCAGGGGTTCGGGCGCGAATCTTCGAGCCGTTTTTCACGACCAAAAGCGTTGGCGACGGCAGTGGATTGGGCCTGGCAATCGTTTACGGCATCGTCAAAAGCCACAACGGGTTTATCGACGTGGACAGTAAACCGAGGCATGGGACTACTTTTCGATTGTATCTTCCGATAGCCGCTCATGAAGAAAAATCGACCGTCGATGATGCAATACCCAACAACGCATTATCGGTTGCAAAAAAGACAAACGGAGCTGATCCGCGGCCTGTTGCACAAGGGCGAACAAAAAGCGTTCTCGTAATCGAGGACGAAGAGAATATGGTCTACCTTTTAAGGAAGGCGTTCCTCCGACACAAATGTAACCTTTTTGTGGCTTTGGATGGTGACCAGGCAATGGCCATGTATCAGAATCATAAAGATGACATAGGAGTCGTATTGCTCGATATAGGCCTACCTAAATACTCCGGCTGGGATATTGTGTTGAGAATTAAAACGCAAAATCCTGCTATCAAGATTTTCGTGACCAGCGGATATTTAGAGCCTGACATCAAATCCAAAATGGAGCGAGCTGGGGTGGAGGCCTTTATACAAAAACCCTATAACGCTGGTGACGTTGTTGAGATGCTATGCAATTCACTCGAAGAATCAGTTCAACGTTAGGCTAACGTTTTATTCAGTCGTTGGAAGGGTCTCATTCCTCAGTCGATTTTGTCGCCCATGCCCTCTTTCGACCGGTAACGACGCTTGCCTTCTGGGACTATTTTCTAGACTGGCTCGGCTGCAAATTTTCCCTCCGGTTCGGCGTCTGAGCGGCCTCCTCAACCGTTGCGAACGAATTGCCAAGTAACAAAAAACTTTGAAACATTTCGGGTCTATGTGTTCGCTCCTCCCGGCTCACGCCTCGCCCAGCACAAGTCATACAATTGAACTGCGGAATCCCGTTGTAATACGAGCTGTAATCTCGCACATGACCAGTCGCGGATGGGTTGCTTGCCCGCATCTCTACGTGGTACTTCCCATCATTGGTCTGGCAATAGGGTGCCCTGACGAAAAATTTTGAGCTCGATCAAGGTGTCTGGCGAGCAAATAGCCTGACTTCGTAAACTGGCTGGCTTTTAGTTAGTTGTCGTGTTTGGGTTTAAGGCTATAACGAATCAAAAGCGCCGTGCCGTCGCCATTCCGGGATTCGTTGAGAACTCGGTCGCCAGGACGCATCATCCTAGTCATGACATCATGGCAAATCGACATCCTGGGTTTCGAGTTTGGATCGCCCCCCATCTGAGAATAGAGACTATTCGATTCCAAATCCAGGTAAGGTTTTCCACTGTGCTTGGCCTCGTTGAGAATAGCCAACAGCTTGTTGCGAAAATCCCAAGCAGTGGGTGTCATACGTCCCTCCAATTTTTAATTTAGAACCTAACTCCACGAGAAATATACAGAAAGCAACAATTAAGCGGTTCGCATTTAAGAGTTCCGACTTCCTGCATACTTTGCGAGCGGTCGATCAAATCTAAGGCTGAATTTGGAAAATGCAAGTCTGGTTTGCTTGAAATAAGAAAAAAAATTGTCGAATTGTAGGACTAGCCCACCATCGCCAGCATTTAGCTGGCATCTGGTCTTGGAGGTGACCTGTTTTGGGTAACCTCTCTAGGGTAACCTGTGAGAATCATCCGCCTATCAGCAATCCGGCGTCTCTGACACCCTCGTTCGCTTAGTCTACCGGTACCAAGTAAACTTTATCCGGGTCCGCAAGTGTCACCGATTTTGCCAACTCCGGACACAGGATGTCGCACTTAAGCAATTTGACCAGCTTCAACGGTAACGGCTTATCCTTATAGGTGTCAGCAACCGTTGCCTTCTCTATAGGTCCATCATCCAATAAAAAGTAGCTCTCACGGGATGCGTTCGAACGCAATCAGGGCAGAAGACAAGGACGCGATACTGGCCCATCTCGTTACCGTCCCAAAGTTATATCTAAAGTTTCGCAAGGAGCGTGAAGCCCGTCAATACCGTTTGTAAGATAACGATAAAAGGCAGGAACCAGGCCGTAACACGCGGCTGCAAGCCATCAATGGCCACTGCCTCGAGTGCGGCTATCGATTCGACTCTGGTAACTCATCCGTGCCAGTAGCGGGAAGCGTGGGGTCGCGTCTACTCGCTCGCCTAACGAAGAATCTGACGCCGGCTGTCGCCAGCAAAAGCCCAGCAAACCACCGCGCGAGAACGGCGAGGCTGGCCGCGTCCAACTGCGGCCACTCGACTTTCCACAACACATCCCCTCACTCGATCATCCAGTGCCAGCACCCCTCCCAGGAGGGCATTGACGGTGAAGCGCTTTGGCGTGAAGGAAGGGGCGCCTTCAGTTCACCGATGCCCACGCGGCGCAAACGGCCGAATATCAACCGCCATGCCCATCGCGTTGTACCCCGCATGATTCGGATGCAGATAGTCCCACGGCAACTGGGTAAATTGGCTGTTCGGCAGAAATTCCGCCTTCATGTTGCCGGTTGCGGGATCGAGCGTCGCTTCATCGAAATCGACCACGCCATCGAAGAGTCCCGACGTACGGATGAAATCGTTGAGGATCATGCGATCGGCATCGATCGCTGGTCCATTGTCTCCCGTGGCCAGGAAGTTCGGGAAGTTCGTGAGGTCCCATCCTTGTGCCGGATTGTTCAAACCCAACGCCGAGATCACCGTTGCTCCGTACACCTTGATGCCCTTCGCGTGCAGCCTGCCGACCACGTCTTTGTAGCCGGCAATGATGTCGTCGGTCGGGTGAGCGGCGCCGAGATCGTTGATGCCCTCCAGCCAGATCACATGGGTCAGTCCGGACAACCCGAGCACGTCGCGATCAAGTCGATCGACTGCCGCGGGCCCGGCTGTTGCGTTGGCCACCACGGGATTTACGACACGGTTGCCGCCGATCGCCTCGTTGACGATGCTGACCTTGCTGCCGTAGGCATTGTGCAATCGACGTGAAAGCACGTTGGACCAGCGGTCGTTGATGTTGAGCGTCGTGTGCGTGCCGTCCGTGATCGAATCGCCGAATGCGCAGATGACGACGGTGTCGGGCGGCGCCATCACGTCAACTGCGGTCAGGAAGAACCACGATGTCGTCGTGAACACGTACGCGAAGCCGTTCGCGTCCCTGGTGTGGTCGCCGCTGTTTGGCGCGGTGATGAAAGAGGTCTGATTGGCACCGCTATGATAGGTCATGTGACCGCTGTCGCCCTGGATCGAATAACTGATCGCAAGGTTGCGTCCCCGGACCACCGGGTCATCGGCACCTCTTACCCACGACAGATGAGCGCTGTCGCTCCATACCTCTTCACCCGCCGGGATCGTTACCGCGTTCGACCCGCGGAAGGTCACGCGTGTGTTCGTGCCGTGGACGAGGTTGGCACCGTATTCCTGCAAACCGACGGTGACCGCGTCGAAGGTGAGCGGCTGGTTGCCGAAGACATTCGAAAAGCGGATGCGAATCTCGTCGCCCCAGAGATCCGGCTTGACGATCGAACGCAGAGTCTGTGTGGTTGCGCCGCGGTTGCTCCCGTCGGGGAAAGGGAACGCGAGGTCGGGTTGGATGTTCGCCGTCGCAAATCTTGCCGGCGCGGGCGCAAGCGCCTGGTTCTGCACGACCGGCGCGGTGTAGACGAAGAAGGCGGCTGGAGAGGTCGCCCAGCTGGCGACCCAGTGATCGTCGTTCGCGGTTGCGACCGGGCCAATCGCAAACGTTGCAATAACGAACAGTGTGGCTGCGGCTTTGCTCAGGAACTCGCGGCGCGTCAAGAAAAGCATCGTAGATTTCATGGCATGCCCCCTTTGGATCGAGTGTCGTGTTGAAGAGTTTACTTGTCCGACAAAAACAAGAGTGGCTAGACTTGAATATATGCTTTTAGTGCTCATTTCCTTTTTCCTTTTGTTTATGGCTCACCTTGTAATCCTCCTTTTAAAAGCAAAAAAACTGAGAGTCAGGGCCTACCCGTATTCTTATCAACGGGCAGAGGTTTCGCAGAATGGATCGACGACGAATCGGGGAACCAGAGAATTGGTCGCGTTCAACTGGCTCAACGGGTTCCATACCCCGAGCCCGACAACCAGACAGAGCGCGAGGGCGCCAACATATATCCATCGCCAAACTCTCATAGCAACCTCCTTTGCGGGTTTAGCTGCTAGGAATGCTTTTAGAGCCCGACGCGGATACTGAGAACCCGCTTCCTCAGCCGCGTGCGAGCCGGCTATCGACGACTCGATAGCGAGTCCGACAAAGGAAAGCAGTCGCTCCACGATGAATGGACTTAGACCTTTATCTTGATCCCCTTCTAGGAATACCCCTATTTTGCTCGGATGACGTTGTCCAATAATTTTTTTTGATAGCCGACATTAGCTTTTCCTATATCAACTATTGTTTGGTCCCTCTGATTCCAAATCGTTTCATCTCGCAGTCGGGTGCCTTGCCATACACTTCAACACGATTGGCTTCCTCACATACCGCCCAAAATGGTGATCAAGGTGACAAAAATCGTGCTACTCCATACGGCCTTGACGAGTCACAAATATGAGTCATTATCTTCTTAGACTATTTACCGGTACCAACGGGCAGATAAGAAGCAAATACTAAGAAGACCCAGTATACACGTTGTTGATTCCTAACCGGACCTTTCCTCAAGGAGGCTCTATGCAATCAAAGACTTGCGTTATTGTTGTGACGGTATTGATCATCGGATTGATGGCCGGCTGCAGTACAGGCTCGGTCACCAAGGATGAAGGAGACGCGCTCATAAAAAGTGCCCAGGCTTCAAGGCAGGAATGGAATAAGATCGATCCGCAGTTTGAGACCTTTGCCAAAAAGGGTTATGGCTACGCCTTCTTCCCTGAAATCACCAAAGGCGGCTTGCTCGTTGGAGGAGCCCATGGTCGAGGTGTTGTCTACGAGAAAGGCCAACAGGTCGGTTACGCGGACTTGACTCAGATGTCGGCTGGCTTTCAGGCCGGACTTCAGGACTACAGCGAGCTTATTGTGTTCGAGAACCAGGCGGCGATGGACAAATTCAAACGAAACGAGATTGACTTTAGCGCCAACGCCTCCGCAGTGTACGCGGATAAAGGCGCCGCCGCGAATGCCCAGTTCGTTGATGGCGTAGCGGTATTTGTCAGGCCCATCCGTGGTGCGATGGCGGAGGCTTCCCTTGGTGGTCAGCAAATAACGTATATACCGAAGTGATTACGGCGAGGTTGCTTGGCAAAGCCAATCAGACCGAGTCGGTTCTTATTAGCAGCTTTTCGTCCAGACACTGACATTTGACGGTCGAAATCTTTGTCGCACTGTGCACTTGTCAAATGTTCTCTTGCCGTTTTCACAATTATACCTACCGGCTCACCGATCTTGAGCCCAGGATAGTAGAGGATAAAACTATGGCCAACCGTGTTTCAAAACTTCCGCAAGGGAAAAAGAAGTTACCAATCAATGTCGTCCGCACCCGACTACGCAATCATCTCGAACTCGTCCTCGCGTCCAATAACGAGGTGCTGATCCGGATGATGGAGCAGTTTTTTAGTCAGATGATCGCTCGAGCGGTTCAGGAGCGTCCCAAAGCCGAGGTCATTCCAATAAATCGCGAGGATAAAAATGATGCGTAAGGGTCGAGCAAGGATTCCCATTGTCAAACAATAAGTAAGGGATCTAGGATCATCTTCCTATGATACCAGACTTTCACACTCCATCGCAGGCCGCACCTTTGATTTATTTCAGAGGGTCTCATGAAATTGCGAGACTATCCATTGCTTTCTTATCGAGGTGTTTCGAGCTGGCCACCGACGTGGGTCGGATGGAACTCCAAGCAACTTGACCAATCAAAAGCTGAGACAGCTGTCTTAAAGGATGTGACGCTGTCCACGACCGCACTGAGATGCTATGTGATGATCGAACATGAGGGAGACGAATATTTAGGCGCCCTTCTGTTTGAAGATCACAACTCATGCCTCCGGATCTATCACCTGCTGTTGAGTCATCGTGGCGAGGTGATTCGAAAAGTCAGTGAGATTGATGTTCCTCACTCCAGCACAACCGCACCTATTAAGCCAAAGACGTGCAAAATATGCGGCTCGATAGACAATTGCGATTTCAAAGTAATGGACGACGTGTGGAGAACAACGATTCCGATCGAATACCGTAACGACATTGTGTGTGGCAAATGTTTCGAAAATTTTGCCGCCGAGAGACAGATACAGCTATTGCGACGAAAGGATGTTTAAGGCAATCACGGCATCGTGATGTTTCCCCCAACAACACTAGAGGCGTGAGCAAATGGGGCAAAACAGATGTCAGAGCGTATACGTGAGATCCAAGTTACCGATCTCCGTGATATGACGATCACAGCAAAACTGAAGAACGCCGGTTATATGCTTGCAGAAGCTGCGGTTATCGAATAGCAGGCAGCCGAGGTACTCTGATCCCTGATAGGCAATAATGAGGAAGCAACGATCCTCGGGCTTACCTTGAGATGGTACCACCTCTTTTAGAATACCGACTTCACTTTTTAGAATACCGACTTCACTCTTCGGATGTTTGTCTTTTTCTCTCCGCATCCACGTCCACGTGGGAGGCCAGTTACGAACCCCATTACGAGACATCAGTGGATGGTCTCGAAGTAACATGGTCGGTTTTCGGTTACGTAGGAGCTTGAGATGCCCGTGTTGCTTTCTCAATTCGAGGTACCTTATCCATTGTTTCATTTGCGGCCTTGCCGGCCTTGTCGACTTCAGACTTGCAGGAGCCGAAAGGGAGCGCAGAGAGTCCAACCAGGGCTGCTAGAAACAATTTCGTGATTCTGGTCA
>Ga0209799_1000245_pt1 | contig 9796 bp, 10 predicted proteins | sample PanSoiPlo36MoBio_FD_188324 | JGI IMG/M metagenome (GOLD analysis project Ga0209799, IMG submission 188324) | Tropical forest soil microbial communities from Panama analyzed to predict greenhouse gas emissions - Panama Soil Plot 36 MoBio (SPAdes)... | ecosystem: Environmental > Terrestrial > Soil...
GCGAATCCAGCCTCGGTACTCGGCATGACGATCTCGCTGAGCTGAATATTGCAAGTCGGACACCATGTGAGCACGCTTGAAGCCCCGGTACCGGCGAATCCGGCCACCGTATTGCCGCCGATTCGTCCAGCCGCCTTTGCGTCGCCGGCACGGTACTGAATAACACCGCAGCAATTTGCTGGACCGCCGAAGACTTTGTAGCGCGTGCCGAGGCGATCCAAGACTTCCAGGCAGAGAAGCGCGATGTGGGGTGTCTTGAGGACGTTGCAGCCCAGATACATCACGACCTCGGGTGCGGGACCGGTGTCAGCCCGGGCCGATCCGGTCATGTTGGCAATTAGGTCGGCGGGAAGTTGAAGGCGCGAGAGCACTTTCACTCCTTTGGACATTTTATGGAACCCGGCCTGGCCGGTGGTGTGACGCTCGGCCATTTCCCGACGCTCATTCAACCGCAGGCGGGTCGCCGCCAGCATGAAGCGCGGATTGACTCCGTCGTCGCAAGCGGATAGGCATCGGCCGGAACCGGTGCATGTGGCCGCCCAGCGAGCGCCTCGGCTCGACGCGTCTCCGCCGCCGCGAAGAATTTCCAACACTTCCGTGACAATCGCGGTGGGCTCCCGTGTGTCGATGCCGGCAGGCCCGGCGGTCGGACAGACTTCCACGCACTTTCCGCAGCGGGTGCAGCGGTCGAGGATGTCGCTTATCCTAACGTCCAGTGCGGCGACAAAGGCGTCAGCGCGGTCGGTCATATGTTCCTCGTTCAATCTTCATGTGACAGCTAGCAACAACTATCGGCGCAGCACCAAGTAGACTGAGATATATTCAGGAACGTACTGTTCTGTCAACTTGACGTACGAGAGGCGGTGTTTAAATCAGTCCGACCTGTCACCCGCCACGTTGAATAAAAATTTTTGCTTTATGCGGCCCTGAGAAAATTCGGCTTGAAGCCAAGCTGGCAGTCCGTAGTTTTCAAAATTTGTCGCATAGCGAAATTGACAAGGCCATTCCGTTGGGAGAAGCGTCTTGAGAGAGAATTGAGGTCCGCCTTCTTGGAGGAACAGGTTATAGACCACAAGGTCCTGGCACTCGGTTGACATAATTTCCCGTAGTCGGATACCCTCTATCCAAAATGCGGGATAGTTGTCCAATTTACACCTCCCGAAGCTTGTGGGGTTTTCGAAGGGACGGTGAGGCGCAGCTGTTTCGAAAATTCTTCGGTTCTTTCTGGTTACGGACCGCCTATGAAGACTGACGATCTGCGTATCGTCAAAACCCGGCCACTGCTTTCGCCGGCCATACTCGCCGAGGAGATCCCCCTCAGCGATATCGCGTCAACAAGAGTATACGAGACACGCCGAGCGATCGAGGCGATTCTCGACGGCAAAGATGCGAGGCTCCTCGTGGTGGTCGGGCCTTGCTCCGTGCACGACACCAGGGCCGCGCTCGAGTACGCAACTAAACTCAAGCCGATCGCGGATGCACTCTCCGATGCGCTTCTCGTGGTCATGCGCGTCTACTTTGAAAAGCCGCGGACGGTCGTCGGCTGGAAGGGACTCATCAACGATCCGGATCTCGATGAGTCCTATCACATCAACAAGGGCTTACGTCTGGCTCGGCAATTGCTCGCCGACGTTCTCGAGGTGGGGGTCCCTGCTGGGACCGAGTTTCTCGATACGACTTTTGGCCAGTTCTATACGGATCTCATTAGCTGGGGTGCGATCGGAGCTCGCACTGCGGAAAGCCAAATACACCGAGAGTTGGCGTCGGGTTTGTCGATGCCGGTCGGCATCAAGAACCGCACGGACGGTAACGTCCAGGTGGCCGTGGACGCGATACAGGCCGCGCGCAGCCGACACCTGTTCCCTTCTCTCACCAAGGAAGGTGCGCCCGCTATTCTGGAAACCACCGGCAATCCCTACGCTCATCTCGTGCTCCGTGGTGGTAGTGAGACCGGGCCCAACTTCGATGCTGCCTCCATCGAAAGCGCGGTTCGACTGCTTCGCGCGGCCACTCTTCCCGAGGTCCTCATGGTGGACTGCAGCCACGGCAACAGTGAGAAGGATGCGGCCCGGCAGATCGACGTGGCGCAGGCGATCATGAAGAACCTGAGAGGTTCGCCTATTCGAGCGCTGATGCTCGAGAGCCATCTCGTCGCAGGGCGTCAGGACGCACCCGTTACGTACGGTCAGAGCATCACTGACGCATGTCTTGGGTTCGAGGAAACGGAAGCCCTACTATGCCGACTCGCAGACACCGTTTAGGGCCCGCGATGCTCGACGGGTACCCGGAAGAGTCAGCTCCCGGTGATATACGTGAGGCAAGAATAAGTGAAGACCGGGAACTCTTGCCCTACGGCGTGCGCATTAAAGACTTGGACCGGCGCGCAGCGACTTACGTGGACGAAATACTAAAAGAGGCAAAACCGCCGATTTGCTGTGGAACAACCGACGAAGTTTGAGTGTGATCAATCTCAAGACGGCGAAGCAGATCGGCCTGACGATTCCGCAGTCTTTGCTTACCGGCGGATAAGGTGATCAAGGAGAAAACCAAGCGGCGCTGCCAGGATTGAACTGACATTCCCTCACAATTTAGTGCCAGTTATCGCGAAGCTAAAAGGGCAGCAATCCTTAACACCCTTAGAATAATTTGCGGCAGGAGGAATTCATGGATTCTACGACTGAATACCTGAGCGACTATGCTTGCAGGTTGACCTATGAAGACCTTTCTTCGGAAGCGATACACCAGGTGAAGCGGACGTTGGTCGATAGCTTAGGGTGTGCGGTCGCGGCGTTCGACAGCGAGCCAGCGTCCATCGCGCGGCGCATCGCATCACGGGTCCAGGGGAATCCTGCGGCGCGCATCATCGGTACCTCGAAGGAGACGTCTATAGATCTGGCGGCCTTCGCGAATACCGTTCTTGTTCGGTATCTCGACTGTAACGACGCCTACGCTGCCCGAGGAACGGGCCATCCGAGTGACATGATTCCTGGCGTGCTGGCTGTGGCCGGCGGCCACAAGGCAAATGGCCGAGCAGTGGTCACGGCGATCGCAGCGGCCTACGAGGTGTTCTGTCGCTTTGCGGACGAGATTTCTCTGAAGGGTTGGGATCAGGGGATGTTTGCGGCCATCGGCGCGGCCTGTGGGGCTGGCATGATTCTCGGACTGGACCGGAAGGCCATGGCGAACGCTATCTCCATCGCGATCACCACCGGTGTTCCACTTGGTGTGACGCGGATCGGCCAGCTGTCGATGTGGAAGGGCTGCGCAACGGCGGCGGCAGTCCGAACCGCCGTGTTCTCGGCAGAATTGGCTGCGGAAGGAATGACGGGGCCCGGCAATCCTTTCGAGGGGCGGGACGGACTGTGGCAGCACCTGGGAATCGAGCCGCCAAAGTGGGAACACTTTGGCGGTAAGACCAAGCCGTTTCGGATCACCGCTACCAGCTTCAAGGCGTATCCGTCGGTGATCCACACACAGGGTCCCATCGGCCTGGTGTTGGAGTTACGACGGCAGATTGGCACCGCGGATATCGAGTCGGTGCGCATGGCGACTTATGGTGAGGCGATACGGCGGACGGCCACGGAGGCGGAAAAGTGGGATCCCGAAACTCGAGAAACGGCGGACCATAGCATCCCATACTTGGTGGCGGCCGCGCTTCAAGACGGCGCGGTCACACCGGCAACCTTCGCGTCGTCCCGGATCAAGGACTCGGCTCTACGGTCGTTAATCAAGAAGCTGACGGTGGTGGAAGAACCGGAGTTCACTCGTCGCTACCCCGCGGAATCATGCACGCGGATCGAGGTGACAACGACGGACGGGCGGCGGGTAACGGCGGAAACGAGCCACCCTAAAGGACACTACCGGAACCCGTTGACTGACGGGGAGGTTGATGAAAAGTTCCGGGCTTTGGCTCTAGGTGCGCTGGGAGCGGAGGGATGCAATCGGATACTGGCGGAAGGATGGGATTTGGAAAACCTTGCGACTCTCGACAGGTTGTTCGAGAGCCTGGTTATCTCTCGTCGACAAACATCATGATGTGCTACATGGTGCTGGTGTCATAGCTCGCCAGGCAATGATCAACCAAGGCTTCGGCCGACGCCCAGTCAAAGCTACGAAACTCACGCCCTTGGATAGATCCGGGCTCGCCGGCGTAGAACATCTCGTATTGGAGATGGCGCGAGCCAAATTCTGAGCCGAAGGTGTCCCACAAGAGCTTCAACAGTTTCACCCGCTCGCGGCCTCCCGCTTTTGGCCAGCGGACGTAACGCTCGATATCTACCGCCGAGCCGGGTGCATTTAGCTCGCCCACAGTCGCCGGCAACTGGATCAAGCTACCGCCCATCAGCCCGCGGATCTGGTTGAGCAACGCCGGATACATCGCCTGCTGGTACACCTGACTGGCGTAGAGGAGGGAATCTTTCGGGCGCATCACACCAAATTCGTCCGGCTCCGCGGCGGCCTCGGCGCCGATGATCATGCCCTCCACGAGGGAGACACGGGTGGCGAGATCGCCAAGTTGGGCGACTATATCGCTGGTTGCCGAGCGCCCGCTCAGGTCCATGCAGCGCTTGACCAGCCCTACCAGGAACTGCAGCTTGGCCCACGAACGGATGTGCGATTGGGTGTTGCCCAGCACGTGCGCCGCAGTCACTCTGAACTGACCCGAAGTCAGCTCCAGATTCTTATAAATGAACACGTCTTCCCACGGCACGAAGACATCGTCGAACACGATCAGCGAATCGGTCTCGTCGAAGCGGCTCGACAATGGATAGTCAAACACGCTGGTAGGCCCCAGGGCATAGGGTCGCCGCGGGTAGAGCTTGAGGCCTGGAGCGCTGTTGGGGACCACGCAGGAGATGGCATACTCTTCGTCGCCCGGTCGCAGCGGCAAGATCACCGTGACAAATACGTAATCGGACATCACGGAGCCCGTACCGAGCATCTGCGCGCCGCGGATGATGATGCCGTTTTCACGCTCGGCAGCCACGCCGGCATAGAGGTAGGGCTCGGCCTGCTGGTGCGCCGGCTTGGCGCGGTCGACGGTGGGATGGACGATGACATAGCTGACGTAGAGGTCCTCATCCGCAGCTTTGGCAGCGAAGCGCAAAAGATTGTCGGCGAACTGTTGCCCGCCCCGCGCATAGAAGTCGGGGGAACCGGCGAAGCCCGCGAAAAACGACGCGACATGGTCAGGCGAGCGGCCGAGGAAACCATAGCTGGCATCTGCCCAGAATTTGATCGCGCGCCGGCGCGCGACCAGGTCGTCGCGACTGCGTGGCACCAGCCATGACTTGTTGATCGGGCGGCCGTCACGCGGTGACGGGTAGGTCATCAACTTGCCGTTGGCCGGATCGTGGGCGAGATCGTAGAGTTGCGCTACGGTGCGGACCCCAGCGGCGAAGGCCGGATGGGTGGTCACGTCACTCACTCGTTCGCCGTTCAACAACACGGTGCGGCCATCGCGCAGGCCGCGCACATAGTCATCGCCACTCCGAGTCATACGGCTTCCTTCCTGGAGCTACTTGTTCAGGCGACGGCACAGCCAAAAGCTTCAACGTTTATCGAGCTTGGGTTTCTTGGGAACACTCCCGGTCGTACGATTTCCCTTCCATCAAATCGGGCATCCGCCAGGACTTCTGTATTTGTGCCCTCTGGAACAAGTCTTCCAACCACCCTTGTTGGTACGTGACATTTGTCCTCATCACGGAATTGCATCTGAAGCCGGCGGTGCGGGTCAGCGCGTTACTCTATTTGGTGTCCTCTGAAGCAAATTGTTGAATGGTTAGTGGTCAGCGGTCCCGAGACTCCACGGACGATTGACGGTTGTATGTCTCACAAAGCCGCCTAACCTGTTCCCTCGGAGTTGGTGGAATGACCATCCTTAGATCTTGAGCCAGGGCAGCAAATTTTATGGTCGATAGGACGGCGGGACAGATCTCGGCCCATCCGAAGCGCGGCCTCTATGCCTTGATAGTAACCGGGAAGCTGAAGCAGTGGGCGATAGCCCATGCGCTTATAAAAAAGCTGTGCTCCTTCGTTTCCCGCGCGCACTTCCAGGGCGACGGTGAATATGCCCGCGACGACGGCGCATTTCTCGAGCCACTCGAGAAGTTGGCGTCCCACGCCTGCTCGTCGGTAGGGCGGAGCCACCGCCAGAAGGTCCAAATGCGCATCGTCGTCGCCATAGCGCATGATCGCAAAACCAGCGATGTTTTCGTGAATGCGGGCGACGAGTACATTGACATCAGGGGCGCGAATACTCGCTGCTACCCGCTTAGGCGTCCAGCGCCACTGGAGACCGTTCTCAATTAGATCCCGCGACAACTTGGCGATGGTGGTAGCGTCTGCCGGTCGGGCCAATTGCAACGATAGCTCAAAGCTTTTCATGAGGTGTACGGCCTCACACTAGGGTTGTATCTCCAAAGAACGAGAGCAATCAAGCTCGGCGATGGGTGGTTCAAGTTGTTCCAAACGTTTCAGTCGTTCAAACCGTTGAAACCTAAACCTTAAATTCTCTTTAAGATTCATTGGACTCTGCGCTCGCGATCGAAAGTTTGTTTAGTAAACTCACGCATAAGCCAATGACGCTGGAGCGGGCACTCGAATCCTCACGCGATTACGCTAGAATTGAAGGGATGTCTTCGATCATCAAGATTTCGAACCTGAGCAAGACCTATGCTGAAGGTTACCAGGCCCTGAAGAGAGTTGACCTCGAGATTCGCAAAGGCGAAATCTTTGCCTTGTTGGGGCCAAACGGCGCCGGCAAAACGACCTTGATCAGCATCGTCTGCGGGATTGTCACCCCGAGCGCTGGCGTGGTGGTTGTAGATGGCCACGACATCCTGCGCGATTACCGGATCGCGCGGTCAAAGATCGGTCTGGTACCGCAGGAGCTGACCACCGACGCGTTCGAGTCGGTTTGGGCGACGGTGAATTTCAGCCGGGGTCTGTTCGGGCGCGCGCCGAACCGGGCTTACATCGAGAAAGTGTTACACGAACTGTCTCTGTGGGAGAAGCGCAAAGACAGAATCATGACATTATCCGGCGGTATGAAGCGGCGCGTTCTGATCGCCAAAGCCCTGGCGCACGAGCCGGAGATTCTCTTTCTGGATGAGCCGACCGCCGGCGTCGACGTCGAATTGCGCCGCGAGATGTGGGCCCTGGTGCGAGGCTTGAGAGAAAGCGGCGTGACAATCATCCTGACTACTCACTATATCGACGAGGCCGAGGAAATGGCCGACCGAATCGGGGTGATCCACAAGGGAGAACTGATCGTGGTCGAAGAAAAAATCGAGCTGATGAAAAAGCTTGGCAAGAAGCAGCTGACGCTCAATCTTCTCGAGCCGCTGGATTTCATTCCGTTGGAGCTGAGCGATTGGCGATTGGCGTTGAAGGCTGGCGGGTGCGAGTTGGAATACACTTTCGATGGTCACGAGGAGCGCACCCGCATCTCGACCTTGCTCAAGCGGTTGAATGACCTTGGCATCGGGTTCAAGGACCTGAACACGCGTCAGAGTTCCCTCGAGGACATCTTTGTGGGTTTGGTGAGCGACCGCAAATGAGCTCGGCAGCAAATTCGTTGGCATTCAACCGGCACGGCGTCTGGGCGATCTACAAGTTCGAGCTGGCGCGGGCTGGGCGCACTCTGTTGCAGACCCTGGTGGCGCCGGTGATCACGACCTCACTCTATTTCGTGGTCTTTGGCGCTGCCATCGGATCACGGATGACCGAGGTGGACGGCATTGCCTATGGCGCCTTTATCGTGCCGGGGCTGATCATGCTGTCGCTTTTCACCGAGAGCATTTCCAACGCCTCCTTCGGTATCTATTTCCCAAAATTTACCGGCACGATCTATGAGCTCCTCTCCGCGCCGATCTCCTACCTGGAAATCGTCATCGCCTACGTCGGCGCGGCCGCGACCAAATCGATCGTGCTGGGCGTGATCATCCTGGCCACGGCCTCCCTCTTCGTGCCGATCAGGATCCTGCACCCGGTGTGGATGATCGGCTTTCTGATACTGACGGCGGCGACCTTTAGTCTGTTCGGCTTCATCATCGGCCTCTGGGCGAAAGGGTTCGAGCAGCTGCAGTTCATCCCTATGCTGGTCGTGACACCCTTGACCTTTCTCGGTGGCGCTTTCTATTCGATCGACATGCTGCCGCCAACGTGGCGCACGGTCACTTTGTTCAATCCAGTGGTTTATCTGATCAGCGGCTTTCGCTGGAGCTTCTATGAGTCGTCGGACGTGAGCGTGAAGGTGAGCCTGGCGATGACCTTGGGATTCTTTTTGCTTTGCCTGGCGGTGGTCGGATGGATTTTCAAGACCGGTTATCGGCTGAAGAGCTGAAACGGTAAGGTCAGTTCATCGCCTGCGAAAAAAACAAAGCCTGCTCAGACGAAGCCTAGGATACCGGCCAACGCGCCGCCCGCGAACAGCCACAGCGGGTTCAACGACTTGCGCAGGACCACCGCGACGGTGAGCAAGGTGATCAAGTAACCGCGCCAGTCGTGGTTCACGGTGCGCATCAGGATCGTCGAGCTCGCGAACACAAGTCCGATCGTAATCGGCGTGAGGCCGCGGCGAATGGCGTAACCGATCGGGGCGTTGGGATAACGCTCGTTCAAGTGCCCCACGAGCAAGGTGAGAGTGGTGGCGGGAATCAGGAGGGGGATAGTGGTTGCGGCTACACCCAACCATCCCGCCAGGTGCCAGCCGATCATAGTGACGTACATGGCGTTGGGGCCGGGCGCTACCTGCGCCAACGTGTAAATTTCGGCAAACTCGGCATTCGTCAATAAGTGGTGCACATCCACCACATAGCGGTGGATGTCGGGGAAGATCGTCGAGGGACCTCCGATCGCCAGGAACCAGAGGATTAAAAAATGTAGAAACAGCCCGCCGAGGTCGACAGGATTCATTGTTGCTGCTCTTTCCAGGCCGCGACGACAGCCCATGGCGCGAGAGCACCCATGACCCACAGCAGCGGCCAGCGCATGATCCCTACACCCACAAAGGCTAGGGCGCCGAAGAGCCACGGGCGCCAGTGCCGCGGCAGCACCACCGACAACTTGATCACGGTGGCGAGCAGCAGCCCTGCAGCCACGCTCGACATGCCCGTGAGTGCCTGCTGTACCTGCGGGAGAGTGCCATAATGCTGGTACAGTATGCCCATGCCGACAACCACGAGGCATGGCCACCCCAAGAACCCGGCCACGGCCGCCGCGGCGCCCGTCCAGCCGGCGAAGCGATAACCGAACATCACTGTGACGTTGAGCACGTTCGGCCCGGGCAAAAGCTGTCCGAGCGTAAACATCTCAATGAACTCCCGTTCCGTGATCCAGCGCTGCCGTTCGATCAGCTCACGGCGCGCCCAAAAAATTGCGCCGCCGAAGCTGGATAGGCTAATCCGGGAAAAGGCAAGGAACAACGCCAACCGGCTTACATTTGGCTTATGTGTTTCTGTTTGTTCCATGATTTTGATTGCGCCCTACACGTAAATGACATCTACCGTTCTATGGTTTGAGAACCCCACCAAGAACGGGTTTCCTTAATCCGTTCGTTCCGCGCGTCGAAACGACTGAAATAGATAGACGCGAATCAAGAGCTATGGTTCACTTGAGCCAAAGCTTCAGCGGGTTGAACGCATTGATCGGCGTGGATCCAAGGCTTCTTACTGTTTGAGAGTCTACAGGTCTGGCGATCAGGAATCCATAATTTGACTTTCCAACTGAGCTGGTCGATGGCGAGCTTATGTTTTGGTGCCGCTGCATTTGTTAGTCACATTGCAGCAACAAC
>Ga0209799_1000247_pt1 | contig 9767 bp, 7 predicted proteins | sample PanSoiPlo36MoBio_FD_188324 | JGI IMG/M metagenome (GOLD analysis project Ga0209799, IMG submission 188324) | Tropical forest soil microbial communities from Panama analyzed to predict greenhouse gas emissions - Panama Soil Plot 36 MoBio (SPAdes)... | ecosystem: Environmental > Terrestrial > Soil >...
CAGGATGTCCGGAGATTCTTGTCGTAACATCCTGAACAGCAAAAAATACGTAGTGGCGATGATGAAGGAGAAAAATATGACTGTGCCAGTGAGGCCAGAGACGCGATGAACAACGGCCATTATGATTTCCGAAAGCCATTCATGAGCGGTCCATGGAACAGGCGGGCTTCGAAACGAGAATATATCTCGTTGTGGAATGGTCCAATTTTGGATTATGAATTCACCCGTGCGGATATGATAGCCTGTGTCACCATCCCGCAGAAGGGATTGCCCGTGTTGCAGAGCAAGGAGGAGAAACACGCTCAGGAACACCATTTCCGAAATCGACGGCAATAGAAATCCGGCCAAACGTTTCATAATTTTATGATGGCACTACGGTGCTGACGGAACTCCTGATCCAAATGACGAGAAGGATTGTGATTTGTGCGGGTAGATGCGATCGCATGCCACGGAAAGAAGCTTAAGTATACAGCCTCCGTTCCACAGCCGCTACAAAAAGTTTACTTTAGAGAATAGTTGCCCCTGGACGGTCGTCTCCCATGTCTCGACTTGGCACTCGTTGGAGTGATTTCACCCTCGTTGTAAGATTGTACACAGCCGCCGTTCGCCCGTACTCCCGCGCCAGTGATTGCGTCGAAATGTTATGGGAGATGTCTTCAGGAAGGGCCTGGTATTCTTCGACAATGGTCTTAATGTTCAAAGAATCCCATTCTCTATTGACACAGCTTCGCAGGATAAAGCTTCAGTTTCGGTGTCGACTGATCTCCGTGGATTTCCAGGAACCAGAGGTGCCGGTTTTTAAAATATTCCATCAATTTACAATTCTGAACTCTATTCATCTGTCGTGCCCAAATCACTTTGGCCTCATCTAAATCCGCCTCGTTATATTCCCACGGAGGGTGCACCACCCCTTTTGGATTGTAACTAACGATAACCAGGTGCTGTCCCTCTTCTTTTTTAAATTGCGCGAGTAACCTTGCCCGCTGAACCTGCCATGCCAGGGATCGGTCCTGCCGGGTCGTTTTGTAAACCGACATCAATAGCATCAGGACAGCTAAGAAAGGAACAATCCATAACATGAGCTCGCCTACAACTTTTCGGCGCCAGCGCCATAATCGCATCGCGCTTACAATGAAAAAGTAGTTCAGCCCGGTGATGGGGGCTAGATAATGCGCCGCCCAGACAACCGGCAGCAGCATCCCGCACATAAAAAGACCATACAAGATCAGCGCAAAGCGCGCCCATTGATTTCGCAATGCCCATCGAAAGAATAATAGAGACATTGCAATTAACGGAACCGCAAACACATTGAAAAAATACAGTGCGAATGTTCGTAGCAGCAAAAAAGCTTTGAGAAGAAACCCGAAAATGGAGTGTTCTAGATAGTATAAAGAGAAGTTATAATTCGTGTGGAAATGACGAAGATCTTCATGGTGATAGACTGGCTCAGGACGAGGAGATTGCCACAGAAAGACCGGAGCCATCGCGTAGGTTTCTTCGTGGACTTGATAGGGCGTGCGGAAGACATCGCCCGTCACTCGAAAATTGTAAAATGCCATTGCAAGACCTGCGGCGCAAACCACTAGGAGAATTGGCAGTCCAATTCGTTGGACGGAGACCATCAGCGCCGGACCCTTTTTTCCTAGCATCCAAGCCAACAACAAAATAACCGTCGGCAAGCTGAGAAATAGTCCTTCATACGGGCGGCTGTTCGCTAGGATCGCAAACCCCACGCCCACTAGCAATGCGTGGTGTAGTTGGGGCTCGCGCATGAGGCGACGTATTCCACCCAGCACCAATGCACCTCCAATTGCTGCAACGGCGCCGCCCCAATAACTTTGCGCCCAGTAACTAGCAACTCCCAACATTGGATTTATGAGCGCAAGAAAGCCGCCGAATCGAGCCCAGCCTGGCCCAACCCAGGCATACAGCATCCAACATATGGTGGCACACATGAAGCCAAAGCTCAGCCACACGCCCAGTATCGGCTGTCCGCTGACTACTTGACCGGCTGCCAGCACTAATCCCTGGGCAGGCGGATACTTCGACATGTATGTTGGCTGTTGGATAATATGAAAATTCTCAAAATGGACCCACATTTGATGAGCTGGATTTGTCAGCCGACCGTGGGAAAAAGTGTCAGCCGCAAGCAGGTAGCTAAACTCGTCTGTAAGTTCAGGTTCGGGAATTCCCGCGATCCATCCGACGGCCGCGCTGCCGATGAAAGCTACCAGTCCGATCAAGATCACTGAGAACCATTGCTTCCGCGCGATCAGGGCAATCACAGGCATCAGGCCCAAATCTTTACTCTTGGACGTCGCGGCGCTTTCGAACAGAAAATCACGGGTCCGAGTTTTATTGCCTGAACTTCCTCGATACTAGCCAACCAGGCGGCACCTTTGGGTGAAAAAGCTTTCTAGATTCAAACGGTGAGAAAGATTGGACGTTCTCCGATCGCATGCCAAGAAAAGACGCTTAAGTATACAACCTCCGTCCGGAAGCCGCCACAAAAAGTTTACTTTTTTGTAGAAAGGATGCGTTGGATGGTTGTCTCCCGCGTCTCGCCTTTGGCATTGGCAGGAGTGATCTCACACTTATTGTAAAAATCGTGTCTAGCCGTCGTTCACGCGTACAGTCGATTGATATAACCGCTGTCGTCGATCTCACGCAGATAGTGAAGGTCCCAGAGCGCCAGCGGATTGAAGTTCTTGATCTCCGGATCTCTCTTGAGCGCCAGGGCAAAGACATTCTGGATGGCGTCCAGCGTCGGATACGGCTTAGCCTCGAGGGAAACAGCTTGGGTGTCGTAAAAACAGTCCCACTCTTCGTCGTTCTGCATTTTCAGCAGCTCCGTGCAGTGTTTCTTGAGGATAGCCAGCGTCTCCGCTTTTTTGGTTTTGTAGAAGTGAATTCCGTCGATTAGGGCCATGATCAAAGACCGTGCTTCGTCTTCGTGATTGCGCACGTAGGTCGTCGTTGTCGTCAGAGTCACGCCTTCGATCATCGCCATGGTCGGCAGCTCCATGATGCGCGCGCCGAGCTTGCGCGCCCGCAATTGGTCCACGGCTCGGATAAACGTCGCGTCATATTTGCCATCCATGACTTCCTTCGCGCGTTCCACACCCCGCTTGGCGCCAGTCACTAGCTCGACATTCTGTCCTTCTTCCAAGCCATGCTGTCGCAAATAAAGCCAAACATTCAGTCCCGTGTGGCCGTCGTAATCGTCCATCGCCACGCGCTTTTCTTTGAGATCTTGAAGGCTGTTGATGCTCTTACCCATGACGAGATAGTTTTCGCGCCAGGAGTTGTTGCTTTGCGCGATGTGAACATAGGGATCACCGTTGAGCGCCTTTCGGGCATAAAGGTTGTGGTGATTACCTGAAACAATATCGAGCTCACCGGATTTGAGACCCTCGGCGGCACGCTTGCGCTGCCCTTCTAAAGAGCCGAAATCCATCTCCAATCCGTGCTTTTCTAGAAAACCGCCCTCTTCCATCACCTTCCATAGCGGAACGTGGCTCGGCGCTCGATAATAAATTCGTATCTTCTTTTTGCCTGCCATAATTTCCTCCTAGTTCACAAATCTATGGTTTAAAACGTTCCAGCCGTTCCAATCGTTCAAGCGGTAGAAACGTCTTAAACGCGCTCTCCGGTCGTTCACGATTTGAACGTCTTGAACTTGTTGAACGTTTGAACGGTTATTTCCCCTTTAGGATCTTCCAGACCTTCTCTCTCGAGTCATGCCTGCCCGTGACGATCCATTTCCAATCGGTATCGTCGAAATATTTCACGCCAGCCTTAGGAAGATTACCCGGGTTGAGGTACGACTCGTCAATATCCGTGCGCAACGTCGCCGAGCCGTAACCACGGGCGTAGGTTTCCAGTCCCTCCTTGGACAAGATCCAGTTGGCGAAAACCTGCGCAGCTTTGGGGTGGGGCGCTTTGCTACCTAATGACAATAACCAGGGAGACCCATTGATCGTTCCCGGCACGCCGGATAGCTCGAAGATCTCGAGAATCTTGAAACCCTCTTTCACCAACGGCCGCACGTCATCTTCCCGGCAGTTCAGACAGATAGGTTGGGTGCCTCGCGCCAACCAATCCGACATTTGCCGGCGCTCCCGCGTAGGAGTCGGCTTTTGGTCGAGGTAGAGAGCTTTTACAAACTCTTCGCCGATCTGAACATAGAAACGCGCGGCCAGGTTCGCCCCGGCCCCCGTGCTCATAGGGTCTTCCACAGAGATTTTGCCTTTCCATTTAGGATTAAGCAGATCCTTGTAGGATCGCATCTCGTCCGGTTTCACTTGATCCGTATTGATAAAGAGCAAAGTCGCGACACTACTGAAGGGACGAGCGACAAATTTTTCTTCCGGGTCCACGAACCATACTTTTCCTGTCTTCCATTTCGTGCCGTCAACTACTTCCGGCAACACAAGCAGGGGCTTGAGCGAGTCGATCATTTTTTTGCCGTACAGGTCGATGGCCGTCGTATCGGGCCCCGCCAAAAATACATCAACACTGTAAATCCCCGCCGATCGTTCCGTTTCGACCCGAGAGACGATCTGGCTGGATCGGCCGGCAATAAATTCAAGGGTAATCCCCGTGCGCGCGGTGAATTTGGGAATGACTTCATTGCGCATCACCGGATCCGGCGAACCGGCGACAACAACCTTGCCTTCTTTCTTTGCCGCCACAACGACTTCATTCCAATCATATTTCTCAGGGCTCCTGGGCTGCGCCCATGCTGAAGTGGCGATCAATAAAACCATTGCAACGATCTTAGACACGACTTACCCCCTCGAGTCGTCCGTTGTGCCAACGGCTTATTCTGGTTGGACCCGGACCTTCGCGGCCATTATGATTTTCACGGCTAAAGCGAAACTGCCCCGTGACACCTTCCAGAGGCACTCCGGACTCCAAATAGGCGATCGCATCCGAAGGAGCACCATCGCCTTTTGTCAGCGCGACCGCACACAGAGTCATGGCGTCCCACCCGAATCCGTGGTTGGCAGTGGGACAGTCGACGCGTTCTTGAAAAAGAGCGTTTGCAAACTCAACCATTTGAGCCGATCCCTGCTTGTCACGATGGAAAAGGTCCACGAACAGCACGTCTTCGGCGGCAGCGCCAAGGGATCCGATGAAGCTCGACCGGAGAAGCGATCTGCCCAGTAGAAGCGCGCTATTGGGCTCTGCGCTTCTGACAAACTGGACCATCGGCAGCGCGCGCTTTTCGTCTGAATATATAAGATAAGACAACTCCGGCTTCCAGCGCCGCATTTCATCCGGCCAAGCTGGCTCTGAACCGGACTGCGAAATCACTCGAATATCGTTTTTCTCCAGCGCCGTTACCATATTGGAAGCTACTCGGGCCTGGAACTCAGTTTCGTCATGCAATAGAAAAACGCGCGTGTAACCCACGCCGCGCAACGCTTGCGCCACGGCCACAGCCGTTTGCCGACTCGGAAGCCCGATATGGAAGACGTGACGGTTCCCCCTGCAGACCGACGGGTTGTTATTGGCAACCAGACAAAGTAAGTTCAACGACCTGGCGAGTTGACCAAGACGAGTCGCTTCCGGCACGCTTGTGGTACCGACAACCCCGCAAACCTGGCCGCCCCGCCCGTGAAGTTTTCTCTCCAAGCTTTCTAGATTGCCGCGCTCAAACGAGTCTTCTGCAAAATCCGCGAGCTCGCGGGCCGGGCCATACATCACCGCCAAACGCGCGCCCTGGGCCTGGTCCAAAGGTGAAGGATCACTGCTTTCCGGTCGGATCAGTAACAATCGCAAACGCTTCTGCATCAAACGTCCATCATCAACGCGCCAGCAGCTCTTTCATGCGCAAGCGAATTTTTTCCTTGCCGGTAACCGTCCAGTCCCAGTCGAAAGTATCGAAATAATTGACGCCCGGTCTTGGAATTTGTTCTGCCGGGATGAAGGAGTCGTCCACATCTTTTCGCAGTGTCGCTCTACCCTCAGCGCGAGAATAGATTTCCAACGCCTCTTTGGAGACGATCCAGTTCAAAAATACCCGGGCCGCATTGGGATGTGGAGCTTTAATCATCAAACCCAGCATCCACGGCGATCCTGTAAGCGCCGGCGGCATGTCAGGAAAACCGAGAATCTCTTTTAGCGGGAATCCTTCCTTGCTCATTTTCTCCACGTCCGAACTCTGCGCTCCGAACGAGATCGGATAGGTTCCTCGGGCCAACCAGTCGGTAAGTTGGCGCCGCTCACGGGTGATGACCGGCTTCTGGTCGATGTAGAGCCGTTTGATGAAATCCTCCCCCATCTGGACGTAGATTCTCGCTGACGTATTGCTACCGCTACCGGCGCTTGTCGGATCTTCGGTGGAGATTTTGCCCCGCCACTTTGGCTGCAAGAGATCCGCGGCTTTAGCTAGCTCTCCAGGCTTTACATAATCGGTATTGACGTGGAGAAGGCCCGTAATCGTGTCGTAAACCCGCAACACGTACCTTTCTTCGGGGTCAACGAACCACAGCTTTCCCTTTTTCCATTTTCCCGGATCATTGGCCTCGGGATGGATCAACGCCGGTTTTAGCGGATCGAGCATTTTGTCCCGATAGAGAACATTGGCGATGGTTTGAACCCCGCTTAAAACAACGTCCACGGTATTAATGCCGGCTTGCAGCTCAGAGCGCAGCCTTCCGGCAATGCGGCTGGCTCCAGCGGATAAATGCTCAACGGTGATACCAAATCGGGACTGAAAGCTCGCGGAAATATCGCGCATAGCGGGGTCGGGGGAGTTGGCGACTACAACTTTGCCCTCTTTTTTGGCCGCTGCCAGTATAGCGTTCCATTCCGCTTCCCATCCTTTTTGCTGCGCCCAAGCCGACTGGGCGAGAAGGATGAGTACGATTAAGGATGCGAGAAGCATTTTTGCGCGCCCTCTATTCAGAGTCTGTTCACCGAAGCGAATGCACCCCACTGAGCTTTTTAAGATTGAGTCACCTGCAATCCAAGCTTTCTTCCCACCAGCATCATCAACGAAATAATAATCGTAATCAAAAGCCCCAATGCAGCCGCACGCTCTAATTCTCCGGTGAAACTGTACTCCATCAGCAGGATCGAAAGCGGCCTCGAATGAGCACTATAGAGAAGCACAGGGGTGCTGATACTGGTCAGCGCGCTGCCGAAATTTAGCAGTCCCACGGTAGCCACCATCGGCGCTAAAAGCGGCAGGAGTATGCGCCGGTAGGTATACCACCAGGAAGCTCCGGTCACACGCGCCGCCTCTTCCAACTCCGGGCCGAGCTGGAGAAAAGCCGCCTTGAATGCCTGAGTGGTAACCGGACTATCCTTGATGATCATCGCCAAGGCTATGCCCCAAATCGAACCGTAGAGAAAGATACGTAGCGGCGTGGCGAGAAAAATCCAGAGCAGGCCGAGACTCATTAAAATTCCCGGGACCACCCATGGAAGCCAGCTTAGAAGATCAATTAACTGGCCCGAGCGGCTTCGCTTGGAAACAATCAGATAGGCGGCAAGCGAATAAAGAACGATACCCGCAAGAGCCGTCAGAGTTGCAATGATGAGGCTATTTTTCAACGATACGAAAAACACCGGGTCGGCCAGCATATTCTCCCAGTGCGCGAAGGTAAATGGCGACTTAATGCCGAAAAAACCGTAACGGCGCATGAAAGAACCGATCACGAGAAACATTAGCGGCAATAGCATCATTACCGAAAAATAGAGCAGGCATCCGCCCAAAGCCACATAGCGCCATCTGCCCAGTTTTATTGGCGCCGTCGAGTAGCCTTGTCCGGTTACGACGGTGAATTTTCTGTTGCCTCTGAGATACCGATGATAGAAAAAAGCCAAAACGATCAAGACTAAGAGAAATACAGAGCCCAATGCGGTCGCCTCACCGAAGGCCGGAGGCTCCTGCCGCGTATAGTCATAGATGCGCGTCGCATAGACGTAGATTCCCGCGGGAAGGCCGAGCAGAAGCTCGGTATTGAAGGACTCGATCCCGCGGATAAAGCTCAGCGCTGCGATGGCGATGATCATCGGCGAAAGCACAGGCAGAGTGATACGCCAAAACGTTGCGAAACCGTTGGCGCCCGCCACTCGCGCCGCTTCCTCCAAACTCGCGCCGAGCCGGCGAAACACCGGAGTCAAGAGCATCACTTTGAACCAAATGCCGCTGACAGAAGTATGGACCCATATGATTCCCCAAAAACTGTACGGGTTAAACAGGGAGCCCTCCACAAACGGCAACAATTTCAGTGCCGTGTTGAGCACACCGAAGTTGGGATCGAGAATCAGAATCCAGGCGAGAACCAAAGGAAAATCGGGGACGAAATAAGCGAACCAGCAAAGAAACTCGAAGGCGTTTCTACCCGGCATATCGGTTCGAGCGATCAGCCAGGCCACGACTGTTGAGAGAATCATCGCTGGAATGAGACGGACGACGGCAATCAGAAAACTCATCCAGAGCGCGCTCACGGTCCCCGGGTCCGAAAAGGCGCGCACCCAGTTTGCGATTCCATAGACCGCCTCTTTCCCCGGCGGGGCCAGGTTGAAGCTGCCGACGAGGAGAAAAAAAAGCGGCAATCCCATGGCAACCGCCAGCAAAGCGAGCATAAAAAACTCGGCGAGGCGGATAGGCCGCAGCCGGATTCCGAAATACGCGACGGATATTGCAGCTGGTGCCTTCATCGAGATTTCATGTGCGCCGAAGGGTAAGTCGATCGGGATCAAGGTTGAGGCGAACTTCCGCGCCCACAGGATAGCGCTGCTTCTTGCTCGCCGGCAGAACGAAAATGCCCCCGGCGATCTGAATATGGTACTCGAAATGATCTCCAAGATAATCCGTTTGCAGTATTTTCGCCGGAAGCTGGTTGCTTTCGAGCTTGTCGTCCGGAAGGATTTCGATATCCTCCGGCCGGGTCATGATACAAACCGGCTCACCGTCGTTAAATAAATTGCCTCGATCATTTCTGAGTGCGATATGCCCTCCGTTGCCCCGCAGATCGATCCGGCAGCCGGTCCCATTTTTAGCCATTCTTCCCTCGAAGCGTAAGATTCGCCCAAAGAATTCCGCAACGAACGGCGTCGCTGGGGCCTCATAAACTTCGCTCGGCGTTCCCACCTGTTCGAAGCCACCGCGCTCCACCACCGCGATGCGGTCGGACAACGTCATCGCTTCTGCTTGATCGTGAGTAACATAGAGGATTGTCAACGCGAGTTTTTTTTGCAGCGCTCGAATCTCAAACCTCATTTGCTCGCGCAGCTTAGCATCCAAATTGGAGAGTGGTTCGTCTAACAGCAACAATGCCGGGGCATAAACCAGAGCGCGAGCGAGCGCCACGCGCTGCTGCTGGCCACCGGAAAGTTGAGTGGCGCCGCGCTCCGCCAGCCCCGCAAGTCCCACGTTCTCCAGCACCTGGTTCACACGCTGCCGAATAACATCCGAAGACTCCCGCCGTACGCGCAGCGGAAAAGCAACGTTTTCGAAAACCGTCAGATGGGGCCAAATAGCGTAAGACTGAAAAACCATCCCGAGCTCGCGCTTGTCCGGTGCAACCCAAATATTGCGCCGCGGGGCGGCCACGGTTGTGTTATTGACCAGAATCTCGCCATCGTCGGGTTCCTCCAAGCCGGCAATAAGCCTGAGGGTCGTGGTTTTGCCGCAGCCCGACGGGCCGAGCAGAGTAAAGATTTCTCCGGATTGAATCGAGAAACTGACTCTATCCACCGCCCCGACAGTCCCGAATCGCTTGAACACCTCACGAAATTCTAGAACG
>Ga0209799_1000248_pt1 | contig 9762 bp, 11 predicted proteins | sample PanSoiPlo36MoBio_FD_188324 | JGI IMG/M metagenome (GOLD analysis project Ga0209799, IMG submission 188324) | Tropical forest soil microbial communities from Panama analyzed to predict greenhouse gas emissions - Panama Soil Plot 36 MoBio (SPAdes)... | ecosystem: Environmental > Terrestrial > Soil...
GGCAAGGTCCTTGGGATCGTGCACTGCGCCCGCGAAAAAGCCACGTCCCAGCGGCGAGTAAGCCATGAAGCCCATCCCAAACTCGCGGCAAGCTTGAATATTGCCGTCCTCGGGATCGCGCGACCAAAGCGAGTATTCCATTTGCAACGAGACGATGGGATGCACTTTTCTCGCTCGGTGGATGGAGTTTGCGCTGGCTTCCGATAGTCCGATGTAACGGGTCTTGCCCTGTTCCACCAGGCGGGCCATAGCCCCGACGGATTCCTCCACCGGCACTTTAGGATCGACACGCGACATACAAAATATATCGAGGCAGTCGATGTTGAGCCGCTTGACGCTTTGCTCGCAGTTCTGAATCAGATATTCAGGCGAGCTGCCACTCCGATTGCCGCTGGCATCAGGGGTGCGCGGGCTGCCGGACTTGGAATGAATCACGATTCGTTCGCGCCGACCCTTGAGAGCCTTGGCGATCAGTTCGTGGTTGTGGCCACTGCCGTAGCTCGCGGATGTGTCGAGGAAATTAATTCCTAGATCGAAGGCGCGATGCAGAGTGGCGATGGACTCGGCATCATCGGCTGGTCCATAAGCACCGGACATACTCATGCAACCGACACCCATGGGAGAAACTTTGAACTCCGTAGTTCCAAATTGGCGATATTCCATTGCATTTCCTCCGTGGTTAAAACGTCTACGGGCTTTGTTTGTTCGGAATGATAAATTGGAGTTATCGCAGATGCCGTGGCTAAGTCAAATCTTATACGCGACGGGCACTCCCTTTGACACGCCTGTCCGCGTCGATTTATAGTCCGATTCATCTTCGACTAGGAGGGACAACAATGATTGTCTTGAGTCCCGAAGGAAAGGCGCAAAGTTCTGGAACTCGCGTTGCCGCGCTGCCGCGATTCACAGAACTAAACGGGAAAGTTGTCGGACTGCTGGACAACAGCAAGCCGAACGCAGACAAGCTTGAAGAACGCTTCGCGCAACTGCTGAGAGAGCGATTGGATGTAGCAAAGGTTGTCACGCGGCGCAAGATTAGCGCACAGCAGGGCGCGCCGAAAGAATATTTGGACGAGCTTGCGGCGCAGGCCGATTTCATCCTCAGCGGCCTTGGTGATTGAGGCTCTTGCACGTCGTGGAGTATCCACGACTCAATCGAGCTACAAAAGCGCGGCCGGTTTGCCGTGACTTTAATTACCCACGCCTTTGATGCCTTGGCCAAGTCCGAGAAGGACGCATTTGGCGCGCCAGATCACCCGGTGCTGGTTGTCCAACATCCGATTGGTACGGTGAAGTTAGAAGAAGTGAACAAACGCGCAGATGCTGTTTTCGACGAGCTGGTGGGCCTCCTGATCGAGCCACCGAAAGACTAAGTGCAAGAAGAGGTGTCAGGTTTCGGGTTTCAGGTGTCAGGGTTAACCTTGGAACTTGTAGTTGAACTGAAACCTGACACCCGACATCTGAAACCTTTTGAACTTTGAACGTTGAACTTTGAACGGAGACAGCAATGAGCTCCAGTGCACTGCAATCTGAACGCGTAGAGGTTGCCGACGATCTTTGGGCTGTAAATGCCTTCTTCGAAGCGAAGGGTTGGACGGATGGCTTGCCGATTATTCCCCCAACGGAAGAGCGGGTTGGCCAGATGATCGCGGCAGTCAAACGCAACCCGCAAGATGTGATCGGGGTTGTGCCGCCCCGTTGGGCGCCGGCCACCGTTGAAAAGATCGCTATAAATGCCGTCATGGCTGGCTGCTTGCCGCAATACATGCCCGTCTTGATCGCGGCGGCTGAGGCTTTGACTGACCCAAAGCTAAACTTATACGCGCTTCAGGCGACCACGGGCGGACCAGCGATCATGTTGATCGTCAATGGTCCGATTCGCAAACAGCTCAATATCAACGGTGGCTCAAATGTTCTCGGCGAAGGTTGGCGTGCCAACGCAACCATCGGCCGTGGCGTTCGACTTATTCAGCGAAACATCGGAGGTTCGTATCCCGGAACCACTTGTAAGGCGACATTGGGTTGGCCGGGTAAATACACCTTGTGCATCGCCGAAAACGAAGAAGCGAGTCCGTGGGAGCCGCTTCACGTCGAGCGCGAATTCGGCGCCGACAAGAGCACAGTGACGGCGATTAGCGCGGATAGCTCCATTCGCGCATCGGATCTCGACAGCACCACGGGCAAAGGCATACTCACCAATTTCGCTCGCCGGATGGACGGACCTTCGGGACCGGAAGCAGTCATGGTGATTTGCCCCGAGCATGCGAAGATTATCGCCGGGGACGGCTTCAGCAAGCAGGACGTAAAAAAGTTTGTCTGGGAGCGGGCGGGTTATCGCATGGGTGAAGTGCCGGAAGAGACTTTCAACCAGCGGGTAAAGCGCCGGCCGGACTTGAAGCTGACCCGCGATAGCGTGATCCCGGTCACAGATAAGCCGGAGGACATCCTCGTCGTCGTGGCCGGCGGTGACGGTTCGCAGTCGCAATATATCCACGTCTGGGGACAAAGCACTCCGGAAGGCGGTTCAACGCGGTCGGTCACCAAGGCGATCCAGGTCTAGAGTTTCCGCCTCCGGTTTCGACTTGATTCGAAGTCCAGATTCAATAGGGAACAGGAAAAGTGACTAGTGCTTGGCAATGAGGGGCAAAAGAACCGATGATGAGCCTTAAGTACTTTGCGGTTTGTCTCGCGTTGATTGTCATGATTGCCGGCGATTCGGCATGGGCACAAGGCTTGCCCAAAGTCCGCGCCGCTTATACTTCCATCGGTATCCAATTTGATCCGTTTTACATCATGAAAGAACTGGATCTGCCCCGTAAACAGGGTCTGGATGTCGAGACGCTTTTTGTCCCGGTAAGCTCGCGGGCGGTGCAAGCGGCCTTAGCCGGCGAGTTGCATTTCATCACCAGTGGCGGCGTGGCCAATATCAACGCGAATGTGACTGGCGCGGATTTCACCGGGCTGACGGCGACGCTCAATACGTTCGTATTCAAGATCATTGCGAACCCAGAGCTCAAAAAGCCTGAGGATTTGAAAGGAAAGAAGGTCGGGATTTCTCGGTTGGGCGGTGCCAGTGATTTTTCCATCCGCTATGCACTGACTCACTGGGGACTGGTCCCGGAGAAAGACGTTGCCCTTATCCAGGTGGGCGGTGAGCCCGAAGAGGTTCTGGCGCTGCAAAACAAGGCCGTGGACGCGGTTATCCTATCGGAGCCGTTTGCCACGGTTGCCAGGCGGGCCGGCGCGATTATGCTCGCTGACTTAAGTCAGCTTGGAGTGCCCTACACGATGCATGGTATCGGAGTGCGAAAGAGTTACATTAAGGCCAATCGGGACATCGTTGTTCGATTCATGAAAGCCTATCTTGAGGGCATCTATGTCTTCAAAACAAACAAAGAGGTTGCGCTAAACGTCCTGAAAAAATATACGCGGCTCGACGATCTCTCCCTGGTGCAAGTGTCTTACAATGAGATGTCCCAGCGACTGATCCGTAGAGTTCCTTACCCGGACCGAGAAGGGATTCAAACCATCATCGATCAACTCGCCAAGACCCGCCCGCAGATGAAAAATTTGAATCCCAACGACTTCATCGATCCGACGATTCTGAAGGAAATCGAGGACAGCGGCTTCATTAAAAAGCTATACGGAAATTGATAAATCACCAACTAGGTGGTGGTGCGATAGTGACGCATCATTTTATCGGAAGCCCCGTCACCATCGCTTGATCCTCCGTAACCAAGATCTTTCCCGTCATATACGGATGGATTGAACAGAAATAGTCGTAGTCGCCCAGCTGCTCAAATTTTGCGCTATAGCTCTTTGACGGCATAAGCGTATCTGAAGCCATCCCGTCCTTCACCGCAATGCTATGCGGGGCGCCATCATCATTTACCCAGGTTACGGTTTCGCCCGCGCTCACTCTTAATGTCGCTGGGGCAAAAGCGAACGCACTGATCGTAACGCTGCGACTGGACGATGCTTGTTTTGCCGGCGCATTTTGCACGGCAATCTTTCGTGGGGCATTGCCGACGGTGATGGTTGTCACTGCGCCGGTCTCCAGATCGACGATGGACACATCGTTGGAATCTTCGTTCGTTGTTAGTGCGGTTTTGCCGCCGGGGCCCGGGGCTACCCAGTGAGGCCGCGAACCCACCTTGATCGATTTCTCAACGTCGTTTGTTTGTGGATTGAATATGGCGAGAAGACTTGGTCCTTGCACCGCTGTCAAGCCACGTTTCCCGTCGGCTGTGAAATTGGCGTAGTGCGGTGAAACCCCAACCGGTATCTGGGTCACTATCTTATTATTTGACGGATCGACCACGACCACGGAGTCGACTCCAGCCTGGGTGATGTATAAAAGCTTTCCGTTGGGGCCGAACTCGAGACCACGGGGAGTCTTATCGAGGGGCACGGTTTGCTTCACTGTTCGACCCTGGAGATCAATGATCGCAAGAGAAAAATTCCCGGGTGTCTGTGAACCAACGTACGCAACCGCGCCGCTCGGGTGAACGGCGATATTGTGTGGTTTGCCTACCGGCACGCTAGCCACGACTTTCCTGCTCGCGGTATCGATAAGAGCGACCGAGTCGGTGTCGTAAACGCCGACCAGAACAAACTTACCGTCCGGCGTGACCGCTAATCCGTGAGGATTTTTGCCTACTTCGATGTTCTCAACGAGTTTATCGGTTGCAGTGTCGATAACGCTGACGGTTGATGCTCCGTCGCTGGCGACATAAACCCAGCGGTTATCAGGCGTGATAACGATGCCATGCGGACCTGGTGGGACTGGAACAGTTGCTAAAACTCGTTTTTCCGCTATATCGATAACACTGATGGTATTGTCCTTGAAATTACCGACATAGGCTTTAGGACCTGCGGCCCAGGCTGGGACTCCGGCTAGCAGGATCGCCGTTAGTAACAAAATCGTAATGGTGCAAAGCTTGCGAACAGCCCTGATTTGGTCTTGTATCATGTCGCTGACCTCACTTTAATTTGGATTTGGGATAAACAACTGAAAGACTGATCGGGAAGGTTTTTTATTCCACTTCGGGATTTCGGGAATAAAATGTCTAGGAAAACGGTCTTAGATAGATAGGGCTTGCTGCGGTGTTGGAGAGCAAAAGGGCTCGTTTCGAGAGCAGCATGTCTCCGCATATGGGCGCTGCGTACAATCTGGCGCGCTGGCTTACTCGTAACGATCACGACGCAGAAGATGTCGTGCAGGAGGCGATGCTACGCGCTTTCACGTTTTTCGATGGATTCCGTGGAACCGACGCTCGTTCGTGGATCCTGAAAATCGTCCGGAACACATGCTTTACGTGGCTGCAGGCAAACCGGCCGAATGAAATTATTGCGACCGACGTCGATCAAGTATCGGACATTTCGCCGTTGGTTTCTTGCTCAAGCTCTATTGATGACCCGGAGACCGTGGCGCTGCGCAAGACCGAGGCACGTCAGGTTGACGCCGCGATTGCATCCATGTCCACCACGTTCCGGGAAATAATCGTTTTGCGTGAAATAGAAGGGTTGTCTTACAAGGAGATTGCTAGCGTGATTGATGCACCCATCGGAACTGTGATGTCGCGCTTGGCGCGGGCGCGTACTGAAATTCGACGCGCTCTAGCCCGTGCGAGTGACGGCAAACCTTAGAGGAACAGGTCGATGACACCGGAAAATGCGCGGCGACTACTGAATGCTTATGTTGACGGCGAGCTCGATGCCGCGTCAACGATGGAGCTGGAGACGCAACTACGAGAGTCGACGGCGCTGCAACAGGAATTCGAGCGTTTGTCAGCTCTGCAAAGCCTGGTACGAAATCGCGCTAGCCGATTCGATGCCCCTTCCCATCTAGCTTCTCGTATTTTCGCGGCCCTCCCTGAGACGAAACCCGCCAGAGCAGTGAAGACAGTCCCCGGCTGGTGGCGGTCACTGGCGATGGGCGCGACCATGGCGGCTGTAGCGCTTTTGTTGTGGACTATCGTTCCGACCTTCAACCGTCTTGATCCCGATGCGGCCACGCGCGAGGAAGTATTGGTTGCTCACGTGCGTTCTTTGATGGCCGATCATCTCACGGATCTCACATCGGACCAAAGACACACCGTCAAACCCTGGCTTTCCTCTCGACTGGATTTTGCACCGCCGGTAGAAGACCTTGCTGGCGAAGGCTTTTCGCTTGTCGGTGGACGGCTTGATTATCTCGGCGGAAGGCCCGTCGCCGCGCTTGTCTATCGTTACCGGCAGCATATCATCAATGTTTTTGTCTGGCCTTTCTCAAAAAACCGGGAGATTCCCGTTCAAAACTGGACGCTCCGAGGTTACAACGCAATGCGTTTCGATGCCCGAGGAATGAGCTTTTGGGCGGTGTCGGACCTCAACTCAAAAGATCTCCAAAAGCTCGCGGGCCTTCTCCAACGCAGCTCCCAATAGACAGATCTTTGATCCGTAACGCCGGCACCTCTTCGTAAGGGCTTGATAGGTTTTGCTTCGATCTAGTATTAAGTGGTGTCTGCTGCTGACGAAAGGAGTCCGTTATGCTGGTTATTGATGCCGATGCTCACGTCGAAGAATCGCAGGCGATGTTCGATCGTTTGGATAAGGAATATTACGATCGCCGGCCGTTGCCGGTCCGTTTCGACGGCGACACGGTTTTCGGAAAATACAACGCCGTATGGCTCATCGAGGGGGAAACCTATCCCAAGCTGATCGGCAAAGGCGGGACGATTTTTCGCACACCCACTCTCATGGACGCGGCCTCATTGAAGCGGGAGACGATCGGTGCCCAGGAGATGACCGACATCGATGCGCGGCTCAAGGACATGGATAGGGTGAAGATCGACACGCAGGTAGTTTTTCCGAGCCTCTTCTTGACCACTACCGCTGAAGATTTACGCTTGGAGGCAGCGCTGCTGCGGGCCTACAACACTTTCTTGGGAGAATGCAGCTCCGCATCGAAAGCAAGAATCCGCTTTGCCGCGCTGGTGCCGATTCGCGATATCGAGGCATCGATAAAAGAAATCAAGCGGGCGGCTAAAATTGGTGCCGCCGCGGTCATGCTCCATGGGATGGCGTGGGACAAACTCCTGGGTGACGAGAGTCTGTTTGCGTTCTATGAGGAGGCGGCCAATTTGAATCTGCCCATCTGTGTCCATCTCGGCTGGGGCTGTCCGGCCATGACCGATATCTTCGACGCCTCGACTAACTTTTACAGCGCCATATTGCCGGTTACGATCGGCTTTCATAGCATTCTTACGTCTGCCGCCTTCGAGAAGATTCCAAATCTGAGATTTGCTTTCTTGGAAGCCGGCTGCGGCTGGGTGCCCTATCTTGTTCGCCAGGTACGGCGCGATAACGGGCGGAAGAGAAAAGCCAAAGACCCAATTGATTACTTCAAAGCCGGCCGGGTCTTCATCACTTGCGAAGCAGACGAGGACATCAACGGCGTCGCGGAACTGATTGGCGAGGATGCCTTTGTGCTCGGCTCAGACTATCCCCACGGCGACCCGTCGCGTCAGGAAGACATGGTCGCCGAGTTCCGCGAGAGAAAAGATCTCTCGCCGCGCAGAGTCGAGAAAATGCTATCCGACAACCCGCGGAGGCTCTACGGGCTATAGCCGTGAGAACTGCTAAACCTCTTCCCCCTGCGACGGGGCAAGATAGAGATGGGGGTGACTAAAATAGTGGGTGTCTCGCCGTTCCCTTATTACGCGAAGATCGCATTATTAGCGGGTTGGTAGTACGGAAAAGGCCGCGGGCGAGTTTCGTCCTGAAGTCATCGAGCTTCTGAAAACCTTCGCGACACAGTCTGTCTTGGCGATTCAAAATGCACGGTTGTTCCGCGAGATCGACGAGAAAAGCAAACAGATTGAGGCAGCCAACCGGCATAAGTCGGAATTTCTCGCCAACATGTCGCACGAGCTACGTACCCCGCTCAACACCATCATCGGCTTCTCGGAAGTCTTGGGCGAGAGAATGTTGGCGAGTTGAATGAGAAACAAGCCGAGTATACCGAGAATATCCTTTCTTCGGGTCGCCATCTTCTATCCCTCATTAATGAGATTTTGGGATCTTTCCAAGGTTGAGGCCGGGCGTATGGAGCTGGAGGTTGCTACGTTTGATCTCCCGTTGACAATAGACAACGCGCGCACCTTTGTGCGTGAGCGAGCTGCAAAGCACGGTATCAACCTCGATGTTACAGTTGATGAGCGTCTTGGCGATTTCGTCGGTGACGAGCGCAAGATCAAACAGATCCTGCTTAATCTTCTTTCCAACGCGGTGAAGTTCACCCCGGAGGGAGGACGGATCGGAATTAATGCAAGGCAGGCTGATGGTTCGGTGGAAATTTCAGTCAGCGACACGGGATCGGGATCTCGCCTGAGGATCAGGCAAAGATTTTAAAGGAATTTCGGCAGGTCGGAGGCGACTACGCTCACAAGAGAGAAGGGACTGGACTTGGGTTAACCTTGGCGAAGAAGTTTGTGGAATTGCTTGGGGAAAAGATCTGGGTACAGAGCGAGATAGACAAGGGCTCTACTTTCCGCTTTACGCTACCGATTAACTCAGCCGTGTAGTTCTCCGCAACGCAGCGCAACCAGCAAAACGAGTTGAATTTATTCACTTGATGACCAATGGTGACACAACTTCTCCCGTGGTCGCTTGATGAATTGACCGTGGCCAGATGATTTCGTGCGCTTTGTTGATACTCAAAGATCGGCTCTGAAAAGAGTGCTTCAGCCGATCATCAAAACCAGACATTTTGCGCTGCCGCCCGCCTTGATGAACTCATCGAATGGAATTTCGAATACGCTAAAGCCGGCGGCCTCCATCTTTCCTTTGAGCTTGGGGCAGCCGTCGTTCATCGCAATTTTCTCACCCGTGACGACCGCATTACAGGCAAAGCGTGCAGCCTCTTCGTCTGAAACGGTGATAAGATCGGGGATGTGGTTTTCCAGGACTTTCTGAGCGTATGGATCCAATGCCGGGGGATAAACAATTGCCCTTCCGCCGGAAAGGGGACAGAAGCAAGTATCTAGGTGGTAATACCAATCACTCGTGAGTTCCAGCGATAGAATTTCTTGGCCGATAATTTCCGCGATCTTTTGATGCGCAAAGATATCGGAACGGATGTGATAGCCGGCGAACCACAGTTCACCGCATTTCAAAAGATCTCCTTCTCCTTCGAAGCAATAGTTGTCGGGCAAATGGAGCACTTCATAACCATGATCCGCAAACCATGCTTCATAATGGGGCGCTTCACGCTGTCTGACGTCGTAGCGAAAACGGCTAACAATAAACTTGCCATTCCAGGCGAGACCGGCGTTGGCGGTGAAGACCATATCCGGCAAACCCGGCCTGGGGTCGAGGAGTTCGATTTCGGCATTGAACTCGAGATTTAACAACTGATAAAGGTTATTCCATTGTTCGCGGGCGATCTGTGCGTTGCTCTGGTGGCTTCGGCTCATCCACGGATTGATCTCATATTCTATGCCGTAGTAGTCGGGAGGACACATCAGAAAACGCATATCACCTCGCTGGCTCCTGCGAGCGCTACGCCGATGACGATCGTTCCACCGCAGTGTCATCCTCTTTTAGATACTGACAAAGCTCGCGCAAGAAAGGCTCTACGTCGGTAACCAGGCCAACTGCCTGGAAGGTTCCGCGATCACTCAGCTTGGTTACGACCGCGGGATTGATGTCGACGCAGACGGTCTTGACCGCCGCCGGCAAAAGATTGCCGGTCGCGATCGCGTGTAATGTGGTGGCCAT
>Ga0209799_1000250_pt1 | contig 9745 bp, 11 predicted proteins | sample PanSoiPlo36MoBio_FD_188324 | JGI IMG/M metagenome (GOLD analysis project Ga0209799, IMG submission 188324) | Tropical forest soil microbial communities from Panama analyzed to predict greenhouse gas emissions - Panama Soil Plot 36 MoBio (SPAdes)... | ecosystem: Environmental > Terrestrial > Soil...
GGCTGCTAAATTGACCGTTGCGGCCGTGCAAGCGAACATCGAAATAGACATGAAATGGGACCCGAAACAGATGAATGCCAACCTGGACGCCCATACAAAACTCACCCGAGAAACTAGCGACGTTCAGCTCATCCTATGGCCAGAATCGGCTATCGAAGAATGGCTGCCGGAGAATCTCCAAGCGCTGCCGGCAAAGTTTGTGGATTCTCTCCGGCTCAAGGATGCATATTTTATCTTCGGAACCAGAAGTTATCGCGGAAACCTCAAGGGACCCGATGTCAAAGCCTTTAACACTGCCTTTTTGACCGACTCGCGCGGAGTTGTCTTGGGGCGGTACCACAAGCAAGTGCTGCTAGCGTTCGGCGAATATATTCCGTTTTCCGGCCTGCTTGGATTGTTGCCTGGCGTGCCGTCCGTAGAAGGGTTTACGGCGGGCGACGGCCCGCGCACATTGGACTTGCCCGGCGGAGAAAAAATCGCGCCGCTGATTTGTTACGAAGACTTGATGCCAGAGTTGTCTCGGAGGTTTGTTCGCGAGAAGAAAGCCAACCTGCTGGTCAACTTAACCAATGACGCCTGGTATGGAAGAACGGTGGCGCCCTGGCAGCATGCGCGCCTTGCCCAGTGGCGCGCTATCGAAACACGCCGCAGCTTGCTGCGCGTGACCAATACCGGTGTTACCAGTTTTATCAATGCCAAAGGAGAAATCGTCGAGGCACTGCCAATTTTTACGCCGGGGGTGCTGAAAACCCAGATGGAAATCTTAGACGGGGAAACATTCTACGTGCGCTTCGGCGATTGGTTTGCTTGGGGGATTACGCTGATTGTGGTAGCAATCGTTCTTTCACATTTCAGTCGCCGGCGGCTTGATCGGAATTCTCATTGACTGGGCTTTACACCGCGGTCGAAACGGGAGATGCCGCGTCCCGACTTCTGGCGGTTCTCGATGATGCGCTTCCATTTTTCTTCGTTGGAAATCAACGACCAGTCCTCTTGGCCATGGGCGGTGATCTGCAGCTTGTTGGTATCCGGGTCGGAAAAATAAATGCTTCGTTCTTCCGGAGGCCGGAGTCCGTCTTCGGCGCGAGAGTCGCCTTGGTTAACGCCGCCCAGGGCTGGAATCAGTCCCAACATTCGATCAAAATCGTCCTGGCTGACGTTAAACGCAACGTGAACCGCGCGGCCATGTCGTTTCGTCCGGTCCGACAGTGCCGCGACCGGCTTAACGCCAAGCAGTTGGTGATTGGGGAACTCGAAAAAAGTTTCGCTGTAATCTTCACCCACAGGTCGAAGGCCGAGGGCTTCGGAATAAAATCGCTTCGCGCGCTCCAGGTTGGTCGCTTCCAAGACCACGTGGCTGAGGCAAATATCGCCAAGGGACTGGCGGTTCATGCAGATTTCTATGTGGTTGTTGTCAAAATCGGTGAAGCGAAAAGAGCGCAAAAACGGCGAATCGCTTGAATGATCGCGAATTTCGCTGCAGATAACGCCAGATTGCTTGATGCGCCGAACGATGGTGTGAAAATTTGCCTCCGAGCCAACGGCGATCGCATAGCGGGGCGCACCGCTGGGCGAAGCCTCTGTTTGAATGCCAGGCAGGTTCAAGCCGATGATATTGTCGCCGGCCTTGACGTAAGTATGCCGCGGCGAGCCGTCGGCATTTTTGCGTTGCGTCAAAAATGAAAGGCCAACGACTTCCAAGTAAAATTTCTCCGCACGCGGCAAGTCTCGCACCGGAAAGGCGACGTGGTCTAAGGTTTCGGCTCCGAACATTGTTTTCCTCCGTTTGTCGAACACTTTTGAATTGAAAAGGCTACATACTTGATGATTTTCGTTTCAGGATGATCTCGTCGAGAATCTGCAGCCCGTCTTTATAGAGTTTGTGGTTTTGTTCCACGGTATTGAGTTGAACCCTGGAAGTTCCCAATAAACCCTGAAGTTCTTTCATGCGCGGATAGATAGGGTCAACCTTTGGATGGGCCACGACGCGCCCTTCCTTGGCAATGAGTTGTTGACCTTGCTCCGAGAGAAGAAAATCATAAAACAAAGCGGCCGAATAGGGGTGAGGAGCGTTGCGCGCCAAGGTCAGTGGATACATTAGGGCGGGGATCAAATCTTCTGCCACCCAATCGACGGGAGCGTTGGTTGCCCGCAGGCTCTCGTTGTTGTAGGCGTAGGTGGTGACCGCCAATGGGGCTTCGCCAGCCATCATCATTTGAGTCGTAGTGTCGCGACCCACGCGAATCAAAAGCTGTTGTTGACTGAGCCGGGTAAAATAGTTCACGGTTTTTTCTCGCCCCCACGTTGTGAGCAAAGCTACAACCTCTTCCAAAGAGGATTCATCGAACAGGATTTCGCCTTTCCAGCGCGGCTGAAGCAAATCCTCCCAGGTCTTTGGCGCGTCCTTTCGGGTTACCTTGCGAGGGTTGAAGGCGAATACGCGAAAAGCGTAGTTCATATTGGTAAAGTACGTAGCTTTGGCATGCGCCGGGTAGATGGCTCGGTTGGGCGTTTCATAGCGCCCGATAAGATTCTTTTCGAGCAACGCGGGGAGAAGATCCGTTGAGGGCTTAATGACATCGACGATGTGGCGACCGGCGTTGGCTTCGGCAATGACCCGCTGGATCACTTGCCGCGTCTTGGAACGCCAAACCTGTGCGTCGATGAACGGGTAGTGCTTCTTAAAGGCTTGAATATAGCCGGTGGCGTTCTCGAGGCCGGAATTCGTATACCAAATCATCACGCCTTCGTTTTTGGCACCATCGATAAGCTTCTTCTCTCTCTCGGCGGGTGGGAGTCTTTCCAGAGATTTCCAAATTTCTTCAGGCGGATTAGCAGTAGCGGCGTAGCCGGTCGGCGGCGAAGTGAACCAGCCGATGGTAAGCAACAATAGGATTGCTGCGGTGCAATTCATCGTGTGTCTCCGTCTGCTTGCGGCTGTCAAAACTTATGGTAACCGACTAAGAGTTGTCAAGGATAGCCGTCACTCGTCACGAACTCCGGAGCGCGCGACAGCGCCCAGCTGAAAGGTGCAGAGAAACGGTTTGTCCTCTCTGGATCCCGGAAGAAGGATGAAGTTTCGTGCGTAACCTCTGGTCGCCCACCAATAATTGGCATTCCAACGCATCGCCCATAAAGATCAGCGCATCGACCTGTCCATGCGCCACATTTTCCCGATGGAACGATGAATCGAAGCAACAGTGATATCTTCCGGCCGGATGAGCAGCACAACGCTATCTCCCGACGCGATGTCGTTGGGTAGCACGCAGCGCAACCTTCCGCTCGCGGTCTCGACCTCGCCGATTTGGTTTTGACCGCCTGCCGTACTATGCACCCTGCCCTCGACAAAGTTGGTTAGACCAATGAAGTTGGCAACGAACCGTTCTTGTGGCGCCTGGTAGATCTCCACGGGTGTGCCGCACTGGACGATGCATCCTTGATCCATCACGGTTACCCGATCGGACATCGTGAGCGCTTCGGATGCCGGGAATGGCATAAGGATGGGCGAACGAGGGAAAAGTATGAACGTTCATATTATTGACGGATCATATTGCTTCGATGGTCTTCCCCCGATACCTTCATCTCGAGAGCTTCGTCGAGAGAGGTGCGGTTTTGTCGAGCGCAAAGACTTCTGTGAGATAGTCGGAAAAGATTGTAGGACGAATTAACGACGGGGGACAGTTGCCAGCTCACGCGAGTTGGAACGCATGAGCTGGAGAGTAATGCCGGTCGTGGCTAATCCAGGTCAGGAATGCCGGCGGCAAACCAGTTCCCGCCGTTCGCACTGCGAATCAGGAGCACCGGGCTCGCGCAGTCATCTGGCATCGGCACTAGCACGTCGTCGATTTTGAAGTCGCCATCGGGCGCGAGGGGGACGCCAGTGAGGGTGGTACTGTGCTCAATAAACGGGGCCGCGGCTTCACAAATCAGCGTGGCAAACACGCTCGTGCTAGCCGGTGGCCTTCCGATACCATTGCCGCCAGCCAATACCAACCCCTTCCCTTCGACCTTGATGTCACCATTTGTTTTTATCTTGGCATCCAGGTCCTTAATCCTCCAAATTTGCCCAGGAGAGTTGACGCCACGGACCGTGTTTCGATTAACTGTAATCGTGCCATCGGCAGCGACGACTACATTTGAAATCGGAATAACACCGATTCCTCCCTTGAATTTGACCAAAGTATCCTGGTGCCGCCTATCATCGGCTTTCACCGGTAAGGCAAAGAATCCTCCTATAAGGATGGCCACAATAGATAGGAACAAACTTTTTTTCATGGTGACACCTCCATTTTTGTTTTTTACTTCCCTAACAAGACGGCTGCATTTTGTTATTTGCTAACGGACCGAGGATCATTGGCGCTGATTCTACTCGCTCCGCTTGATCAAATCCTCGTGAGCGATTTTCATTTCCATTGGGGGCCCGACGGGAAGTTCTTTCTTGTGAAAGTCGATCATGATGATCTCGCCGCCGGATTTCAGCATTTGTTTCATGAGCGAGAGATACTTGGTTTGATTGTCGATGTGGTGCCAGGAGTTGCAGAAGAAGAAGCGATTGACGAATCCTTCCGGAAGCAGAGGGTCATCAGGATCGGCAAGAATTGAAACAACATTGGTCACTTTTAATTCTCGGATGCGTCGATTGATGTGCCGGATCATGTCAGAGCTTACGTCTACCGCGTAGACTTTTCCTGTATCGCCCACGTGATGCGCCAAGCGGAAAGTGAAATAGCCCGAGCCGGCTCCAATATCGGCGATGACCTAGCCTGGTTTTAGACCAAGAGCCATGATAACTTCCTGCGGTTTCTGATACAGATCACGTTTAGGGTCTTCGAGCGCGCCGATGTAGGATTTCGGATCGCGGTGGAGACGATGCATCTGATGTTGATCCCGCTGAACGCGATCCTGCGCTGAAATCGTCGCTGGAATAAGAAGCAGACTAAACAAAAACGCAACGACCTTCATATTGACCTCGTGCTGAATTGTTACTCGGTTACGGACTCGTCATCAAATCCCTCTAGCAAGCTATCGTACGTCTGCGACTCAAGAAATTCTGTGAAGGAATGACCTAAATAAGTTGCCTGTGTGTAAATTTCCCTGTAATGCTAGTCGCCATGGCACAAGAAAAGTTCAAACGACAACTAGGATGGTTCGCTGTGGTGAGGCTGATTTGCGGTGACACAATCGGCACGGGGATCTTCGTCATCACTGGTTTAATGGCTGAAACTCTTTCTCCACCAAATGGAGGAAGATAATGGACAGCCACAATCAGACAGTGGAAACGCCCCGGCCGAGCTTATCGGTTCTCGATGCATGCGCGATCATCGTGGGGGTCGTGGTAGGTGTCGGCATTTTCCGAACGCCTTCCATCGTCGCGGCTAACGTTCCCAACGAAGCGACGTTCTTGCTGGCATGGGTGTTGGGTGGTCTAGTATCGCTGGCGGGCGCCTTATGCTATGCGGAGCTGGCGACGACGTATCCCCATGCAGGCGGTGACTATCACTATTTAAGCCGGGCCTTCGGGAAAGACATGGCCTTCCTGTTCGCCTGGGCTCGTCTGGTTGTTATTCAAAGCGGGTCCATTGCGTTACTATCTTTTGTTTTCGGCGACTATGCCACGCAAATCTTACCGCTTGGCGGACCCTGGTCGCCGGCGATCTATGCCGCTCTTGCGGTCTGCGTGCTTACCACGCTCAATGTCATGGGAGTGAAACAGGGTAGCCGGACGCAAAACCTTCTCGTCAGCATCAAGATCCTGGGGTTGACCGTAATGTTTATCGTCGGTGTCGTGTTCGGGGCGCCACCACCACAGCCGTCGGCAGCCGCATCATCCCCGCCGGCCTTTGGGCTCGCAATGATCTTGGTCTTGCTGACGTATGGTGGTTGGAATGAGGCCGCGTACATCTCCTCTGAGGTTCGCGAGGGACGGCGGAACATGGCTCGGGCCTTACTCTGGAGCATCGGGGCTATCACTACGATTTACGTTCTGATCAATTTGACCTACCTTCGCGGGTTGGGGCTTGCGACAATGGCGCGGTCGGATGTTGTGGCCGCAGATCTCATGCGGCAGACGTTAGGAACTCCTGGGGCGATATTTATAAGTGCTCTAGTGTCCGTTGCGGCATTGGGTTCCACCAATGCCACAATATTCACCGGCGCCCGAACCAGTTATGCCCTGGGCAAAGACTTCTCGCTCCTCAGGTTTCTAGGGCGTTGGCACTCTGCGGCCAATACACCGGCCAACGCGCTACTGATGCAGGGGATCATCGTGCTTTTATTGATCGCCCTGGGTACTTGGGCGAGACGCGGTTTTGAGACGATGGTGGACTACACAGCACCGGTGTTCTGGTTCTTTTTTCTCTTGACTGGGCTGTCCCTCTTCGTTTTGCGCACTCAGGATCCAACTCCGCGCCCTTTTACGGTACCGCTTTATCCGCTAACTCCGTTGCTTTTCTGCGCATTTTGCGTGTTTATGTTGCATTCGAGCCTTGCCTATACAGGTATCGGTGCGCTAGTGGGCGTTTCCGCGTTGCTCCTGGGCGGCCCCGTGCTGCTTGTCGCGAGGCGAAGGAACTTACGGAACTCATGGAAGCTCGGCAGTAACGAGTGAATTGAGCGAATTGGGTAAAGGGTTCAATGGCGGTTAGAATTACGCGCGTTTACACGCGCACCGGAGACAAAGGCGAGACCGCCTTGGTCGGCGGCAAGCGCATCGCTAAGGACTCGCCGCGTATAGAGGCCTACGGCACCATCGACGAGTTAAACTCTATCGTCGGACTGGCCCGGGCGTTCAACGAGGAAAAACTTAAGGAAGGCGAGGCCCATAAATTTTTGGACTTGGTATTACGCCAAATTCAGGATGAACTGTTCGACCTAGGGAGTGAACTGGCAACGCCAGCGGATTTTTTCAAAGAGGGTATGTACCGGGTCGGCGAGCAGGAAGTAAAAAAGCTCGAGCACCTCATGGATGAGTGCCAGAAAGAGCTGGAACCACTCAAGTCATTCATCCTTCCCGGCGGAGGCAGAATCGGCGCTTATTTGCATCAATGCCGCACAGTCTGCCGGAGAGCCGAGCGGGACATTCTTCGGTTGTCGCGCGCCGAGGAGATGAGCGAATGGCCGCTGAAATATGTCAATCGGCTTAGCGATCTCTTTTTTGTATTGTCACGCTGGATCAGCAAGCAGACCGGTGAAGCAGAATATCTTTGGCAGCGGGGACTTGAGGAGAAAGGAAAAAGTAAAAAATAAAAAGGCAAAAGAATTCCTAGAACTGCGGGGTTCTGTTTTCGGGTTCATTGTGTACTTTACCTTTTTACTTTTGCCTTGTAGCGGGGGCTATCATGGGTATCTTGGAGGGGAAAAAAGCGGTTATCTTTGGCGTGGCAAATGACCGGAGCATCGCCTGGGCGATTTCCGAGGCATTCCACGCGGAAGGGGCGGAACTGGCCTTTACCTACGCCGGAGAAGTTTTGGAAAAGCGCGTCAGGCCCTTGGCCGAAGGTATCGGAGCAAAAATTATTCTGCCTTGTGATGTCACCAAGGACGAAGAGATCGAAAAGGTCTTTACCACACTCAAGCAGGAGTGGGGTTCGCTGGACATTTTGATTCATGCCATTGCCTTTGCGAATAAAGAAGATTTATCCAATCCCTATTTTCAAACGAGCCGGCAGGGCTTTCACCTAGCTATGGACGTGAGCGCCTATTCGTTTGTCGCGCTGGCACGCCATGCCGCACCACTCATGGAGGGACGTAAGGCGTCGATCCTCACCATGACCTACATGGGAGCGGAAAAGGTCGTTCCCAATTACAATGTCATGGGCGTCGCGAAAGCGGCATTGGAAGCGAGCGTTCGCTATCTTGCCCATGATCTGGGCGCCAAAGGGATTCGTGTCAACGCTATCTCCGCTGGACCTATCAGGACCTTGGCGGCGGCAGGGATTGCCGGTTTTAAAGATATGCTTCATTACGTCAGCGAACGGGCGCCGCTTAAAAGAAATATCGATGCCGAGGAAGTGGGCAAAACCGCGCTTTATCTGTGCAGCGATTGGGGCAGCGCTGTCACCGGCGAGGTGATGCACGTAGACGCGGGTTACAATATCATGGGGATGTGAGGAGCCAACGGCTAATGATTGAAGTGATGGAGTATTGGAGTGCCGCGGGGTTGGCCATTTACTCCAGTATTCGACACCTCTAGCGCTCCATCGATCAGTTAGGAGGTATTATGGCGGTCAAAGAAGTTACGGCGCAGCAAGCCTATGATGTCCTACAAAAAGAAGCCGGCTCTGTCTATATAGATGTCCGCACCGAGCGGGAGTTTGCGGCGGGGCATCCTCAGGGTGCGGTGAATATTCCTGTTGCGTTTCCCGATCCGGCACGGGGTATGGTTATTAATGCGGACTTTGTGAAGGTCGTGGAAAGCAATTTTCCCAAGGACAAGAAGATCATCGTCGGTTGTCAAGCCGGACCACGTTCCAACGCAGCAGCGGGACTACTCCAACAAGCGGGTTATCAAGACGTCTCAAATATGCTCGGCGGTTTCGGTGGCATGCGCGATCCTATGGGCAATGTAATAAATCCCGGTTGGTCCAGTTTAGATTTGCCTGTCAGCCAGGACAATGGCGAAGGGATTAGCTACGAGTCACTGAAGGCAAGTAAAAAGTAAAAATTCAAAAATAAAACCGCGCAGAGTTCGATGGCAGAGTTCTAAATTCTCGTTTCATTGCCCTATGCCTGATCGAATCTATTTTAAGCAAATCGAAATGGGGCCGATGCAGAACTTCGTTTATCTCATAGGCTCGACGGAAACCCGCAAGGTGGCAGTCGTCGATGCGGCCTGGGAGATTGACGAGATACTTCGCGTCGCGGCGCAAGACGACATGGAGATTACTCATGCCTTGGTGACCCATACTCACCCGGACCATGTTGGGGGTCGATTCGCGGGGGTCGAAATAGAAGGCGTGGCGGAGCTTCTTAGCAAGTGCAAAGCCAAGGTCGTGGTGCACAAAGTGGAGGCGGAGTTTCTCAAAGCATTATCGCCGTCTGATGTTATCAAGGCAGAAAGCGGCGACAAGATCGACGTCGGGGGCATCGAGATTCAATTGCTGCATACGCCGGGCCATACGCCCGGGTCGCAGTGCTTCCTGGTGGACAGTCGGATTGTTTCGGGCGACACGCTCTTTATCGGATCCTGCGGCCGAGTCGACTTGTCTGGAAGTAATCCGGAACAGATGTACTATAGCCTGACCCAGAAGCTGATGGCGTTACCGGATGACACGATTCTCTTTCCGGGCCACAATTATTCAGATCGGCCGATTTCTACCATCGGTGCAGAGAAGCAGAGAAATCCTTACTTTCAGTTCCACTCTTTAAAGCAATTCCTATCAACGATGGGATATAGGTAAGCGCCTGCGCTTCGCGATTGCGATAGCAGATTTCACATAAAGATACTAAAATTAGTGCGATCTGAAATCAGAATCTAGCCCGGACTATTCATTCATGGACCGAGGAAAAGGCACGACTCCACTTAGACCGAGAAGTGAGCGTCGAGGCGAGCGGGCATAGGAGCGTAAAACTTCAATGACTTCTAGGGCGCTTGGGTGTAAGCTCGCGTTTCGTCCTACCTGTGCGCTCCACCGCTCCAGTTTGCGGGCCTCCTCGAATCACAGGCTCATTGCCCGCGACCGGAAAGGCTCGGTTCTCGGTCGGGCTTCTGTGAGGAATCTAGACTAGAAACCGGAACCCGGGAGAG
>Ga0209799_1000251_pt1 | contig 9744 bp, 11 predicted proteins | sample PanSoiPlo36MoBio_FD_188324 | JGI IMG/M metagenome (GOLD analysis project Ga0209799, IMG submission 188324) | Tropical forest soil microbial communities from Panama analyzed to predict greenhouse gas emissions - Panama Soil Plot 36 MoBio (SPAdes)... | ecosystem: Environmental > Terrestrial > Soil...
TGGTCGTGGCGGTTGCGTGGGGTAGCTGGCAATTATTTCTTACCATGACTGCGCCCCAACGCATCGATCCGGCGCTCCAGCCGGCGCTCAGCGCTGGGGCGCCTGTAGCGGTCGCGGTCACGCTGGGCTTCGCTCCGGAGAACTTCCACATCCGGCTGTTTCAAAGCTACGGAGTCGTGAGCGGAGTGCGAGGTACAACCGTGCTGCTGAATCGTGTCTCTCCTGATGATCTGCGCCGGATCGCTCGCTATTACTGGGTAAAGCGGATTAGCGTCCAATCTGAGAGAGTACGATGAGTTTCATTGTCGCGGTTACAGACTACGTTTTTCCTTCCCTGGAACCTGAGCAGCTCGTACTGGCATCTCTCGGAGTCGAGCTGCGCCCGGCCCAGTGCAAATCGGAAGAGGAAATTATCGCTTTGACTCAAGAAGCAGACGCCGTCTTGAACTGCTACGCAAAGATGACGGCGCCAGTCATCGAAGGGATGAAGCGCTGCCGGATCATCGCGCGCTACGGCATCGGTGTCGACAACGTCGATCTAGCCGCGGCGACGCGCGCCGGTATTTTGGTCACCAACGTTCCCGACTACTGCATCGACGAGGTCTCAGATCATGCTCTGGCGCTTCTCCTGGCTCTCGCCCGGCGCATTGCGACGGCTCACGGAGCAGTGAAAACTGGTGCCTGGGATGTGGTCTCTCACACGGGCATTCGCCGGCTACGGGGACAAACGCTCGGTCTCGTTGGATTCGGCAAGATCGCCAAAGCGCTCGCCTCTAAAGTGCAGCCACTAGGAATGAAAGTGCTGGTGTATGATCCCTATCTAGATGCTGAGCTGATTTTCCGCCACGGGGCGGAAGCGGTCAGCCTGGACAGGCTTCTTGCTGAAGCTGATGCGATCTCCATCCACGTGCCGCTCTCTTCGGAAACCCACAATCTGATCGGAGAGCGGGAGCTGGCTTTAATGAAATCAGCGGCGTTTCTGATCAACACTTCGCGCGGCGGCATCGTGGACGAGCAGGCTCTCGCCGCAGCTTTGAAAGAAAGACAGCTGGGCGGTGCCGCCCTCGATGTGCTCAGCATTGAACCTCCGCCACTCGATCATCCATTAAGGGATGCGCCGAACGTAATCCTCACGCCGCACCTGGCTTTCTATTCGCGCGAGTCGGTGATCGAGCTGCAGACCAAAGCTGCCGAAGAAGTGGCGCGAGCGCTCAAGGGCGAGCCGCCGCGATCACCTGTGAACCGCGAAGTTTTTGGTCGGTGAACATTGCATGAGGTTGAAGAAGGCGGAGATGGAGAAAGCAAGGTGAGGCTTCAAGCTCGCTCCACAGCGGTCGTAGCCGTGGACATGCATCGAGGCCATCTGGACCCTTCGGTGGCGGTTCTCCCTTTAGCAGCCGAACGCTGCGGCCCGGTCATCGCGCGAGCCGCGGAACTCTTTCACGAGCTTCGCTCCGTCGGTCTCCGCATCATCCACGTGGTGACCGAATACCGCAAGCCCGAAGAAATCGCATCCAACCCCTTCTGGAAGGCAATTCATGATGATCCAACCAGAGCGAGAAGAGGGATTCTCCGCCACAACCTAGCTGGAAGTCAGGGAACAGAAATCATCCCCGAGCTCTATGCGGATGGCGATCTCGTGGTGAGAGGCAAGAAGCGCTATAGCGCCTTTTATGCAACCCACCTCGAGTTTTTGCTCCGTGGTCTCGGGGTTGACACCTTGATCCTTGCCGGGATCAACACGACGACCTGCATCCTCTGCACCGCCTTCGAGGCTACCAATCGTGACTTCCGAGTTGTGGTCGCATCGGATGCGGTGGACTCCATGGATGGAGGGGAGATGCATCGCTTCGCCCTCCGCCTGATGGAAGCCGCTGTGGGATGGCCGCTGACCAATCAGGAGATTCTGGAGTCTCTCAAAAGTTGATCCTAAGAGCTGCCTAGAATTTTTCCTTGGCTTCCTGAAATCGTTTCTCCGCGTCTTCGGCGCCTTCGGCGCGGTTATAGTCCTGGTCTAAGTCGCCGTCTCCAGCGGGGCTCTTTACCGTAAAGAAGACGGCTCGACCGCCGATGGCTCGGCTTCTATGGTTGGTAAAGCGGGGAATATGGATCAAATCCCCGCGCTCACAAATGCGCTCCTCGTCGCCGAGCACGAAGTGGAGCTTGCCCTCGAGCACGAGAGTGAACTGCTCCTCGTTTGGATGCATGTGGAGCGGCGGGCCTTCCTCGTCCGGCTTGGTCACGATTCCCGCCTTCATGAATTCGCCGACCGCGGTCTGCACGAACTGCTGCGGGTTTGCCGTGCTTGGGTTCTGTTGCATCTCGGCAATTTTATAAAAAGGCATTTTCTGCTCCCTCCTTTTATCGAACTCGTTTGAATCTCCCATTACTCCACGACGGACGGAATGTCCAGGCGGGCTTGGCGGCCGCCGAACCTGTCACGGAGTGAATTACATTTTTTTGATAAGGTTGACGGGCCATGAGCGTCATTGTTAAACTCCCTACATAGACGCACCTCTTCCGAGAGGAGATATCACTATGGCAGAGGCACACATTCTAAGAATCGATTCATTGCCTGTGGTCGACCGCGGCAACGGCATCCAAACGATCCCGTTAGTCACGAAAGAGACCGGCTCGAAGCAGATAACGACCGGGCTAACCCGCTTCCCGGCCGGTGCAAAGGTTCCGTTGCACTCGCATAACTGTGATGAGCAGGTGACGATCCTCGAAGGCGAGGCCGAAGCGGAGGTTGACGGCGAACGTCACCGACTGCGGCCCTTTGACACGACGCTTGTGCCTGCAGATAAGCCTCATCGATTTGTGAACGTCGGAACATCGCACCTTACGATCCTGTGGATTTATACCAGTGCTGATGTGACGCGAACCTTTACCGAGACCGGTGAGACGGTCGGTCATCTTTCCGGCCGTGATCTCGTGACTCCACTACCAGAAAAGGAGAAGTAGAAAACCTGATGGGGCAGTTCATGCGGTTCAAAACGTTCAAGACGTTTTGAACGGAGCCCGCGAAGCGCGGCGGTTGAACCGAGATCGCGCAGCGAGCGATTGAACGATTTGAACAGTTTCAACCCGTCATGGCTCCAACTCCATCCATGGACCGCCAATTTCAGGCAAGCGATCTTGAGACGTTTGTTGCGCGCGCTCTCACAGCCGGCGGGCTACCTAAGTCGGATGCCGAGCAGGTCGCGCGCTTGATGATCCTTGCCGACCTGCGCGGCTCCGATGGACACGGGATCTTCCGCCTGTCTCAATACGTGCGCCGCATTCGCGCAGGCGGAGTGAACGTGCGACCGAACATCCGCGTGGTTCAGGAAACAGACGCGACCGCCTTGGTTGATGGCGACAACGGCATGGGCCATTTGGTGCTGCAGTTTGCCGCCCAGGTTGCGATCGAGAAGGCTGAGCGGTTAGGGGTCGGTTGGGTCGGCGTGCGGCAGAGCAATCATGCCGGGCCGGCGGCGCTCTACGCCATGATGCCGCTCAAGCGCGACATGATCGGGATTTATATAGCGGTCGGCAGCGCAAATCACATGCCGCCGTGGGGTGGAGTGGAACTGCTTCTCAGCACTAATCCGATTGCCTTTGCGATTCCTGCTCTTGAAGAGCCGCCGATCGTTTTAGATATCGCCACCAGTGTTACGGCTTACGGCAAGGTGAAGACGAAAGCTCAACGAGGCGAGCTGATGCCTGAAGGTTGGATGATTGATGCGCACGGCAACCCGTTGACTGACCCGAAGCGAGCTGAGGAAGGCTTTCTGCTTCCAATCGGCGGCTACAAAGGATACGGTCTCGCGCTTGTGTTCGGTCTGCTCGCCGGTACTTTGAACAGTGCCGCGTTCGGCCGCGACGTGATCGATTTCAACAAAGACGACATCACTCCGACAAATACGGGGCAAGTGATCGTCGCGCTCGACATCGCGCGTTTCTTGCCGGTTGAAGCGTTCAAGCGCAGAGTGGACGAGGTCATACGCGATTTCAGAAATTCGCCGCGCATGCCCGGGGTCGATCACATTCGATTCCCGGGCGAGCAGAGCCACGCCATATGGCTGGAACGCTCCGCACACGGGATTCTCTTGCCCGATGTGCTTTTTAAGAATCTTCAGCAAGTAGCGAGCGAGTTGGCGATTGAAGGTCTTAGAGAGACGCCACGCTGATGGTCCCGAAAATCTTTGTCACCCAGCCGATTCCGGAAAAGGCGCTGGCTCGGCTCCGAGAGTTTGGGAGGGTGGAGCTCAATCCCGATGCCACTCACATCATCACCAAGCCGGAGTTGATGGCGGCGTTAGGACGCAACGACTATCTCATCTGCCTGCTCCACGACCAGGTGGACGCTGAGGTAATCAATGCGAGCCCAAATCTCAAACTCATCGCCTCGATGGCAACCACCCCCGCCGGGATTGACGTTGCTGCTGCGACCGCACGACGAATCCCGGTCACCAGAAACCCGCCGTTCGTCGCCGAAGCCACTGCCGATCTTCATTGGGCGCTCCTTCTCGCCGTGGCCCGCAGAGTCGTGGAAGGCGATCGCGCGTTGCGGTCCGGCGTCTTTCCCGGCGGCCAGTCCATTCATCTCTTGGGAGGGGAGGTCCACGGCAAGACTTTGGGAATCGTCGGCCTCGGCACTGTCGGAGAAGCCGTGGCCAGGCGTGCCCAGGGGTTTCGCATGCGGACTCTCTACACGAAACGTCGCAGACTCGATGAAGCGCGAGAAGCTGCGCTCCGGGTGGAGTACCGCGGTTTGGACGATCTTTTGAAGGAATCGGACTTTGTCTCGATCAACGCCGCGCTGAGTCCCGAGACGGTCCACCTGATCGGCGAGCGAGAATTGAGTCTCATGCGCCCTTCCGCATATCTCGTGAACACAGCTCGGGGTCCCATCATGGATGAAAAGGCTCTGGTGCGAGCGCTGGAAGAGAAGCGGATCGCGGGCGCAGCACTCGACGTTTATGAGCATGAGCCGATGGTCGAGCCGGGCCTCATCAATTTGCGAAACGCGGTATTGACTCCTCACCTCGGCAGCGCCGCGCTCGACACCCGCGAGCGGATCGCCGGCATTGTGGTTGAAAATATCAGCGCGGTCATCCAAGGTCGCCGCCCGCCGAATATTTTTAATCCAGAGATCTACGACAAAAAATGAACGCTGAAGCGGTGATATATAGCCCGTATCCAGGGATAGGCAATTGACCTATCGGAGGCGGAAAATGGACACACCCGCTACTGTTCTGTTTCATATCGATCCTGAAACACTGAAGGCTTTGTCTCATGCGAATGATGAGTTGATCCAAGGTCTCCACTGGCTCCTTGCGCGAAAGGACTTAGCAGCATTTGAGAAACTCTACCCGATCGTGAGACGAATAACGGGCTTGATTGTAACCATCCTTGAAGGAGCTTTCCCGGAAATGTCTCAGGTTGGCGACACGCTCAATCGGCTTTCCGACGCGATAAACGACCGGATGTCTAAGGCCAGCACGCAGGAGGAGATTGAACAACTTTCTAGGGAAGTCGACGGACTGATGAGCAATCATCAGAAACTCGTAGATGATGTTACGGCAGAAGTGGTGCGCCTGGAAAAACAGGGTCGGAAGGGACTAATGTCTTTGACTTAAATCACACCCAACCTACTTATATGTGTGAGATAGCAGCCAGCTTAAAGAGCGGATCACTGATTGAGCCGAGAGCTTAAGAAGATGGGCAAGGAAATAAATCTTCCCGCCTCGTTCACCCCTTAAGCTCCTGACTCCGGCTTTTCTTTGACCATCCGGTGTCCATTCGGTAAACTCGATTTAGGCGGCGGTTCGAACGACGATGACCGAACTTAGGTTTGAAAGATTTGATCAATTCAGTTCAATCCTGGCACCGCCGTTTGGTTTCTGCGATCACTGATCACCTTATCTGCCCAATAGAAGCCCCCAGGTTTCAATCCAAATTATGCCGGACGTTAGTATGTTCTGGCCAGGTTCAGGTGCAAGACAGGCACATTAACAAATTGCGGCCTCGTAGCGTCGTCAGCTGCCGCGGAGGAATCGACCGATCACACAGGAAGTGAGCAAGGCTTCGCTTTCAGTCTAGATCGTCATCAAGATGGATCCTCAGGTATAAGGGGACTGCCCCTGGACTCGCCGCAACGGAAGTAAATTTCGTATGCCGGCATGGCGCGTTGCATATTAGGACGAAGTTACCAGGCTACAATTGTGAAGTCTTTTCATTGTAACCGAAATTTAACACGACTGAGCTATTGACGATCTTCCGAGGGGCAAACGGTATTACCGCTAAAAGAAACCGAAATGAGTCATAACTTTGCAACTAGCTGTTCAGACTACTTTCTTTCTGCATAGAAATATGGCGATTTGATAATTTCACTCGATAGTTTTCCTGAAGAACGGCAGTTATGAACAGAGTTATCTACAGATTCTGTGAATTCGCTGATTCCTTCGATGATTCACAAAACCAGTTAAGCGCCGACCTTGGCGAGCTGCTCAGCCACTTCCGGCGATGTGCGAGCCGATCGGGTCGAAAAATCACCAGGACTTAACGTGTAAGAAACATTTTTGCGACACAATGAACTTCTAACCACAAAAGCGGATTTGTGCTTTAACGAGCCTCCGAAAGTTTGTCAGCACCTAAAGCAGGGGAGCAATTACTATGCTGCTTTTTTACTGTTCCGATTGCAAAAGGACGATTGCCGCCGACGATTCCGAAAGCACGGATCAGATCATAGGCGGCCTTGAGGATCATCTAACGATGTGCCCCCCGGCAACGTTTACCTACGAGGGAACGTCGGGCGTCGCTCGGCGGAAACTTAGCAGTTTAAGATCTTTTCTCGAGGGTGAGCACCTTGTTGATAAAATACGGTTGCGTGCATCAGTACCAGTCGTTGCGAAATTTCACTAAGCGTCCGTAGTTAGTCACCTTGTTTCACCTCGCTACAAAACGCGACGAGTTTACTGTTTGGATGTACGACAAGTTGCCGTGCGAAGTTTCTTCTCAAGCTTAAAAGTTGAATATCTTATTGCGTTCCCAGCGAACGCGGTGTTGTTTAATAAGGTTATCCGTTCGAGAAGGGGGACTGTGTCATGTATCGAACTGACAAGATCGCAGTGGCATTAACCGCGGCATGGGTACGAAACGGAAACGGAGTGGCGAACAAAGAGCCTAAGGATATCGCTGGCTTTTATCGCGCGGTTTGCGAAGCCGGCGACTTTTTTTCCTTTTCCTACAGGCTCAACGTGCTGCTAACCGGCGAGCGCCGATGTCGTTGGCCCGCCGTTATCTTCCTCTAAAGGATGGATTGGTTTTCTCTAGAAACGCCTTGGTTCCCGCTCGGAAATCTTCTGTAGACGCCACCAAACCAAAGTAATCTGCGCCGAGAAGTGTTGATTCTTCCAAGGTCAGATTCATGCCACGATGAATGGCTTCCCAGGTCATTCTCACAGCGATCGCCGACTGTGAAAGGATTTCAAGGACAAGGCTCTCTGTCTCAGAAAGCAGGTTCTCAGGTTCAACGACTCGGTTAACGAGCCCTATCCGCAGAGCCTCTTCTGCTGTGACGAGTTTTCCCGTAAGGAGAAGTTCTGCAGCGCGTCCCCTTCCGATCAATCTGGGAAGTCTCGTTGTGCCTCCAAAACCAGCAATTGCTCCAATACGAACCTCAGGGTGTCCTAATCTGGCATCCCGAATAGCCACACGGAGCATACAAGCCTCCGCCAATTCCAAGCCACCCCCAAGCGCATAGCCGTTAATAGCAGCAACGACGACTTTTCCCAGTGTTTCAATCTTGTTGTTGACGGAAACGGCCGTCCGAGCCAATTCCCGTACCTCAAGGGGTGAGGCCTGACTCAGGAACTTAATGTCAGCTCCAGCGCAAAACGCTTTTTCCCCTACCGCAGTAATTATCACAGCTTTCACCGCCTCATCTGCCTTCGCGATGTCAAGAAGGGACGCCAACCGCTGAAGTAGCTCCTGGTCTATAGCGTTAAGAGCTTCCGGTCTATTGAAGACCAGCCGGGCGATGCCGTTTTCTTTGTGATACAGCACCGTTTCCTTCTCTGACATGTTTGCACCTCCATTCAAAGTAACCTTAATCATCAATTGCTGCCGCTTTCACGTCTAACCAGTCGGTTCTACATAGCAAGTCGCTTACTTCATTGACTGTCCCGTTGTTGGTTACACGGCTAGGAGCTGGTCTACCACGTTTTAGCTCTCCCGGATAACCTCCCTCGCCTTTTTATCATCTCAGCCAGGTAAAACTTTGAGTCAAAGCCTAATCTACCCGATTAACCGACGTCGCTTTCATCAGTAACAATTCTTGAAAACTTCACATTGATTTAACGACAACCAACAGTTTTGGTATATTCTGTATGCTTATAATTTAACCCAATTCAAAACATGCGTTGACGATCGAACGTGATCGCTACGGTAACAAGCAGTGCTTTCAGAAGACATCATCACTCTGATTTCTGCAATAGCCGCACTGACGGGAGCAGCCGGAGGCCTCTGGGCTGCCCGTGCGGCCCATCGATCGGCGATTTCCGCGCACGAGGCCGCCAGACAAGCCGAAAAAGTCGATCGTCGGGGAATACTGAGAGATCTCATCACCACCTGCCATCGCCTTATCGCCGAGTCGGTCCAGATAGGTTCACTCACCGAAGAATTGAAGACTGAGTATCGGATGCTCGCTAGTTCCTCTGGGCAATCCGGAGGTAGTAGAGAGAAGCTCCACATCCTACGGATCGAATCGAAACAGAAGGAGATACTTGCACTGCAAGAGGAAGCACAACAACAGATCCGGGAGCGAGGACAACTGCTCAACGCTTCCGAGGAAGACTTTATGCAGGCGCTAAGCAAGTTCGACGGCTATGTCGTGCAGGCACTGCAGGTCAAGAGTAGTCTGGAACGGGAAATCGCCTCGGTGGCGGGCAACAACCGAATCTACCGGGAAAATCGTATCAAGGCTGCTAACCAACGGGTGCATAATCGAGGCGGAATATAACCATAACCAGCCTGAACGTGGTGCTTTGTGCACGAGAAAAACGAACATCGATCACGCCGGGAGATTGCTGATTCCGAACGTTACTCGCCTGCGATCCGTCAGAAGAGTCTGGTTTGCTCGCCAACTCCTCCGCCAGCTTTTCCTTATCCGGCTGCTCAATATCGTTGAATCGTAGTGCAACTCTTTCAGCTATTGTCCTCTCAAAATCACCGTCACCGGCATCTTGCCCTTTCGTTTGGGGACCACGATTCCCAAATAGCCGTTCCACTCCGCGTAACGTCGTTTTCGGGAGGAGTTACGAGAAAGCCGGCGACCCTTCAGGTTATCTCATCAGCCGAATTTACAGCTTCAGTCTACCAGTGCGTTCCAGCTTCACAACAGGGTGACCTCTTGACAGCTCGTCATCTGAAACGGGCCGGATGCACTCCGGCCTGTCGTACTTCGCCGAGTTGACGATTGGTGAAACGTCATGAGCCTCCATCAGCTCTCGGGATAAGGCTTCAACAGCGACTGCGCTTTCGCGAATGTCGTTCGAGAAGCATCCGCCAGTGCTCTTCGTCTTCCGGGCGCAGGATGACGGGCCTGCGTGACTTGATTATGAGACTAATCGTAAGGACAATATGTTCACGATGACACCCGAGTTGGAACGCGCCATAAAACGCTATAGACAATGGTTCGGCTCCTACAAGAAATCGGGCGAGCTCATAAAGGTCCAGGTATGGCTCAGCGTCAACAAC
>Ga0209799_1000253_pt1 | contig 9736 bp, 9 predicted proteins | sample PanSoiPlo36MoBio_FD_188324 | JGI IMG/M metagenome (GOLD analysis project Ga0209799, IMG submission 188324) | Tropical forest soil microbial communities from Panama analyzed to predict greenhouse gas emissions - Panama Soil Plot 36 MoBio (SPAdes)... | ecosystem: Environmental > Terrestrial > Soil >...
TCGTCGTGCCGATAGCCGCGGTGTCCATGCGGCGGTTATGTAACCCGGCCATTTTTTGCAGGTGCATCACCTCCTGATGATAGGCGCGATTGTTATGCACCATCATCAGAAGCGGAATCTTATGGTGCGCGGCGGTCCAAAGCACACCGGGAGCGTACATCAGGTCGCCGTCGCCCTCGATGGAGACGGTGATGATGCCTTTGTCGCGGTTGGCGAGGGCTGCGCCCACGGCCGCCGGCGCGGAATAGCCGACACCCGAGCCGCCGGAGCTACCGATGAAATTATAATATTCCGTCGCCGGCCAGAGATTGCGGTTCCACTGCACACCGGACGCGGCGACGCACCATTTTTCATTCTTGATGGTGTTATAAAGAGTCGCCGACATGCGCCCCGTGCAGCACGGGCTGGCATCCCAGCCTTGGCTCGCTTCAGCGCGCATTCTGTCCTTCATGCGGCGGTGGTCTTCACGCAGCTTCGCGGTCCGGTCGGCGAGCGCTGCCCGTCGCGTTAACGTGATCGCATTCTTTACCGCCTCGGTCAATGCCGGAAGCGTCGCCTGGGCATCGCCGGAGATCGGCAGATCCACCGGCATGAAGCGTTGCATGTCTTGATAGTTGGATTTGGTCAGCGTGTCCCCCAGAGAAACGTGGATGACTTTGACGTCAGGTTTGGCCAGCCGGCGGTATTCGTGGTGCGGGTCGCTGATGTTATTAAACTGTCCCCACGGATCTGCAACCTCTAGAAGCAAGGCGACGTCGGCTTGGGCCACGAGTGAGCGACGGTCTGCGCTGCGGCAGAGATAATGCGTTGTGGGAAAATTCATACGGCCGCCTATATCGACTACCGGAGCGTTCAATGCTTCCGCGAGTTCGACAAGGCGCTGTATACCTTCCTGCGAACGCGACGCCCGGTCGGCCAGAATCACCGGATTTTCTGCAGCGGCCAACATCTTGGCCGCTTCGGCAACCGCTCCGCTATCACCCTGCGGTGGGATCGAGAGGGTCAGTTTGGGAATGCGCAGTTTCTTTTCGTCGTGGACCGCTTCTTCTGCGAGGTCGCCGTCGGCGGTAATGAGCACGGGACCCATCGGCACCGTGGTGGCGATTTTATAGGCGCGCATCACCGACTCGGCAAAGTGCTGTAACGATATCGGCTGGTCGTCCCACTTCGTGAAGTCGCGCAGCAGCGCCGCCGGATCCTGGACGCAGTGATACCATTCGACGCCCGGACGCCGCTTGTCGGCGTCGAGGAAGTTGCCGGCGAACATGACCACCGGCACCCGGTCACACCAGGCATTGTAAACCGCCATCGCGGCATGCTGGAGCCCGACAGTCCCATGCGCCATCATGCCCATCGGCTTGCCCGCTGCTTTGGCATAGCCATGGGCCATGGCTACCGACGATTCCTCGTGCATACAGGTGAGAAACTCAGGCTTCTTGTTTTCGCCGTAGTTGACGATCGACTCCTGCAAACTGCGGAAGCTCGATCCCGGGTTGGAAGCGATATATTCGATGCCCGTTGCCTTGATGACATCAACCATAAAGTCAGAGCCGGGCCTGGCGATGATTTTCTCCGACGGTCTGCCGGAGCCGTGAGTTTCCGAGTTGGAATTGCCCGATTGCGCCGCCGCGGCATTGGCGGCGACTTGCGTTCCAGACGCAAGATTACTGCCGATGACCGTGGCTGCGGTGGCTGCGGCGCCCTTTAAGAAAGAACGGCGGTCGATGCTTTGATTGCCCATGATCTCCTCCTCTTCGGGGTTTGGGCGACAGTTTAGACGGACATTAGCGAGGCAATGCCCGTTTGAGTTCGTAGATGGTTTCAACGTGGTTTATCAAACGGGTCGATCTAGGACCGGAGACTATCCGAGCCGGCACTTTGCTGTCAATATGAAAAAATTGCCCGAGAAATTATCCTCGCTTTCCGAGAGACGAAATCCTGAGGCACAGAAATGACGCGCCGAAATTCCCAATCGGCTTGCTTCCCAGGATCGTCCCAACTAGAATCACCAACCGTAAAGTGCCCGCCGGTGCGAGATCCAATCATAGTTTGAAGATATATGGGCGAAATCTTCGGGAAGAAAAACACAATGGGGGCAGATCATGAGAAGAAGCTTCCTTATTTTTTTGGTGTGGATCGGTGTCCTGTTCTCGGCCACAAGGGAGACATTCGCTCAAACGCAAACACCCCTGCAAAAGGTGACCCTCAGCTATTCGAGCAGCGGAATTACCTCCATTGAGTTTTTTATCGCTAGGGAAAGAAAGTTTTTCCAGGAGGAGGGACTGGAACCCTTGCTGATTCAAATGTCGGCGAATACGGCGATTGCTGCTGGGGTTACTGGCGAGCTGACCGGGTTAAGTTCCATCGGCAGCGCCATTCGAGCGATCCAGCGCGGCGCGCCCCTGCGCGTGGTTTCCGTCAGCCTTCGCCGGCCGATATTTTGGTTGGTGAGCCGCCCTGAATATCGCTCGGTAAAGGATCTCAAGGGGAAAGTCCTGGCTACGGCCACCATAGGCGGCAGCCAGCACACCGCGGCGAAAAAGATGATCAGCTTGGGTGGCCTCGATCCAGATAAGGATCTGACAACGATTGCGGGTGGAGAGGAGAGCCGGCACCTTCAGGGGTTGGTTAGCAACACGGTCCAGGTGTCTGCGATCAGCCCGCCTTGGGTCTTGCTCGCGCGCGACAAATACAAGATGAATGTTCTCGACAGCGCCGTCGATAAATACGCGAGTATCCAAAATGGCTTGGCCGTCGGCGTGAAAACTCTCCAGGAAAAGCCGGAGTTGGTGAAGAAGCTGCTGCGCGCCAAATCCAAGGCAGCCCGCTACTTTGAGCAAAACGATCGCGAGGTAAGCGAAATGCTCGCAAAGATGTGGAACACTGATCTGCCGACCGCCCTGGAGTCGTACCGTTTATCCAAACCGGCTTTCACCGTGACGGGTATTCCCACCGAGGAGGAGATCAAAGAGTATCTCGTAATCGATGCGCAGATTCTCAAATTACCACAGCCTGTAGCTCCTGGCAGTGTGTTTGACTTCAACATTCAACACGAGATTGACAAAGAGCTGGGCATTAAATAACGAATTCTCACTGCAAGAAAGCGCGTTTTTGGGGTAGGTTGACCTCCTGTCTCTCTCGTAGCTAACTAAAAACAAACCTTCGTTGACAGCCGGGCAGCCGCTATCTATCCTAAATGGCTAAGCGCGAATCACCGGAGGAATTGATCTAGATGGATCGTAACGCAATGAAATTTGGTGGTCACTATTTGCCAACTTATGTCCCGGATCTGGACGGGCCGATCGATGAATTCTATCGACGGATGTTCGATCAGATGGAAGAGATGGACCGCCTCGGTTACGACTACATTTGGGTTACGGAGCATCATTTCGCGATGTACGGCGGCACGTTGCCGCACCCGCCGACCTTTCTGTCGGCAATTGCTCGCACGACGAAACGGATTCGTTTGGGTGCGGCCATCAACGTGTTGCCCTTGCACAATCCGCTCGATGTGGCGGAGTCCTATGCGATGGTGGATGTGATTTCCAACGGCCGGCTTGACTTCGGCGTTGGCAAAGGCAGCGAGGCGCATGAGTACAAAAAATTCGGCGTCAACCAAGCTGAGGCCACCGGGCGCCTATACGAGGGAATGGAGATCATTCGCCAAGCGTGGTCGGATAAGCCGGTAAATTTCGGAGGCGAGTTCTATAACGTCCACAACATCCCTGTCCTTCCCAAGCCGGTACAACGCCCGCATCCACCGATCTGGGTGGGTTGTGCGCGCAGTGAGGATAGTTTTCACTGGGCGGGAAAGAACGGGTTTCATCTGATGACCCTGCCTTATTTGTATCGAGAACCACATATACTGCCCGGCTTTATTAGGGCATACCGCCAGGGCATGGCTGACGCGGGTCATGATTTTACCCAGACCGAAGTTCTGGGAAAGTTTCATATCTACGTGTCGAGCAGCCTAGACAAAGCGATCGAAGAGGCGGCGCCCTACCTTGGCAATTACCTGGATGTGCACCACGCCGCAGATACCGATCGCAAAGAAGAGGGACTGATAGTCCAGCGCGATCCCAAAACCCAATTGAGTGAAGGATTTGTGATTGCCGGCGACTCCCAGCGGTGCGTTGACTCGATCCAAAAATGGCGCGAGGGAGTCGGCTTAACCGCGATCTCCGGAACCTTTTATTTCGGTGGGATGCCGCAGGAAATGGCGATGAAGAATATCCGGCTGTTTGCGGAACGTGTGATGCCGGAGTTTAAGTAGAAGCGATTCAATATATTCCAATCGTTGAAACCTTTGCATCGACGAAGGTCACACCCATTTTGTCATTGACATTAGTGCTTGTCTGTTGGAAATAGGGGGAGAGAAGACCACCCGGTTAGGACGGTTAGGTGACGAATTGGCTTTGCGTTGGTCCCCGGAGAAGTTTCGTGGCGCGGCAGGACCGACTGAGACGCAAGTTTGGCAGTATGTCCCATTTTCTTCTTTTCTATGTCTGGCGCAGCACCAATTTTTTCGCTATGAATAGAACCCGTCTATATTTGGCCTGTTGGGTTTAGTTAATGGAATTCCTCGCAAATCCTGAGTTCTGGGTCCGTTGGTTCGGCATCGTGATCCTCGACCTTAGTTTGGCCGGGGACAATGCTCTGGTCATCGCCATGGCAGTCAGGACTCTTCCTCCTCGTGAGCAGTTCTTAGGACGAGTCGGCGGCACCTTCGGGGCAGTGGCGCTTCGGTTCGCATTTATTGCCATAATCACGCAGCTTCTCAGGATTCCTTATCTCCAGGCTGCCGGAGGCTTAGTCTTGGTCTGGATCGCCGTCAAGCTACTCCGTCAGGACGCGGGTGGGGAGGGACAGGAGGTACGGCATGGGACCACACTTTGGGAGGCTATCTGGGTTATCATCGTGGCCGATATAATCATGAGTCTTGATAACGTCTTGGCGGTGGCGGCGGCCTCCCATGGCGACCTCGCTCTAGTGATTTTCGGTATTGGACTGTCAATTCCCATTGTTATCTGCGGAGCCGGCTTCCTAGCCAAACTGATGAATCGTTTTCAGTGGATTGTATGGCTTGGTGGGGGGATCCTCGGCTGGGTGGCAGGCGAGATGGTAGTCGAGGATAGAAACCTCCACGTTTGGCTCGAGCCTTTGACGGGGTTCCTCCCTTGGACATTGCCAGCGGTGCTCGCCGCGGCGCTGATCTCACTGGGATGGTGGCTGGCGCGTCGGGCCGAGCAGGGCGAACCCATGAACGTCTAACATGAACACGTCTCGCGCCTACCTAATTGCCTCCTGGAAGCTCGACCTCTGGCTGAACGACTTCCACGAGGTGACGGGCCTCATCATATTTTCTTGTCAGTCATCACTCGCATAAGATCCGGTATAGCGCCACTCGGTGGCAATTGAACGGCTAGTAACCGTCTCGGTCTATTACTTAGTGTCCTTAAGAAATTATTATCGGAAACGCGGCTTGCACAAGTACCACTGCCGCGAGAACCATACCGATTATGGCCAACCAGATCCAGAACTTATTGAAACTGACAGATGAACCAGTGAAGGCAAATTGAAAACCGCAGAAGCCTCGGCTTCCCGGTTGGGCGAAAAGAGAAGCTACGATGGAAAGGGTCAGGATCCCTGCTACGACAGCGAGCGAAATGCCGATTGGAATCTTGTAGATATCGACGAGCATCATCTTGATACCCACGAACCCAAGCACTACGCCCAACCCGTACCGCAGGTAGACAAATAGATTGATGACTCCCGCCAACAAAAAATAGAGGGATCGAAGGCCCAGGATAGCAAACACGTTCGAGGTGTAGACAATGAATGGATCGCGGCTCACAGCAAAGATGGCCGGTACCGAGTCGACGGCAAAGATGAGGTCGGTGCTTTCGACTACCAAAAGGACGACGAACAAGGGCGTGGCTGCCCATCGTCGGTTCTTTACAAAAAAGCTTTGACCTTCATAGTTCGGAGAAAGGGGCATCAACCGTCGCAGCAGCTTGATGACCGGGTTATCTTCTGGATGGACGGTGTCTTCCTCTTTTACGAGCATCTTGATTCCAGTGAAGACAAGGAAAGCGCCGAAGACGTAGATGACCCAATGGAAATGTTGCAAAAGCAAGGCTCCAGTCCCTATGAAGGCACCGCGCATGACGAGCGCTCCGAGGATGCCCCAGAAAAGCACGCGATGCTGGTATGACGCTGGAACAGCAAAATACGAGAAGATAAGGATGAAGACGAAAATGTTATCGACACTGAGTGAGTATTCGATAAGGTATCCCGTGAGAAATTCGAGTGCCTTTTCCGATCCCAGCCCGATGTAGATCCCGGCGTTAAACACAATTGCCAGCGTAACCCACACAAAGCACCAAGTCGTGGCTTCCCGGGTCGTGACCGCATGAGCCTTACGGTGAAATATCCCGAGGTCGACGATCAGCATGCCCAGCACAAAGATGTTAAAGATGATCCACAAGAATAACCGGTCCGCTGTCATGGATTTTCCTTTCCCTAATTTCCGCTACGCTTCCTCGCTGTACCTCTCAGGCTCAATACGATCATGAGGGCTATCATCGCTGCCTTTGCTCCTTATTGGCCAAAGGTTAGCAGTGCGGAAATCGCTCCGATCACACTGGCTGTGATCGTTCCGCCGAGGCGATCACGATTTTTGAGGCGGGACAGTTCATGATCCAGCATGCTCCGGAGCTTCGCTTCATCTAAGGTTTGGATGTCGTCGGTGACCGCCACCAAGGCATGCTTTTCGTCTCTGCCGGTGGCAAAGGCAGTCGACGTCCGTCGGGGAAGCAAATATAGTTTGGGCATGGGTATCTGTGCCCGGCATGTTAGATCTTGGACGGTGCGATAAAGCCTCGGCAAGCCATCGGGTCGAATCTCTTTTGCTCCGCGCAGGCGCAGAATAAACTTGTCGATGAACCAGTAGTCGATAGCGTGGACGACTAAAGCGATCATGAGGGCGATCAACGCGCCCTCTGCGCCACCCAGCGACCTACCGGCTTTGACCACGATCACGGTCAGAAACGTCATGAGAAAAGTCATTTTCAAAGCGTTCATTTGAATCTCCCTAGCCAACCCAGCCAAGCTATCTTTGAATGGCGCCGGGCTTTTACCGCGCTTGACGCCAAATGTCTGGGACAGGAAGAATCTGTTGGGACCGATCTGGAAGACCAGGTCCAATAGAGAAAACAGTGTCTAAGGAGAGGGTATTTTAAAGGCGATAGACTTGTTGAAGGCTATAAAGCTCTTGTTGAGAGAAAGTGGATGGTTTTTTCGTTCTGGCAGCGGACAGAAAATTTTCTGATGGACCACCGAAGCCGCCCGACGGCGCTGATAAGTTGATTTTGGTTCGACGGCCCCGTAAACGCGCCGAATCTTTGAACCTTGACGCGATAACCAGAACGTCCATCGAAGACGTTTCTACTTCGGGGTCGTCATCAAAATCGGCACGCGCCTCGATGCCATCTGCAATGAGGGAAAATGCCAAAAGGAGTGAGAGAAGGAGAGCAAGCTTGGTTTTCACGTGAGAGTTGCCTATCAGACTGTGGTCCTTACGTCAACATTACAAAATTCGATCAACGGGGGTGCTGTTTGTAGCTAGTTTTCACTGAAGCACTCAAACGTCACTCCTTTTACATGGTCTTCGGGGTCCCTCTTGTGAGTCTTCTTTCCGAGTTTTTGCACTTTGCAGCTCGCGACGACAAAGGTTTTCTTGCTCATCGAGCTGGTTCCGGTCGTTGATATGTAGCATTTTCTACGTGCCCCCACCAAATCGCTGTGAAAGTCCCGCGCATTTCTCTTGTCGGCTCTTGAAACAATTCATCAGTTTGGTTTAATGCGCCCACAATCATCGCCGGGAGGCATGGATGACAAATTGGCTTTGGATCGGCTCAGCTAGTTTACTTTGTTTTCAGTGGATCGTTATAAATCTGTCAGGACTTCATCCTGCCCCGGAATGGCAGTCCTTAAGCGCTGGCTTGGCGATATTTGGCGCGGCATTCATGCTCTCATGGGCAGCGGAGCTAGCCCAGTTAGATATACCTCAAGCGCTGGCGATCGCGCTGCTCGCTTTGATCGCGGTGTTGCCGGAGTACGCGGTGGACATGTACTTCGCCTGGGAAGCAGGCAAGGACCCCCAGTACACATCCTACGCCATGGCCAATATGACGGGAGCGAATCGTTTGCTGATCGGTGTGGGGTGGGCGGCTGTGGTAGTCACCTTTTGGTTAAAAACCGGCAACCGGGCGATTGAGCTTGAGCCTCAGCACAAGATCGAAATTTTGTATCTGGGATTAGCCACAATCTATTCGTTCATTATTCCGTTTAAACAGCGGCTCGATCTCCTTGATGCCGTGGTGTTTATCACCATCTTTGTGTTTTACATGCGCGCCGCATCGCGCGCGGCGCATGTGGAACCGGAAATCGAAGGGCCCCCCGAGATGATTGTCGGCTGGGGTACTGGGCCTCGGCGGATCGCAACGGTCATTTTTTTTCTCTTTTCCGGATTCACGATCTTTATCTCGGCGGAACCTTTTGCCGAAGGTCTTTTGGCCACCGGACGGACATTTGGAATCGAAGAGTTCATCTTGGTCCAGTGGTTAGCGCCGTTGGCCTCCGAATCTCCGGAGTTTATTGTTGCGATCTTGTTCGCGCTACGCGCTCAGCCGGGCACGAGTATGGGTGCCCTGCTGTCGTCGAAGGTCAATCAATGGACTCTACTCATCGGAATGCTGCCCGTTGTCTATGCGGTTTCGGCGGGAAAATTTGGACCCATGGTCATGGATAATCGGCAAATGGAAGAAATGCTTCTCACCGCAGCTCAATCCCTCTTCGCTGTGGCTATTCTAGCGAATCTCTCTTTTTCGCTGGGAGAGGCTCTGCTGATTTTCGTGCTGTTTTCCGCGCAACTCCTCATACCTGACCCGCGCTTCAGGTACTATTTTTCCTATCTCTATATAGCGCTCACGTTAGGCCTAATCATTTTCAAACGAGACAGCCGTCATTCGATGCTCGCACTTTTCCAGCGGGGACAGAGGCCGCAGGCAGCAGAGGGAGATTGAGGCAACAAACCAGGACATTCGGTTAAAGCTTCGATCTGGATTCAAGAGAGGCGCTTCAAATGAGTTTGAGTCCTTTTTTATTGCTCAGACGCCCCGGACTCAGCCGTTGTCTCCAACTCGTCGCATATCTTCCTAGCTTTCTCAAGTTGTTCTTGCGGCTAGTAGGAGACCCACGGGTGTCGCTGAAGTCGAAGCTAGTGCTCGCAGGAATTTCGGCCTATGTCATTTTACCGACAGACTTTCTGCCGGATATTCTTTTGGGCTTCGGACAATTAGACGATTTGCTCGTCGTCTACTTAGGCCTCAAACTCTTTCTGCGACTCTGTCCTAGAGATGTCGTACAAGAGCATGTAAAATCAATCGCTGCCGGGCACTGAGACCGTCTCACTCACTGGAGGGAGAAAGCCTATGACCTATTGTCCACGAGCGTTTATTTCATGCTGGACCCGGAGATTTCCATTGGTGGAAAAAATCTCGTCGCCACCGCCCTTATCGTGTAGCGTCTAATGTTTAGCGGCGGGCTTTTCTTCCTTGATCAATTCGTGAATGAGTCGCGGTGCAGCGCCACAGCTGAAGCAGCGCGGTGGCTGGTATTTAGTTTCGCCCTCTGGGTAACGCATGAAGCGTTTGTAGAAAGGCTTTTCGGTTCC
>Ga0209799_1000255_pt1 | contig 9632 bp, 6 predicted proteins | sample PanSoiPlo36MoBio_FD_188324 | JGI IMG/M metagenome (GOLD analysis project Ga0209799, IMG submission 188324) | Tropical forest soil microbial communities from Panama analyzed to predict greenhouse gas emissions - Panama Soil Plot 36 MoBio (SPAdes)... | ecosystem: Environmental > Terrestrial > Soil >...
TAGCCTTCTTCGACCGTCCCGCACTGCTATCCAGTGTGGGCGTCTGTAGGGCCTCCCGATTCCCGCGCATGGAGCTTCCCCACATGCCTAGGGTCTCTGACTCCGCGGTGCCGAAGGACCGCTCGCGCCTAACGCTGCCCTTCATATTGCCTTCCCCGTATCAAGACACGGTCGGCACACCGAAGTGGTGATTTCGGAGCTCAATACCTGGCCTGTGTCTACCCCTGTCAACGCTTCGCCCGCATCCTTACGGATGCTGGCGCATGACTCGGGGCCAAGATGGTGCGCTACTCCTTTCTTGTGCGGCTCTCTCATCCGCTACTCCCTACCGGTTTATCCCGGCGCTTTCCTTGATCACCCGATCCGCGCGCACCAGCACGTTCGGCGGAATCGTTAAATTGATTGCTTTCGCTGCCTTGAGATTAATGCCGAAATCAAACTTCATCGGCTGCTCTATCGGAACATCGGCAGGCTTCGCACCTTTGAGAATTTTGTCCACGTATATAAAGCAATGTGAGAATGAGGAATCAGCCGTGGCCCCATGCCAATGTTTCTCTTCCGCCGGAATGTGCACGACATCGCCCACGCTGATGACCTCCTGACGCGCTTCCGTGGCGATGATACCCTTGCCTGCGGTCACAAACAGCACCTGATCGCTGCTATGGATGTGCATCTTGTTCCGCGTTTCCAGCCCTGTGTGAAAGCCAAGGCGAAGTTGATATAAGGCTACCTGATCGGATACTCTCCAGCCGAAACGGCGATCGGGAGGGCTGCTTCGCCGTTTCCAGTAGGCCCTTCCGGTTCTCAAATCCATTTTGGCACGCGATTGTCGGAAGAGTCCCTGAGTTGAACTTCAAAGCGAATTCCTACCATCGTGCAACTTTCTCGGCATCAATGTGAGGAGGGAATATGCCCACTATTAGCTATGAGCACCTCTACAGCTTGGCAGTCGCGATCTACGAGGCGGCGGGAGCGAGTACAGAGACGGCCCACACCGTGGCGCGACATCAGGTAGGAGCAAATCTCGCTGGCCACGACTCCCACGGGATACAGCTGCTGCCGACCTACATCCAGCGCATCGATCGCGGCCATATCCAGCCCCGGATGGATCCCCTCGTCATCCGGGAAACACCTACAACGATTTTTGTGAACGGGCAGTGGACCTTCGGCCCCGTAGTCTCCGAGTTCACCATGAAGCGGTGTATCGCAAAGGCGCGGGAGATGGGCGTCGCGGTCGGCCTAGTCCGCGAGCAGAGCCACGTGGGGCGCCTCGCGGACTACCCTCTCATGGCCGTGCAGGAAGGGTTCATCTCCATCATGACTTGCGACTCGGGTCAGTCGGCCAAGATGGTGGCACCCTTCGGGGGTCGGGTCGCCCGCCTCGGCACCAACCCCATCTGCATCGCGTTCCCATCAGAGCTCCCGGGCCCGGTCTTCATCGACATGGCCACGAGCGCGGTAGCGGCCGGCAAGCTGCAGCTTTATCGGACTCGCAAGCAGAGGATCCCCGCGGGCTGGCTGGTAGAGCAAGACGGCAAGCCTGCCACGGACCCGGCGGCGTTCTACGAACGCGGGGCAGTCATGCTGCCTTTGGGCGGGCCAGAGGGGCACAAGGGATACGGCCTCTCCTTCGCGGTCGAGACTCTCGCCTCGCTGCTTCCCGGGCTGGGGTTCGGCATCGATCCCCAGGGCCGCCACAACGATGGCAGTTTCATGCTGGTGGTGGATCCCGCCAACTTCCAGCCCTTGGCAAACTTCAAGGCCCAGGTGACGGCCTTCGTGGAGTATCTCAAGGATACGCCGCCGGCCGAGGGCTTCACCGAGGTGCTGTATCCGGGCGAGCTCGAGTACCGGACGGAGCAACGCCGGAGGGCAGAAGGTATCCCCGTGGAGGAGGACACCTGGGAGCGTGTCGCGGGAATAGCCAGACGGTTTGAGCTGTCGGTGATGAAAATTGACGAGGACGCCAACTGAGGCGTTATTTATCGCGCGGACCGAAATAAAGAAAAGGTGATTTATGGCATGTCGGTTTTCGAACGCGCGGTTGTGCAGCAATTGATTTAGGACCATTTACCGCTGTACACAAGTGAAGACCAGCTTGTCTTCGCGAAGTCAGTTGCTCGCAAGATACTGGTGCGCCTTCTCTGTTTCGGGGCGGGGATTGCCGGAGCCCGCTACTTCAATCAGCTTGGAGAAATACTGCCGCGCCTTATCACTGTTGCCGGACTGCACCGCTGCCTGCCCCGCTCCGTATAGCCCGCGATAACGGTTGGGCTCGCGCTGCTGCGAGGCTTCGTATTCTTTTAGTGCCTCGGCCGGACGCTTCAAGTCCATCAGCATATCGCCCAGCAGCTCGCGAGCGGGCAACAGGCGCCCCGGTGTGACGATGTTCTTCTCACTCTTGTCCTCTATGTCAGCCGCCTGGCGCATGAGCTCGAGCGCCTCATTCGCTTTCTTTTGCGCGAGCGCGATCCAAGCGAGCGACGACAGGCGCATCACCTCGACCTCGTTCGCCCAGTAATTGTTCTTCGCTGCCTTCAGATCGTCATGCAAAGATGTGATCCGCTCGACGTCCTTCCGCGCCGCGTCGGGATCGCCACTCCTCGCCGCGCCGAGCGTGCGCGCGAAGTGCGTCATCGCCGCGGTGAATGGAAAGTTGCTCGGGCTGGCGACGAGCTTCGGCGCATCGCTCCAGGCGCCGCGCTCGACGACGTAACGGGCCGGCATCGCGGCGAGCGCGTAGTACGCGGTCGCACGCGCCGGGTTGATTCCCGTCAGCGTACGGGCCTCGTCCAAGACCTTGCGCGCGTCGCCGTCGCGGCTGAGCTGCAGATAGGCGTAGGTCATGTAGTCCAGCGCGTGCAGCGCGTCGTCGGGGTCGTTGCTCTTCTGCGCGGCGTCGGCCGAGCGCCGGTTGGTCGCCACCGAATCGGCCCAGGCTCCGACACGGGTGAAAATGTGCGATGGCATGTGCAGCGCGTGCGGCGCGTCCGGTGCGATCTTCGCATAGAGCCGCGCAGCGGCCAGACCCTGCTGCGCGATCGGTGGCGCGTCGTAGCTGTGGATTAGGTAGTGCGCCACGCCCGGGTGATCGGGGTGCTTGGCGAACTGCTTTTCGAGGATGCCCGCCGCCTTCAGCCATGCCGCATAGGTCTGGTCGGACGCCTCCTGTGTCCCCGCGAGGTACAGCGCGTAGAAGATCTGCGCCTCGTCGTCGTCCGGGTATTTCGCAGCGAGCGCCTCATAGGCTTTGGCGCGCGCGAGCTGGCGCGCACGCTCGGTGCGGTTGGCGAAATCCTCGTAATAGGCGGCGACCGCCTCAACGTAGTCGCGCTCGCGCTGAGTCTTCGCGCCCATCTTGCGGCCCTTGTCGATGGCGTCCTGCGCCTGCTGGGCGCTCTTGGGCGAAGCGCCGACTCCCTGGAGTGGGTTCGACATCAGGATCGAGGCATAGCCCCACGCGGCGATCGCGCAGGAGTTGTCTTCCGCGGCCACCTCCTCGAACGCCCGCTGCGTTGCCGAGTAGTAGAAAGAGTGCAACATGGCAACCCCGCGCACGAGCTTTTCCTGCACAGCGGGGCTGCATGAGTTCGGAAATTCCACTTTGCCAAGCTTATCGCCCTGCTGAGCGAAGGAGACGCTAGCCATGGCGAGCGAAAGGGCAATCAATAGCGCTAGGAGTTGGATACGTGTTTCCATTTGTAACCCCCCAACTCAAGATTATCTGTGGCTGCTATTTCTTGCTGCTGATCGTTTGTAAAAATTTGGAGCAGTTTGAATATGCTCCGGTCGGTTGACACTAGTCAAGAGCTTCTGGCCAGCAAAACGCGGCAGTCCAGAAGCAAATCTCGTTAACAACCCGCAGCCTATCTTTTTACGGGCCACCCGTCAGTTAGGCGAGATTGAACTGTACGCCTCAGTTAGATGTGCCGTCCAATTGGATGGTCGGAGATCTCAGTTCAGTCCTACATCCCAGCTACTCTTTCTTGGTGTGAACCTGACTATTTCTGAGGGCCCTCTTTGGATGAGCGATAACCAGCCGCAATCGCGTCGGCTTCTGTCATGTATTTCCCTTGCTTAGTCTTGCCGTACCAGCGATCGCCCTCGTAATGGTAGACCTTCGAGTCCGTGTTGACCCAAACCATCCCCTTGGCCGGCGGGGTTTGCGCGAGCTTCTCCCCTGAAGTCTTGGCGGACTTGGCGGCCGGAGTCGACGAAGGCGACGTGGTAGCGACTGCGCCGGAGCTTGCGGGCGCGGAGGCAGGCGCAGTTGACGTTGCGCGTGCGCCGACCGTGACCTGGGGGCGAATCTTGGTGATCGTACTCTTCGAAACGCCCGCCTTCGCAAGGTCATCAACGGAAGCATAGGGGCGACCCGCAATAATCTTCTTCGCTGTGGCAGAGCCCACTCCCGGCAGCTCTTCGAGTTCCTTTTCGCTCGCTTGGTTCAGGTCCACGGGGCCGGATGTCTTCGCTTCCTCCTTCGACTTCTTCTCTGGCTTCTCCGCAGCGCTGGATTTAGCAGGCGGGGCCGCCGCTTGAGTGGTCTTCGACGCCGTGCCGACTGTCACCTGCGAGCGGATCTTAGTGATCGTACTCTTCGAAACACCCGCCTTCGCCAATTCATCGACCGAAGCATAGGGACGACCTGCGATAATCTTTTTCGCGGTGGCCTCGCCGACACCGTTTAAGGACATTAGCTCATCAGCCGATGCGCTGTTGATGTCAATCTTCTTGTTTTCCCCTTTTGCGGCGGCTTTCTCCTTAGTTTGGGTTGCTCCCTGGATCGATAAAGGCGAAGATCCTACGAGAGCACCGGCCAGCAGAATGATGACCGATAGTGTAGACAGTTTCTTCATATGATCCTCCTTCTATCCGCTCACATTTTTTGCTTTTTTTCCTTGTATGTCTCCATCTACCCTCCCGACAACCTCGACGACAGGAATTTTGTTTTGCGGTTTCAGCCACCAAGCATTCAAGAATTCGCCAGCCATCGCCCGCCAATTTGGCTTTAAGAGCCGATGAGCCTAGCGGAAAGAGCGAACCAGTCTTAGACCCTATTTCTTGGCCAGACGGTATCCAATAAGCCAGTGTTATGTCAACGCGAGATAGCCTCAAGGATCAGATGCTAACTACTTTGCATGAGGGATTGAATTACCGACACGAGGATTTTCAGTCCTCTTGCCGTAGCGGGACTATGTGTCACCATCGGTCGCTATTGGTATCTATTCAAGCGTTTGACGACGTTTTCCGGAGCCCCATTTTACCGATTCGAACACATAGATACATATAGTTCTGGCAAAGTTGTAGCAAAGTCAGTGAACCTGTTCGGCCCAAAGTCGTTTAGACGTGCCATGCGCCTCGATACCACGGCCAAATAAATACTATCAATGGAGTATACCCATTTAGGGGGACGTGAAAATCACCCGTTTGGGATTTGACGAAGCGGCTTTGATGTTGATATTGCCTAGCTGGTCTCTGAGCGTTGCTTCAGAGTCGCGGAACAAAAGGGTCTTCGGCTAAGTAGGGGTCGAAAATAATCAACCGCAACAGTGAGGGCAAAATTATGAATCGTAGATGGTTAGCAAGTTTGGTCGTTTTCGTGCTCCCCGTTTTCAGTTCATCGGTGACTCGAGCTCAAAACGTGAAGATTACACCCTTGGGCGCACAAGCCGGGGAGTTCTGTTCGCCTGACCGCGCATTGCTTTTTGAAGATCCGACCGGTGTGCGTGTTCTCATTGCCCCCGGGCGTACGGTAAACGGTTCTGCAGACCCCAGACTTGGTGCCACCGGCAGCATCCATGTTGTTCTCATTGATCACCCTCACGTGGATCATATCGGAGACGTGCTTCAAGATTGTTCAGGCCAACAGGCTGGCACTTTCGCTTTCCCCAGTGAGGGCAATGCGCCCGAGATTGCGGCGCGGCACAATTCCGCTGTCTTAGTCGGTGGCGAGTTGCCGGATTTCTTCACGCAAAAGATCAGAAACGTCACCGGAACAGCGCCCCCGGGCTGTCCTGCCGCGGGCCTGGACAATACGTTCACTGTTCCGCGCTCGTCGCCCTGCGTTGGGGTTATTCGTGGCGGTACCCGTACAGCAGTTTTTGATGGCGCCGCCACGGGAGTGAAAATCACCACGATTCCAGCCTTTCATGCCGCAGGCGCATCCCGAATACATATCGATATGCCCAATGTTCCCGAGGGTTTGACCGGTTACGCAGGGCATGAAACCGGTTATATCATTCGTTTTACCAATGGCCTTTCGGTACTCTGGACCGGCGACTCGGGTTTGATAGGAGATTGGGCTACGCAAGCCGATTTCTACGATGTCAATCTTGCTGTGGTTCACGGTGGCGACCTTTTTACGATGGGTCCCGATGAGGCTGCATTTGCCATGAAGAGGCTGATTAAACCTCGGAGCGTGATCCCCGAGCATTTCAATCAGGTATCCACAAGCGGGGGACATGTAAACCCCGGCACCAGGTTGGAGCGCTTCATCCAGCAGTTGAATTCACGTGGCGATCAACAGGATCGCCATGGTAATCGCGGCGGAATTAAAGTGGTTGTGCCGCTAAGCGGTGTGGATATCTCCTGCAATGGCAAGGGCGATTGTCAGTAGTCGCCTGCTAAAAGCACCGCCCGAAGTGATTACCATTCTGTGGCAGGCCTTCGACATCGTCCTAATCGCGTCTTCAAGGAAGTCCTGATCGGGAAGATCGCAGGCTTTGTTCCTTTGAGAACACCGCTGACTGAATCATCAGATGTCCCCATTCACCCCTGCCTCGCGATATACGCTGGCTTGATGGCGAGACCAACAGTGTTCGACCAGTAAAAGAATCGAATTAAACCCGTCGAATCTTCAGGCATTCAGCTTAGCGGCGATGATCTCTCAGGTAATCTAAAGCTGAACCTGGTGCCAGCCCGCACCCAGCGTCTCCAGCACCTATTAGAAAGAAAACTTTTTACGAAACTTTTGCTTTATCCTGATCAAAGTTGAGCACTCTGCGTACCTCTTCGAGGAAATCCTTCAAGCTGATGGGCTTGCTTTGATAGCCGTCAAACCCTTCTGCCAACATCGCCTGACGGTTGTTAGTCATGGCTGATGCCGTGATTGCAATGACAGGGGTGGTTTTTGTTATGGGGTTGGCCCGAAGCTGCTTGAGAGCCGTAATTCCGTCCATACCGGGAAGCTGAATGTCCATAAGGATAAGGGCGGGGTGATGTTCCACGGCAAGACTATGCCCTTCTTCTGCCGTTTCAGTCTCTAGAGTCTGGTAACCTTTGACCTGAAGCACGTCTCGGATGAGCTTACGATTCTTCTCGTTATCTTCGACAATGAGAATTAACGTGCCGGCCATGATTTCTCCGGTAAGGTAAAACTGAAAGTAGACCCCTTGCCTACTTCGCTCTCAACCCAGATCTTCCCTCCATGCAATTCCACAAACTTCTTGGCCAAGGTTAAGCCAAGTCCAGTCCCTTCTCTCTTGTGAGCGTAGTCGCCTCCCACCTGACGAAATTCTTCAAAGATCTTTGCCTGGTCCTCAGGTGAGATTCCAATTCCGGTGTCACTGACTGAAATCTCCACGGAACCATCAGCCTGCCTGGCGTTAATTCCGATCCGTCCGCCCTCGGGGGTGAACTTAACGGCATTGGAAAGAAGGTTGAGAAGGATCTGTTTGATCTTGCGCTCGTCGCCGACGAAGTCCCCAAGCCGCTCGTCGACTGTAACGTCGAGGTTAATTCCGTGCTTGGTGGCACGCTCGCGCACAAACGTGCGAGCGTTGTCGATCGCCAAGGGAAGATCGAACGTTGCCAGCTCTAGCTCCATGCGGCCAGCCTCAACCTTGGAGAGATCGAGAATCTCATTGATAAGCGAGAGCAGATGGCGACCAGACGTGAGAATATCGTCGGTGTACTCGGCTTGCTTCTCATTGAGCTCGCCGAACATTCTTTCCCCCAAGACTTCAGAAAAGCCGATGATGGCATTGAGCGGGGTGCGTAGCTCGTGCGACATGTTGGCGAGAAATTCCGACTTGTGCCGGTTGGCCGCTTCGATCTGGCGGCTCTTATCCTCAATTTCCCTGAACAGACGCGCGTTTTGGATCGCCAGGGCTGATTGCGTAGCGAAGGTTTTCAAGAGATCAATCACTTCAGGGCGGAATTCCCCCGGCGACTTCCGGCGAACGACGAGACCACCAATGATACGGTCCTCGCGCAGCAGTGGAATCGCGAGAACGGCTCTGACTCCTGACTCGGCCTGGAGGTTTCGAAACGGCGAGTCATAGGCATCAGCCTCCAAAATATCAGGAATCTCTACCGGCTCACGGGTCTTTGCCGCACGGCCCATCGCGCCCTCACCTAGTCGTGGTGGATTCGCCCGGAGTGCCTCGATGAGTCTTTCATCCAGCCGGTGGGTAGCACGTAAATGGAACTCCTGGCTTTCCTCGTCAAATTCGTAAACCGCTCCTCCGTCTGTCCCGCTAAGCTGGACAGCGTTGGAGACAATGCTGGTTAGCACCGTCTCAAGATCCAGAGTGGAACTCACCGCGCGGCTGACCTCTCCTAACGCCTTCAGCTCTCCCACCGATTGCGCTAGCTCGCCAGTCCGTGCCTGCAATTCTTGGAACAGACGGACATTCTCGATCGCGATCACGGCTTGATCCGCGAAGGTTTTTAGGAGAGCGATCTGCTTCTCGGAAAACGGTTGGACTATCATGCGACGAATGACGATTACGCCAACCGGCTGGTTCTCGCGCATGAGGGGCGCGGCGAGCAGCGTTCGAATGCCGAGGGACGCGGTCAGTGCGCGGGTTTCCTGAAACTCTTTTGCGGTGAGAGTGAGCAAATCTTCGATGTGAATCACGGCGCGGTCGAAGACTGCACGGCCAACAACCGAATTGCGATCGATGGGTCGTACCGGGACTTCCACACGGATGGAGCCATGATGTGCCCCGAGTCGGAGTCCGTCACGCTCAACGAGCCGAATCACGGCGTCATCGGCACTGCATACCTGAGCAGCGCTTTTGGCTATCGTATCCAGCACCGGTTGAATGTCCGTCGGCGAGCTAGCAATGACACCCAGGATTTCACTTGTGGCCGTTTGCTGTTCCAACGACTCCTTCAGCTCATTGAACAACCGCACATTCTCGATGGCGATCACTGCTTGGTCAGCGAAGGTCTCTAGGAGCTTGATCTGTGCCGGGGTGAAGGGACGTACCTCAGTGCGACGCGCGCCCAGCGATCCAATGTGTTCACCCTGCTGACGAAGGGGAACCGCCAACCACGTGCGCCAGCCGGCAGATGCTATTGTTGGAAAATCGTTCTGCACGGCTCCGACGTCGGGAATATGGAGCGTGCCATGTTCCCGCATCCAGCGAACATGTGGCTCATCCGTACTGACCTCGGGGTAGGCAACGGGCATGGGACCAAAATGAGCCCGCGAAACCATAGCATTTCCCTCGCGGAGTCGCAGCCCCACATCATCAATCCCACAAACCCGAGCGGCACTCTCGACGATGGCGTCAAGCACCGGCTGCACGTCGGTCGGCGAGCGGCTGATGATGCCGAGCACCTCGGACGTGGCTGTCTGATGCTCCAGGGCTTCGCGCAGTTCTGCATTGCGCCCCTGGATT
>Ga0209799_1000256_pt1 | contig 9598 bp, 6 predicted proteins | sample PanSoiPlo36MoBio_FD_188324 | JGI IMG/M metagenome (GOLD analysis project Ga0209799, IMG submission 188324) | Tropical forest soil microbial communities from Panama analyzed to predict greenhouse gas emissions - Panama Soil Plot 36 MoBio (SPAdes)... | ecosystem: Environmental > Terrestrial > Soil >...
TTCTAAACAATCTGAGGAACCGAAAGCCGCCTGCCAACGCAAGCCGACGGCGCCGCTCGCTCTGAGTTCGACCGAGCGTCTCCATAAGAAACCTTTCGCTTGCCTCCCGACCGCTCTGCGGCCGAGCCGACCGATACAACAGTGGATTTTTCATCAAGCAGAAAAGGAATTGACAACCCTTCCGGGGCTGCGATATAGCTCCGGCCATAGAAAAGGTCGTTTAAAAATCCTATCGCTCTGACCACGCGGATCTTCGACATGGCCTATCTGCGGCTACTCTCTTCCGTCGCGCACGAACGGGTCGTTGGCCGGCCCTCCGAAGTTGATCATGTACTCCAGTCGCTCGTGGGCGGGCAATGAGGATTCGGCGGATTTTGGTATGTCGCTTCTTTGTCGACCACCGCCAGCCGCATAGTAGGCGCACAATTCGTGTCTGACGGTACGGGACAGCCTCGCTGCGTTGTTCCGAAGATCCTGGTTGATGAGCAGCGAGCCAGGCTCTGCGAAGACGCTGCCGTTCCCCTGCCCACCCCGTTCGCTGATGTACTGAAGCGGGACCCACTTAACGGTGACGCCCGTCTCGTGCTCGAACTGGCGCAAGAGACCGTTGAGTTGGCCCAGGCTGGCGTCCTGTCCTTCTCGCGGGATTCGGTGGAGAATCCCATGCTGCTCCCACAACGCTCGCAAGTAGGCGACCATCTCTCTCCGGGTCAGGTTTTGCTGCGGCGCCGGCGCCGGTCGACCCACGGGTGATTGGACGTCGCCATCGTCCAGCGGCTCCGGTCCGGCGAGGTCCACCAGTTTCTGGAGGACACGGACGATCGCGTTCTGCTCGCGCTCGATTCCTCGTACATCGCCGGGCTCGCGCCCGGCAGCATCCACGACCTCCTGATTCAACGTCCGCAGCCTCTCCAGGAGCTCCACGATCCTCTGCTTGTCGCGACCCTCGGGGATGCTCGGCAGCCTCGAGGCGAACGCTGCTATCCGCTGCTGCAGGACTGCCCGGGTGGTCGCCACGAGTACCACGGCACCGCCTTGTCGCTGCTCCACCCATAGTTCGTGTTGTTTGCCACGGGCCTTGAAGGGGATCACGCGGCCGAGCACCTTGCCGAAGAGACCCTTGGCCGCGGCGGCGCCTTTCTTGAGTCCCGTTTTCGCGAGGTCCTTGCCGTGGCGCAACAGGCTCTGCATGCCGAGCTCAAGCAGATGCGTGTGGATGCCGTGCTTGACGACGCCGAGAAAGCCCGACAATTCCTTTCCGCCCGCGGCCGCAGGTGCCTCTTGCGGGAGCCCCGTTGTTGGTTCGGTTCCCCCCGCGCCCGCCTCGGGAGCTTTGACGCCGGCAAGCTCGCTGAGGATCGTGCCACCATCACCCACCACGGCCAGCGCGCGGGTCTCCAGCTCGCCGACGACTTGCGCCGCGTCGCTGGCGACGCTGTCCGTCATCTCGGTCAGTGCCGCGACCGGCGTCTTCAAAGGCTCGAGGACTTTGTTGACGGTGTCCGACTCGACGATCTCGTCGAAGATCTCCTTGCCGTACGGCACCTTCTCACGCAGCAGCTTGGCCACCGGTTCACCTGCCGCGGCCTCGACGACCCGCAACGCGGCCTTGATCGTCGCGGACGGGTTGTGCTTGATGAGGAAGTTCACCACCATCTCGACGGCTTTTTCCGCCAGCTCACGAATCAGTTGTTTGCCTTTGCCGACGACATCGAGGTGACCTTTGATATTGCTCGCGACCTCGGTGACTTTTTCCTTGATGGTCTGGAAAAAGCTGCCGATCGTCTCGCGGAGCGCCTCCGAGGCTCGCCGCAGCGCCGTTCCGGGATCACCGACGGCGTCGACCGCTTTGACGATCGCCGCGTACGCCATGCTGAACGGCTCGAACCATTTCGCCTGCGTGACGTTGAGACGCGACAGGGCGGCGTTGATGGCCTCCTTGACCTTGTTGTAGGTGCTCTTGAGCGCGTTGACGACCCTCATCACCTTGCTCAAGAGCGCGACGAGGCCGCTGGCTTCCGGGACACTCTCCTCGGTCTTCTCTTCGGCCTTGCCTCCTTCTTCCGGCGAGCCGATCGTGGCGACCTCGGCCTTACCGAACAGTGCGTTGACGAGTAGTGCGCCGATACCGCTCGGGCTGAGGAACTTCTTCACGTCGTCGAGCTTGATGCCTTGAATCTTGTCGACGAAGCCGATGACGGCCTTGGCCTTCTGGTAGAGCTTCGGCAGGTCGAAGGCCAGCCACTTGGCGATCTTCGCGACGAGGCTGCTACCGCCCGTGAGAAACGCACCGCCGAGCTCCAGGTACACCTCGCCGGCCTCCTCCAGAACCTGACCGACATCGAAGTGGACCATCCCGCGCGGCTTTTCGTCCTTGAACAGGCGGCCGTGTGTCTGAACCCACATTTTGAAGAGCGCAACCTGGGTGCCGGGCATTCTCTCGCAGATGAGCTCGAACGCGTTCGTCCACTGCTCGACGAACCATTCCTCTACCGTGAACGTCTGCATGTTCAGCGCGGAGACGAAGAAGTCGAACGGCGTCATGTAGCCGCCCCGGCCCTGGTAACCCGCATCGGGCGGCTTGGCGCCCCACTTGGCGATGATCTCCCAGGCCGCCTTCTTGCCTGCGACCATCTGTCTGCCGACGTCGAATGGCGAGCCGCGTTTCAGGTCCTCGTGGAGGAGGTTCCTGATCTTCAGGGCGTCTGCCTTGGCTTCCGCTTTCAGCTGGTCGAAAACTTCGGGCGGGCTGAGCACGACATTCGCAGGGCTGGCTTCGCGAAGCACAGTGAGAGCGCTGATCGGTGATGCGGCGGCGGATTCGCCCGACTGCCGAAGCTCGATGGGCGAGGCCCGGCGCTGCCCCCAGAGCGTCGCGGCCTCACGATCGCTGAGCCGGGCGAGCGAGAGAGCGGTGGATAGGAAATTCAAAGGCGCTTTTTCCCGCCCCGACGGAGCTCCACCGGTGGCGGCCCCCTCCTTTGCCTGCGTCAGTGCCCGCTGCAGCTGTTCGCCATCCTGCTGCACTACATGCGTCAACTCATGGACCAGCAATTCCTGCCCCGCCCTGCTGCTCGGGTTATACTCACCCTGCCGGAGGAAAATGTCAGGTTCACCGCATGCCAGTTTTCTCTGTGTTGTCCCGCCGCCCGTCTGCTGCACGACATGTGTGAGCTCGTGGGCGGTCAAACTTAAATCGGTCGGCGACTTGCCAGCGCCATAGTAAATATCCCGGCCGACGGTGAAGGCCTGGGCGCTGAGTGATCGGTTTAGCTGAGTGGAGTCGCTGCCAGTATGTACGCGGACACCGGAAAAATCGGCACCAAATCGTGGCTCCATGTAGGTACGCACAGAGTCCGGCAAGGGACTGCCCCGGCCTTTACTCTGCCTGAGCTGCGTTTCCACCTCGCCTCCGGCCTCAAAGCTGTCAGTCAGCGCCCCGGCAGCTTTGGCCTGGAGCGGTTCGGTTTCGTCCTCTTCCGTTTCGGGCTGGCGCTGCACGGGCGCTGGGCTCGTCTCGGGGAACAACTTGGCCTGGACGGGCTGCTCTTTGTCTTCCAACTCCTCATTATTCACCATTTGCCGCTGTACGAACGGGGCAATTGAGGCAGCCAGGGGCTTGGTTTGCAGCCGCTGGTCTTTGTAGTCTTCCGGGGCCAGGGCGCGTTGCATCGAGTTCCCGGCTACCGTATCCGATGTGTTCAGCACGTGGCGCGCCACGTGCTCGGCTTCCTGCTCATACGGATCGTCAGCCGCGCCGACGGTCAGGGTGCGCTGCAACCCAAGCAGCTTCCCGTCCGGTGTCAGCCGCTTGGCTTGAATCAACTGCGCCACCCGCCGGTTGCCCACCAGCCGTTGCAGTTGGAGCATAGGATGGAGTTCCCCGTGCAAGGACGGGGCTGCAGTCGGATGCGGCTCGCGGCGCGCGAGCCGCTGCTGCTCTTGTCTTGCGCTTCGGTCTGAAGTTGCTGCGACATAACCTACGCTCTAGTGGTACCAGAGCATGAGACGAGTCGTTTCCTTATAGCACAAACTGACGCTGCTTGGGGGTTAAGTCCAGGGTCAGGTCTATCATCATAGCACTAGCAGATATTTGTCTTGATTCGTTCAGTATTCTTGCGTTGTCGTCCTCAGCGAATCAAGATTACGTAGAAGGGTCCGCTGTTTTTTTTCAGTTCAAACTCTTCTGTTAGCATTTCGGTCCGTAGCGACTAGCACGCTTGTTCTCGGATACGTGCCGGGTCGTACCACGCTAAGTTCCCGCAAGTTAGGAAATTCTCTCCCATGAAAGTGTGTTTTCTGGTCTTAGAGCCTCATTTTTGCTGTCAATTTGTCCCCTGTAAGCTTCACCCAATCAATTTGGATTTTCGACCCTTCGGCGTTGCTCAGGACAGGTTTTGGATTTCGGATTCCGACCGAATCACCGCTCAAATCTAAGAAATCAGTTCACGATGCGCCCCCCCCTTTTTTGCTCTTCATCTTCTCAACAAAATTCAGATTGCCAACCGCAACTGCTTCCGACCATCGTGCGTCTCGCACCGACAACTCATCCCGGAGAGCGATCTCTACCCATTGGCGATGAGCTTGCTGAAAGTCCGCTAGTTTCGAAAAGCCGCATAACCCAAATAGTCCCGGTAAGTCGTAAATACGTTGGTTCGACCTATGACCTGCACTCCTCGGTCGCACAGAACGAGCACACCCGAGGACTCAAGGGTCGTCCCTCATCTTGCCGGCGGCCTTTGCTGATATTAATATTGAGAAAGGCTGATCGGTGTATTACTAGACGACCAAAATGGCATTCACGCGGCGACGTGTGGCGCAGAACCTGAGATTTGATTTTCTTTCATGTGATATATTGCTGACGTGAAGGTACGTGACGTGATTCGGATGCTCGAAGGCGATGGGTGGCGATTGGCGGTAACGGAAGGAAGTCATCGACAGTTCAAGCATTCTACAAAACCGGGTCGCGTAACGGTCAGTGGTCACCGAGGTGAGGATATGCCGAAGGGCACATTGGCGTCAGTACTGCGACAAGCTGGGCTCAAAGGAGTGAGGCGATGAGAAAATTTCAATATCTGGTCCGCATTAACAAAGATCCTACTAGTGATTGGGGAGCCTCAGTGCCTGACCTTCCCGGATGTGTAGCGACCGGAAAAAGCATTGACATTACACTTCGACGAATCGAGAAAGCCATTGCACTGCATCTTCGAGGTATGCGCGAAGATGGGATAAGACCACCATTACCGCGACATCGTTCCGTTACTCCAAAACGTACACGGCGGGAAGTTGATTTTTACGCAACGGTGGAAGTTGCTGCCTAACTTGTCGCTTCAGATCGATCGTTAACAAGCGCCAGCTCAGCGGCATAACGTTAGCCGCCTATCATGCCCAGTAGATCGTCCGGTCCATACAATGCGTTGGAGGTCACAGATTTGGGGTCTTGCATTGACAAATTTTGTTCAGCCCACCTGTCGATGGCCGTGCGACTTCGGCCAGGGGCGACAAAAGGTTTGTCCGCTGCGCAAGTATTCGTGCTGCGCTCAAGGTTCGGAGGTTTGCTTCCCCTTTCCCCTGCCACACGCCGTTCACGACAACAAACGACCAACTCGATTTCTATGGTGCGCTCTCCAGCAAGCGAGAACCGTAGAGTCTGACCGCATTGTCCCAGAGAATTTTTCGTTTGCTGTCCTCTGAAATGGGCTGTGCCGAGAACCAAGGCAGGACCTGATTGGGGTCCGGCGCGTCCGGATGGGGATAGTCGGTGTTCCAGACCAGGTTGTCGTCGCCGATAAAGTCGATAACGGTGTCGAGGCCGGGCTCGTCGGGGTCGGCCGAGATCACGCATTGCCGCAAGACATACTCGCTCGGTTTCATCGGCAAGCCGGCGCCAAGAATGAGCCGGCGTCCATGGGAGTGATCGTCCATTCGCGGCAGCCAAAAATTGACCCAGCCTACATTGGACTCCAAGATCCCGAGCCGGAGCTTGGGGAAACGCTCCAATACGCCGGTGAAAATAAAGTGCGCCATGGTCACCATGTTGTCCATCGGAAACCCGATGATATGGTCGAGAGCGCTGAAAGGCCCCTCATTACGCTGGAGCGCACGAAAGGGCGCGGCCCGTACATGGCGCGACTCGCCATGTACGGAGATGGGAAAATCGAGATCGCTGGCAAGCTGCCACAGGGCATCGTATTCGGGTTCGTGCAGCCATTTGCCCGAGGGCAGTAGGGGATTGCGCGCCGAGACGGCGCCGAGTCTTTCCACCGCGCGCCGAGCTTCGGAAACCATCGCTGCGGTGTCGCCGGCAGGCAGAGTAGCGGTGAACTTGAGGCGGGCCGGGTCGGCATTGGCATAGTCATGGCACCAGTTGTGGTAGGCCCGAGCCATCGCAGCGCCCACCTCCGGGTTCTTTATGGAAGTCTCCATGATGCGGTTGCCGTTGGTCGAGAGGATGACTTGAATGTCCCAGCCGTATCGATCCATGTCGGCAAGGCGAATCTCAGGCGACCACCATTTGTCATAAGCCTCACCGTACTTGTCCGCCATCCATTTATCGTGGTGCGCGGGTATCGGGGAGCCTGCATCAAGCACGGGGGACAGCTTGTCATCGTGCGCGTAGACGTAAAAATTACGCCGCATGCCGATGACTTTGGGGACGCGGTCGCGGAAATTCGGCTCCAGATAGCGGTCCCACATATCCATCGGTTCATGATGGTGCGCGTCCGAATCGATGACCTTAAATCCGTTCCACATGGCTTACCCTCCGAGATGACTCCAAAAAATGAATCGCCAAGCCGCCGGTAAAAAAATCCGAAATAGCGAAATTCGCAGCAAACGAACAGCCAGAGTTGGTTTCCCGCTTCGTGATGCGGATTTCGTGCGGCGAATTGTTCTCGATGCCCTTCACGTTCCTTGACGTCGCTCAGTGCTTGCGCGACGGCAACCTTGCCGCCAGCGTCCGATCGATGTGCTCGCCGATCCGCTCAGCTAATTGGAACGTCTTGGCATCTTCCGAACCCTTGCCCTCGGCAAAATATTGCGCGGTCTCTTTCTGGGCGCGCAAAAACGGCCGGGCTCTGTGCAGAAAAGCTTCACTATACCTGGCCGGCTTCGCGACCTTGAAGCTCACCTTGGAAATCACCTTGGACGTGGCGAGACTGCCGCACCTGGCACAGTTCACGGCGCGGTTCTCCGACCCGGCCCCTTGGCAGAGAGCCTCGGTGACGGCGTGACATTTTTTGCAACGGAATTCGAAGAGCGGCATTGTTCTTTTCAAACCTCCGCGCCAAACGGCGAGCGCACGCGCTTAAATTATTCGACCACTGACAAGAATGTCAAATCATGCAAACCCAATAGGAAAGTTAAGTTCTCGGGGGAAATTGTGCCGGGTCACAAACGCTAAGTTGCCACTACTTCGATAATTCTCTCCCATGAAAGTTGATTGTCTGGTCTTAGGGCTTCTTTTTTGCTGTCAAACTGGCCTCTGTAATCTTCGCTAGATTCGCGCAACGCATAGGTCCATCTACCTGCTCAAGATCACGGTGCAGCGCTATGATGCCTAGTTCGCTTTTGACCTTCTCGACGAAAGCTAAACTGCCAACTGCAACTGCTTCCGACCACCGTGCGTCTCGCACCGGCAACTCATCTCGAAGAGCGATCTCTATCCATTGGCGATGAGCTTGCTGAAAGTCCGTTAGTTTCGAAAAGCCGCATAACCCAGATTAGGCGGCCTTCGCCTCGGGATGTTCTTGTGCATTCCCGCCGTGCTCTGCAAGGCAGGCCGTAGGATTGGCGACTGAATCGCGTCCGGTCGCATTCAATGATATGGTATGCTCAGGTCAGGCGCCAAGCCGTCATCCACCTTCGAACTGGCCAGACATTTCCGTTGAAGAGGTCAACAATGGCATATGTGCGATATCTTGTCAGCGACGTGCAGAAGGCCGTCGACTTCTATAGTGCTCACTTCGATTTCACGGTCCAGCAGCAATTCGGGCCCGCCATGGCGATTCTGAAGCGCGGCGATCTAACGCTCTGGCTTGCGGGACCCCATGCTTCGGCTTCGCGGCCGATGCCGGACGGACGCAAGCCTGAGCCAGGGGGCTGGAATCGGTTCGTGGTGGAAACTCATGATCTGGCCGCTACGGTCGCGAAACTGAAGACCGCGGGCGTACGATTCCGTAACGAGATCGTATCGGGCCCCGGCGGGCAGCAGATCCTGGTCGAGGACCCATGCGGCAACGTCGTGGAGCTCTTTCAGCCGGCCTAGGCGAGTCCAAGGAAGCAGCGAGCCAGGTCGCGCGGAGACACTCTGGACGCCGTTCCGCGCGTATAGGGAGTGCCTCGGGCTGCCCAACAATGCGGTGGTGCGGACGGGTCGCCGTGGGCATCTCGTCCGATGCCAACACCGGTCCGCCGCACACCAAAGCGGTGGGCCGTCCGGAGGACAGTCATGAAGCGTACGTGGACGATCATCGGGGTGCGTGATGTGCCTCGCAGCTTCAAGTGGTATCAATCACTGTTCGGCCAGCGGTCGACGACTCCAGCGCATCCCGACTTTGGTCAGCTCCTCGACTCGGATGGAACTGTGTTGCTCTGCCTTCACGAGTGGGGTGCCCACGAGCATCCGTCGTTGATGAGTCCTGATCACGCGACGCCTGGCAACGGTCTTCTCCTGTTTTTCCGCGTCGATGATTTCGGCCCGGCCCTGCAGAGGGCACGAGCGCTCGTCACTCGGCTCGAAGAGGAACCCCATGTGAACCCGAACACTGGAACCAAGGAGTTCTCACTCCGAGATCCGGACGGGTATTACGTCACGATCAGTGCTCTCTCTGCGGCCTAATCAATAATTGGGCGTTCGGACCACCCTAAGTTCCCGCAACTTCGTTAATTCTCTCCCATGGAAGTGTGTTTTCAGGTGTTAGAGCGTCATTTGTAAAAAGACAGGCGTTCAAACCGCTCAATCGCTGCGCTCCGTTCAAGCCGTTCAAGCCGACCAGTGGTTTGCGCGTCCAGAGTTCAAATACCCGCTACCTTGCGGCTGTTAAATCGATTTTGGATTTTGGATTCCGACCGAATCAGCGCTCAAATCTAAAAATCACTTCGCGATGTGCTGCTTTGAATCCGAGCTGGCTCTTCACCTTCTCGACGAAAGCCAAACTGCCAACTGCAACGGTCGTCCCTCATCTTGCCGGCGGCCTTTGTGGATATTAATGTCGCCAAAGACATACCGGTATACTTGGGCAATATCGCCTTCTCACTGAGGAGGATGATTCATGAAGCTTTTGCTTTCTTCGGTTGCGGAGACACTTCCGGAGGTGTGGCTCTTTCTCGAGAAACTCAGCGCCAGCGTTAAGGCGGGCACCATCAGATCGAAAGAACAGTTGATCGAACGCTGCCAGGAGTTCTACACGGCCGAGCGCATGGCGGAGATCGAAGCCGTGATCCCCGGCTGGAAACACATGGCGTCGTTCGAACACGGCAAGACTCTCTGGCACATCAACGTGGCCATGGTGGCATTGCTGCAGCTCGACGAGTATCTATCAATGTCACCGAGCCAGCAAACGGTTCAGCAGTGGATCGTGTTCCTCCATGACGTGGC
>Ga0209799_1000258_pt1 | contig 9591 bp, 5 predicted proteins | sample PanSoiPlo36MoBio_FD_188324 | JGI IMG/M metagenome (GOLD analysis project Ga0209799, IMG submission 188324) | Tropical forest soil microbial communities from Panama analyzed to predict greenhouse gas emissions - Panama Soil Plot 36 MoBio (SPAdes)... | ecosystem: Environmental > Terrestrial > Soil >...
ACCTGCGCAGCGACCCCGCCATAAGACGCGAGATCAGATATGAGCGAGGCTACCGAGGTGGGTTTGCCATTGATCCATTCGTCCAGGCTGCGATAGAGAACCAGCATTACAAAGCGTGGATCCGCGAACACCGCATCAGGAAAGTAGCCGTCTCTGATTTGTCCAGGGCGCGCCATATCGAACGGGTTGATAAAGATCGCGCGCGCGGGTTTCTTGTAAATCGCTTCGGCATTTCTTTCGGAGAATGCCCCGACGACAATGGCGTTTTCTCCCTGCTTCTTTTGCCCTGCATATTCAGAGGGAATCATCATCCGGTCGCACCAGTGGTTTGCGACAAATTTGCGCAGGAGGCGTCCGAGTGGAGAATTTTCCAACCCGCTGTAGATGAGGACCGGTTTTTTCTTGGCAGTGACCATTGCGTGAATCGATCGAGCGACTTCGCCGAGCATCCTGGCCCCGAAGGCGCAGTATCTCATCGAATCGACGATATCGCCCACCGTGGCGCACTTTTGTAGGTCCAGTGATTTGAGTTCCTCGAATTTCAATTCCAGGGAACCTTTCGCTCTGTCGCCCAATAATTTTGTGCTTCGTAGCATGGTGAGTATAATCAGTCAATTCTGACCAGCGCAATTCCCGACTCTAACATTCTCACACGGGCAACCAGGCGAGCTGTGCCGTCACCTGCTAGCAATGTTCTCTCGTTAAGTGTCGCGATCAACGCAATAGAGAGAAAAAAGTCAGGAAGCTAATGGATTGAAAGGTTAGAATGGGCGCTACGGCTCATCCTTTTCGATTCGGACAATCTTTTCTTGTCACTAGACGCGGGATAGGGTTGGCTGGCGCGATCGAGCCGCAATACTTTGTAACCCGTTGTCGCGGTGCCTTCCATGGTCAGTCGATAGTAAAAATGCTCCCCTGAATTCTCTCCGGTGAGGAAAATAAAAATCGCCTTCTCGCCGGGCATCGGCTCATATTCAAGCGCCGTAACAGTTTTCGGAAAACCTTTCGGATGCAATTTTGAAAGAACGGCTTTGAATTGTTCCAGAGAAACATAGCGTTTGGTTCCGTCAGCGAGTAAACCGTAGCTGTTTTCGACGTCCTGCTTCACAAATGCGACCTGCGCGAATTCTTCAGCTTTTTTTCCGGCTGAAGAAGCGTCATGGTTGATCGTTTCCATGCAGCCCATCAAGCCCACGGCGCACATTAAGAATAAGCAGAAATGAGAACCCATCGAACTCCCTTTTCTGGTCAAAACTCGGATTAAAAGCATGAGCGTCAGATGTCCGCGCATCGCTACGAAATTCAGGGTTACGTATTACACAAGCGCGCGAGCCGTCAAGGGTTGGAACTATGAGAACACTTATCTTGAGGCGACGCCATGATTGACCTCGATTCAAAAGCAGATCATCGATTGGGGGGCGTAAATTGCGCGCTCACGGCAAACCTTTGGCCAGCTTTCGTAAAAAAATCGCATCCAGGGCATCATCGATGGCTCTGTTAGGAGTCCGAATCTTGGGTCGCGGAAGCGGGACAAAATTGTGCCTTTGTGATCATTCTTTGGCTAAAAAGGGCAAATTTTTTGCTGGGCCAAGTGTTGCGGCAGCCATTGACAGCGATATTTTCGGCTTAAATACAGGCATGGAACTTGCTCGCGCCTTAATTTCAGGCACGGAAATTGGTCCGGATTGATATCTTGTTGGGGACAAACAATATGCGAAGTTTCCTTCGGATAGCTTTTGTTCTTGCTACGCTGCTTGTGGATTTCCAACCCGCCTTTCCGCAAGTTATAGCGGATACCCTATATCGAGAGAACGTCGAGTATGAAGATGGTAAGATCTCCATTGATTTCGATCAGACTCCGCTAGAAGTCGCGCTCAATGCAATTCAAGCGAAGACCGGGTTGCAGATTTCCGTTCCTCCTGCAACAGAGAGTAGATTACTGAACTTGAGGCTGAGCCGATTGCCGCTCGAGCCTGCTGTGCGTTCTCTTATTTCTTCCATCGGTTTCCGTAGCTTCGCTTTAGTTTACGATGGAGAGGGTCTTCCGATACGGGCCGTTGTCCTGGAAGTACGTCCGGAAGCTCGCGCAACCCCCACCGCGGATTTGAGGGTCGGCCACAGTGCAGAGCCGGTTGTCGAGCCGCTAGAGGCAGAGGAACGAGATCAGCTCCAGAAGGCACTGGAGCGATGGGGTGAGCTGAGGCTGGCAGATCGCACGCGAATCGAAGAACGGCTGAAAACTCTTCCTCCCTCTGAGGATCGTGACCAGCTAGTTAAAGAATACGGTCGACAGCTCTTAGGAATCAAAAATTGACTGACCTTAACTGATCGTTCGGCCGCTGCCAATCAAAGAGAATCGCACAACGGTTTGTCGCCATCAGTGACTCCTATGCCTCGACATTCAGAGAACCAGCAGCTTTGCCAATAGCCAAGGAAACTTGTTCGAGGATTTCTTCGGGCTCATAGGGTTTCATAAGCAAGGCATTCAGCTCCCCTCGGGCCATCGCGGATTCCATATCGGATGAAATGTACCCTGAAGCCAAAATAGGTTTCAGGGTCGGGTCCGCTTTTCTCATTCTCTGAAGTGCTTCCCAGCCGTTTAACTTAGGGAGCCCGAGATCGAGGACCACAACCGAAATTTCATCCTTGTGTCGCAGGAAAATTTCAACGGCCTCGATGCCGTCCGTCGCGACCAAGACTCGATAGCCCGCGTTTTCCAGACTCCTGCGCATCAACTCGAGCTGCCGTGCCTCATCCTCGACAAATAAAACGACATGGCCATGTACCGCGACGCTAGCAACCTCGTTCTGCTCACGCGGACAATCCAGTTCGACAGTGACGCTCTCTCCATCCACAAGCGGCAAATAGATGCGAAATGTGGTACCGCGCCCGGGCTCGCTCATCACATTGATGAAGCCGCCGTGGTTGGTTACGATCCCGTAGGCGACAGAGAGACCGAGTCCGGTGCCCTGGCCTTGTTCTTTGGTAGTAAAAAATGGCTCGAATATACGGCTTTTGGTACCTTCGTCCATTCCGACGCCGGCATCCTTCACGCTGATGCATGCGTAAGTTTTCTCTTTTGCGTTCTGAAAATGCGTTCGAAGTTCGGCTCCGGTTATCGTCTCGGTCTTCAGCAGCAATTCTCCGCCCTCAGGCATGGCGTCTCGAGCGTTAACGCAGATATTAAGCAGGACTTGATTGATCTGGTTTGGATCCGCCAACACCGACGTAAGCCTCAGGTCCAAATTCAAACCAATGTCGATCGTTCTCGGCAGGGTGCCACTCAAAAGCACCTTGAGTTTTTGCAGCACGTCATTCAGGTCGACTGGTTCGAACCGGACGGCGCTCTCTTTGGCGACTGCGAGCAGCTGCCGCACAGTAGAGGCTCCGCGTTCGATCGCTTCGTCGATGACATCCAGACTTTCGTCAGGATCTCCGTTGCCAGATCCGGGGTTTCGCAAAAGCGAGGCGTATCCTCTGATAATGTTGAGAATATTGTTGAAATCATGAGCTATGCCGCCTGCCAGCACGCCGATACTTTCCATCTTTTGAGCTTGGCGCAGCTGTTGTTCCAGTCTCTTTTCCTCATCCCTTTCCTTCGACAGTGCGGCATTCGCCAGCTGCAGTTCTGCCGTACGATACTGCACCCTCTTCTCGAGATCCTCATTCGTGAGCGCCAATTCATCCTTTGCCTGTTGCAAGGCGGCTTCTGCTTCTTTGCGGTCGGTTATGTTTAAAAAAATACCGATGCAACCGCGAACCTTGCCCTCACCGTCTCGAAGCGGTGTCGCGCGACAAAGCTCATGAATAATCGTTCCGTTCCAGTGCAGGATTTCCTGCTCCTCATCTAGAATGTCGATTCCTTCCCGGCAGGCGCGTTGCATTGGCAGGTCTGCGGTAGCGACCAGCCGACCGTCGCGCAACACACGAAACGGAAGCTTTTCACCGGCCACACCGCTTTTGGATACGTTGTCGCCACTATCTGTCCCGAGCATGCGCGTAAGCTCTGGGTTGCACCAGATGTGTTCGCATTCCGCGTCGGTGGCTACCGCAATGCCAATCGGAGCCGTATCGATCAATTTGCGAAACTCCTGGTTGACGATTTCCAAGGCGCGAGTTTGTTGGCGCAAGGACTCCTCCGCCTGCTTGTGGTCGGTGACGTCACTGATGGCCGTGACCCACCCCGTTACGGCGCCGGACGCTTCTTTCTCCGGCACATAAGCGACTCGCATAAAGCGGCGGCCGATTTTTTCGTAAGGAATCTCGCTTTCATATTCGACCGGTTCTCCGTTGAGGACCTCTGCAATATGCGGACGGATGGCTTCGCTGGCGTCTTTACCCAGGATCTCAACGATCGATTTGCCCACGATCTGCTCCGGTGTTAGGCCGAGGCGCTCAGCATAGGTTCGATTGACGAATCGATAGCGCTCATCGCGGCCCCATTGCGCGAGCATCACCGGCGCAGTGTCGGTGATCAGGCGAACTTGAGCTTCCTTGGCGCGCAGGGATTCCTCGGCGTGCTTGCGCTCGGTGATATCCATGCACACGCCCACCAGTTTCACAGGCTGTCGAGCGGTATTGAGTAAAACGTGTCCAAATCCTTCAACCCAGCGCAGAACACCGTCCGGGCGATTGATGCGATAGGTGATGTGAAGGTCATCATGGGCAACAAGGGACTTTTCGACTTGAGCCAAGACCAAATCGAGATCTTCGGGGTGGATATCGCGCTTAAAATCCTCGAGCTGCCCGCCAAAGGTTCCCGGAGCCAGACCGTGAATAGCTTCCAGACTGGTGGACCAACTCACGCGGTTGGTCGCAAGGTTCCACTCCCAGGCTCCCATTTGCCCCGCCCCCAACGCCATCTGCAGTCGGCCTTCGCTCTCCCGCAGCGCATCTTCAGCGCGCTTGCGTTCCATAAATTGCCCCAGCTGAGCACCGATATTTCCCGCCATTTCCAGAAAATCGCTGTCCGGCTCCTCGATTTCACGGCTAAAACATTCCATTACGCCAACAACTTCATCGCCAAGTTTGACCGGAAATCCAATGCCGCTGTGCAATCCTTCCTTTGTCGCTACCGGCGCTCGCAGAAAATTGCTGTCATTGGTGACGTCAGTAACCCACTCGGGCTTGCCGCTGCTCCAAACTCGTCCCGGTAGACCGACACCGCGAGAAAATTTGCTTTGGCGGGTGAGCGCTTCGAACGCGGATACATTAACGGAAGGAAGAGACCAAAAATCTATGCAGGTCAGTTGGTCGGAGGACCGGTCCACGTTCCAGATCGCACCCAGGTCCCACTCCGAAGTTTCACATATAGCTTGGATGATTTTGGGTGCAGCATCCATCATATTGGGAGATTCAGCCAGGATCCGGCTCACCGCATCCTTGATGCGGAGCCGTTGCTCGAGTCTTCGACGTTCTTGAATAACCGAAGCCATGACGAGGGAAGTCACGGTGACGGTGGCCAAGAACACCTGGAGCAGTAAGAGAGATTGATTCGGATCGGAAGTCGCGAACGGCCCAAGGTTGTGCGACGTGCCCCAGAGTGCAATCGCCGACATAGCAAAAGCTGAAGTCACGGCTCCTCGTCTGCCAAAACGTAACGCCGCCCAAAGAAGAGGAACTAGAGCAAAATACTCCAGACCGGAGGGGATTCTTGTTAGAAACAGGACCCAGCCGATCAAAACCAGTACGACTATCAAGCCTGTCGCTTCCAAAACTTGCATGCGTCTTATGGGCAACAACGGTTGCGTCACCCAAAGCACGATTAGGGAACCAACGATCAAGTTGCCCACTGCATCTCCGAGCCACCAGGTGAGCCAGATATTGAAAAATTCATCCCATGGGGCGGATCCCGATAGGCTCAGGCTGGACACTCCAATCGTAGCACCGACGGCTGTGCTCAGAATCACGGCCAGCAAGATGAACTTGAGGATGTTTTTCGTTTGTTCGAATGCGTTTGGACCATTGGCAAAGCGGCATACCAATCCAGCTCCCAGGATCGCTTCAAAGGTGTTGCCCGCTGCGATGCTAAGTCCTGTGACGATCGATCCTGCTAAGGTGATGTTGATGGCGAGAGCGCCGAGAAATATTCCCGGGGAGACCCGATAACCCCATAAGAGGATGGCCGCTAACGCAATCCCACTAGGCGGCCAGACTGCAGAAGCGCTTGGATGAACGTGCGCCAATGACAAGCCGAAGGCGCCGGCGCTAAAGTACAAAACGGCTAGGACGCCAATGAATGCCGCGGTTTGAAAATATCGCGTCATTTTATCGAACAATGCGTGATCATAGGCAAACCGACGCATCACGTTCTTTTTATGTGATTTGCTTATAGTTGACAAGGAAAAAGGAAGAACGACAAACAAAGCAAGAAAAAGCTAAAGCAGTTTTTGGAAAAATAAGCAGTGGTTAGGCGATGGAAGGATGAATCGTGAGTTCGGCGGAATGTGACAAGTTGCATGTGAGCGGCCTTAGCCGAAGATCGAGTGCCGCTCACACACTAACAAAACCGTTACAGTTTAGTAATTTATCATCTCGCTGGCGCACTTAGAAATTTACTTAGTTATGAATGCTCTGCTATAACTCACTTCGCACGCGGCGACGTGGCAACGGTTTATCGCTCTTCGCAAAATCAGCCCGAGCCTCTCCCGTTGAAGATACGTCCTCGGCGCCGGTTTCCTGCAAAATACTTTTGGCTTTGTGAGTCCAGTTCGAATCGTCACAATGCACGGAGATCAGAATGCCCCCTTTCTTAATTCTGCCTTCATACCGTTTTGCCTCGTATTCAGGAATACCGACACCGATTAGGCTTCCGGCAATACCTCCTACGACGCCGCCAGCGCCCACACCAGCAAGGGCTGCTAGGATAGGACCCGCCGCGATAAAAGGACCGATACCGGGAACGGCAATAGCGCCTATTCCTGCCAACCAGCCTAAAACGCCGCCGATCACCGCGCCGGTACCAGCGCCTGCCGAAGCCCCTTCGGGAGCTTTCGTCGCTTTTTCATGGCCAAAGTCTTTTGTCCCTTCATTATCAGGATAGAGAATCGAAATATCTTCATGACGAAAATTTGCGTCGCGAAGAGCCGTGAGTCCTTCTTCCAAAGCCACGCGGTTGGGATAAATTCCAAACGCAGCCGTGTTTTTACCTGCCATAAAATTATCTCCTCGAACCAATTCTATCTCTCAATTTGAGCAAGCGTTGTGCCAGCTCGAAAAAATGTTCATTTGACGTGAGCCTTTGAAACGTGATCTGGATTTTCCGACAAATTGCTTCACTAGATGAACGGGTTTTAGATACAGACTGTGCTTGAAAGCCGGCACAGTGTAAAATTGGAGATCAATCGATGTCGCAACGCTGCACACTGCTATCTTTGAGGTGCATGAATCAAAGGTATTGATGCCACTTAAGAAATCATTAGAATGAGAGAAAGCCCATCGCATTTTGCGTCTTTTTTCATTTCATCATCCGATCCATAATCGAGGACTCTTATGGAAGCCACGATCCACCCATTGGAAGATACATTCTACATATTAGCCACCGATGCGCCTGCGGATTACGTCAGTAGAGTCTTAAAAGACGGCGAAACATTTGCTGTTTTTGATCCTCACGGCGATATTCAAGCGACTGGTTTAGGCCAAGAGGGACTCTATCACGAGGGAACCCGTTTCCTTTCCCGCCTTTTGTTCAAGTTGGGCAATACCCGGCCGTTTCTACTCAATTCCGTGGTCAAGCAAGACAATTCGCTGTTTGTCGTGAATCTAACCAACCCGGATGTTTACCAGAGAGGACAGCTTCTCATCCCGCGTGGAACTTTGCACATCACGCGAACAAAACTGCTGCGTCAATCGACGTGTCATGAGACGCTGAGATTTATCAATTACGGCCTGTCATCTGTCGAAGTTCGTTTTTCGATCGAGTTCGATGCCGATTTCGCGGATCTTTTCGAAGTGCGCGGTATGACCCGTGAGCGCCGGGGCGTTCGCAGTGTCGGAAAAACCGACGGTGATCAGCTTTGGTTTGCTTACGAGGGGCTGGACGGTGTGCTGCGTCGGGCGCGCATCCAGTGTACTGCAGCGCCTAGCGATCTAATCGCATCCGCAGTCACGTACAGTGAACATCTCGGGCCGAAAGAAGAAAGAGAATTCCTTCTGACCTACGGTTGCGAAGTGAATGGCTCGGCTGCTGCTGACGTGCGCAACAGCCGGGCTCACAGCGAAGTAAAAGGGACGCTAGAAAATCTTCGGGCACGGGACTGTCGAATCCGCACGTCCAGCAAGCAATTTAACGAGTGGCTAGTTCGCTCTTCGTCTGATCTTCACATGATGTTCACGGCGACTCCCTTTGGGTTTTATCCATATGCGGGCGTACCATGGTTTAGCACGCCATTTGGCCGGGACGGAATCATCACCGCTTTGGAATATCTTTGGGTGAATCCGGAAATCGCCCGCGGAGTCTTGGGCTATTTAGCAGCGTTTCAGGCGAAACAAAGAGACCCGGCCAGGGACGCCGAGCCCGGTAAGATCTTGCATGAGACGCGCAAGGGCGAGATGGCGGCTTTGCGCGAGATCCCCTTCGATCTCTACTACGGCAGCGTCGATGCGACGCCCTTATTCGTAATGCTTGCCGGGGCTTATTTAGAGTGCACTCATGATTTGGGTTTTATCAAATCGATTTGGTCCCACATTGATTTTGCGCTTCGTTGGATTGACAACTATGGCGACCGCGACGGCGACGGATTTGTCGAATACGAACGCCGCTCGTCTAAAGGTTTGATCCATCAAGGTTGGAAAGATTCTTGGGATTCCGTATTCCACAAAGATGGCGAACTGGCGGAAGGGCCGATTGCGCTCTGCGAAGTGCAAGGATACGCGTATGCCGCAAAACTTGCGGGCGCTGCAATCGCTTCCGCATTAGGCCAGGCTAAGAGGGCAAGGGTGCTGTTGACTCAGGCCGAAGTCTTGAAAGAAACTTTTCAGAAAGCGTTCTGGTGCGAGGAGATTTCGACTTACGCTTTGGCGTTGGACGGCGAGAAGCAACAATGCAAAGTAAGCGCATCCAATGCCGGCCACTGCCTTTACACGGGCCTAGCCGAGACGGAACAGGCAGCGCGGACTGCCAATACGTTGATGCAGGCGAATTCCTTTTCCGGGTGGGGTGTGCGTACTATCGCTGTCTCGGAACCGCGCTTTAACCCCATGGCTTATCATAACGGCTCGATCTGGCCGCATGATAACGCAATAATCGCGGCGGGTCTCGCTCGTTACGGGTTTAAGGACCATGCAAACCGCATTCTTAACGGTTTGTTTGACGCCAGTCTGTTCGTGGAATACCGTCTTCCCGAGCTATTTTGCGGCTTCTATCGTCGTGACGGTGAAGGCCCAGTACCGTATCCGGTTGCTTGCTCTCCCCAATCGTGGGCGGCTGCTTCCGTCTTTATGTTGCTTCAAGCCATTCTGGGAATGAAGATCGATGCGGGCACGTCGCGACTATTTTTTATTCGACCGGTTTTGCCGGACTTCCTGGATGAGATTCGGATCGAGAATCTCAAAATCGGCAGTGGCTCTGTCGACGTGCTCATTCACGGGCGT